>Ga0179593_1708315_pt1 | contig 15450 bp, 13 predicted proteins | sample CZODoug2_1_08_16_FD_185931 | JGI IMG/M metagenome (GOLD analysis project Ga0179593, IMG submission 185931) | Vadose zone soil fungal communities from Angelo Coast Range Reserve, California, USA - CZODoug2_1_08_16fungal (PacBio error correction) | ecosystem: Environmental > Terrestrial > Soil >... | reverse complement strand
TACTTTCTCCCGGCAGAAGAGCGGGGGACGATCCAGCCGGCCCTTTCCCCCAGAGAACACCGACTTTTCTCCCCTTTATTAATTTTTTTCGCGGGACGTGCACTTCCGCCGCGGAGCTGTCTCCTTCTCTCCGAAATGCTTGTTCTCGCGGGCCTTGTTTTCACTGGGCAGCCCGGATGTCTCCTTCTTCCGGCGGCCTTACCGGAATGTCAGCCAGATACCGCCAGGATGGAGTTCCCTTTGGCAATCAGGTTGAATAGTAGGATCCCTTTGCGCTCACAGAGCGGTGAGGGTCTTTTCTTCCCTCAGGAGCGCCCTCCTTTCTCTCAAGCCGGGAGGCGCCCTTCTTTTCCCCCAGGACGTGTCCGACTCTGAGTCCGGCTTTTTTCCATCTTCTCACCTCCATCGGAAGAGGCCACCCCATTCGTCCGGATGAAAAAGTGATTTCCCTCTCTTCGAAGGGCGTGCAGTAACACCCGGGATCGATCATCCCCCCCCTCCCCTTTCCGATGCCGTTGAACAGAGGAGGAACCCTTTCTTTTTCTGCGCTCGTCCTCTCTCTAGGCGCACTTGGTCCCTTTTTTAAACGCCGTACGTGTCCCCCTCTCTGCCGGAGATTTACCTGCGTACGCCCACTGGTGGCTCTCGCGGGAGAGGAGTGAACGTACCCCTCTGCACCCCTCCCCCTCCCCCCTGCGCCACGCGCCGTGGTTTTCCGGAGATAATCAACGGTCTTTTTTTTTTTTTTTTCCCTCTCAGGCGGCCCCTTGCGGCAACCTTACTCTCTTTTTTTCGCCGGGGTAAAGTGTTGATCGTCTTCCCCCCCTTTTGAGCTGGCATTTTTGGTGAGAGAAGCTTTCGATGCGACTCACTTCTTCGGGAGCACGCTTTGCTCCCGGTCAGGAGGTCCCCTCTAAGTGGGTTTCCCTTCCACCCAGGCATCCGCTTTCTTTTGCGCCACAGAGCGAAGACCAGGCCCTCTCCTTTTTTCTTCGCTTCCAAGGCGGGGCTTTTCCCTTTCTGTTTTTTTCTTTTCATCACCAAGGTCGCAAGACAACTTCCCCGCGATCGTTCTTCGCAAGCCCAGCGCCGAACCTTCAGCGGGCAGAGATATTTCCTTTTTCCGTCCCCACGATCTTTTTTCAGCCATTCGCGCAGGTCCCTCTCAGATCTTTACTATTGAACGTTTCTTTTTCCCCCACACCATTTTTCCTTCTCGCAGCTGACTGTGACGAAAAAGATGCGGTGGGTCCCCTTCTTCTGAGCTGCGGACCATTATTATGAATAAATTTTTTCCCATAAAGCACATGCACCAATCCCCCCCCCGGCTTGGCCCGTTTTTTACGGAGTTCCTTTTTTTTTTTTCCAAATTTTTTTTTTTTTTTCCCCGGCGGACCCTCCTCTTTACGGAAATGGGGGGAGCCCTCCCTCTCCCTTTTTCTGATGCCGCCCCACATGGGCAAAGACCCTTTCCAGGGTCCCCTGGAAGTCACCCTTGCGGCAGAAGCCCCTTTTCCCGAATTGGCTTATGAGTGCTCTTTTATGTGATTTATCTCCTCCAGGATATGTCCTCTATGCGTCTTGCTTACCCGACCCACCGCAGTCCCCTCCCCAGATGCACGTTTTTTTTTCTTTGCAGGTAGGGTTGTTGCGAAGGAAAAAACTTAAAGATCTTGATGACAGGTCCTTTCTCCTTGTTCTTCCCCCCCGTGGAATGAAAAGAATTTCCCCGAGATCCCGATGCCACGTGTTACGGACCTTAGGGGCTTTTAGCCCTTGTATCAAGATTCGGAAGACCCTTTGGTCTTTCGGAAGATAAACCTTCCCGCGACAGAAGTGGCGCCCCTTCTACCCTTTGAAGGCGTTTTTCCTTTTCGCACCGCTCGGCGGATTTTTTCATGGAGGATCAGGATTTCCTCCTCGGCGAGGAAGGAAGCTCTTGAGACCTACAAGTTCGCCCCCGATCCTCATAAGGGAGCCCCCCCCGACGCAGATAACTTACGTAAATTGACCCCCCATCCGTCGATCGGTCAGAAGAGTTCCTACTAGGGATGTCGGTTGACGAATCCCCCATGTCACAGAGCCGCCTGGCGTGGACCGGGGGTTCCCGGGCGAACACTTCACCGAGCTTCGGAGACCTCCCCGGTGTTGGGATTTTTTTCGTTTTTGAGGTTCTTGCACGCCCCCGCCGGTAACGTTTTTTTTCCCCCGTACCGACTAAAGCTCCAGGCCTCTCTGTCCGTTTAGAAGGTGAATTTTTTTCTCTTTGCGCCTTCCGGATGCCGGAGCGTCGAGCGCTTCCTCGACTGTCCGCGCTGGCTTCCCCTCCATCTACTGCCCGAGGGGATCCCCCTTTTTGTGCTATGAAGAAGGTTCTCTCAATTTGATTCCCTTCCCGGATGGGGGCCTCTACAACGTGTGTCGTGTCTCCTCTTTTCCACCGCAGAACGTTTTCTTTTTTTGTCCATTTGGTGGAACGCCCTTCGCGCCGACAGGCTTTTTTTGCGCGATCCTGCATTTCCGAGTTAATCGAACGCTCGTGGAAGCGACAGCTGTTCTCCTCAGCCTTTTTCATGATGCGCCGCGGTTTTCCGCACATCCTGGCATTTTTCTTACCTGCCGGTTCCCCGCCTTGACCGCCGTTCCTTCCTTCCAGAAGATCAGGGAGCCCCCCTTCCTCCAGAAGGTAGGATTCTCATCAGGCGATTCAAGTTCTTAGTAGCATCCTTTTAAGAGAGAGTTCTTTGTGACACTTTCCTTTCTGCAAAAAATTGTCATGTCGGGGTTTCTCTTGGCGTAATGGACTCGGGATAACGGGTCATCAGAGTTATGGATAAAAAGCTTCCCTCGGGAAAGCTACTCCAGCAGGAATAGGTTAGCCCAGCCAGATCTCCTCTTTGTTCTGAGGGAGCCCCCTTTTTCTTTCGGATGCCTCCTCACCTGCACAATGCTGAACGTCCTTCTAGTCGAGTCGTAAAGTGAGGGCCTTTTTTTTTTTCTTTCCAAATTGGGTATGGGGTGTCCCTTTGTTTTTTCCTGCGCTACAAGGGGGTCTGTGTAGCCCCCCCCTTTGCTAAAGATTAGTGGTTCGTCCCCAAGGTATGACAGAGTACGTGCTCTTTTCTTTCTCCCGTGGATACCCTAGCCCCGCGCGACTTCATCCTCCCCCTTCTACTTGACCTTGAGAATTTTTTTTTTTTTCTTTTTTCCTCCCTTTGTCAGAATCCACGACCCCTCCGCCTTCTGATCCAGCGCGAGTTTGAGGAGTTCCCTTTCTCCGAAGTCATCGGGCTTCCAGGAGCCGACTCCTCCCCTTTCGTTTCCTCCTTGTCGCGAAAGCACTAGAGGGAGCCCCTTTCTGCTAACCTCCCCCCTTTCGGCAGTACCACATGGACACCCCCTTTTTTTTTCCCGCACTCCAGGGAGCACTTCCCTAAGTCGAATAAACTAAGTAGGGGCGGGTCCTCCCTTTCAGGACGACTCGAACAGGGGTGCCGATTTTTCCCCCCTTTCCCGCGGCTTTTTTTTCGAGTCCCTGCGGGCGATTCTTTTTTGCCCGCTTCATGGAAAGGGTCCTCTCGGGGGACCCGCATACCGCACAGGACCCCTCCCTCCCTACCCCCTCCTTCCCATTTCTTCTTACCGGGCCGCGTTCTCATTCTTCGTCAGCGGAAGGGAATTCCCCCCTTCTGCGTGAACTCTCTTGATCCCCTCCTGAATTCTTCTCCCTCCCTTGTGGTGACTGGGAGCCCCTTCCTGTTTTTCCCTTGGGAGCGGCGACCGGGGTCAGCAACTTAAACTCTCTCCATGGCGCGTTTTCATCGGCGTCAAGGCGGAGCAGTCGTTCTTCCGCGCGGTCGAGGACTCGGTCCCTCTCCCGCCGCTTTCCCTTTCGGCGTTCCTGAGCGTGAACAAGGTTTTTCGGCGGTGGCGCCCTTGGTCGTTTTCCCTTCCCTTGTCTCTGAGGAACAAAAAGCCTTTGTTCCCCCCAGGTGAGTTGAGAGAGACTGGCGGCCTTCCCCAACCGGAGAGAGCCTACCCTTTTCTGGAGGGGACGGCCCGCGTTGCCCTGTTGGAGAACGGTAGCCTCCGACGCGCGAGACCCGTTCGGCTTTATTTACGATAGTGTCCCTCCGTAAGTGTACAAAGTCCCTTCTTTACATGATGTAATTCAAAACGGTGCTTACCCGTAAGAGGAGGGATTTTCACGTCTTCCTTTCCTGCAAGACATCGTCCCCCACCTTTTCGGGCTCGACCTGTTCCCCCTTTTGCGCCCGGAGATAACTGTCAACGCCTCTTGGGACTGATAAGTCTCTTCCGGCCACCCGCTCGTCGTGTCACGATGATGGAACTCCATGACATGGTTGAGAGGGGGTTGGAATTTCTTTTTTGAGACCCCCGTGAGCCGGATTGGCTTTCCCGCCGTCTCGGCGGGGCGGCCCCCTCCTTAGGGTCGCTTCCTACAGAAACTAATCAATTCAATCCTGATCCCTTCCTTCCTCGCGGGCTCCCCTTCTAAGTGCCAGTTCCCACCCCGGTGTAGCGATAACTTTTTCTCCTTCACCTCCTGGTGTACGAGATCACCTAAGGCTCCCCCCTCCCCGACGCGGCCTCTTTCCTCGGGATCCTGCGAAGAGAACCTCTGCGTGGAAGCTTCCCCGGATCGAGTGACTACCGGGAATTTTTTCCCTCCCGTCTTTCCGCAGGGGCCCCCATCAGATCTTTCCTTGACCGTAGATGTTCCCCCCCTGAGAAGTCTTCATTCGCCTGAACGTTGCTCGAACGCTGCGGTGGTTCCCTCCAGGTAATCTCAATATGTCTATCCCCGTGGAACTAAAGTAACCACCCCTCCACCAATGCCGGGCCGTTTGCGGTCGCTTAGGGCCGGCTGTCCGCTTCCCCCGCGGACCCGCCGAGGGCTATTTGGGCGGACATTCTTCTTTCCTCAATCAGTGTTGTTTTTATTTCCCCTCCCCAAATGACGGCAATTCCTTTTTCTCAGGGCAAGCTCCGGGAAGCCCCGAGACAGAACTTCCGCCCGTTCCTTTTTGCATTATGTGATTTAGTCTCATAACCTGTTCCGCCCAGCTCCTTTTCCCTTCAGGAAATTTTACCCACCGAATTTCAGCGCGATGAATCTTTTCTTTTTTCACTGGTTGTGGCGTCGAACACATATAAGGTAAATTCTTGCCAGTGCTGGCCCTTCTTTCCCCAAAAAAGGATAGTGTTCTACCCTAATGACCAAGTCCTTTATGATGAACCCTGAGACCACAGTTTTACTTTCTGATGAGCCCTTTATACTCGAGGACCGCGGCGGCCCTTTTTTTTTTCTTTGTCTCTTTGGGCGTTCCGATCACCAGGAGGTCTTCGCGCCTACCCGGCGACCATGGAATGTTCGTTTGGCAGCCCTCGGAGCATGTTGTGAATCAGCCCCCCTTTGACAAATTATGATTAAGGACCGCGACCTCCTTTTTGGAGAAGACCCTTCGTGACTCCCTTTAAGGAGAGCTTCCTCCCCATTTCCGGCGCACCGAGTACTTTCAAATGCCAAGTCACCCGTCCCTCGAGGTACTTTCCCTTTACCACTGAGAGGATCCTTTTTTGATCCACGGAAAGAAACTTTTAAGACTTTCACCGCGGAGTTGTTCCCCTTGGGATTTCCCGCACCCCTCCCACCCGGAAGGGAGTCAGAACGGTGTTGGGTTTACCATGGAAGAATTTTCTCATCCCCTCCGCTTCGGCTCACCCACGTGGTGGGGACCCCCCTTCCAGTCACCCCTCCTTTTTTTCTTTAAGCGTGAAGAGTCCTCTCCCCATTGCGACAAGAACTATAGAGTCTAGAGCGACGGCTTCCTCCCTCACTGAATGTAAGAAGCTTCCCCCCTTCGGACTCTCCCAGCCGTTTCTCCCTTGACTGAAAGCAAGTTCCGGTCTCCAAAATGTGTGCTCGCTCCCCGGCTTTCTTTACAATCTTTCCATTTTCCGTTGAGTGATCCCTGCGCCACCGAAGAAAGCCTGGACACGGCATTGCACCGCCCCCGTCTCCTCAGGCTGGAGTTTTTTCCCTCTCATGTGCTTGCTCCGGACATCGTAGCTGGTGATTCTGCTCCGCCTTGTCGATGATTTCTAAGAGGCCAGTTCCGCCCCTGGCGGTGATCGTGAAGTTCCTTTCTCCCAGCCCCTTTTTTTTTAGTAATCAGGCCTCCTCCCTCGTCCCTGTCACGCAAAATTCTCCCCCCCTCCCTGGTCGATCCTGCTCGGTTAACGGCAGACTGCTCCCTAGGAAAGTTCTCTGAGGTCCCCCCGCCAGAAGAGGCCCGGTATCGTCGGCACAATTGTCATCCCGCTTGGATCCTGGCAGTTTGTTGCCTGGGTTAGAGCCTTTCCGCTCAAACCCGAAGAAATGGACCTCTCCTACGGCATCTCCCCCTCCCTTCCGTCAGAGAAGAAGCTCCCCCGAAGCTTTTCCTAAGCACGCACCGTGTGATTACTGCTTCAGCTAGCCGGGCCCCCGCCTGCTGACCGTAAGGTTTCTTCTTTGGCATGCTACTTTTTCTTCAACCGGTTGGTGTCACAGGGTTCAAGCGCATACACCGGGTTTTTGTTGTAATGGTCGACCATTACCGCCTGCTCCCGTCTAGTTCTTCGCTCCACCACCCCCTTTTTGGCGTAGGAGGTCCCCCCCTTTTCTTGTTTTCCCGAGGACAGTCGCTACCCCTTTCCCTACCCCGCGACCGTCAGTTTTTTTTTATCACTGAGAGGTTCTTTCCGTTGACTCTCTTTCTCCTACTCCGTTGTTGTTTTCTATCCCCTCCCCCTCCGACCCCTTCGTCTATTAGGAGCTGACGGACGGAGGTTTCTCTGGTATCTACTTAATCGGGCGGTTTTTCCCCTCCACGGAGCGTCATACTGGGTTTAGCTGACTAAGAGCGGGAGCAGTCATTTTTTTCTGGCTACCAGGATCCGGGGAGGCCCCCTTTTCACCACAAGACCCCCCTTCCTCCCCATTAGCATGACCCCTTTTCCCCCCCGGACGGGCCTAGGGTGTAAGCCCCGGTCGCGCTTTTACGACTTCTCAGGGGTTTTTTTCGTCCAGGCTTCCTTTGTCGCTGCTGCGGCGGTCCCCCTTCCTTCCGGGCGATGACAGTCCCTCTCCCTTTGAGCCAGGCGATGGCCTCGGAGATCAGCCGGCCCTACTAGAACAAGAGAAACCCTTTTCCCTTGATACCGTTTCCTTTTTCCCTAGAGAGGACTGTCTGCCTCCCCTCTCTGAAGATGCTTGTTTCTTTTTCCTACCTGCGTGCGGTCCAGGGCCGTGCGTGACCTGGTAATGATAGTCGGCAATGCTAAGGGAGCTTTTTTCTTTTCTTTACTTCGTCACTATCCCGAAGGAATGGCGCTCCTTCCTGCATAAGGAGCTAACAGGCTCCGAGGGCCGCTCACGCCTCCGAGGCCATAGGGAAGCTTGCGCAAGCTTAGTTTCTCTGAGGAGATGAAAGAGCTTTCCCCAGGGGGCCGTGTCAGCCTGGCGGGGGCTGCGTCCCCAGGGCCCTTCTTAGTAGGACAACGCCGTGGCGTCCGTGCAAAAGTTGATCTTTTTCCAGTCAACAACTAGCTTCAACCCCCCGCGGGCCCGTCCGCTGGTTTTCTCTGCGGACAGGCGCCTTTTCAAGATTTTCTTCCCTCCGTGGAGGAGAACTGGGGTCTGCTCGTCCCGACGTAAGTCCTTTCTCGGCCTTGATCCAACTATGGTAGGACCCCACGGTTTTTCCCCTCCCTCCTCGGAGCGTGCATTTCTTTTCCTTTCCCCCTCCCCCGAAATCAAAAAACTTTTGCGCCGCCAAGAGCCGTGTAAAAGTTGTCCTTGACTACATGGCCACGCCGGGGAGGCGCCTCCTCAATTCGTCCGTGGGGCCCCCTCTTCTTCTCCGGGGTTCCCCTCTTCTCCCATCGGAGAAAGGGAAATGTTGGTTGGCATGGACTTTCCGCGGTGGGATTCGCGCTCGCCGTCTTCTTTTTGCGCACGAGGAGTTTTTCTGCTACTTCCTTTCTTCGAGACGTAAGCTCCTTGGGCAAGGGCTTCCCACCCCAGTTGCTCCGACTGATTCTCGCGACGACAAGGAAATTTTTGCGCCTCATCTTAGAGAAATCCTGGTGCTCCCCCTCCCCATCACCAAGGCATTCTTTCGTCCCCCTCCGAGTATATGAGAAGACTCCCTGCGAAGTAAAAACCCTTTCCTCGATCGTCATTTCCTCTTTTTGTCCCCCCCCCTATCTGGTGGAAGACAGGTTTCAAACTGCCCTCCCGATTTTTCATAGTGAAAGTAAGATGTTTTCCTTCCCCCCCTAATGCGAAGATTAATCTTTCCCCGCTGTTTTCCATGTAATTAAAGGAAAATGTTTCTTACCTCTTCTTATTAATAAAGTGCGCCCCCTGCCAATCCAATGCCTTTTTGGATCCAACCACCCCCCCCACCCCTTCGTCGCGGAGGGACCAGGCTTTCCACTGCGGAATCCCCTCCTTGTTTTCCCTTTCCCCCTCTGGGAGAATATCTATTCTTTCCTCCTTTGGTGTTGTTGCTACATGGCCTTTCACCTTCGATCGGAAGCAGTGGGATCCTGGGCCGCGTTGACAGCAGGAATTTCTGCGACAAGCATCTTTAGTGGCATCTTTCTTTTTTTTTTTGATCCCTTATTAAGATTACTTTCTCAGAGATAAGGTCGTCCCCCACAGCTTTACGAACCTGAAAGCTGCGATGAATCTTCTTTCTTTTTTTTCGAAGACTCTTAAAGATTTTTCTCCTTTTTCTTTCGGCGAATGTTGAAACCCAAGATGTTTTTTCCCTTGACCCGAATTAAAGGTAGGACCTCTCTGCCCACAGGGTCTAATCTGAGGGAGAGCGTCCTATCCCCTCGATCGGAGGAAAGCCTGCCATAGGGAGACTTGGTGATGTTGTCTTAAGCCGATCAGCCTTTAGCGCTCCCCTTTTTTCTCCTTTTGAATGTTTTGAACGCGCGCGGCTGGGGTTCTTTTTCCTTTTTTCCTTTTTTCAGTCTCCTTTGAGAAGAGAATCCTTTCATCCCAAGTAAGAGTCTAACGGATGTTTAGAAATCCGGCTCCTTCGTAGCTTTAAGTCCATTGTCCTACCCAGGTAATTGTGAGCCGTACTCTTTTCATCAGAGTGACCTCCGTTCGCCAATTACAGAAAGCCTTGACATGTTTACAGCGCAGACTTTACCTTTAGGATATCAGGGTCCCTCCCCCCTTGACAAGGAGAGGGCGGCTCCCCCCTGTTTGTGGGGGATTGTCGTTTCTAAGACGGCACGCCCGCATCTTACGGTCGCCACAACCGTTTTCCCCCTCCTTACCTTCAAGAAGATTTCTTTTCGTGACTATCTTCTCCTTCAGAAAAGTAGATGTAGGAGCTGCTATCGAGAAGGAGTACCCTTTCGCGGCACGTCCACGATTCGGAGGAGGAGTCTCTCCGGTTGTTTGTCTCCCTTCTCCCTATTCTTCAGAAGTTTTTCTCAGCGTCTCCCCCCCCTTTTTTTTCCCCTCTTAAGATGATATAAAAGGTTTTCTAGGGATTCGCGGCGTGTCAACTCCACATGGGGCCATCCTTTTTCAGGGTCGAAGACCTTCCCTCTCCCCCCCCTTTCCTCTCTTTTTAAAAGAAGGCCTCCCCGTACGCAGCTTCGACTTGATATTCCTTTCCGAGGCCAGTTCCGCCCAGTCCCTTTCGGGATAGTGAAGTTCTTTAGCCCTCCTCCCCCTTGGGCCGCAGTCATCAGTCCGACTTCCCTTTCCCGAACAGGCCCCGCTCTCCCCTCCAAGAGGTCGGCGAGCTCCCCTCTCTGTCCACGCAGCATAACTTTCTCGCTTGCCCCCGCTAGGCAAGTTTGCCAGAACGACTTTTTGGACCCATGTACTTGTTTCGCGGGGTCGCTTTTCGGACGGTGTCTTCGCGCGCTTTAAAACCGAAGTCCATTTCCCCTTTTTCGGGAAAAGAGAAGGCATCGCTTCCTTCTTGTTCAAGACCGTTTTTCTCAAGCGTGGTTCCTTTTCCTCTTCAGCGGAAAAATCTTTTAATGCTCCGCTCTCCCTTTCTCCCACTGATGAAAGTCTCTTTTCTTTCTCGTCTGTCCCGGGGGACTTCCTTGGGTATGGTTTGTAACAGGGGTAATTCGCTCCCCTTTTTTTGGACGTCTTCCCTCCCCCCTGACTGCTCCCGTTCTTGTTTACCCCACAAGTATGATCGCTCCGTTCTTCTTTTCCTTTTCTTTTTTGAAACGATAACCGGGTCAGATCTGCCTACCTCCTTCCTCAAGCTCGCCGTTTTTGTCTCGGCGTCTTGGTTTCGTGGATTCTCTCTTTCGCGAGATACAAGCCCCCCCCTCCCCCCAGGATCCAGCGCGAGCTTGAGGAGTCGCTTCCCCTTTCTCTCCTTTTTTGAAGCGGATCCTCCCCTACGCCGCCTCCGACTAGTCCTCTTTTTAGCGAAGACACTTGCTCGTTCTGTTCCTGCAGGAGGTTTGGGGCTCTCCCCCCTCCCGGACACCCAGACCCCGGTTTCCTTTTCCCCCCCATTTCTCCTTGCCAAGGGTCTGGTTCCCTCCCTTTTTGACGCCGCTAGCGGAGCAGGGCCCTCCCCCTTTTCCGCGTCACGCGCTTCCCGTCGCTTCCGCTTCCGCCCCCTTTAGGGCGATGAAAGTAGCCTTCCTTTTCCCATTTCCTTCTTTTGAGCAAGGCTTCTCGGAACCTTTAAGTCCACGAGAAACCCCGACCAGGACCGTTACCCGGGCCTGCGTTCTCCCCCCCTCTTCAGTGAATGCGGAGCCTCCTCCCTTATGTGAAATAGACGAGGCCTTCCTTCTGAGGAGATATCTCCATTTTCTAGGCTCGGCTGATGAAGGAGGCACCCTCTCGTCTCCAGGCACTTTTCCCCCCCCGCCCTTCATGGCTTCCCCCGAGGCGCATCATTCTTCTTTTTTTTTCCAAGTCCCTTAACCTCGCTTAGGCATATGGAAGAAAGCAGGACCCCTCTCCCGCGATGTCCTTCAGATGACCGAGCAGTTTCCCCAGGGAAGTGTACCGCCCGCTTCTTCGGTGGCGGTCTACCCCCTTAACCTGTCTTAGGAAGAGGACAACCTCCTTTCTCTTTCCACAGTTGAGAGACCCCTTCTTCTTTCAATGGTCGGCAGTTTCCCCCCCCCTTCCGGCCTGAAACGCGGGAACGTCCGCTGGATTTTTCTTCCCCCCTCTCGGAAAGGAGGATTTACGGCCTTTAGCCGGCGGAGAAAATGGGGTCCCTCTATCCCGTAAGTTCTGTACCTGCTTTTCCCCAAGGTGGTGGAGAACGTCCCCCTCTTGTCTGGCGATGAACTTCCTGACCTATTCACCCCAAACGTGGAGTGCTCTTTTTCGTGTCCCGGAACGGAGATAATACTCTCCCCCACCTAAGAGGGCGCTCTTCCACACCATGGCTTTTCCCCCTGATCCCGATAGTATTTTTTCACTATATCGTCTACCTGAAATGGTTGAGATTTTTCCTTTCTTCCCTTATGAGACTTTTCAGACTCTCAGTATCGTGGGTCTAACCCTTTCCTTCCTCTGTATTGAAATCCTTTTTTTGGGGGGGTTGTTTTGGAGGTGTTTTTTTGAGGGTCTTTTTGTTTTTTGGTTTTGGGGGAGTTTTTTTTTTTTTGGGAGTTTTTTTTTTTTTTTTTTTTTGGAGCGTCCCTAAGATGGGAAAGGATTTATAAAGTTCGCGGGCCAAGGCGAAGAAGGTCCGGTGTACCCCCCCCCCCCTTTCTTAGATCAATTCGGTCTTCCCCTAAGTGATAGGACGAACCCCCCCTTCCCCTCCCGAAAAAGGTGCTTCTTCTATTCTCTTGATCACTGAGACGCGCCTTTCCGTCACCTTCTTTCCCCCAAGACGACGTCAATCCGGGGAATTAGGGTAATTTCCTGCTCGGGTGTTTTCCCCCCCCTTTCACCAGTCATCAGATATTTCCTCCCCCTCCCCCTTTTTTAGAAACAAACCTTTTTTTCCCCTTAGCTGCACTGTGACCTTTTTACCCTTTTTTCCCGGAAGATTAGGCGTTCTTATTCTAAAGTGGACCCCTCCCCAAGGCAACATTATGCCACTTTAAGGAGTGACAGTCTTTTTCTTTAAGGGAGGTAAGATTTTTTAGGTCCCTTCCGGGGCGGTGAAGGACCATGGTTTTCCTCTCTTATTTTCCCCCCCCCCCCTTGAGAGAGACGGCATGGCGGAACCCTCGCTTTGGGCCCACGAAGTGGGATCTTTTTTTACCGTCTCCTCCTCAAGCCGGCCCTGCATATGGAGTGGCATATGTGCTTTAGGGTGATTTAGTTAAACCCCCCCCGCGCCCTCTTCTTCAGGATTAAAAAACGCAAGGTCCTTCCAGCTTCCGATGGAATTTTTCCTTCCCAGAACACATCTACGTTAGAGGAAAGATATGATCCTTGGACTTCCCCCACCTCTCTTTCGAACCAGATTTTTCCCCCCCGGTAGGAAATTGACGCTATTCCCCTCGTCCCCACGTTTTTTCGGGCGCAGGTTTTGATAAAGACGATAGAGCCTTTTTCCAGGGTTTTTTTTTCTTTCCGGGTCTTTCGCAAGTTTCAGCGAAGCATTTTCCTCAGAACCGGTGGCGTTTCAATGGACTTCCTTAGCTGGAGCCCTCTTGTTCTTCATGAATGGGCCATCAGCATGATCTTCTTTTAACTTCGGCTCGTTTCGGCCTCTAGGGTCTAATTTCCCTCCGGTGCGAAAGACTCTCGCCAGTCTCTCTCCCCCGACGGCGAGTTTAGATAATTTGGCCACGCCCCCTTCTTGGTATGCAGAGTGAACCCTTTTCTCGTACGGTTTTTCTTCGCCGCCTTGATAAGGTCCCCTCTCCCCGCGGCTGGGAACGTGAGGATCTCTATTGGAAATTCTCTGAATTTTTTTGTCCTGAGGTAAAGGACGACGTGCACCTTTCCCGCCGCGTTTAAGAGAACCCATCGTACAGCACTTTAATTCCCGATATTCTTTTTTTCGTACTTCGTGAAGAGCGTAGCCCCCCCTTTCCCTCAAGTAGCTTTTCCTTTAGAGAGAAGGCCTTTCCAGCGCATTGTACGCTCCCCCTGCTGACGGGCCCTCCTTTCTCTCTTTCCGACGACTTCTCTCGACGGTTCTATAAACTTTTCTCCCTTCTGTGTTCTCTCTTTCCCAGGATATAACCGGTGATTACCCTAGGGAGCTTTTGATTTCCCCCATTTGTGGCTTTCTTCGAAGACTTTTAGAGATAATGTGGTCGAGGAATAGACGGTTGAGATCCCTTCTCCTTCCTCTTCGACGCTTGACCTTTCCGCCAGAATGGAGGGTTTCCCTTCGCATTCTCCCAGAAAAGTTTTTTTTTTGTCCGCCTTAATAGGCCCCCTGTCACGAACCCCCCTTTCTCTTTCGAGATTTCTTGTCGCGATATCCCCCCCCTTCAGAGTTACCTCTTCTGAGATATAAGTGCCCTCGAGAGGCACTTTTCCATAACGAGGCCCCCTTTTGGTCCACTTTTTTGCAACTTTGTTCTAGTTTGAGGAGTTTTTCCTCATTTTTTATCGAAGCTTTTTTATAAAGAAACTGGTCCCAAGTCTTTCAGAAAGAGACCTTACTCGGGTAGAGACTTCTTCGTAATGGAGGGGATCTTCCCCCTTCGAGTAGTAATGATAAGTTTGATGAACCTTCCTCGTAGTACGTGGGGATCTGGATAGTGAGGGAAACTCCCCCTTTAGGGGGTTTTTTGTGAAATGCTTTCCTTTCCATCATGATCCAGATAGTGCTTTTTCTCCCCCCTATGATGAAGCTACGTTCTTTTTTTCCTTTCCAATAAAGTCGTGTCCCCCCTCCCCTGCGCCGTCAGATAATCTTCTCCTCTTTTGGTAGTGGATATCTCATCTTTTATCCTCCTTTTCTAGAGAGAAAAGACCCCCATGATCCCTCTCATCTCTCTCTCTCTTAGCCCTACCGTTATCGACCTTCCTTCTTTCGGGCCCCACAGACGGCCTCCTGGGGGCGCGAAGAAAATAGAGGGAGACAGTTAATTTTCTACCCGGAGCATTCACCTTTCCCAACTTTGCCCCCCTCCCTTTCCCCCTAATTTGGAGCCTGCCAGAGACAATTGGAAGCCTTTTTTGCAGAAGGGCGGGGAAGCCCTTTTCGGACGAATAGACAAAGGGGTTCTCCTCCTCCTTCACAAGAGGTTTAGCCCCTCTCTTTTTTCCCCGCCTCGCTTTTTCCTGCTTCATTGGCCCAGGCTTTTTCGGAAAGGAGGCGATCAATCCCCGCAGAAAAAGAGAACCTCCTTACCTGTTTCCTCCCGTGATAAAGGCCCCCTGTGCTCGCGCGTACGTGTCCCTGAGAACTGACGAGCCCCGCCGGGGTATTTCCGGGCCTGGTGCGTGTCCCCACACCTGATAGTAGGAATGATCTTCCCTTTCTCTTGCGACAGGCACCGCCATCTTCTTCCCTAGCCTAGTTCTTCCTTCTCTCATCTTCGCGCGGTTCGCTTCCTTTTCGAAGAAGGAGAGCCCCCCTCCTTTTCTCTGAGCCAGACTGTCTTTTCAGCGGCCACCAGTTCTGAGGTTCGGTGCGCAAGATTTTTTTCTTTTTTCCCAACGGTAGATAAGTTCGGCTTCCACAAGCATTTTTTCAGTCCGGAGAACATCCCATTCTGTCTTTTTTCTTGCGTCACCCAACGGAAGACCGTTGATTGACCGCTGCTTCTTTTGGATGGAGAAGGTAGACCTTCCCTCCTTAAATAGATTTCAAATGGGCGACGTTGTACTCTTTCAACTTTTCACTCCTCTGCTTAACATTCTTAAACAAGGTAGGTGGATTCCCCCCTACGAGGATTTAAGGCTTTCCTATTCCCCCCCGAACTTTTCCCAACAACCGTGGTTTTTCACGTGTCCAAGTTTCCCTCTCCTAAGGGTAAAAGAGAGGGCTTTTTTTTCTGATCAAGGCGCCCACGGACAGCGCTCTTGCTTCCTTTTCCCATGACCCCCCATCTATCGTCTCAAAATTTTCTTGAAGGAAGTGCCACGAGGTGAGCAGGATGTTCTTTTTAGCCCCTTCTCGGATGTAGTCTCCTCCCCCTCCGCCTAAGGTCTGGTCCCCTCCTGTGATACCGAATAGCGGGCGCCCCCCCTCCGAAGAACAGGAAAGTTTTTGGAGTCCCCCTCGCGGAAATAATCTCGTTCCCCTGCCCCCTTTCCCCTGCGAAAGACCCCCTCAGAAGAAGTGCCTAAGATAGAGGTTTAGACTCCCCTTAACAAGGTGGAAGAGTTCGCTCTTAATGATAGTTATTTTCCTTCAAAGCTTTTCTCTTCAGGGGCCAAACTGGATCATTCTCTTTACTTAGATGTGGTAGGAGCAGCCCTCTGATCAT
>Ga0179593_1583828_pt1 | contig 15450 bp, 20 predicted proteins | sample CZODoug2_1_08_16_FD_185931 | JGI IMG/M metagenome (GOLD analysis project Ga0179593, IMG submission 185931) | Vadose zone soil fungal communities from Angelo Coast Range Reserve, California, USA - CZODoug2_1_08_16fungal (PacBio error correction) | ecosystem: Environmental > Terrestrial > Soil >... | reverse complement strand
AACCCCCCCTTGGGGGGGGTTTTTCCCCTGCAATTTCCTTTTCCTTCCCCCTTTTTCTTTGTAAAAACTAATGAATTCCCCCTTAGGAGGTATTGGCCCCCGCTGTTAGTGGTAAATAATTGAGAGATCCCTCTTCCTACCCGTGAACGCATACGATAAGCAGACCCTTCCCGTTTCGTTTGGTAAAAGGTGGTTAATTCCGATGGTTCCTTCAGTCCCTAGGTTAGGTTTTTAGTGAGGGCCAAACAGGCCTCCCCCTTTCCCGGTGGAAAAAGTTAATGACCCCCCTCCCGAACCCAGTTTCAAGTTTAACTGGGACGTAGATTGACGCAGCTTGTTCACTTTTCAAAAAACCCGGTCAGGTCGTTGCTTTTTTGAATCCTCCTCTTTTATTATTAGTAAACTACTTTCTTCCTTACGTTGTCCAAGAATCGAAGGGCCCCTCCCCTTTTTTAGCAAAACGTTAAGAACCTGACAGCTATTTTTCCCCTTCTACATCACAGAGAATTTTTTTCCCCCCTTTGTTACTTTTACGCTCTGCAGATGATTTTGACAATACGTTTCCCTTTCTCTCCGAAAAAAGATCATTTGTTCTTTCCCCCCTTTCTTTGATGTGTGGTCAGGAAGTGTTTCTCTCTTCTCCCCAAGTTTTCTTGGCAGGAATTCAAGCTTGACAAGTCGAGTTTTTTTTTCCTCCACGATCCGAAGCACTTTTTTTGAACCCTCGCGCCCGTTTCGAAGGAGATTGGAATCGCTGGTCTAGTAAACTTGACCTACGTTCCGGTCGGAAAAGTCGTCCTCCTGTTTCCCTTCCTGCAGTTCCTCGAGCAGATTACAAACGGTCCTTTGACATTCCCCCCCCTCCCCCCCCACCTGTCGGATTTTAGCATGCCAGCGCAGATACCTCTTTCTCAACCTCCGGAAGTTGTTCGTCCCTCCCTTTTCCTCCCCCACTCGACCCCCTCCTTTCTGGGTGTGGATTCTCCTTCCCCCCAAATTTTGGGGCCCCCCAGAGATAGAATGTTGTCAAATGCGATATCGGATTTCCCCCGCCCAGGGAAATTCCGGCTCCCTTTTTTCTCCTTCGGCGTAGGAACAACACCATTTCCCCCCTTCTGGTTACCGTTGAACTCTATCTGCTGGAGCACTCCCAGCCGAGACCAAAACCCCTCTCCCTTCTCTCCCCCTTCTGGAAGAATGGAATAAGACAGGTTTTCCCCCCCCCGATGAAAGCATCAGGAGTCATTAGACGCGATCCCCCCTGGTAGCCTCTTCCTCCGTCCCTCTTCCCTTCCATCACGAGCGGAGAATTTTCTTTCCTCGGGCCGTTTTTTCCCACATGTAAAGAATTACCTCCCTCTACTGATGCTCCCCTTACTTACCCCTTTCTTACCGGTGAGATGTGTCCTCCCTAGAAGTATGTTTTTCCTCAGTGAAGGATACAATAGGGCGACTTCTAACTTCCTACCCAAAAAGAGAAAAGATAGCTTCATTATGTTTATCTTTTTTCATTTCCCGCTGTTTCTTCAAATGATTGAGAACTTTCTCGAGTTCCTAAACGTAGTTCTCTGTTCTTCCCTGAGTATATATATATTTAATAATAACTACTTTTGTTGAGAGCTGGCCCCTACGTCTAGAGAGGGGGGGTGTGGGGAGTTTGTGGGGGGGGGGGGGGTTTGGGTTTTTTGGGGGGGGGGGGGGGGGGTTTTTTTTGGTAGGGTTTTTCTTGGGTGGGGAGAGGCGGGGGGGGGGGTTTGGGTGTGGGGGTTGGGGGGGTGGGGGGGGGGGGTTCTTCCTTGTGGTTTCGGGGGGGGGGGGGGGGTTTTTTTTTCTTGGGGGGCCTTTGGGGTTTGTGGGGAGTGTTTTTAGGGGTTGTTGTGGGTGGGGGGGGGGGGGGGGGGGGGGCTTTTTGGGGGTGGGGGGGGTGTTTTTTTTGGGGGGGACGGGGGTTTTTCGGGGTTTGTTTTTGGGCGGGGGGGGGGGGTTGGGTTTGGGGGGGTGTTTTTTTTTTTGGGGGGGGTGGGGGGGGGTGGGGGTGGGGGGGCGGGTTTGTTTTTTTGTGGGGGGTTGGGGGGGGGGGGGTTTTTTTCTGGGGGGGTTTTTTTTTCCCTCTGCATGAAGCAAACCGCCCCGGTGCCCCCGCGAGTCCCATCTCCCATCTTGTCGCGGGGGGTGAGACGGGACGCGTTCACTTACTCTTGCGCCGGTTGTATTCCCGGCTCCTCAGAAGAACCAAAAACACGTTCTCACATCGAACCCCCTCCTCCCCGGTTAAAGGGGAGAACGTAGCTTCTTAGTGCCCATTTCGACAACACAACGGCTGCTTTTCGGACTCTTCTTTTTCCGGTTCCCCGTCCGAGTAAGAGGATACCAGTTTTAGCGCGTCCCCTTCTCCCCCCTTTTTTTTTCTTAAACGAGGGTGGACCCTTCTTTTTTCTGAATCTACTTTTTAAATGAGAAGAAGGATCTTCCCTAGTCGTTTTCCCCCTCCAGCTCTCTTCCTTTTCAAGTTCGTGTCCATTGGTGTGCCTTTTAGACCCCATTCCCTCTCCTAGTTCAATGGGTTAAAGGTGAACCTCCTCCCTTCCGAGCTTCTATCCTGGGCCCCCAGACACCATTTTTATGCGTCTTTCTTTTTCTCGTCAGTAGACTTTTCCCAACGTATGGAGTGAGGACGAACCCCCCTTTTTGCCCCCCAGACTTTCTTCTCGGAAATTTGATAAGACGACCTTTTCCTTTTTTCCTGTTCCTAAACATCACTCGCGATTCCTCTTGAAGGTACACGGGGATCTTCCCCTTTTTCCCTGTTCCGACCCGGAAACGTATCTTTTTTACAAGCCTCCCCTTTCGTACCTTGTCGGATGTTCGACCTCGCATCTTCGTTGGATAACAAACACCCAATAGCCCGCTTTCAGTCTTCCCCCTCATCTTCCCCCCGCACAAGTCACAGTGAAAAACCCCCGCTGAGCAAGATGATTTGTTCCCTCCCAGCGTCCCTCTCCACTAGTCCCCCGCCGTATGTTCGTCAAAAAAGGAACCCAACCGTTATTCGACTTGACTTGCCGTCCCCCCCCTTATAGCTGTAAGGTTATTCTTTCGTTTTGAACATAATAAGGGCTTTTTTTTGCAACCCGGAAGGTCCGGCCCGGGGAGAAGAAGAAGCAGGGACGATCCCAATCCTCTCCCCTCCCCCCGGTTTTTATTAAAAGTGAATCACTCTGTTTCTTCGTTCCCCATTTTATTTCTCACGGTGTCACTCTTCCCTCTCGGCCGGGTGGCCTCAACGAAAAAACTACCCTCTCTAAGAACCACCCCTTTTCACCCCCCTTCTCTTCGGTTATTCAAGTAAGAAGGCGTAGGTTTTTCGCGTTCTCATCGTTGCACTGCCTCGCAATGATTAACAGACCCTTTTCATTTGCTTTCCTTCTTGCCCCCCGCTTTCATGGATGATGAATTGCCCTTTTTGTTCAGTTCCAACAGAAACAAGAATATGCGCTTCGTTCCCTTCTCCATAGTTTCGTCCCCCCCTTCCGCCGAGTAGGAAAACTTCCCGGTCTGTTCTTCCCCCGCTTTTCTTTATAAATTTTAGCGAAAGGCCAATATTGATGTGGTATCTACAAAGACTTCCCCCCTGCCTGCTTCCCCATCCAGTACTTTTCTTTCTCCAAGCTTCTAACACTTTTTTTTTCGGAAAAGCTTTACCTTCCCCTTCCCACTTTTCGCCTGATCCCCTGAAAACTAGTCTTACAGCCCCTTTTTTTTTTCCAATCCCTTTAAGGATAATACCGGTTCCTCCCCCCCCCCCCCTTCCGATAATAGGTAACATTTTTTCTCTCTGAGGGAAATGCCGGCCTTGCAAGAAGACTCTCCCCTCATTCTATCATTCCCTTATCGTACACCACCACCTAATAGCGAAGATTGCCCTTGAACTTCCCCATTTCAAGGAACTCGCCACTCACTTACGTGACTTCATCCCATGCCTCTTTCGATAAATGGCAGCACCTCTTCTGAACTTCTCACCCTTCTACCCCCCCAATCCAAGGCATTTTTCCCCCCCCCCTGTCTTATGATTTGGTAACGTAACTTTTGATGTAAGTGGCTTAGATCACCTTTTCGATTCCCTTTGAACAAGAATCGTAAGTGGACCTGATCTGCGACAGGAATCGTCCCCCCTTTTCCTCTGGCTCCCTTTCCCCCACACAACATGACACCTTAAATCTTTAGACGAATTTGAGAACTTTGCTGTGCAACTTAATTTTTTTTTTCCTTTTTTTGCCCTTCTTCTCAGAAAATTCTCTCTCTTTTTGTAACTCCCCCTGTCCTTGTTTGGGTAAGGTGAAACGACGCCTTCTCGAGGAAATAGCATTGACGTCAATTTGTGAAGCGCCCTCAGAATCTTTCCTCAACTGCGGAATCGCCTTTTCCCCAGTGTGACTTTTTCCTTTCTCGATGTAACTTATTGCCCCCCTTCTCTATCCAAATTACGACGCTCCCCCCCCTCACTTCCAGCCTCCCCTTTGTGGGCTATCAGGAGAGAACGCGCCTCTGTCGGGCGCTCTTCTCTTGAAGGTCTGGAGAAATCCTTTTCCTTCTCAATCACGGGGAGGTGCTTCCATGACCGGCTATTATGAGTTTCCTAGGTCGCTTATAAAATAGATGGTGTGAGAGGCCGATTTCCTTGAGTTCCCTTTCAAATTTACCAGTCCCTCTGATTCTGGTGGTTTCCTGCGGATCTCTCTTGCCCTCTTTTCTTTCAAGCAAAAGCTTCCCAGGAGTCAGTTCGTCTTGGAGGAAAGTTTTCGTCTTTTCCACGAAGCTGGGAATCCTCTTTTAGGACTCCTTTTTCCGACAAGAGGAGATAGCTTTTCCCCCCCCTCGTTCGATGTATAGAGGGCACGTGTGGTAACAGAGCTTTCCTTTTTTGCTCCTTCTATTTCACCTCCGGCGCAAAGTGGGATGATGAAACCCCCCACCCCAGAAAAAGATCCCCCCCACGAAACATGCGGATAATATTTTTTCAAAGAAGTCCTGCTCTGAACGGCAGTTGCATTAATCGACTTTCGGATCTCCTCTTCTCCCCCGTGTTGTGGTTGACCTGCTCTCCCGAGGATGTTGTTTCAGTGATTCTCCACAGCAGACCAATCTCGGGTGAACAGGCAGTTCATCTCGGCCGGGGTCGGCACCTGACTACGTGGCTCTTTCCCTGCCCCCGCCTCTACCTTAGAGTTTATGGGTTTCCCCCCCGTTGATAACCACCCCCATTCACAGCCCCTCTGCGAATCTAAATGAAAGGTCACACGACCCAGTCACTACTTGCCCTTTCTGTTTTGTCTCAGATCCGCGTAACCCTTTTTTCCTCTCCTCTGTCCTCGCTTTGACTCTCCCACGTTTGTCCCCCCCTAACCCCCCCCCCCCTTTCTACCCCCCGCGACTTCTCGCCACTCTTTCTTTCCTTTTCCCCCCCGGTAACTCCACCAGTACTTTGCCGCTGGGAAACGTCTACTACTCTTTCCCGGCTTGTTTCTCGACTCTTCCCTGTATGCGGTCGCCCCCCTAATTGACAGGACTAGCAACCCAAGTGCCCGCCCTCGCCAACTACTGTATTTTTTCTTTATACACTGTCTGTTTTGCGGTCCCGTGCGGATGGCTTTTTTGTTAGGGGGGTGCGTCTGACCACACTTCTCCCGCTCCCACTTGATTGCTATCGGTCCTGTTCATTCGTGCGAGCGGTGTTCGAAGTTAATGATCAATTAGGTTTCATAGAAGCCCCCGGCTAACTCCGGGGCGCGTGCTTGGCGGATTGGGAAGGTCCGAACCCTGGTGAAGCCTGAAAGATTTGGGTCGGCGAGCTGTATTGAAAACCTCTAATCATCCTTCCCCACGCGTCCCTCGTTTTTCTCACCACTTGAGCTCCGTCCAATGAAAGGTTGCGTTCGTCCGGTTTCCTTTCTGTTGGCGGGTTTTGTCCCGATCATACAAGAGCCGTGTCCAACCTGCCGCCTCCTCGCCGAACTCCAATTTCCCAAACAGCACTCGCTAGGAGCTTCTATAGCCGAAAAGTTTGGCTCTGTGTGTTTCTCGGAGGCGGAGGAGGAGATAACAACTTTATTCGCCCGACCATATTTTTATTTTTTTCCTATCTTTTTCCACGACGCGTTGGCAACGTCCAGTTTCTTTGAGCGCCTGGAATTCTGTCTTCCTTCGAGATGAGCCGCATTTTTATGGTGTTTTGGTTTGGTCATCCCACAAATTTGCGCTCCTTCCCCTCGAGAAACCCAAGAGGAATTTCTTTATCGCGGGCCCCCCCCCCTTGCCGCGAGCCATCTGAACTCTCCTCCTTCTCTGCCTCCTGTTTCCGTCCCCAAACAGAGTCCCCCCCCTCAAGTTTAACAATGACGGAGTCCCTCCCCCAGAGATCTCCCCCTGCAAACTCCCACGACGAATATCTGTCCGCTCCTTGACCCGCTCCCTTTCCTTTTCCGGTGGTGATAAGAAGGCCCCCCTCCCCTCGACGACTGTCTCTGGAAAAATTTTTCTTCACTCAAGGCCTCGCCATCGAGGGGGCCCTTTCTCGGCACCCTCCCCGTCAAGAAGAAGGCCGGTCACTGTTCCCCGAAGCTGGCTGATTTGTCCAGTCTGCCCTATGAGCTGCAGCTCGCCCGACCGCCCTTCGGGGTTTTCCCCCTCTCAGAACCATGTCCTCATAGTCTGGAGAAGTGAGAGTGTCTCTCCGCTGAGGCGTCGGAATTTGACATCTTGACCCCCCCTCTTTACTTCCTTTTTGGAATCGAGAAGTCCCTTAAGTGTTTTTCACGCGAGGTCAGATTCTTTCTGAATGGTCTTTTTTCCCCCTCCGTGCGGAAATGCGTTCTTTCTTTTCACCTTCCCCCTACAGAAGGACTTTAAAGGCGGACCTCCCTTCTGAGAATTTTTCTGAGCATTTTGGACGGCCGCTTTGCATCCCAGACCCCCTTTTGTCGGAAAAGAGGCCAGTCTTTTTCATGTTTTACGGAGGTAACCATTGAGCCAGATTATTACCTAGTTCCGATTTACTGGTCGGCCTCCCTTACGGTGATTCGTTTTCCCCAGAAGTTTTGATATCGACTCCCCCTGCACTCCCCCCTTAGTTTCAAAAAATCAACAATTCTTATTCCTTTTCTTTGCGTCTACTTGGATGTTGAAAAGCCATCTTGGACGGATTGGATCTGCCATTATCAGTCCCTTCTGAAAAATCTTTTCTTCCCTTGAAAGTTGAGTTTTTCCTTGCTTCATGAATTAACCAGACAATCGTCTTTTATTCTGCCGCTTCTATATCCTCGGATGGAACCAGGACTTCCATTTGTCCGCAATCTCTCTAGCGGACTTTGCTTTACAGAGCGAAGAACCCTTCCCCAACCCCATGTCTTCTTCCAAGTAAGCTCTTTCCGGGGTACTCCGCGTTTTGTCAAAGAGTCTTTCGACTCTTTCCTTTTCTCTCCCCCCCACAACAATTTTCTCCTTGCCTCACACGCTTTCCCTTGATTGGGAGAGTATCAGCAGTGTCCTTTTCATCAACTGCGTGTAATAACCACATCACCTCCTCCCCTTTTTTCTTTTAGAAGGCGACGTCCAGGACCTTCCCCAAATTGGTAATAATCAGGATGATCTTTTAAGTCTCCACAGGAGACCGCTCTGCCCAAAGCAGGTTTGAATTTCCTTGTTCTGAGCCTCCCACCCCCAATTCATAATCAAGGCCTCTGAAGGCACCCATTTCCTTTGGAAGATGTGTTCCTTTTCCCTTTCTTGCTATCTCCTTTCCACTACTTTCCCTCATGAACCTTCTTCCCTCCCACAGTTTCGCTTTTGTCAAAGGGGGTTCATTTCCTCTTCCCCTGGCTGTGCTCAGTTATTTTTTTTTTCTTGAGGCACCTTTGGTGACACCCTTTTCATTCCCGGAAAAGCGAAGAGAAACTCTTGACTTCCCTCCCCCCAAGTTGAATAAAAACCCCCCCAGGTCGTTTTTGCGTCCGGATGATTGTCTCTCCCTGTCTTCTTCTTCCTTTCCCCTTTTCAGCTTAAGGTTCTCTCGCATTCCCCACTGGAAGGAGGTTCCCCAAGTCCCCGTTCCTCAACCTAAAGCTATTTTTCCTGGCCAAGTCCTTCTACATCCATTTCCATCCGGTTTTTGACTACTTTTCTGACAATACGTGGAGCCATGACGCTTTTCCTCCTACATATCCTTTCTCCCGTTGTGCTGGCCAATCTGGATGTGTCTTTCCAGAGTCTTTCCTTTAAAGAGAGGGGTTCCGGACTTTGGAGTGTTGGGTTTTTTCCCCGTCCTCCGCAATGGCTCCTGAGCAAGGTACGCGAGTCCTGTTGTACCAGATGTAGTCCCCGGTCGGTCCCCCCGTTTCCTGAATGAGATAACGTGTACAGGCTAGTGAGTCCCCTTTAAGTCGAAGCGTACAACGGAATCCGAGTGTACACAGAAAACACCATTTCGGTTGAGCAAATGGCGCGCAGAATACCTCTCTCCTTTGTTCGTCCTCACGCCATCTTTGGGCACCGGATCCACTGAGAATTCGCTACTCTTCCTTTTTGGAGTACTTCTACCCCCTTGCGTCGGGCACGAGTCCCTGGCCCCTCACCTTGCCCCAGGGAACTCGGCGTCCTCCCACCCCTTCCCCTTTTTCCTTCCCCGCCCTTGAAATAAAAGTAGAACGTTCTTCTGAAGTCGGTTGCCCCAGCGAGCAAACCCTTAACGCTTCCTTCCTCTTCATACCAAGGTTCCCCCCTCAGCACCCGTCCCCCATCCCCATATGTGGGCAAACATGGTTCCCTGGCAGCCTATTTTTTCCCCGTCCCTTCAACGAGGACGGTCGTCTGCAGTCCTCGCCTTTGTCGCAACACATTTAACTCCTGCCTTCTACCCTTTCCCTTCCCCCGGTCGAGGTGCGCACCCCTCCTTCCCCTGAGGCCGTCTTTTGTTTTAGTAATCTTTCCGGATACACTCGGAGCAAGACTTCTTAGCTTTCCTCCTGAAAGGAGTCCAGGATCCCTTTTTCTGTTCTCTCTGGGTTCCCCCCCCCCCATGAGGTGCCTCCTTCTCCCTTCTCTGTAGTCTCTTCTGGAGTAGTATCTTGGTTGTTTGTGAGAGATATAACGCCGAGGAAGCGTCTCTGAACTCCCCCTCCCTTTCCTTTAGCGAGAAAATTACCTGGCAGCTCTTCTTTTGTGAGCCGACTCTCTTCCTGATACAGCACAGCTAACTTCTTGAGACCTCTGCTCAGAAGAAACCCCCCGGGTTCCCGGGCTTTGTGCGCAAATCCGACCTTCTTCCATGGAGTCCCTTAGTCTTTTCCCTTAAATGTGGGAGAAAAAAACCAACGTCTCCCAATTCGTCCCCCTTCCGTCCTAGTGATGGCAGTGACACCCCTTCCATGTTGACCAAATATCCTTTAGTTCCTTTTTCCCCCCCGTGTTTTTTAAAATTTGTATGAGAAAGGCTATGTCCTTCCCCTTTTCTAAGAGGCTCTTTGCTCTCTGCACCAGTGAGTGTAAAGTCCGCTTCTTTCAAGGGCGGGTCCATTGGTTGTGACGACTCTTTCTCTGACCTGGTCCTCCCCGAGTTCCCATTTGAAAATATATAGAATGGCAGAGCATTTCTAGCGCGGGACCCCTTTTGTATGTCGTCCTCCCCCCCTGACGAGATCTGTGTCCAACAGTATGGCGTTGTTTCCTCACTGAGGTTTCCTCCTCGTCATTTGCATCCCTCTCTTTTTTTGGGAAGGGGTACAGAACTTTCACTCTGATTCGTAATTCTTTTTCTTTTATCCACTGCGGACCTTCCTCTTTACGAACGGAAACTATTTTTTTGGACTCTCAATGCGAGTACAAGCCGCCTTCTTTCGCCCTCGAGTGTGCTTATCTTTTTTTCCAAACAACAAGCGACTTCCGAAAACCCTCAGTTTCTCATCATTTTTTCCTTTCCAAAAGCCCACCCCATCATTGGCCCTCCCTTGGATGATCTTGTTTCGGAGCTTGTCATCGCCGATGTCGTCAACCTTCCAAAGTAGGAACCTTCGTGTCTTCTTCTCTCTTTTCCTCTCCCACATTCCTCCCTTCTTTCGTTGGCCCCGTTTAGTGGCGGGCACGCGATTATTGTCCCCCCCGTAGGGCCGAAGAATCCTCCTTTTCGGGGGTTTTTATTTTTATTCGAACCATCATCGACGCAACGAACGGAACGGGTCAAAGATGCGTCCTACTTCCTTTTCTTCGATTCTGTCTTCCTTTGACCCCTATTCCTTTTTTTTTCCCAGATTATAGGAAGGGTGGCACTCAAGCCCCCCCTACCTGCGTTCCCCCTCATTCCTCCTCCCTGCACACCGGTGACCCCCTTTCTTCCACGTCAGCCGGTGGTCGCTCTAGCGTTCTTGCGAGTCGGGCATTCTTTCCTCTCAATGACTTTTCCCCCCCTCTTCAAACAGTAGTAATCCCCCTTTTCTTTCATGCCAGTCCTTTGCAGTGCCTGGATTTCTTCAGATGTCGTCTCTGAACCACCTCCTTTATGCGCTAACGCTGGCTGCAGCGGTCTCCATGTTCGTCCACCTTCATCATGCCCTTTTGGCGAGTTTGCCCCTTGTTAGGTTAGATCGTTCCCGGGATTATCCCCTTTCCAACTTGATGTGGGTATACCCCTCCTTGAGTCACTCCATTCACTGAGGAGCCTCCTTAATTTTCCTTCCGCGCCACTGAGCCTAACAATTCCCCTCCCGCCACCCCCTTTCCTTTTCCAAAGGAAAACGATACTTTGCCGCCTCCCCTTTTTTGGTTTTTAGCATCCCTTCAGGCTCAATCTCGTTCTTCTCTTTTGAAACTATCCGCCATATTCCCCCCTTTTGGAGAAAAAGATTTTTTCCATGCCCTTCCCTTTTTTTCCGAGGAGATACGTCATTGCTAAATTCCCGAAGAGCGCCTAGCTTCGGTCCGCTGAACGTCTCTCTCCTTTTCGCCACTCACTCCACGTGAAGTTTTTTTCATCCCCCCCTCCTCCTGCTTCCTTTCAATCTCCAATCCGTCCCTCCCTCTTCCCCCCCCTTTCGTAGCCCAAACTCTCCGGTGGATGTTTTTGGCTTTCTTGCTGTTCACCGTGCGGGGCTGATCCCAAACGTCTTTTCCCCTCCCAGGGACGTTCGATCTGCACGACTTCTCCGTTTCCTATGTACCCGTCCTCTGGCTCAATGGAACCTCCCCCTTCCCGTCCCTCTTTCCGACACTCACCTTTTTTTTCTCCACGCCAATGCGACTCAGGACGTCCTTTGCCGTCCCCACCTCACTATCGATTATGTCCTTTTAAACTTCCCTGCTGCGGGTCAGGTTCCCCCCTGAGCGACTCACTCCTTAAAGGTAGAATTTGTTCCAGCCTATCCACTCACTCGACGCGTGATTTCCCCTTATCGATTAAAAATTGCTCCCCTCCTATGTTCCTTGGTTTTTTATATATCCAAATTCATACTTTATTTCTTAGCTACCACCTCACCGAACTCGAATCGGAACGAAGTGTCCTCTCGATGGGAGGGCGCTCTTTTCTCTCGAATAAGAGGGAAGAAGCCAGTCGCCTCCAATAACTCCGCGTTGATTCTTTCCTTTAACGGTTATCTTAGAGGACTCAGGAGCTTTATTGATCCCCCCCTATTTTTGTGCGAGGAATTGACTTTCCTTGCCCTTCCCCCTCTTCGGCGGCGATGAGTGGTTTCCTCTTCGAAAACCTAGCTTCCCGCTTGAGATGGTCCTATAGTCGTCGTGGTCTTCTTTGCCGCGACGCGCCCTTTTAGTCTCGATGGTTCCTGATTTTTCTGGTGCAATTAAGACAAGGTCTTTGCTCGCCATCTTTCCTCTCCTTTCATAAATGTTTGAGTCCCCGCCGCATGGAAGGCCGGCTTGTACCATTCCCCCCGAAAAATTTAGATTTTCCCCCACCCAAAACGACATCCCACAAGAAAAATGCGGTCCCCGCGGCCGCCCGGCGTCCCCCTGTGCGCTCCCCTCTCCCTGTGAATCATAGAGATGGAGCCGGAAAAGGTATCTTTTTCTTTCTCTTTTCTCCTTCAAGGTGTATTGTTAGGGGTTTGCTCGACGTTGAGGAGAGACGTACGACCACAGACTGAGAATCACGGTGAGAAGATTGACTTCCAGGAACATCCTTCTGCTTCTGTACTGGCTTTACGGCGCAGCCGCATTTAACGAAGAATTTTTCGGCATTCTTGTCTCAGTGTTGATTTGTTCCGTTACGACCTAATCCAATTCCCGCTCTTATCGGATTGCAGTTTATTTTTTTACTTCGATTTTCTTTTCCCGTTCCGCAACGCGGCTTTTCTCTGTGACTCCCTTTCAATTCTTGCCGAAGGGATCAGAGATATTAGCCGCATTTTTTCTTGGTGGTCTTCTTGTTGTGCATCATTCCTTCCGGACTTTCCCTCAGGATAACAAAGCGGCCGTCATGATCTAGCGGGCCCTGGCCGCGAGCCATCTTCTCCCTACTTTGGACGTCTCCTGGGTAGGAATGACAAAACGCTTCCTCTATTCTCGGCGTGGTCCCAGCTTCGAGCTTTAAACCTCCTCAACTGCCCCTCCCTCCCCGCCTTGACGCTTTTTTGCTTCCTTTCGGGCCTCTCCGGTGGTCCTGAAAAAAAGGAAATAGCTCCCGGCTGAGGCTTTTCCCCCCCTAAGGATTTTCCAGCGAAACCCCCCCTCGGGAGCCCGGAGCCTTTCCGCACAACGCCGTCCTGAAGAAGAGAGGTCAATGGACGCCCGCCAGATGTCTTTCGCCTTGCAGTCTTTCCCTCCCCTGCCACTTCTCAGCTCGCCCCTCTTTGGCGCTGTCTCGCCTGTTCTTCGTGCCGATTAGAGTTCTGTCTCACCCTTTAGTGACCACTGGTGTGGGGGTTTTCTTGAGATTACGCGGAATTCCCCTGAGAAACAACGACTTGCGCCGACGCGAGCAATTCGGACCCTCCCCGTTTCTGAGAGTAAGCGAGTGTTAGACTATTGAATTTCTTTAACCCCTTTCTCCGTGACGGAACTTTTTTTTTTTCTCGCTTCGTCCTTTTTCCCCCCCGCGACGACAGCAGGGACTTCCTCAAAGAGTCGCTCTCCTTTTTTCTTTGACGGCAAAGAGAGTTAGGGCCCTCTCTCCTTTCGTGCACACACCAAGGTTCTACATTGTCGGAAAAGATCCCGGTGGTCGGAGTTAAGGAGCCCCGCTCGTGGTCCCCCTTTTCCCCTCATTCTTTACTAGTTGGAAAGATAATGGTCGGCACGCTAGACCCTGTCCCTTCCTTCTTGTTCACACTAACCTGACAAAGGGATTCCGCAATTTACATAACCCTCCAAAAACTCCCCCTTCTTTTCTAGTGGATTGGTATAAGTCCTTGGAGGTTTTTTTTTTGCACAAGCCTTTCAGCGTAAATGGATTTGCCCGTTTCATCCTATGTTGGAAAACTCTGTGGAACTTTTGCTTTTTCCTTGATTAATTGAATTTACAGCTCAAGTTTCCCCGTCTGCGCTATTTATGCTCAGATACCTCGAGCTTTTACCCCTTCCGGTCATTGCATTTCCCTTGAGCGTATATTCCATGGAGTTACCAGAGCGTGCCCTCTTCTCGAATTGATTGCTGCCCCCTTCCGGAATACGGCAAAGAAGCGATGTCTTCCCCCTTTGTTTCTTTGGAGATTTAAGATGGAACATTCCCCCCCAACCATTGCCCCTCCTTTCCGCGGCATTACAATGCTCCCTCTTTAGTCTCCGCCCTTATTCTCAAAATGCAGGTGGCCCCCACCTTTCCTCTTGTTTTCCTCTAAGCCAGTTAGAAGGCTTCCGATTACCGCTTTCCCTCCCCCCTTCAAATCCGCCCCAATTCAATATTCAGGCGGGTACTTCCCCTTCTCACCTATCTGCACAAAGCTTTCTCTTCTTGGTGGCCTTTTTTCTTTTTCCCAAAAAGCGGATGAAATTCCTTTTTCCTTCCAGGACTTCCCGTTTCCGCCTGTCAGCAAAAGGGGAACCCTTGGAAATCATTCTCGTCTCCCCCCCTCCCCCCCTCCCTACTCGCCCAAGAACGCTCAGACCTCTCCCCCTTCTGACTCAGAACCGTTTTTTTCCCTCTGATGGCGTCAACCCCCCTGATCGGTCCTTTCATTCCTCTTTTTTAGTGAGGCCACCCGGCCGGGTCAGGGGTCCCTTTTCCCCGAACAGAAAAGCGAAGAGAATTTTATTTTAGAGATCTCCCTATTCAAGTTGACGGTCATTTCTGTTGTTCCCCTTTTCTTACTAAGCAGCTTTTTTCTTAAACCTACTTTCCTCCCCCCCCCTGTGGAAAGACTTCGGCCCTCCATTTTTAGCAAAAAGTCCTGAAAGATATTGTAGCGCTGCCGTGTTTGCAAGTCATTCTAAATCACCAATACGGTGTGTCATTTCCTCCATAGGGAGAACACCTTTCCTTTTATCCATGACGTTGGCGCTTCCCCCGATAATCTTCTGCCCTGCGTTCCCTGGCGCGGTGTCAGTGAAGTTCGATGCTTTAAGACTCCTTCTGTTTAAGGAAGTAGAGTGGTTTTTTGCCAACCTCCGCTACCCACTTTCGAGGCGAACATCCTCCGGTATTTTTCACTCTTTTTACCTTGACACGATACGTTCAGTGTTCTTCCGCAGACCGTCCCCCTTTCCAGGACGCAGTGAGTAAAGTCCGATCCTATTTACCCCCCTGCCCCTGCGATGTGATGTTCGGTGGACCTGTCGGTAGCAAATGGCAAGCTCCCCCTTGCACACCTCCGTTACTTTTTTTTTCACGCCAGACGTGGGCAAAGTCCCCACTTCGAATCTCTCCGCTGTTTGTCCTTCCCCTCTCCCCCCCCAAAGGTGCGGGGCCTCGCGGCCATTCTTTTCCCTTTTCACCTGAGCCCAGGGCTTTTTTTGAAAACACGCGCGTCTTCCCCCTGGACCCGCCCTTGAAATTACCCTCTCCCCTGAGATCCTTAGACTCGTTTCCCCCGCTAGCCAACCCGCTCTGCTTTCTGGCCTCCGCCAAATTTCCCGCGGTGAAGCAATCAGGCCCTCTTTTTGTCCACTTAGACAGAGGAGAGTCCCTCTTGCCTTCCCCTCACGATTTGAGATTTTGCCTCCCCCTCTGCCGTCCTGAAGTTTTTTACAGAAATACCTTTCACTCCCCCCCTTTCCTTCCATTGTGATGCCCCTCCCCCCCCCCGGCCCGGGAACGATCCCGTGTTTTTTTGTGAGGATGAGAATATTGACGGTCCCCCTCCCGGTTTTCAATTCCGTAGATTTTCTTTCAGGAACTGAATTCCCTCCCAAGATCGGCAGGATTTCCGGTCATTCCTTTGGCGGTGCTTTTTTTTCCCTCTCGGGTTGAGTGTCGTCTTTAGTACGTTTACGGTGTTAGTCGTCGTTCGTGGG
>Ga0179593_1415545_pt1 | contig 15451 bp, 23 predicted proteins | sample CZODoug2_1_08_16_FD_185931 | JGI IMG/M metagenome (GOLD analysis project Ga0179593, IMG submission 185931) | Vadose zone soil fungal communities from Angelo Coast Range Reserve, California, USA - CZODoug2_1_08_16fungal (PacBio error correction) | ecosystem: Environmental > Terrestrial > Soil >... | reverse complement strand
TTCTGAGCTCCTGCCTTTGAAGTTTTTCCGTTCCTTACCCCCTATAGTTTTATTGGGTTAGGGTGCGTCTGATTACCCTCGCCCCTCCCTTCCCCTCGTTGGATTTTCCTTTCCTTCCCTTTTGAGAAGTTCGCCAATTTTTTTCCACTTTTGCTGGCCCGTGCCCTTTTTTGCTTTTTTTCCCAGTCTTCCCTTTGGTTCGTGATGCCCTATTTTTCTTTTTTTTTTTTTTTCTTTTTCCCTCTTTTATGTGTTCTCTTTCTTTCCATCGATAGAAGTCCTCCTCCCCTTAAACGTTGAGAGTGTACAGACACTTTCCCCCCCAGTCTCTTTTCCCTTGATTTTTTTTTTTGATTTCTCTTTTTTTACCCAATCTGCCCCCCCCATTTAAGTCTTGCCTCGCTTCTTAGTACCTATTGATCACATTAGGTCCAAGTTTCTCCCTCTTCAAGTTCCCTCTCATTGAGAGTCCCCTCCTTAGAGTTCCCCCTGCAGGTATTCTCCCCTTCTTACCGAGTTATTCTGATCCCAAGCTGCTCCGAGCGCCTACTTTTTTGTCTATTCCCGAAACAGGCTGCTAGTCTTCCCATGACTAATCCCCTCTACGTCTCCCACCAGAGCGTTTGTCCCAATCCCCAGCAGTTTCCCTTAAGAGCAAATGTGGCCAGAATTTGTCCCCTTTCAAGCCGACTTTTTGTCCTTTGTGTCAGGCCCCGCATCTGCCATCCCCCACCCGCCTTGCAGACTGACGCCCTCCCGTCTGATGAACTAAGTTCAACAATTCAGACTAACGCCGCACCCATAGCTATCTCCTTCCCTGGTGCCCCCCAGACCGCTTGATTGCCAATCAACTTCCTGAACCCTTTTCCCCTGAGTTTTTTTCCACTTCTCTTGTCTGAAAACTACGTATTTAAAACGCATCGCTCCCCTGTACTCCCTTGCTCGTCTCTAGCCGCACTTCACCACAGAAAGGACCTTTTTAGATCTCCCTTCCCCCTTAAACCACTTCTTACGAAACCACTGCCCTGGACAGCTCATCCTCTAGCAGCCAGCCCCCGCCCCTCAAGTACCAGACCAATGCTTAGGATCAGAGCAACCCTTAGCCATGGGCGTTTTTAAGCTACTTCTTTTTTTTCCCCCCCCCGGACTACCCCCTATCCCACGTAGTCATCTCTAAACGGATGGTTCACACTTTCCCCCCCCATGACGTGAACCTACTAGGCACCAGGTTACCGTTCCGCCAGCTCCACTTTCGGAAACCGGAAAGTCTCCGTAGCCCCACGAGCCCCTCATACCAGCGTCTGCGACGGCGTGAAAGCAATAGGACAAATCCACCCTTGCGACTTCCCCCGGACACTTGTTTCTAAGTAGTTCTCTTCCACTGACCATTCCCCCTTTCTTTTTTTGAGGCTTTTCCTTTTTCCCCTACAATTATAACCCCCAGTCAGCGATCGCGGGTCCCCTCTGTACGTCAATCATACCCCGCGATCTCGATATATCATGGTACCCCTACGTGAAAGTAGCGCTATACGAATTCGGACACCCATTCCTTCCATCTGCATGGCCAGACCGTCTAAGTTTTTTGGAATCTTCACAGTCACTTACCGATGTCACATAGCTGCGTTTTTCCTTTTTTGCCCCCGCCCCGTGAACAAATAGGGGAAGTGTGTTCCAACTCGCTACTCTTGCTTCCCTTCCTCCTAGTGACTCCTTTAGCATTTCTGTTTTACCGTTCTCCTTCCAGATTGTGCGTCCCGTCTAAAAGTATAACTTCCTCCCGTCCATCCACGTTGATCCCCCCCCCTCTCCCCCCGAGTATCAACCCTCTCTGCTACCATTAGGAGCACGCAGACACGGACCGATGATTCGGGGGTCCGTACGCTGCTCATGAGCGTCTCCCGTCCTGCGAGCCCCTATTAATCGGACTGACAACACCCAGTTTTTTTCTCGTCAGGTCAATGAAACGTCCTTGAAGTACCTAGGACTATGATTTGTCCTGATATCCCCTGGGACTTCTTCTTATGCCCAGAGAGACTATTTCTTCTTTGAGGAATTTGACCGGCAAATTCTATTCCCACGCACACATTGCTCTGAGTTACGTCCCCCCTGCATAAACCCATCCAGTAGATAAGAGCTACATCCTCCTCCTTCTTGGAGCCTTAGTAAAGAATTCATCCCCATTGAGAACCATTCCAGATATCCTCCGCCCTCTGCACACGCCTCTTCATTAGTCTAAAGCATCTCTCCTGGTGATTTATCGCTCTATTTATTGCTGTTTCCGGCGGAGTGTTGGACATCTTATTGGTCTGCGACATTTACTCTGCTTCCCCCCCATCCTCTCGTCTTCTTAGCTTGAGCACTTTTTTTGAGGGCGTAACTTCCCCCGTAGGTCTTCTGGAACGTAAACGGATCCTAGTAAACTACTCCTTTTTTTCTTCCCGGCCCGCCTCCGCCGCCCTTTCTCAGGACCTTTCACCCCAGCTGAAGAACACAGGTATTCCCTGCCTCCCTTTCGACTCTCCAAAGACCTGTTTAATTAATCCGGTAAACCGAACTCGTCGTAGCTCAGGCATCATTATGTAGAGTCAACCCCTCACATTCGCCCCTCCCTGGTTATCTATCTCCCCTTACTTCTGAATCTTACAGCAATTGGACTGATTGGTTGCTACCAGGCTACAGTTTATGAACCGCTTATCCGATGACCCCCTCTTTCTGTAACTACAGGTAACGGCCCCCCTCACCTGACGTTCGGCTATCTAAACTACCCCAACCTTTTTTTTTTTTTTTTTTCTTTTTTTTTTTTTTTTTTTTTTTTTTGTTTTTTTTTTTTTTTTTTTTTTTTTTTTTTTTTTTTTTTTTCTTTTTTTTTTTTTTTTTTTTTTTTTTTTATTTTTTTTTTTTTTTTTTTTTTTTTTCTTTTTTTTTTTTTTTTTTTAGAGTTTCACTCCCCCTCCAAGGAAAGAGGCGTTGGTTCAATGTGAGTTAATAGTAGCCTCCTCCCCCTTCTCCTCGCCCGATCGCAGTTCCCCTGTGCATATGATTCCTATTTCTCTCCCTTGCCCTGCTCTTGGGAAACAACTCCCATGGTTTCCGACTCGCACCTGCTCTACTTTCCCCTTGCGTGGAGAAAAGCGTTTTTGAAGATCAGTTCTGGCCATCTCCCGCACTGGATTTTTTGCCACACCGCAAACTTTTTGATCTACATTTTAGGGCTCCCTCCAGGTTTAAGAAGAAAGAGCACTGGGAGCTTTTTTTTTTTTTTTTTTTCTTTAAATTAGATCTTTTATGTTACCCCCCCCCATGTTCATTTTTTTTTTTTTTTTCCCACAAGGTGAAGGCGAAACCTTTCCCCTGGACCCCCCACTGACTGGCTTATTCGTTTTTTGACCAAGTTCGCCCTTCGTTTTTGCAGACCTTTTGCAATTTGTCACAGAAGAGCTGCAAAGTAGCACTGCTTCCACCCTTAAGAGATTTGTCCAGGGTAACCATATGGCCTGGTCCTCTGGTTGAAAAACGGGAGGAAGGAAAAAGACCACAACCCAAACTCTCCATACCCCGACCAATCCCACACAACAAATTCATAACTGCCAATTCACACCTCCAATTATAACCAAACCTACACAACCGTTACTTCCAATCTATCAACCGAATCTTAATCATCCACAATCCCCAATAAAAATATATCCCCCCCCCCCCAAAAACAATAAAGTTAACCTCCTGCTACACAAAATTCCTCTAACCTAATAATCCATAAAACAACTACCCATACTTTAACCTAACCAATAATCAAACTAAAGACCCACCACACCCCCGAAAAAAAAAAACACCAACCCCCCAATGCATTTTAACTTCAACCACTCCCCTCCCCTAAGGCCGTCCTCCCTACCTTAATTCCCACTACCATCAGATAACTTCAACCCCCCACCACAATCCCCCTACTACATCCCCCACCACCCCCATCTGCTTTCTCAATTGAACCCTTACCCCTAAAAACTCAAACCTCAACAATGTACAACCCTATCCCTCATCCCTCACGAACCAAACACCCCATAAGTCCCAACAATCACCCCAACCCAACTCCCCCATCCCCAACGCCCAACCCCTCATGCATTAACCACCCCCTCTACCATTCTCCCCTCTAACCAAATCGATTCTTCCAAATCCGCACGCTCTCCCCACACCCCCCCACCTCTAACCCTCTCACCCTCCAGATCACCCTCTTTACTCCACCTTAAAACAAACCCCTACACTATAACAAACCCAAAAATTCTCAAAAATACCATACCTCACTTTATAAACACAAACTCTCCCCTCCACTCACAACTAAAAAACACAAACTGGTACTAAAAAAAGCAAGAACCCACTCTTCTCCTCTTGACCTCTCATTTCTTACTCGCTTAACAAACACACACACTCTCCATATTAGTCACTCCACACATTCACAACTCATCATCCCCACTACCCCCTCTTCAACCCCAAAACCAAGAAATGCAATCTACTGAACACCCACCCATTAACTCACTTAATAATACTACCAAACACTACTATTAACACCCCTTCCTGACAACACACCTTATAAATCATTACAATCTCATTGCTCGAAATATACACAATATAAAACAAAAATCTCTCCCAATAAAACCAAACCCCCTCCCCCTCACACAATACCACTTGGTACTCTACACCAAAACCTTCCATCATAACTTAATATATAAACCCACAACTACACCAATATTAAACCCTCCCCTCACATCCCCAGACCAACCGACATTCACCAAATAACCCACCCAACTCTCAAATACCCACACCTATAAAAAAAAATAGCGCCCACAAAATAAACCCCATCACATTAACACACTCTCACGCACCACCAACTTCCACATCACCTCCAAAAACCACCCTCTCAAAACACATAGCTCAAACCCCCACACACTTACAACAAAACACTATACCACCACAAAACAAAAATCATAAAAAAACCATCCAAACCACCAGATTAACGTCTAACCCACGTAACCAACATACAAACCACCTAAAAAAATCTAAAAAAAAAAACCTAACAAACACCCCAAACAAAACAAAGCCATCCACAACACACTTAAACACACAAACACAACCAAAACAAACCAGGCTAGAACCCCACCACTCATTGACTGCTATGATATTGAATCGAGAAAAATTAAAGACTTAACCTTTCCCCCTATCCCAAACTCGATTGAATAAATGTTATTGGATACACATTACTCCCAGACGCGGAGTTCGGGAACACACACATGGAAAGACAGAAAGTTTTTTATTTTGCACGGAGTTTTTTCTCCTTGCACTTACAAAGATCGAGCTTGTGTCAGTAAAGGCAGCATGCTCGCACATCTTCAGTGTTTCAGGTGAAAAGCATTTCCTAACAGACTGTTAATTACCTCCAAGCTCTCTATAGCAACCCCACCGCCTTGACATCTTTTAGATGAATTTTGTACTGGCCTCTCGGAGACGCCCCCCCCTTCTAACAGCTGCCTATTACCTGTCTCTTTCCCAAGCTCCTTAGGAAGGACCAAGCTCGCGCCCAACTTTGATCGCGAGGGCACCCACTCGGCCTGGTACCCTTTGCTGGACTTTGGACATTGGCCTTTTTTTCAAGATGTGTTTGTCGCCGCTTTCCTTCGCCGCAGCCTTTGCTTCCGCTTAGGATGAAGAATTGCGTTCCTTTTCCCATCCTTTTCGCCTGACCTTTTCATTACACTTGATCATGAAGTTCTAAAATACACTAGACTTTTAAAGTACTTTTGCGAGCTCGGTATAGATCTCCTTTAGTTGAAAGAGGATGTCGGGTCGAGGATATCCTTTGGATTTTTCCCCTTTTAAAGTCGAATTACCTTATTTTTTCTTTCTTTCTCTAACTTTTCAAAAAACACAACCCATAAAAACAACAATCCCGGCGTCACGTAAACTGTAGGATTGGACCCAATATAACGTTTTCCTGTCTGCCTCCCCATATCGGCCGTTTATTTTCGTCATCTTCCCCAATACGATTGAAAGAATACTCTTCCCCCCTAAATCGTGAAGATAGCACAATAGCAAACTTCCCCTAAGACTTCACTTAAATTGACCCGAGCGCTTTGAACTCCTCTGAAAACCCCTCTTCCTTCCCGAAAATAGTTCACTACCCGAGCACTGGTTCAGTCCGGCAACCCTCCTCCAACCCCCCACGGTGCAATAGCCATTTTTTTTTTTTTTTTATCATTTTTTTTTTTTTTTTTTTTTTTTTTGTTTTTGTAATTTTTTTTTATTTTTTTTTCTTTTGATTTTTTTGTTTTTTTTTTTTTTTTTTTTTTTCCCCCCCCCATTTTTTTTAGACTTTTTTTGATTTTTTTTTTTTTATATTTTTTTTTTATTTTGTTTTTTTTTTATGGCTTGTCCCCTTCCCCAATTAGTATCCCCTATCATCCTTTCCTCTTTTCTTGTGTCTCGAGATTTTAGGATCGATTGCCGACCAGTCCTAAGTGCCCTCTGTTATGGCGGGCTAAACTTAGTTTCTCTTGGACATCTCTCTCTTTTTTCTTGCTAATTGACCTTGCGAGCTCTTTATTTTCCTCCCTTGACCCCCCCCCCCCCAGTGAAATGGATTGCGTTTCAAGCAGACTGACCGTGAGTGACATCGCTAATCATGGAAAGCTTATCTCCCCCTCTCTTAGGGGTTGTTAAAGTATAATGCTTTCCACTTCCCCCCCTACACTACCTCCACTACGGACATCATGAAGCGGCCCTTGAACATGACACCACCAACCCCAACACTATATCCGTATTCAATTGTGACAAATTGCCGGACGCCATGCAGCTGTTTCAAAACATTACGCGACACCTGTTTTTTCTCTAATGTAACTTGCATTTCGCCAGGGCAACGTACAAAACCAGCTTAAGATTGACGATGACATGGTCGCAGTCTCTGCCCAAATTTTGGCGAGAATAAGTCAAGATCATTCACCGGGCTCAGTATGAGCCCCTTACACAAACTCCACTTCAACCAAGAACAACTGAAGCCTTGACAGGTAATGTTACCAGAGCGCCAACGAAGATGAGCTTCCTACGGACCACACTCCCGTTTTCCGACTCTAATAATACCCTTCTCCGGTCTTAAATAACGCCATCTTGCCGACATTCCAAAAGGAGGCAGCGCAACTGTCCCCCCCCTCCATAGGTCCCCTTCGTCTTGATCACGACTTATTATAGTAACTCAAGAGAGTCTTTTACCGACGGTCAAGCGTGTAAACGCCATTCGAGCCCAGGAGTAAATCCCCGCTCCCCCCTTTTTCCCCCCCACCCTCAATCTGTATCGTTAGCAACCAGTCTCATTGCAGACAGATGGTAAAAACCTGCCGTCGAATGGCACCCACCCTCGCCTGCCTCTGCCTCCGGCCCCCCCAAGCTTTCGTTTGATAGGCATGGCAACCTTGTTCAATCATTAAGCGTTGTTTCAAATCCTTTTTCCCGTGACGACCAAGGAGCCCGTCCCTCTCTTCTCTGTCACCAAGCTCTTAGGAGTAAAGAGCCCATTGGTGATAGAGAGAGTGGCTCAGATTCTCTTTAAATCCATCCAGAGCCTCGCTTCCGATACGTGGTGTTGTTTTCACCTTCAACATTCTCACAAAGATTCCGACCAGAACCTTTCTTAGCCGCCGACGCATAAGGTCCTGCAATTGTCGAAGACGATTCACCTTCAGAAGTCTCATTTTCTAATTTGAGACGAGCCCCTGGTGCAACGGTGCCCCTCCCCTACATAATAAAGCAACCAGATGGTACTTCTCTTTTTTTTCTCCCCTCGCAAGCCCCCCCCCCCCTAGAGGTGCTTCGAAGCAGCAAACACCAAAGTCAGTTCGAAAGTTTTCGACCCATTACTCCTTCTTTTGACATATTATCCCCCGTCACTCTTTCCCAGTTTGATACCAAGAAAACGTACGACCTTTCATCGTTCCAGGCAACTTTGCGGTCCTCAGTTATCAGATCACCTTTCTGCTGTTCAGAATAAGGACCAGACGATCTTCTCGGTCGAACTTAGTCTTGACTTTAGTAAATTGACAGTAAGGACATGCAGCAGTGTACGTACCCCCCCCCCGACCAAATTAAACCTTTAGGATCATACAGGCTCCTTTAGCAGGCTTCGACCCGCTCTTTTTTTCACGTTCTCTTCCCGAGGGGAGGGGTAGACCATAATCCCTTCCCTTCTTTCCTTCCGGATCTTTTCCCCCTCCAGCGGCGTTCCCCCCCCCTAGTGTGAGGGAGATGGTCAATGCAAATTTCTTTAGAAGGTACGCGAACCTGCTAAGAGATCCCTTAAATCGCTCTAACTCATCTCTTTGTTCGTCTGAAAACTTTTCTTTCTTGGCGCTAGCAATCGGAAAAGAACTAACTGTTCCACGTTTAAGTAGGTCGTTATTGTCATATGTACGCAATGGTCGGAAGGCAGCTGCGGAATTAGGCCCTCGCGATTCGACATACGGGTCCAATCCCGTCCTCGCCCACCCATTTTATATACTCCATTTGCTAGAAATTCTCCCCGTCCCGTCCCAGTCCTTCTTTACACAAATATTAAGATAGAGTGTGTGAAGAAAATCTATCCTACGATAACGCTTCCCTCTACGTGATATCCAGATAAGCTCGACCGGACACCCCTCCCCCTTTCAGGTACTAGCATCTCTTTCCCAATAAATCATCTTTTTTTTGTAATGCCTCTTACTACTCCCTGACCGCGGCGTGGCTTGAGGTGTCAGGCCTCTGATATTCCAGCAGATCATGGTTAGGTCGAGGAAGAGACTCTACCAATGACTGTTCTCTGAGGCGGACATGCGGGGAAGATTCTTCGTTGGTACCCTCAGCTTAAATTTTTCTCTGCTTCCCCGGAATGACTTCTTCCACTCCTTTCGATATAGCAAGCGCTCTTTCCCCTAGACACCTCTCCCTTCACCTTCCCCACGTATTCTTCTAGCCGTTGCTTCACTTTACAGCCAAGACTGTTGTCACAGTATCCCTAACAAACGATAATATTTTTGTCGCGCCCAGACTAGTCCTTCCCGCCAGCCTTCACATCCCCCCCCCCAATTATTTTGGATAAGATAACCTTTCAACTCCTTCTTATTTTTTCTCCCCCCCTGCACATCTGTGGAAGGAATTGTATTACTTTATTTACCTAATGAGACACATGACGTGCCCCATTTCATCTGGCATTCCCACCTCCCCTCCGCTACTAGTCGAGAGACTTACCAATAGCTCTTTCCCCTTACTCCCCGCGCGGCGTGGACGACCCGCTGCCCGAGCATTTCTTGGACTGCCGCATCACCCAGGCCTCGCTCCCTATCTCGAGTCATCGGCAACCTCCATAGGTCACCCTTCCCCTTTGCCGATTTTGCCCCCCTCCCCATGATGGCTGAATGGGTAATAAGCCTGAAAGACTCTCCATTTACCCCTGGGACTACGTGGCGACCACAGAAACTTCAACTATCGGTAATGTCATCGCCGAGTACTGGATACTTCTGACCGCTTCACACGCTCCGCATCCCCTGTTTTGTGGCCCCACTCGTTCCTGCACACTACTTTAGCTCGAGTCTCCCACCCTTCCAGTCCCCTTTTCCTGAGATCAGAGAGTGCCGTTAAGCCCTGCTCGCCGTCGCAGTCAATTGTCTTTGACGAATCGCATTGAAGGTTTTTTGCCCGCGTCTTAACTTCCCTCTCCCTTCCCCCCCCCCTAGCCCTCCTTTTTCCCCCCACCTGGACCTTGCGCGGGATTTCCGTCTCATTATTACAGTTATTTTAATTTATCTTTTTTTTTTTTTGGTTTTTATATTTTTTCTTTTTTTATTTGATTTTTTTTAGTTTTTTTTTTTTTGCTTTTTTTTTTTTTCCAATTCCCCGGTGACCAACACCACGTTGAAGACTCTCGACTCAAAATCTCCTGTACTATATTTTTTTAATACTTCTATTCTCTCTTTCAAGTATCCTTTCTTCTCCCCCAACTCTCCCCCCCACAAGGCTCATTGCCTTGATACCAGAATTTTTGGTAAGCACCCCCCCTTTTTTAATGACGGTTTTGAATGTTTTTGAGACGGTAAAGTTTTTTTTTCGTTAATGGTCTTCCGAGCTATTATTTTCGCACCGAAATGAACTTCTATGCCTACGACGGTTATCGGTCTTAGTGAAGCCGTTTCATCGTTTCCCCATACTTGGCCGCCCGGTTTGCAAAATCCCCGAACCTTTCTTACAGTACAAAGAGGAAGGGCCATTCTAGAAAGATTGCCCTTCTTTTCTTTCCTTCCCATTGCCCGAATATAACATGCAAGCCTGCCATTCCCTATCCGAGGCTCCTCCTCCTTGGGAGGCACGCTCCCCCTTATTACCAAATTGAGCTTCTTAGACACTTCCCCTTTGCCATATGGAACTCCCTTGCGCCTGTGTTTACTACCCCGAAGAATAGCATTGGCGACTTGCTGAGAGAGGTTCTTTTTATGATCGATCGACCCCCAGGTTTTTTCGAGTAAGGCGTGAAACACCTCCTCGCCGTTTCAGGCCGAGTATCCCATACCAATCGTACTCATTAATTTTCTCTCTCTTATCTTTTCTTTTCGGGGCCCAAAAGCGAGCCAAATTGATTAAAGCGGAGCTCGGATCGGATTCATATCCCTCATTTACCTTCTCCACCTTACGCGTCTTAATATATAGTCAGCCACAGACGGCGGCGTCATCATGTAATACCCTTTCACTAATAGTACTATATAGCATTTGCACCTCCCATCCTCGGGATTTCCTTAAGGGAGGGCCATTCCTTCTAACTAAAGAGAGGACCCCCCCCCCCCTTAAATATTCTACCTCCCCCTCAACCATCCTCTCCAGATCAGTAATCAAGTAACTGCTTGCGCCCCTCATCACCCACTTTCTAAAGCATGAGTTTCCGCCCTCTTTCGTTTTTCCCACCCCCTTTCCTCCGTCAATGTCAGTAATGGCCCCGCCTCCCCCCACCCTTCTTCCTAATGAGGACCTTTTCAAAGACGCACGCATAAAATATCTTCACTCCTCTACCGATCTTGTTCTCGAGATTTCTGCTAAACGCTTTCTACAGAGTACGTTTTTCTTAGTTCTTCCTTTTTTCCCAGAGGGCCCCCCTCCGCCCCCTATAAGAGTATTTCTGATTACGTGACGCCAGGGCCTGAGCGATTCATCCCTTTCCTTTTTTTGGCCGATTTACTGCGCCCACTTTTCATGCCTCCAGTCCGTATCGGAAAATGTTCATTTTTCCTTGCTTTCCTGATTTCCGGTGCTTACTCCTTTCGGACGATTCCCCCTCCCTACTGTAATTACTCGTTTTCGTTGCCTGTGAATGACCACTTCAACAAACCTTATTCCCATTATCCAATCACACTTTTAGTCCTCCCTCACCCCCCCCCACCCCCCCCCGGGTACACCTTAGATACCAAAGACCCTTTACTTCCTCTTGTTTTTAACGGACCACCTCGACCTCACCCAGGTTAGCCTCGACAGTTCCCTGGGAATACTCCCTCTCCCTTCCCCACCGTATCGTATTTGATGAGTATTATGAAGAACCGTTTTTTGACGGCTTCCCACCCCCCCAAGTCCCCTCGACTTGCGTAGCTATCACTTCACGCCCACCAATTAAGTCCCCCATCGAAGAGCCATGCTAATTTTTTGCGGTTTTTTTTTTTTGTCCCACAAAAGTTTCCCTTTTAGTTTGGCCATTTCATCAAGGTGTTTCCGACTAGAAAACCCTCCATTTCACAGGACGACCATGTCCATCCAAAGAAGTCAAAGGACCCCTTTCCGCTTTCACTTATCTCTCATTCTCTCTTCGGCCGTGCTACCACCCTCCTGTATTGACGCCGCTTTTCCCGCCTTCTCCCGGAGACACTCTCCAGGCTACCCCCTTTCCCAAAAGCCAGCTCTGTTTCTTTGCGTAGGTTCCCAACCAGCACATCAGTTTTGGCCGAAAGATGTTATCCCCTTCCTTCTATATTCCTCGGGCAACACGACCGCGCACGAGACACCTCCTTGTTTAGCGCCCTTGCTAAAAAAAAGGCACAAGCCGATGCCCCCTCGGCCTGTCTTAACCTTTGCGAACAAAACCGCTGCCGCGTATCCCCACCTTCAAACACTTCAGTTTTGCCCGACAAGCACCTACTGCTTCATAGGCCTCAGTACCCAAGATAACGGAAGCCTAGCCCAGTCCGCACATGGTGAGAAGTTTTCTGACCTTGAAGCCTAACTTTTTATCAAAAAGAAGCCCTCTCCTCCCTTCCCGTGGTGTTTGTTTCCAAACATTGTAAGAACAGAAATGAACATCTTCACGGCACATAGTAACTTCTTTTGAAGACTCCAGTATTTTAATTCTGGTTCTACCTTGGTCCATTTAGGAATTGAAACTTCTCGACGTCGGCAACTGTTCCCCCCGCACCCTACTCCCAGGAGAAGGTGATGCATGGTAAATGTGAGTTTCGCCTTCCATGCACCTCCAATCTAATCTTTTCTCCTTTTCTTGCCCCCCGCCCCCCCCTTCATCCCCCCGTCCCGGACAGTACATGTGAAGATCCCCAGTACATCGGCCTATTCCAATTCACAGACCATAGAGCTTTTCCCCCCTTTCATCAATTCACCCCCACCCTATGCGACTCGATCCTTTAACCAATAATTTTTTGGCCTTTCGCAGTATACTGGTGTGCTCGTCACCTGCACTGATTTCCAAATACGAAGTGAGTAGTACTCCCCTTTTTTCTTAGCGTCACCTGACACCGGGATATTTGCAGAGCGTGAGTCGATAAAAGCCTCCTGAGATGAACACACGATTCGTTCTAAAACCTCTCGTTCGCGCCCCTCGTGATGACAGCTTTGGTTTCTTTGGTGTTAAGACATCCCGTAAATTCGTTTCTACCCCCCCTGTAATTTTCCTGTCCGCATGGCGTCAAAACCTACTGTCAGTTCGAAGATCCCCGTCCTTAAGGCTTTCTGTTGGGGAAGCGCGTTTTCCCCTTTCATGCGCTCCCCTCCTTCTTCCTTCCTCCGGATATTATTCGTTTTCGGTATTTACACCCACAGTCTGTAGAGATGCCAAGAAACGGCCGGCTCCCAGTTGTTCAGTAACTTCGCTGTTCTTTTCCTTGTCAGCTTTTCCCCTTTGCCGTCCGATCTCTCGAGATGCTTTTGGCAAGACCTTTTCCCTCTCCCCCCCCCCCTTCATTGAGACTCCCTTGGCTCAAGTTTCAAGCATGTAAGTACAGAGACCCATCTTCTATGGGGTTACTTCTAGTCACGTCCCGCCCCCTCGTTTTTCGAAATCCATCTCTTTCCTCCTGCTCCCGTTTGCCACGCCGCTTCCAGGTCGAGAAGATCAATCTCACCGTGTGTGAGCTAGATCTTCTCGCAATGACCCTTTGGCTTGCCGGGGCGGCGGAAGGTTCCCTTCTTATCTAGAACTTACTAGTGACGAGGCTCCCCCCAATAGTAAGCTTGTCTTGGTACATGTTTAGCCCTTTCTTTTAGGCCCCCTGGTAACTCACAGCCCTTTTTGGTGGTTTTAAACGTGGAAATTGCCGAGTAAAGTTCTCTTGAGATTCTCTCCCTTTGAAGCTCCCGTCGGTCACTACCCCTCCAGCTATCCCTCTCCTTCCCCGTTTCTCAGTTTTTATGTCAGACCCTTTCCGCCTAGATTTGTACCTAATAAAGAAAAACGACCTCTTTTTTTCGTCTGCATCTGCGGCCTCTCCTGAGCACAGTCTGACGAAAACTCATCCTTTGGTTCTGGAGCTGTTGCTGATCTTTTCCCTTCACGCCGGTTGTCCTTTGTTCCTTTGGTGTGGAAAGGGATCCCCTCCTCTCCTTGACTTTCTTTTTTTTTCCCTGACTTCAATACCCCTCCTTTTCCTCCGTAACTTGGCCCGAACCGAGTGCTTTCAGAAGGATTCAAAATATGTGAGTTTCTCCTCCCGCGCTGGCGTTTTCCCCTTCCTCTTCCGTCCCCCCTTTTCGTGACTCCAGAACCGGTCGCGACGCTCTCTTCCCCCTCTTGGCGGATTGTTAAGAAAGCCAGAACAATTTTCCCGATCTGCCCCCCGCCTTTCTTTTTTTCGTTGTTCCTCTCCCTCTCTCCTGGCACCGTTGTCCGTAACCCATCCAGGAATATTTGGGCATTTTTTTATCTCCGATTCTTTCCTCTCCGTGCTTTTCGCCGGCCTTGAATGTTGTCTTTGGCACTCGGGAAGAACCCTAAAGTCATTGTCCTGATTTCTCCAACATAACCAGTCTGACAGGTCTCCTCCTGGGGTTTTCCTGATAAGTCGCCTCCCGGTTTGCAAGAAGGCATGGAAAGAGTTCGACAAGTGACATTCCTCCCCTTTTTTTTTTCAACCTACCTTTTCCTGAATATGTCCCTTCTGTTGAAACCTGGTGTTCAACCACCACTATTGTATTCTCTTTCCTTCTTCTCCGTTTTTTCAAGATCCTTCTTCCGATCCCATCTCCACCCCCCAATGGGATAGCCTGCCTAAAGAATCTGTTAATTCCCCGCCCCCGGTCTTCTTCCCTTCCTGGGCTTTGTCTCCCTTTCCCTGGCTATTTTTTCAGGTACCCCATGCCGAGGAGTACTAGGTCTTTTTCTCGATGCAGGTTTTATAGCCCATCAGGGAATCATTTGCACTATTCCACCCTTCCCCTTTTCCCCCCTCGGCGTTTTTTCCCTCTGAAAAGAGGATGGTTAGGCGTAGAGACCCGGCGCCTCCTTCTCCATCTCAAGAGGATGAGTCGGGGATCCACCTCCTACTTCTTGGAAGATCCCTAACTCCGGCCTTACTTTCCCCCTTTTACCCTTAGTGTTTGGAGATTCCGCTTGGTATCTGTCGTTTTTTTTTCCCTGATCAGCTGCTTTCTGTCGCTCTACCGCACTTTTGTGGTAATTCTTTCTCTTCTCCTTTCAGTCACCTTTAACAGATTCCTCCCCGAAGTATCTGGATTCCTCTTTCCCCCGGCGCCTTGAGCCCCCCCCTTGTTAAAGCGTCTTTGCTCGGAGCATAGCTGTGTCCCTTTAAGTCGCCCTCCCATTTCCTTTAATGGTCTTTGTTATAATTTTAGTTAAACAGCCCCCTTATGCCTTTTGTCAATGGACCCTTCCCCTCTAACGTTTTTTTCTGCCTGCCCCCCGTTCTAACGTTTCTGTCCTCATGTTCCGTCTTTGAACAGAAGCTTGGCAAACAACCCCTTAACCCTTGAGCCGCCCCCTAACCCACCTTCAAACTTCCCTTCATTTTCCCCCCGTCTTGATTTTAAACGCGAAGCAACAGCACGTTCCTTGCGAAAACCCTTGCTCTACTACTCCCCTATCTTCCAGACAGATTTGCGTTTCCCCCGTTCCCCCGGACCCCTCCTCCAAAGGCTGCATTTCTTCCTGTGCGTCAACTCGTCAGAAACC
>Ga0179593_1703019_pt1 | contig 15452 bp, 21 predicted proteins | sample CZODoug2_1_08_16_FD_185931 | JGI IMG/M metagenome (GOLD analysis project Ga0179593, IMG submission 185931) | Vadose zone soil fungal communities from Angelo Coast Range Reserve, California, USA - CZODoug2_1_08_16fungal (PacBio error correction) | ecosystem: Environmental > Terrestrial > Soil >... | reverse complement strand
TTCAGTCTAACCCCCCCCCCTCTCTTCTGGGATCCATCAATATCCGCCACTGACACTCTCCGACCCCCCTTAAATTGAGTTCCTCCCCTTTTAAACCCTTCTTTTTTCCTTTGCGGACGGTTTATTATTTCCCCGGAGACGTCGTCTGGTTCGTTGGCCATAGAGTTGGAGGGGTCGATCTTTTGGAGTCCGAGTTCCCCTCAGGGTAAGGCTCAAGAGGCAGATCCCCCCCCCCCACCAACACCCAACAAACCCCCCCAACCAAAGGAGTAGTGGTCGTTTTTACCTTCCCCCTCTTCCAGCTCCACGTCTCTCTCCCCCTCCTTTCCCATCCTTCGCTAATCCGTGCCAGCCACCTGTTCCGGTCTTTCGTTTGAAGCGTTGGCTTAAGAAGAGGAATTTAAGTGAGCCGATGGACGTCGTTCGGCCCCTTCAGTGGTTGTCCGCAGGCGCCTCTTGTCTCTAGTCTTTCCGCACCCTTTTTAGCCCAGTCGTCCTTTTTTTTCTTTGCGTTTGAGACACTTTCGACCCAATGATTCCGTTTCTTACCGCTTCTCCTCTCCTTGACCCAGGCCCTTGATGGGTGACGTTTTTGACTTTTACCAGGAGGCGCGATCCCGCCCCCGACTTTAATAGCCCCCCCGGTGACCTTTTGCGGTCCTGACCCGGGAGATGTGGTCCCCACCCTTTCTTTTTTCCGCTACGAATAACTTCACCTAGTTCCCATATAGGTGCCGTCCTTTCCTTTTTTGTCTAGACTTCAGTCCAAACAATATTTCCTATAATTTTTAGAATTGGACTTCTTCCTTTCTTAATTACTTTCTTTTTTTCAGATCCTTTCTGATTTCCCTATTCGTGTTTTCCCTCTTCTACCCTTTTTTCATGACGTTCTCCGTCATCCCCTCCTTTTTTGTTCCTTTCCCAGTGATACAGCATACCTCAACTTTCTCTCTTCCCCAGCATCCCCCTCCCCCCCCCCTACTCGGTCCCCCTCGTTTCGCGGTTTCTTTTTCTCTGGGGCTTTTTTCCTTCCTCTCTTTATGACTTTTTTTCCGAACAAGTTAGGATTTTCGCCCCCTTCCTCACTACGCCACCAGGATGAGCCCCGTGGCCCCCTAACTTCACTTTTCTTCCTGAAGGTTTCCTGTCCCCCTGAAAATCGACTTCATCCCTCTGTCAAGCCTTTTTGAAGGCACAATCTCCATTATTCCCTCTTTTGATCGTCTTCTTATATCCCCCCTATGTCTTCGATGCTTTTTTATGAGTGTTTATTTTGTCTTTTTTCCCCTTTTTATCCCCCCCATCTAATTATATAATGCCGCCCCCCCTGAATGGCCCCGGGGCTGGGGTTGTACCTTCTTCTCGGTTGCTTTCTCTGCTTCTCCCCGCGCTTCACCCACATCCCGGCGGCCTTTCCCCCCTTTCTTCTTTACCGCCGTTTCCCGCCAACTCAGGGTCCCCCCCTATTTTTTTCTACGCCGACCTATCCCTTCCTCCTGGCTTGCTGCCTGCTCAGGAGCTCTTTTCTGTTCTACCCCCCCTCTTCCACACATCTTCATTTTGAGCTTTCTGTTTCACTAGTCCGATGTTTTCGCACTTCCCCCCCGCCTCTTCTGATGAATTCCCCCCGCCGTGGGACCAGTGATGTCCTCCCCGTTCCAAGCTTTTTTTGCCTGTTTTCTTTTCCCTTTTTCCCGTTATAGGAGGGATTTGCCTTCCCGTCGTAGGCCTCTTTCGATTTCTTCCTTTGAGCTAGTCCTGCTGTTTTTTCCTATTTTCCCTCTTCCAGGATAGCCCTCTTTTTCCCTTTTACCTGGTAGGCTCGGTACTGGTTTCTCCCTTTGACCCCTCAAACCCTAGATGAGTTGGGTGTTCAAGCCCTTTTTCACCGTTCGTACGGGTTACCCCCAGCCGGATCTAGAAGGGACGTACACAGACGGCTGGGAGTTCCTCACTTTTCAGTGGGTTTCTTTTTTTTAGTGCCTTTCGACGTTCTTCTCCTTGCAGGGACCCGGCGATTGGGAGGGCGCGCTCTTTTCCCCCTCTTCCAGGTAGCGGTTTCAGAGGTTTTCCCCCATTCTATTTGTGAGGACCCTTAGATCATTTTTGTCTCCTTTTTCAACAGCCGTTCCTCCATTTGTCTTTAGCCCACTCATGGATATCTTTATTTGTCCTATATCTCCTTCGGTTCCTTGTTCGGAAAGTTTGAGTACTTAGCATTCCCTTTAGATTTTTTCCTCCCCCCCCCCCCCCCCTTCCATTCTTCCCCGAACTAATTCGTTTCTCTACTTTGGTTTTGGCGAAAAGCTCGTCTCCCTCCTCGGAAATGGAATACGCGTCCCTGCGATCTGCGGGGTCCCGCATTCCTCTTTTACCAGAGGAACTGGCTGGGTTTTTTTTGAATTTAGGGGAGTCCATTCTTGGCCGAGTAATCGAATCTTCGGCAAGGGAAGCCGTCTCCTTCCCCCCTGTTGCCTGAGCGGCCTCTCTCCTCTCTTCCCCGCCTGAGCGTCCAGATCGCCGTTTCGCTCCCGTTTCCTTCCCAGGCTGGGCCCCCCGTTTTTTTCTTTTTGCTGAAACGGCCCCGCGTCCCTCTCCTGGGTTGGAATTGGCTTTGCTTGTTACCCTTCCTCCGTTCTTTCCCCCCATCCTCTGCGCCCTTATCTTACTTTTGGCCGGCCATGACGAAACGGCCCTAATGGATCGCCCCGTCAGGTTTTTCCATTTTTGAATAACCCCGCCTGATTCGTCCCCTTAGATCCTTTTTTTTCCGCCCCCGTGGAACCCCTGACCTTCCCCTTAGTTTTCTCCAACCTGACCTTGAAGGGTCTCCTTTCTGCCCTTCGTCTGGCTTTTTTCCCCCGGGCCTGGGGCGAAACCCCAGTCGTACGAGCGGCTGCCTCGTTTCTTTCACTCCCTTGTTCTCTCTTTTCCCCCTCAAATGAGTCCTTCCTCCTCTCCGCTTCTGTTTTTTTTTTCTCTGTTTCAAACGAGGGCGTTTGCCTTCTCTTCCTCCACACCCCATGAATTTATTTTTTTTTTCGAAAGCTTTGTATTTTCTAGAGGTGACACTTGATCCCCGTTCTTCTTTTCGCTTTCTCCCAACGTTCTGAATAGAGGACGAGTTCCTCCTCCGTTGCCCTTCCCTCTCCTGAGAGGAGTTGTCCGTTTTGTAGTGCTTTTTTTTCGGCACTCCTTGTGTTGCCTTCGACCCCCTAGACTAGGCGTTCCGCTCCCCCTCCCCGACAGCCTGAGCTTTTCTGCGGAGCTTTCTTTGCTTTTCTCTTGTGATCCCCTTTCTTCCCTCTTTTATCCTTTTACTGTTTTTTTTTTCTTTTTCCTTTTCTCGAAGCGTTTCGCCGCTGCAAAGATCATTTTATTTTCTCTTTCTGGGACTCGATAGTTTGACCCTTTTATTCCCTCTTTCCTCATTCATTTTCAATCCAATTCCCATCCCCAGTTCCCCCCTTCTCTCGAGTTTTTTGTTTAGCCCCCTTACGTAAGAATATTCTGACTTGTTTCTTCCCTCTGCAGAATCGGAAGTTTTTTCATTGATTCTTCTGATTCTTTCTCGGATGGGTTCAAAAACCTAGACATCATGCCCCTGGGACGTCGTTTATCCTTCCCGCTCGCACTTTTTTTAAATAAAGGTTCTCCAAATCCTTCTTCCTCCTTGAGCTTATAAGTTTTTCCCCTTTTTCCAATGAACCCCTTTAAGTGTTCCCTTTTCGGTCCTAGGCCAGAAGAGAGGTCTAACTTGAGAGGTACCTCGGTTTTTTCTCGTCGTTTTTTTTGACGCCGTGGCAGAAGGTCTCCCTGCCTTCCCCCTTTTTTCTGTCTTCTCCACCTAATTTTATCTGTTCACGGACCTCCTCGCCTTGCTCGCGGAGGGGGACCTATGCCGTTTTTGGTCTAGATCCCTGGGACAACCCGTCTTTTTTTCCTGTTTTTTAAGATTAGATTTTTTATCTTTTTTTAGTATCTTGGTCCTCCCCCCTAAGTTATTCAGGCCCCGATACCTCCATATTGTTTTTGGTGTTTTTTTTTTCTTTTACCGTACCCCTTTTCCCAACCATTATGTTCCGTTTCATAATTTCCTTGCCGTTTTTTCCCTCCCCCCACATATAAAGTTCAGTTGTGTGATTCTTTCGCCTCGACTTTTCCTATCGTTTTTTTCTGATCCCAGTTTCTGGAAGACGACCCCTGGGTTTCTCTTCTAAACTTTACCTCTTAGGTCAATGGACCCCCCGCTAAAGACCCCTCTCTCCCGTCAGATTTCCATGTACATCTCATCTTTGAGATGTGAAGAGTTCCTCTGTTTTTTTTTTTACGCGTCCTTGCCAATTTCTCCCCCGTCTCCCTTCCCTTTAGTCCAGCATCGGGTAGTACCACCGCCTTTTCGTGTGCTGCCAGTTTGATTTTTCTAATTCTTGATTCTTTGACCCTTTCCCTGTAGAGTTCCATGGGCCAAGAAGCTTCCGAATCTTGGGTGGATTCTTGCTCGCGACTTCTCTTTCCCCCTATTGACATCCCCCTAGTACTTTACGGCTTTTTTTTATTTTGATGAAGTCCCCTATAGGTAGGGCCCTTCACTCTTCCCTCGTCCAAGGCATTTTTTTCTTTTGTATTTTTCTCCCTCTCATCTAATACTTGGACTTATCCTCCGCAAATCCTCCAGGTCAGACGCACCCCCCAACCTTTTCTCCCTTTTCTCCTTTTCCCTCCGCTGTGTTGGTTTTCTTTTTTCTGTCAAACCCGCCTTCGGTGTCGTTTCCACCTTTTTTTTTGCTGTTTGGACGTTCTCTTAATTTCATGGGACCGATTTCCCCTTTTTCCATGTCGCGTGCGATCTTTTCCTTGAGTTTTAGCCCCCTAGGACTACCGGTCGACCTGGCCGATTTTACTCTAAGCCGCCCCTTCCCCCTCCAGGCCCTTCTTGGACGAAGGACGCCTCTTTTGTGTGACCGGCCGCCTCCTTTTTACTTTCGAACTTTCCGTCCTCTGACGCCCCCGTGTCTCAGGAAGTATTATTTCTCCCTCTCTAGACGCCCCCTTCGGACCCTCCGGAGACTTGCTTTCTGCTATGTTCCCCCCCCTTTGGGTCTATCCAATGTGTCCATTGGCTTCCCACTTGCTTACTTCTTCTTCGGCTCCGCCTGTTATGGTTTGAATCTCTTGGACCCGGAGGTGTCTCTCTCTAATTAAGCCGCTTTTTTCCCCGTCTTGAAGGGGTAGGGGTTTTCATTTCGCTGTTTGCCCTCCGAAGTGCACAGACCCCCCCCCACTCTCTTTTCTTGAACCAGAATTTTTTAACGGACCGGCCCCCTTTTGTCTCTCAGCTTTCCCCCTCGGTCTCTCCTTCTTCTTTTTTCTATATTTTCTTATTCCTTTTTCTTTGACCTGATACCCCTTTCCGCTTCGTGCTATATTTAACACAGCGTCTCCTCGGATGTTCCGGCGTTTTTTTCCTAATTTTTCACTGTTCTGGCAGCTACTCACTTTTTCGCGGACGATAACCTATATCCTTTTATAATCCCTTTTTGGTTCTCTCTTTTGTTGAGTTCGGAGGGGGACTTGTCCTTCGTAGCGGTTTTATTGGATCCTTTTCCTCCTTTTTCTTTCTCCTTCTTCACGGCCGCCCCCCCCCCCAGTATTCTCCCGTTTTTCCGAGTTTTCGCCCTCCCTTTTCCTCCTGGGATCCTCTTCAATCACCCTCTCCTCCTACACACTATGGCTTCCTAGACTCCCTTTCTCCCCCCGTAGCAACCCGATTTTTTTTGTTTTTAGAGTCAGTAGATTCCCCTTCCACTGCGTCTGTTTGACCTGGTTTCTGGGAGTCTTTCTCCTTCCCTTTTTGCAGGGAGCCGCAATGTCTCTGCCTTCCTGTCAGGGAAATTGGTTCTTGTTTTTTTTTTCCCAGCTGGAACCCCCTGTCCCCTTATCCTACTTTTTCACGGGTGCTGTCATCGCGATGTGAACGTTCAACTGCCTCCCCCTTTTTACATGGTATAAGCACTATCTAAGCCCCTGTGGATCCTGTCGCATGCTAACTTTGGTGATCATCTCTGTCTTCTCCCTCCCCTGCCCCCAAACCTTCTTCATTTGACGACTCTCTATTTTACTCTTTAGACTTCAATTTCATTTGAAGATTAAGGATCCTCCAACTCTTAGGACGCTGTCCTTTTTTCTTCGGCACTTGCAATAGGTCTCTTTTTTGTTCCCGCCTTCTGGCAATTTTTCCCTTGAACCTTTTTGAGCGCATCCTCGGATTGATCCTCCCCCCTGATCTCAACAGATTGATCCATCCCTTTCGGGCCTTCTTCCTGGACCTCCTGTGGTTCCACCCCCCCCCTTTCTGGGGTTTTCCACTGCCTCAAGCTTTTTCGCGGTTGACCCCTCCGGTGTATCCTCTTTTAAGGGGCAGACCTTCATCCTAACCAGCTGCGTTTTTTCCTTCCTTCCACTCCTTTTCTGTGGGGCGGCTTCGTTTTTAATTCTTCCTTCTCGCGAGGGAATGCCCTCCTTCTCTCTGAGAGAGATCTTCATCTCCCTTTTTGGTCGGCTTTTTATCAGATGCTGCGTAAAAGGGTGATTTTTCTTGATAGGTCTTCTACTGAGTCAATTCTCTAGGCTTTCCCACTCCTTTTTCCCAACGATTTGCTTCGCCAAATAATGGAGTTCGTCTATGCCATATCCAGCCCAGATATCTCTTTCGCCCCAGGTATTGCGCTCTTCGCTTTCCCTGAAGGTGTTTCCCCATACTTTTCAACATCCTCTTTGTAGAAGCAACCTGCCTTTTTGTTTTTCACCCTCCGTCATCGTTCCCCCCCAGGTCGTTTTACTAGTTCCCCCAAGGACTGATTTCCTTCGTGCGCGCGTTTTTCTCCACTCTTCCTTAGGGCTGTCGTTTTTTTCTGACGAGGGGAACCGTATTCTTGGCTTTTCCCCTCTCCCCGAATCCTTTTTCTGTATCCCTTTTTTAAGCCCTTTCTCCCGGTGTCCCTCGCGGGCCCCCCTTTCTGAAGATCCGTTATCGTCGAGGTGCTTTCTCCACAAGTTTTTTTTCAGGAAGATTTGTCCTTTTAAACGTTCTTCCTTATTTTACCCCGCCTTTATTACGGTTTTTTTTTCTTCACCCCCCTTTGGCCCCCCCCCCACAGATCAAGATCTTGAGCTCCCCGGTCCCGATTCCTTCGATGTTTTCCCCCCAACCCCCTTTGACTCGCCCGAGCGGCACCTGTCCTAGGTTCCTTTGGAATTGAAATAAATTTGCTTTCCAAAGTTCTTTTCGCCCCCCCCTCGGTCTGGCTTTTTTCACGATACGCGAGGTTCGGTTCTTTACGGTTTGGGCCCCTAGGAAGGAACCAGGGAGTCTCACTCCACGAATTTTAAATAAAACTCGCCCCCCTGCCATTTCACCCTATTGAAACGGTTTGCTTCATTTTCGCTCCAGACAGTCCGTTCCCAGGGTCCAGGTACCCTCCTTCTGAGAGAAACTCGCGCTCCTGGTAGCCTTTTTTGCTCCCCTCGAAAAATTGTCCTTCTCCTTCCCCCTCGGATGGCGGTCCATTTCTAGGTCAACTTGGGTTTTTTCTCTGCTTTTTTCCTGCAGCCCCCCCCCCCGGACCTTTTTTCCCGACATTATGAGTGTTCTCAACAGATAGAGTCGGCACTCCCCTGACTGAATTGGTTAAGCCTCCCCTAAGCCCTCCCTAAGATTTCAATCTTTTTTCATCTTTTCGATATGAGTTTCGTTTTATTCTGAGTTTAAGTTTTTGAGTCCTTTGCCTGGTGCGGGCTTTGGCACATAAGAACCCTATCCTGCCCGCTCTCCAATGATAAAACAGAAAACCACTGAGTTTCTTCCCCATGACTCTTTATTGGTTATAACTGATTTTTTCCCCATCTCTCTCCTTTTTCTGATTGTTGTTTTTGTGAGTTTTTTTCCGAATTCTTCTGAAGCGTTTTCAGGGACGACTCGATCCTTCTTCTTTTTTATAGAGGCCCTGCGTCTTTTTCTTGGGTTTTTCCTTGGCCCCTGACGTTGAGTCCCCCGTCCTCCGCCCGACTCAAACACTCTATCTTCGAAGAGCGTTGGCCATTTTATCTTGTCCTGCGAAATTTTTTTCTTTTAAGGTAATTTTTTTCTGTTCTCCGCACTTTGTGTTCCTTTGATTACCCGATCGCTTCGGTTTTTTTCCAGACTTTGGTCAGGGGCGGTGGTTGCTTTTCCAATCCCCCTCTTCCCTTGTGATAATCTGGTCCTCGGAGTCTCGGCTTTAGGTTTTTTGCTCATCGGTGTGACCCGGCAACTCAATTTCCCTTTTTTCATCTTTGGTCTGATTTTTTTTCATCCGCGCGGTTACCTACCTTCTTTCCCCTTTCCCTTACGGATTCTGGAGCTTCCTTTGTGCCCGGGCGAGTCCCCAGGCTCCCTTTCCTTTCGTTCCATTCTCCGCCCTTGTACCTTCCTTCCTGCGTTTTTGTTCTTTTACGAGCCCTTGGTTCTACTTCCCTGTTCCTTCGCTGGCTCTCTATTAGGGGTCTTTTCTCTTTTTCTTTTTTTTTTGACTGATACGAGTTTTCGTCTACGTGAAGGATTTTTCTCTTCGCGATTGTATTCCGCGTTGACCCTTTGCACGTCACAACCCTTCGACCGGAAGTTTTCAGCAGGCCCCCTCCTCTAAGGACGTGTAGTTACCATCTTTTTCTTCCATCCTTTCTTTCTCTTCGAGGTCTTTTACTGAGCGCCAATTCTCCTTTCTTTTCGACGGTATTCCCCCTCTGCGATCATGGTTTTGTTTAGAAAGGACAGAGCGTATACTAAGTAGATCCTCCTCAACACCAGGCCACCTGGAAAGCCTGAGTCTGCCCACGGAATATAGGGGCCCAACAAAGAAAACAAATAGCCATAGTAACGCATTGACACCGAAAACCCTTTTGAATCACCTCACACCACAGCCCCCCTTAGCCAGAGAATCACATTAGAAGCGAATTCATCTGCCGTCGGGTGCCATTGTCGAGACGAATCACGAAGTCAGCCCCTAGCGGAGACATAACGCAGGCAGACCGACTTAACCAGAAAGAAACCAGATCAGAAGTAGGAAATTACTTCTTGCCCATGAGCCCGTTTCCTCAACCAGTATTTGTATCATGGTCGCTTCCCCCCCCCGCTGACATGATATAATGATCTCGACACAATCGTTAGGTTATTGCACGCTTTCGAAGCACACAGACGCCAAAACCCTATTAGCATACCCGACTGACCGAATTTAATTTTTCACCTCTCGTCGGTAGTTCAACTACAGAGCTCTTATACAACCCTTCCATCAGACCCCCAAGAGATGCGCGCTTTTCCCTAAGCAATGATTCTGACCCCCCCCTACATCTCTATTAAGTCAAGGGACCTGCGATATCTTGTCTTGGTAGATCCCTTACCCCGCTGAGACTACTTCCTTATCGCCCACTCATACACTTAAACCGCGTCCATACTAAGCACCCAGTCCCTCTTTGAGGCGACCCTTTTCCAGCGGGCCAGAGTCCCCCGATCTCGCCGTGCTATAACTATGTTCCTCCTTTATTCGATATTTCTTCCTATGACCGACACAGATTCATAGTACTATTTTCTCTTAAGTGGATCAAGTCCAAAACTAAGTCTCCATACCCATCTCCTTTCTATTAGCATACGCCTGTCATCCAGCGTGCCCATGTGATAAAGAGAGAAGCAAGCTCACCTATTCTCCCTCTTCCCCACAACCTACCATGAGACAGAAACAACATTTGGGTTCTTAATACTGACTCCTCCCAGGCGAGCTCCGAGCTTGGCCGATGAGTCATGTGCGAGAACACATTTGTTCACTAGATTCTCTCAAGAATATAGAAGCATCGGACTAAACTCATTCCGTCTTTAATGGAAGAAATTATTGTGACACAAACCCCAGAAGTAGCCTCTTTGCTCTTTTTTTGAGAGAACACGATATATCCAGTCTCTTTCCAGGGTGCAAAGTTAGCCATATCTTTGTTCATTCTTTCAACTTTTCAGATAGGTTCCAACCAGAGAACAGACGAAGAATCGGCCTCTGCAAGAGATGTAAAGCTTATTTCGAGCTTTAGCGTCCTCGTCACCGCTTGGCCTCTCCTTAAGCCTTAATATTAACTAGGAAAGTGCCGGCAACTTTGGCTTTTTTTCCAAGCTCTTCCGTCCTGCAGTGGTATTTCCCCGCCGCCTGTCCTGTTCCCTGGGTTCAATAGTTTCCGTCGATCAAGTCCCATGTTTTTGGTTAAGAAGTATAGGTATTCTTCCCTTCAGATGAGACTGAACTAGGTCTCTCCCCTCGTTGTACTTTTTCTGGACCCGCTAGTTCACTTTGTTCTTTTCGTTCCACGCGTATTCATCCTGACTCTCCCTTCCCCCCATTCGCTTTTATGGTTTTCCCCCCCTTATACCTTTGCTTAGAAGATAAATCTCCCCATCTTGAGCCAGCCAACTTTTTCCCAGTTTGCCCCTTAGTTGGGTACTTAGAGTTTGCCGAGATTGTCACCTCTACGAAGGACCACTCCCCAGAACCTCTATTCTATGTGAGGGATCCAACCTTTTCCGCCCACTCGGGATTATCCTCGGGTCTCTTCCTTAGGCCCCCTTCTTGCTTTTTTTTTTCTTCTTTTATTTGACCCCTCCTTCTGCCGGCTTTTCCTTGTTTTGGTTTCCTTTCCTCACCTTTGGCTTCTTTTTCTGGCCGAGGATCCCCCCTCACGTTGTCCTCTTAAACTACGAGTCAGACAGCCAACCGTTGCTTCCCTTTCCCCTGACCCTCCCCCCCAACTCCTCCTCCGTTTTTATGTTGTGTTCTTGAGATTGGATGCTGGGCGTTATTTCCCTCGCCTTTTTTTTGATGTGTAGCCCTTTCTTCCTCCATGGTTCCTTCCCTTTCCCCTTCCCCCCCCCTCTTCTGACCTTTTCAACCCGCACTCTTCTACTCTTTCCAACGACAAATCAAGACCTTCTTGCCCTCCGCAGTGACGCCCCCAATTCCCAAGGATATCCTATTCCAAGCGTATAGTTTTTTTTTCATTTTGTCTCTTTTCTTCTTGGGTTCTTTTTTGTATTATTTCTTTGCCGGGGTTTTGCCAATTTCGCAGGCCCCTCATTGGATAATCCTCATCCTGCACACCTACCACCAACCGGGTCTCCTGCCTGCTACACGTTTTGTTTTTTCCCCAGCCCCCCCCTGAACCCACGGCACTTCCCGATTTAAAATCACACTTAGGCCCTGTGTTCCTTTGATTTCTCCGTTGCCCCCCGGTCCCGTCAAACATTTTTTCACCGGTTCTGACGCTATCAGCAACTCCCATCCTTTTTCCTTTGCCGGCTCCAGGGTTGCTCATCGCCTGTTGTTTTTTTCCCTCAACTCTTGGAACAACCCCTTCTTCCTTCCTGCTTTCCGACCTTTTTTTCCCCCTTCCAGCACGTTCAACTCCAATCTTTCTCCTGCTCACCTTTTCGGGTTCACGCCTTCATCCTTACATGGTAAGGTGTTTTTTTTCTTGTCCCCTAAATAGGTCTCCACTTCCGTACATCTTCAGCCAAAATTAGCCCCGGGAGACAAAGGGGTAGTTTTCCTCCTACCGAGCGATCTCTTTCCCTTCTCACTCAAACTATCGCCGGACAATCATACAGACCACTCGTCCCTTCCAGGGTCGCCGCTTGTTGCCTGACCCCTGGTACCTCCTTTTGGGAAGATACCTCGATAGCAAATCCCCTCGTCGTTTTGGGTCCAACGCCAGCTCCCATCTTTGTTCTTTAGGTTTTTCACACCGGACCAGTTTTCCTCAACTGACCCAGGCGAGCCCGGCAAACTGCTTCCCAGTCCCTCCTTGATGAACCTAGTGGGTTCGCGGATCTTTTTCTTCTGTGGGAGCTTTTGATATTCCTCGCTTGACCCCCCATTGAGACGTTCTTTCTCCTCTCTAATTTTCTTTTGGGCTTCGGAGAGAAAGGGCCTGGTCTTCTCACCTGAGAGACGGCTGATTCCAATCGCGGTATCCCACCCTGACGTCATCAACTACTCTCTCTGATCCTCCCCTGCGGCCTGTTCAGTCTCCTCTGCCTCTCCGCTGTCTGAATTAGCCACCTATTTCCCGGTCATTCCCACATTAGTAGAACTTACTTTCCTGTATGAATAAGTGGAACGCAGTCTCCGCCGGACTCCTCCCACGTGTGTGGCTAGTCCGTTACTTTCGTTAAAATAGCTAACACCCTCCTCATTCCCGCCTTCCCCCCACTTTAAAGACCATAAAGACGAATACTGACAGCCCAAGTGAAATGTCTATCTCAGCCCATTGTCTTGCGACCGCTTCTTCCCGTCTTCCTCGCGGCAAGTTTTTACCAACCACTCTATGGGCAAGTGAAGAGCCGGAGGAGGTGCCATTTTTTTCTTTTGCGCACTTTAACCTTACGAAAGCACGTTAGCCTTCCCCTGCGTGCGGAACGATTCCCCGTTTTTATAAAGGGAGGGATCCTACGAAGCTGCTTAGTTGACTTAGTTATTTTTAGCCGTGTTTTCCCGGTTCCCTCTCCCCCGTTCACCTGTTGACTAAAACTTTTTCTTCCTTTCCCCCCAGGTTTGTCGTCACCGCACCCATGTCTTTTGCTCGGCCTCGCCGTCCTTCCCTTGTCGATTTTTTTTTTTTTTCAGGTTTCACCCAACGTCCAGTTTTTAGGTGTGATGCCCTTGGCCCGTTTTTTTTCAGCTTTACCCTCGACCCCCCCAGTCTTTACGGGCCAAATGGACGCTCCCCTTCGTTAACCTGCGGCTTTGTTCGAACCTCGATTGGGCAAAAGGACTCCGCCGCCTCCTTTGATCCTCCTGACTCGACCGTTCCCAGCCTCGTTTTTTCCCACTTTTTCGCGATAGCCACATGCTGCCTCTTTCTCCCTCCTTTAGTCGGCTTTCCTTAGGCGTGCCGTTGACCCTTTTTTTTGCCCCTCTTAAGACCAAAAAAGCTCTCGCCGTGGACGACGTTCCGCTCGTCGCCAGACGTCGTTTTTTTTCGCCGGGGACCAGCCTCCTTTTTAGCTCCACGTTTTTTCCCTATCCCCTCGTGACGCTTCGTGCGTTCCCTGATTTTCCCTTTAACTGAGTCAGTTTCTCCGCAGCGAGGGTCACCTTATTTGTCTTGGAAATCGCGAGCTTTCGTCTTTTCTTTTTTCAACCACTTCGGCCCCTGAATCAATTGCGGCCTCTGTATCCCAGCTCTCTCGGTTCGGTCCTCTCCTCCTTTTTTGGTGCGTTCCGCCATTCCTCCGCGGTAATCCCTTTCCGAGTTCTCGCCTTTTGTCTCGATGCGTCATCTCGAGGGTTGACGGGGTCTTCCCCCTTTTATCTCCTTTTTTGTTTGGGTTGATTCGTTCTGAAACACTATTTTCTTTTCTCCTCTCCCCCCACCTTCTTTTTTTTGGCGGCAGCCTGAACCGCCATTCCCTTTCTTACTTTTTTTTTTTCTATCTATATTTCCCGCATAACGTTTTTTTTTTTTTGTTTTGCCTCTATGGTGCACAGATTACTTCTTTCTTTTTTTTCGGCACGTGCCGTCCTGGCTTTGCGGTTTCGCTTTATTCCGTTTTTTGATAGTTTTGTTGTCCAAGGAAGCACCAGCTGCCACACTCCAGTACACCCGTCCACCTGCTCTCCGTCCTCTAGTTTTTTAACCCTTTTCGTCCCCATTTCCATTTTCTTCTTCCTTCTGTTCTCTTTTTTTTAAGCCTTCCTTGCCCTTTAATAGGATGATCATCGACGTCTTTGGGTTAAAACGCTTTCCCTGGGTTTTGGTTTTCCTTTTTTGCGTTTTCTCTCTCTCCCTTCATAATCTTTACTCAAGCTGTACTCTTTGTCTGCTTTTATCATTTTTTTTGTGTACGTCATCCCCCCCAGGTCCTTCCAACCCTTTTCCGAGGTCGCCGCGCCGTCTCTTAAACGCCTGGCATGGGATGCCCGGGAATTTTTTCGCGCGCGCTGGCCTCGTGGCCCTTTTCGTCCCCGGCGTCTTCGGGGTTTATTTTTAATTTTCCGTCTTGGTTCACGGCGGCAGTTCGTCTCGTCTTCGCTTTTGAGTTTTTACGCTTGGGTTATCGAGTTGGTCCCCCTTTTTCCTCACGCGCGTTTCATCCGTTTTGTCCCTTTTTTGCTTTTCCTCCCCTCCTCTTCTTTTCTTTGCTACGTCGACTGGATCTTCTGTCTTGCTCCTGTTCTGCTGTTGACCGTTTGACCTTCCATTCCCCCCCCTCCTTTTCACCTGACTTCCCAGTTTTCCGCAAGGCCACTTCCCTTCTTTTTTTCGGACCTTGCTCCACCCTTCTGCCCCGAGTTCTTCTCGAGACTGGTTCTCCCCAGTTCCCTTTTCGCTTTTTTTTTACCCTGTCCGACTTTTTCTTTACTCCCGGAGTACCCTAGTTCTTCTCGTCGATGAAGTACGACTGGAGCTCTTCCCTCTTTTTTCGGCATCTCCCCCTGGCACCTATTTCACTGGTGCAGCAGTTTTCGAGCTTTTTCTGGTCCTTTCCACACGCCTTCGGGTCTGTACTACTTCCCCTTCCTTTACATCGCTATCCCTCTCTGGCTAGTCTCCCCCCCAGACAGATCTTTCCTATGTCTTTGTTGCATAGTCCCCGATTATGCTTTGTTCCTACTTCTACTAATGAGGGCACCTCTGGGCCTTTGGATGCGCCGCTTTTAGCCCTTTCTCTTACGGTGAACCTTTCTTTCGCGCCTGACGTTCTAGATGAGACTGCTCCGTTAGCGATGCCTTGCAGGCCTCTCTACTCCGCCCCCTTAGTTCCCCACTCACCCTGTAGTTTTAGGAAGCATAATCCCCCTTTTGCAGGTAGCTTTTTTCCCCCTTCACGAACGTTCCCGGTGGTTTTCCTTTAGTCCCCCCAAACCTCTTTTTGGGGTCCCATTAACCTTGAGCTTCCCTGGACAGCTTCTTCCGGTAAAATGCTCCACTTTTTGTTATTCGGGTAACGTCGGCTTTCTGGATCCACTATCAGGTTGCCTTTGATATTCGCGACGGCGCGGTCCCGTTCTAGCCGTCTTTCGAAATTTCCTTTCTTTTTGACGTGTTTGACCATTTTTAGACGCCTCGGTTGACTTTGTCTTCGGCCGCAGCCTTTGCTTTTGCGCTAACGTCCGCTTCCTTCTCGCCCAAGCTCCCTGAAATATTTGGGTCAATCCGGTCTAGTTTCGCTTCGGTCCCGGCGCGCACTTAGCGCAAGCTCCCCTGAGGCCTTTTTCCTCTTTTTTTTATCACCTGGGTTCCCTCGCCTGAACAAACGGCGCTCCTTCGATCCTTGGCCCCCGTCCTCCCTGTGTCTTGAATTCCTTGTTCCCCTTTCCTTCTGCCGATAGCTACCCGCTAAGCTCATCGCCACCTTGACAGGGCCGGTAGGGCTGTCT
>Ga0179593_1580442_pt1 | contig 15452 bp, 20 predicted proteins | sample CZODoug2_1_08_16_FD_185931 | JGI IMG/M metagenome (GOLD analysis project Ga0179593, IMG submission 185931) | Vadose zone soil fungal communities from Angelo Coast Range Reserve, California, USA - CZODoug2_1_08_16fungal (PacBio error correction) | ecosystem: Environmental > Terrestrial > Soil >... | reverse complement strand
CCTTTTTCCCAACCCCTGTCTGGTCCCCCCTCCTTTCCTTGATTGCTGACAGGTACTCGCTGATCTGGTCCTTTTCCCTGCCTGCTCACGTCTTACCTCCACATTTTTCCGCTTTCGCCTCCTTCCAATACCGAGAGACATCTCCCTTTTATTCTATTCCTTGATCTATACATGGCAGCAGCAAACTCTTTTTTCCCCCCGGGACTGGCAATCTCTCTCAACAAACGTCCCCCCCAAGGAAGCCGGCCCTTTTGAGCTGCAACCCTTGTCTTCTGCTTGCCCGGAAGTTTCTTTCTCAGCAGCCCTCCTAGGACGCCGTCATCTCGCACCCGAGCCAAAGGCCCTTTCTTTTCCACTCTTGACGCACGGACAAGCCTATCCTTTTCCCTTCCCCTAGAAGTCCCTTAGAAAAATTTTTTTCAATGGTCTCGCCCCCCCCTTTCACTTCTGCACCGTCCGATCGAAAAATATACCCCCTCCTTTTTATTCCCACGCCGGTGGTATTTTCTCCCCCCATCGTCCCTCGTTTTACTTTTCCTCGTCACATCTTCCTCCCTAAATCGCTACGTCCCTGCAATGAGGCCTCAATTTTTGACCCCCCAAAGTGTGCCGTCAGATCGCCATAATGGAGAGAGTTCTTGGCCTTCTCCTCCCTGTCCCGTCGGATTCTGGTTGCTGGTTTTCCTTGATGGCCTACCCTCTGGGTCGCCTTCTCCTCCTCTCTGAGGCCCTGAGGTTTTGCTCTTTAGGGTCCGTCCTATGAGTTTTTCACCCCCCTCCCCAACCCCTTCGGACGTGCCCCCCTTTCAAACGCGTCCGTCTCAGTCTTTCGGCTGCAGGGCCCCTGACAATTTTTTTAGCTCCCCCTTTTTCTGATTTGGAATCACTCGGCCTGAATCACCTTTTCCCTCCCTGCAGGCGTTGCGAGAACGGGACCTCGCCTTTCCAATTTCTTCCTGCCCTCCTTAAAAATTCCTGGTCAGCGGCCCCCCGAGAACGCCCCGAGCCGCATTTTTAGCTTTCTTTCCCACTGTAGGGCTTTTTTTTCCCGGTCTTCGCCTGGGTTCCCCTTCCCTGCCCCTAATCCCCCCCTTTTTAGATCAGGATTTCCCGATTTAGATAGAAAACCCCCTCATCTATGTTCCCGATGGGACGGGATAGGGGACTTCCCCCCCTTCCTCATCAGAGCATTTTCCTCTCTTATCCTGGTCCTTCCCCCTTGCCATGTGTTTATTGCAGACGCCCATCGCTTTTTCTCGCGACCGCCGCCGGCCCCCCTAGGGGGGAGGGATCATGGACTCGCCGCCGGTCCTTTCTGAGCTACCGCTTCCTTCTCATCTGGAAATTCCTTTCTTCTTTTTTTTCCAGTCACCCCCCCCCCCTGTACGTGTGTCCGCGCGCCGCCTTTTTTTTTTCTAGGTTCTGCTCGGAAACGCGAGATTGTTCCTTCGCTCGGCAAGCTGGAGCCCTTCTCCTTTTAAGGTGCTGTGGAGTTGGGGCCGCTTTCCGCGGCTCTATCCTAGCGCGGCTGGCCGGTGAGACTCTTTTCTCTTCCCCGCTCTTTTTCGCACCCCCCCCCTTTCTCCTCAAGCCTCTTCCCTCTAGGGGTCCGCAATTAGTCCCCTGGAAACATGGTATGCGGAATTTTTCCTTCACCGCGGACAGAAACGTCTCCCGTCTACTTTTTTTTCAGAAACCCTTTTTTCTCGTGCCTCCCCTTTCCTTATCGAGAGCCCCCCAAAACGAATCCACAGTTCCCTTTCTAGCCCTTTCTCCTAGAAGAAAGAAAAACTTTCCATCCGTCGATTCTTTTGGTATATTCCGTCTCACGCGGGATTAGCCAATCCAAGTTTTCCCTTCTTGACCCTGATTGACCCCCGTTGATAAAGTGAAACGTGACTTTTGACCGCCTTCGAGTCCCCTATCTTCCCTCTTTTGCCAGAAGGGATTTGGGTAGAGCTTCGCCCTTCTTGGCATTCTTTCAAATCCGAGCGACTTCCACATTTCGTTGTTTCTCCCCGTTCCCCGAGTCTCTCGTTCCCTCATCGAGAGTGCATCCAGTGTCTTTCCCCCGAAAATGTGGGAAAAAACCGTTTTTCCCTTTCCTTCCTCGAAGGTGATCTTTTTTTTTTTCCTTGCCCTTATCGGTTTTTGGTAGCTTTTTTCCTCGAATGTCCTTTGCACTTTCATAAAGAGACCTCCCCTTTTTCGCGGGGAAGTAGTTCGCCAGTTCCCCCCTTTGCCTAGTCTTTGTCGCCATGACGGATTTTTCATTCCTCGAAGTCTTTTTTTTGACCCTGGCGGCTCCTTACCTGCCCCTCTCTTGTGAAGCGTTAGAAAACGCCCCCCTCTTACATTCCCAAACTAAATAGGGTTTAACTGGCGGCCTTGTCCCCCACCACCATCTCGATGCGCCCTTTCGGAACTTTGGGAGAAGTGTTTCTTCTCCTCTTTCTCGGAAGGCATGTAAGAGGACTGACTCTTTTCTTCACGCGCGAGAGAAACGGGGGCGAGTCTTCCCCCGGTTATGCCTTTTATTCTCGGACCGATTAGTCCCTCTCACCTCCTAAGTTGTTTTTTTTCTTCTCCCTCGATTGGGCTCTGTGCACCTTATTTTGATTGATCTTCCAGATAGAGAGTGAACGGCTTCTTCCCCTTTGACATTCAGAACATTCATCTTAGGCTTCCTTCCACCCGTCCCCTTCTCTGGGACTGGACTTTCCTTGCTGCGCAGCGCGCGTTTTGATTTCTTTCTTTTGAAACTACCGCTTTCGCAGTGCTTGGTGTTTACTGGCAAAGCATTCTTTAGCTTTTTTCCTGTACCATCCGGACGATTCTAGAGGTCTTCTGCCCCCGATGGCGCGAGCTAGAGCTGTTTTCCCCTGCCGCTCACCCCCAAGGGCGGCGCGTGATTCCTTTTTCCAAGTCAAGGCCCCTGTCGTTCCCCCACTTCCCCAGCCCCTTCTTTCGCTGATACGTAGGTCATCACGTTGTTCCACGAGTCTTTCTCCCCCGGGATCCGCGTGCCCGTACCAGATGCTCTCGGCCCCTTTCGGAATCCCCACGAATCTTTTCTCTTTCTGTGCTTCCCGCGCGTCACTATTTTTCCCGGGCGAAGCGCATACCCCCTTTTTCCACCTTCTTTCGAGCAGAAGTTTGACCATTTTCTTCCTTTTATACCCCCTGTTGTTTCTGCACGGTCTCCCGGTTTCCTTTTCCAACTGCCGCCCCACCCCGCAGTCGAAGCCCGCGTCCCCTTTCTTCTTGAACGGCCCATCGTAAAAATTCCCCTTTGTTCTTGACGTATTTGCTTTTTGCTGGCGGCTAGTCAGACGGCCCTCCTTACCTTTGAGTCTATGGCGCGTTAACGGCCAGCTCACGGCGGGGTGCGATCTTTTTTTTTTGCTGTCGCTCGGCTCGATCAGCAGACATGTTCCCCTTATGGCGGCCCACCAGACAGGGCCCCCTTTTTTTATCGCCCTTTGGTTCAGCCGAGCGCGGTAGATCTAAGCCTGACGTCTTTCACGGCCAGTTTCCCATCTGATTTTTCCCTAACTCCAAAGCACATTCTTGGAGTCCTTAAGAACCGGAAAAGTCTGGCAACCTCGGGCTGCGGCATCTCTCCCCCCGGCCCCCAACGAGCTTTTCCAGCATGCCTACCGTCTCGTCGCGAGTCTTGTGACCCAGTCCCACAGGCCCTTCGATGAAGTTCTACGAGACCCCGAGGGCCTTTCCCCCCCGATGCCTTGCGCCCTGAGGAAAGTTCTCTTTCTCTCCCAAAAATGTATAGATTTTTTCTCCGGAGATGGGCGCTGCCCCCCTCCCCCAATGGAAAGTGGTGTAATCAGAAGTCCGTTCCTTGCTCTTCTCCCGATGCGCTGATGTACCTTTCCCACGACTTCCATTAACGTCTAGAAAGCGTCATCAGGATCTTACCACAGTATCCCGGGGGAAGGGAGGGTGATTTAATGGGCTCCTTTAATCTACCGCCTCAAGAATTGAAACGCCCTTTCTTTTTTTTGGCCTCGTGCTTCGCTGAACATCTTTTCCCTTGATTCACCGCAGGCGCGTCCCCCCCCTTTGGAAGGATTGTCTCGGTAAAGGTATCAGGCACCTCCCCTCTTCGATTTGACCTGTCCAGGAAGATAGGCACCGTTGACAAACAGCCAGAGCCCTCCCCCGAACCCCCCCTCAATTGTCTGGACCTGCTTCCTGAGACGGCGACCGCGCCTTTTGATGCCTATGGCCGTCCCTTGTTCTTGTGTTCTCTGGCCCCCCCTGCGGGGGCGTGAAACTCCTGTATTCCCTTCACCCGATGCGCTCCCTCCCCGCCCTTTCCCTTGCGCACCCGCAGGGATTCCCCATTCACCATGCAACTTTCCCTTCGACTTAGTCCCTCGATATATCCCCCTTTCTCAGGAGCCTCGGCCTCTGATCCCACAGATTTTTCAGCAGTGCTGGGTGTGAAATTTTCCGCGATGGAGGGAATCCTCCCTTTTGCGATGCTGCTGTCCCGCGCCGGTGAATCTCCCTCCTGGCGTTTTCCCCCCCTTGGGGAACCTGATCCCGTCGGGTAGAGTTGTGCGTTTTGGACCCGGTTGCCCTCCCCCTCCGTTGTTCAAATTTACAAAGCCTCCCCAACTTTCTCCCCTTATCGGGTGCTGCCCTATAGGAGGGAGAGTGAATGCAGGACCTTCCGGCGCGGGACGTGGGAGAGGTGATGATCTTCTCCTTCCGATGCTGATTGATTTTTTTGCCGTTCAATAAGACCGCGGCTCCCGTTTGGCATTTTTCCTTTCTTTCCTCTCCGGTTTTCCTTTTTGCGTCGATCTGATGATGCTCCTTCCCTTCCCTTGTTGTACTTTCTTTTGTCGGCGGCGAATGTATATATCCTGTTCTCCCCCCAAGCTGTAGAGTTCTTTTCTTCGCCCCGGACTTTCCATCGTCAATGTGGGCGTCCCAAAGAAATCTGACGCGTCGTCTTCCTGCCCAGATCACGAGAGTACAGGTCCCCCCTCTCCGCGATCCGGAACCTGTGTGACGCCATCGTGATGGGGGTTCAATGGTTGCTCTTTTCATTTTTCCTTTTTGAGATATACGGGTGCAACCCCTTCCCTTCATACAGCTGGCGTAGCTCCTCTTTCCTGATTCGCGGCGGCCTCCTGTACATCGTCTCTGGCTTCGAAACAGTGAAGCGCACTCTTCGGTTCACATACCCCTTTTTCGTCGTTTGAGTTTTCTCCTTCCCGGTCGCGACCCCTTAGGGACAGACTACAGTTTGCCTTTCGCTTTCAGGATATATATACCCCGCCGCCTGACACAGAGAGAGGTCACCCGGGTACTGGCCCGCCCCGATCTGCCGTCAAAAACGTACTCCTTTTTCACAGAACTCCTTCCCATGGAAACAGTCCTGGAGCTGCTGTATGACTGAGACTCTTTCTGGCACGGCCCACCAACGACCGCGCATAATTAGGACTCTGGCCCCTCGCCCCGCCGCCTTCTCAGTGGTTTCCCCAGTCCGGCAGCAACTTTCTTTCTCCTAATAGGCGGGCAGCCTCCTCTGTCTATGCACTAGAAAACGGCGTTTTTCTTGCGAGCTGTATGTTGAGCGAAACTTAAGTTCCCCCCGGAGTACCTCCTTTTCCTTTCCGGTTCCAACGTTCCCCCAATAGAAACAATGTAATCCTTCAGCATGTCAGTACTAGACCGCATCTTCACACTGTCGCGCTTCCCTCGCGCGGAATTTCCCTTCGGCCCCCCTTTTACCTCTCCAGATCGCCATCCTTTCGAGCCTAAGGACGATAGTCCCTTTAGAGATTTTCGTCGGTACCCCTCCCTCAAGTGGCTTTCTTCAAGATGCCTTTTCGCCATTTTCGCGATTAGCGTCAGCCTTTTTTTTCGGCCCGGCATCATTACACGCCGAGATGCGTCCTCCTTTCCTTCCAAATGCTGGAATGCAATAGCCCCTCCTTTTTTCTCCTGGTTCTCCGTATCGGCTGGAGATTCCCCCTGTTGGCTTTTTTTCAATGGCGCTTTTTTCCCCTATCGGCCTACTTTCCCCATAATAGCACTGCAGGCTTTTTCCCTTGACCTCGCCACGTTATCAAACTATTTTGGCTTCTTTTCCTTAATGGTCCCCTTTCAGCGGCCCCTCGCGCCCGAGTACACTCTGATGCGATGCAACTGGCGGCTTGCCCCCCCCCCCCCGATTAGCCCTTGGTGCTCCCTCCTTCCCCCCCGCCCTTCCCAATAATACACGCGATATGTTGAAGATTTCTTCGTCGGTCCTCGTTAATGTTCCTTTGCTCGTGGCCCTGCCTTTCCCCTTGCAGAGCATAGGGAGCAGGCTCTGGAGAGACGGCGAATTCTGATTTCCCCTTCAAGTGCTGTGCACGATGCACCCCATCGCCCTTGACCCCGACGCATACTCGTTTTTTCTAATGACATGGCCTCCTGTTTCTTCCTCTAGATTCGTTCCTAGGGGGGTATAGGTAGCCGCATTATGTTTGTTGGGTTTTCCAGTCACCCCCAAAAGTACAGCGTTGTCCCCTCCCGCGCTCCCGAAGCTCTTCGGGAAATGCTTTCACCGAGCGATTGTGGGCCACTCTCTTTTTCCTCCGAGGTTGTTCTTATAAGTTCTGTGGGTTGCTGCTTTCTATCGCAGAGGGGCTTTTGCATGGCGCGGCTGGCCGTTTTCCCCCCCCCCTTTAAGTATTACCTCCCGCTCGACATTCTCCTCCCGAATCGTTTTTCCAGTCTTCCCCTTCCTGGTATGCGATCGGCACTCCTTCTCGAAGAAAAGTCTCACTGCCCGCCGATCGACATTTGTTCGTCAGCCCGTTTATTCCTTCCCTGGCAGGTTTCTCACTTCGCGATCCAAAGCCCTCATATGAGCGAAATACGTCTGAGCCCCTCGGCGGGTATGGACGTTTTTTTCCTTTCATTCCGTTTAAAGCAGAGCCTCCGATTGAACTTTTCCGGAAAGGTGGCGGCCCTCTCCCTCAGTTCTTCTTTTACTGACGGCCGCCAGGTCTTCGGCGTATCCCTTGGTCCCCAAAATTCTGACGCTTCCACCCTTAACTACGCGGATGGGTTCCTCCCTTTTGATATTGAGTAGTGCGCCATTCCGCTCGTCGCGACACCACCCCGTTTTTTTTCCTTCGGCCATCACCCCTTCCCTGGCATCCTCCTCTCCGCGGTCCTTCTCGAGAACCCTTTCTTTTTGAAACTCGTGTTACCCCTTTTAGTGATTGACTCAGGTGAGCAGAGACGGTTCTTTCCGGGGCTTTAATGGTTTTTTTGTATTCGCCACTTTCCCTCCGAAGTTTTTTTTTTTTTGACCTCTGTTAAATTTCCCTTTCGAGGGGAAGTAGTCGTTAAAAGCGAGAGCGTCTCCTCGGAGTCCTAGAACTCCCCTCCCCGTTGGAAAGGATGGTTCCTTGCGTCCTACCCCTTAGAGCTGCTGGACCGCACAAGACATCACCACTCACATGCTCCCCTCCGAAATAGGGTTTAACGCCGCGTTTCCCCCCCGAACTCAAAAAGCCTTCTTATAGGCCTTTCGCCAGGGCCCCTTCTCGTTTCGCAAGCTCTCTTTGATGCATGTAGAAGGCAATACTGTCCTTTCTCTCTCCCGATTTGGAGAGATAACTCCCCCGGACGAGCTTATCGGATTCTCCTCCGCTGTTGCTATCTATTGCCTCCTTTTTTTCGATCGATCACCTTTTTTTTTCCCTTCCTCTCATGATTTTTTTTTTCCCCGTTGCGCTCGCGCGGGCCTTCTTTCTGCAGCAACTAATAGATGCTCTTTTCCGGCCACAACGGCGCCCTCCCTTTTCTCACTTGTCCCATGGGTTTGTATAATCGGACACCAGCTGCGTTTTCTTTTCCTTCCTGCGCAGGTTTTTCCCCCCCCTTTTCTTTCGAGGTTTCTTCTATGGCGGTTCTAAGCGGTAAGCTCTACCCCTTGTTTTTTCCAGAGAGCACGGACCTGACTACATGAGGGTCTTTTTTTCTCGGACGCCGAGGCGACGTCTCTCCCCGGGCGCCCCCCCTTCGGCAGCTTTTATTTTTTAGTGCGCCAGTCCAGCTCTTTTTACCGGTCGTGGCGACCCCACCCCCCAAGCCCTGCCCCGTGCAGCCGGCGCTTCACCTTCGAGGCCAGTATCTTTTTTTCCCTTTCTCCTCCACGGTTCTTTCCCTCTGCACCTGCCCGGGACTTGTTCAGTCGACTTTACAAACACCTGTGCGCGAGCAGGATGTTGCTGGCGCATTTTCCACTTTTTTTCCTTTCCCAATCCTCTTCTCCTTGAAGCGCAGAAGTTTGCCCGTTCCGAGACGACCTCAATAACTTTCTTCGCGCTGGGGCCCGTCGTGGCACGGGTCACTTTCCCCCCTCCGCCTTTTTTTTTCGAAGACCTCCTTTCTTTCGGAACGACCACCCCCCCCCCAATACAGACGTGAGTTCTTGAGTATTTTCGCGCAGATTTTTTCTTTCTTGCTTTGTAATTTTCTTCCTCTTCCCCTGTGGAGCGAAAGTTCCCGGCCCTTTTCCTTCATTCTTTCTCGCAAAATGGAGGATCTAAGAAGGTGATGTTGCGGCAGAGAGTGCCTTCGCCCCCCCCTTTCCGGATTTCTTCTCCCTAGAGGCACCCTTTCCCGGCTTTTTAGCAGGGGTGGGGTTGAGGTGAGATTCTTCTCAACGGGAGGATAAACGGACATTTCGCGCATGCTGCATATCCTCTCGATAGCGAAAGCTTTTCCCCCACGCACTTTTTTTCTTCCTCCCTTAACAGTCTAGGCTGCTCTAGACTGGACAAACAACATCGGTTCCGAGATGATACCTTCCTCCTATTCTGATAGCTTCTCTTTTTCCCCAAGCTTACTTTGTGGTTCTGGACCCCCCCAACCCCCAGCAAAATCCAGATGAACTTCTTTCCGATCCCCCCCGAGGGGACCCTTCGCTGAGCCCCAGTCCGTTTTCCAGTGTCAGAGCCCGAGCCCCTTTCTCTGCGGTCGCTTTCTTTTTTTTTTTCCCTGCTGCCTCTCCACCGTGTCATCAGAATTCCTCTTCTCTGCTGCCGTATGAGCCTGTCTTTTTTCTTCGTCCGGGGCATTACACTACTTCTGCATCTGGGCCATGAACGATGGCGATGTCGTTTCTCCTCTCGAAATCGACTTCTATGGCCTCTTTCATGGGAGCCCGAGAATACGAGAAACCCCCCCAGTTGCATCTCACCACACAACCCCAGCTAGCGGTCTGTCTTTCTCTGTGGAATGACTCCCTCTTTCCCAGGCTTCCTTTCTTCATTCAGCTTCTCCCCCCCCCCATAGTGAGGACGTTTTGCGAGGTCCTTCCCGGCAACGACTGAAGGGCGATGATGAATGCTATGCAGCTCTGCCCAGTTTCCCCTTCCAGCCTTCCCTCCCCCACCCCGGAAATTGTCAAGATCACGACCTCTACTTCGACCGCATTAACGAGTTTTTTATGGCCCCCGTCCCAGCAGTTTTTTTTCTTTTCTTTTCTCTTTAACCCTTTACTGATTTCGCGACCCTAAAGATTCGCGCGGCGATCATGGAAGGACCCGATTTCTCCCCCCCGCTTTAAAGGAACCCTCCCCCCAAGGCATGTCCCCTTCGAAGGGTATTTTGGACGAGCTTAAAATGTAGGCGAGCTTGCCCCGCCCCTCCAGGATTTCTTATGGCATTTCCCCTTTCAGAATCCCTTTTTCTTTTCCAGTAGAGAGAGATTCGCTAAATTTGCTATTCTTTCCGACCATGCTGACGAGGACGATTTGGCCTGACCAATACCGGCGGGGAACCGTCCCTTTCTAGTTTTTTTCTGCCTTGACCCGAATACAATTCCCCCAAAAGATAGCAGCGACAAACCCCCGCCGTTTCTCTGCTGACCTCGGGATGCTGCCTCCCTCTTCTGCAGGACCCCTTCAAGTTTTTTTTTTTTCTAGAGTACTATGAAATGATTGGAGTTGGTTCAGTGCCTCCGGCCTTTGGCGCAGGCCGGTCCGCTCCCTGACGTCCCTTTTCTTTTCCCTTTTTTTTTGCGCGATCTTTTTTCCTTGTTGACAATTCCGCGTTGTCGAGTTTTTATATATCATGGAAAGCGGCCTCGGCCAACTTTTTTTTTTCCCCCGGTATTTCGCGAAAGCCGTCGATTCGCCAGCGCAACTCCGTTCTTGCCTCCAAGGTGCTGTCCCGACTCCCCTTTCCTTCACGTCCCTTTCCCCCCTCTTTTTCTTACATGTCCTTCCCCTCCGCTCTTTCTGAGATGTAGACTACCTTTTCAATGGGTGAAAAGGATTCCCTTCCCCCCTTTGTGTTGTTGAGAGTTATCGTTTTTGCCAACCCTGACCCTCGTGGCGCCCCCTCCTCGGAGCCGACAGTACTGGCAAAGCAAATGGTCTCCTTGCAGACGCCGCGGCAACTTCCTCCTTCTCACATTGACCCTCTTTTCGACCATCCACGGCCTTTCGTTCCTCCCCCTCCTGAGTTCAGTTGGACGAGGCGCTTAGGACCCTGCGCGACAGAAACGAGAGATTTCCCCCCCTGTGACTGGCTAGCACTCCATATTTCGCAAACAAACCGTAATTTCCTTCCCAGACCTTCCCCCTTTTCCCTTCTCCTTACACCCTTCTTTCTTCCCCCATAGGCAGGAGGGACACTTCCCCAACGCCAGCAGCATCAGTTTCCGCCCTAGAGACAACTCGCCCCCAGTCTTCCCCCGCAGTGTTTCTCAAGTCCCTTCTCTCCCACGAGCCCTCCCTGTCCCAGTAGAAAACGGCGGTTTTTTTGGTCGCTGCGAGGCTTCCCTGGGAGCGCCAGGTTTCCCCCCCGTTCCTCTCTACGGCACATGCCGGTTCCTTCGGTATTGGGCAATCGTCCACAATTTAATCTCGATCAGTCTTAGTCCCTCCAGGCAGAATCCCTCTCCCCACTCCTCCTTTCATTTAAAAGCCCCCTTTTATGAGGAATAAATATCTCCCCCTTGCATAAATAGCCTCATGGGTCTGTCCCTTCCTTAGAATAAATTTGATAACTTCCTTTAAAGGGCCGTCGCGTATTAAAGATTTTTTACTACCTAGGGTGGCTTCCTCCATAGTTGACGGCCCCCAATGAGAGACTTCGACCCGTTCATGTCATCTGGACCCTCTTTTTCCCCAGAGTGGTAAGATTACCCCCCCCCCTCAAAAAATGATGTCCTAGTCTCAAAGATTTAGATTCCTCCGTCTCGGATTCCTCTTTTTATTGCCTCCTTTTTGGGTGGACTGTCGCGCACTCTTTTCTTTTTAATAAAAGGGCCTTAGGTTATAACATTTTCCACTCCCTCGCATTTCTTGAACTCTCCCCTCTCAAATATGTGGTGCGTTTTCCTGAAGAAAACTCTACCTCCTGGTCAGAGGCCTTCCTCGCACGAGTCCACAGACCGCTCGTGAGCTCCTGGCGTTGCCTTTTTGCTCGTCCATCGAATTCTCCACCCTCCTCATCCAATTCTCCTTTTTCCCTGGATGTTTATAGATTGAGCTCGTCTTCAAATCGCCTCGTTAATGGCCAAGATTTCTTCTCTTTGCTTCCCTCGAGAGATCCAGCAGCGCATTTTGAAGCTTTTTTTTTTTCCCGTGAATCTGATGACCTTGTTTAGCAGCCCCCCCTCCCTTCCTTCGATATAAAGACGTGTCCCATACTAGGGGGCTCGGCCTCCCCTTCCGACTTGGTATGGATGCCCTAGCCGAGTCATCTTGGTGGATCGGTATCCTAATGTGCGCATTTTCCTGTGAGGAATGGGATTTTTCCCCGTTCCACACCCAACCCGTACCTGCTTTCCGCAGCGAACCCCTCCTTCCAGGAGGGATTCATCTTCCTAGAGAGCTTTTAAAGGGCGCATCCTCCTCCGCGGTTGCATTCTGTTCCTCCGTTTATCCGGGATACGGTCTCCTGTTTCTTCCTCTTCCCCCTCCCCCCTTTAGAAGAGTCTGCTTCAGGCATGGCGCGGCTCCTGTTCTTCCTCAGTCATGCTTGAGATCCCCTCTCGTCCAGCTCAAAGCCTGCCAGATTTCGGCTCATATCCCTTTTTTTCCCCGTTCGGTATGAGGATAGCACTCTTCCGCGCGACCATCCGTATCCCCAAGCGACCCCATTCTTTCCCTCCTCGCGTGCTCTATCTCGCTCCCCCCCCTCTCAAAAGGGAAGCACGTATTGCTGAATAGCCTCCCCTTTTTTCCCCCTTCGAAATACGAGTGAACCTTCTTCTTTCCAGGGTTTCCTTTCTCCCCTTCGCCTCGCTTCACTGAGGAAAGGTGCGGCTTAGCCTGCGCCGCCGTCTCTCCCACGACTGATCCCCGCGCGGCGACAGGCTGTCCTTCCCTTTTTCAAACTTCGCATTCACTTTTCCATCCTTTTTTTTCTCTTTCCCCGTTTGATATGAAGCGTCTCTTTTTCTCCAGAACATCGTTTTTTCTCTCCCTTTTCCTTTGCGACGTCTCCCACTTTTCCACTCTATCAGCGGTTATTTTTGCCCTCTCGTTTCCCCGGGATGGGCGATGACCGAACTCGTGAACACGTGATGGACTTTTTCCTTTTTCGCCTCGCCGGCCTTTACCGGCGGTTCTGGGAATTTGTTTTTCTCCCTCGCGGTTTCTTCTCAACGACCCTCCTGCACTGTTTGTTGTAGATTCCTTTCGTCTAGGAGAGAGAGAGCGTTTCTTCTAGACCCGAAGACCCTTTTTTTTTTTCTCCACCGGAGCCTCGTCTTTTCCTCCCCCCCTCCCCCATCTAACACAGCCATCAGCAGCAGAAATAGGGTTTCACCTTCCGGTAGAGACATCCCCCCTCGCTGCGCCAGATTTTCCCTTCTTATCCTTGCGCCAGGGAGCGGGCGCAGTTTGGCTTCCCGTCCTCTTTGAATCGATTGAGTTGCTGAATGTCGCTTTTCCTTGCACGCGCTCTTTTTTTCTCTCTTCCCCCCCAACCATCCGGTGCACGGCCGAAGATCTGGCTGAGATTTTTCTCTCTCCTTTTCTTTTTCCTCCGCTTTTCTGGAAGTATTTAATCTGTATTTTGAGTGAGACTCTCCTCGCGCGTGCCCAGAAGGATGAGCTGACCTTCCCCTCATCGATGCCGAGGCGCGGCTTCCTTCCCTTCTCCCCTTTTCCCCCCTCGGCGCCATGGGATTTGGAATATAACTCGGACCCTATCTAAGCGCCTTCTTCGCAGGTGTCTTGAGCATTTGTTTTTTTTTATACGCGGCACAGCAGCTGCAGTTAAAGGAGCGTCTTCCCTTGCGGTGTCCCCCCCTCCGTCCTTGTCGCGGGGTCTTTTCGACGAATGGTCCCCCGCTGTCTTTTCTTTTCTGACAACAAACGGTCTTGTGATGTAATTCAGTGACGAAAGTAAAGGATACTCGGGCAAAACCGGTCGGGCGAAACCCCCCCCCCCCCACCATTCCCAATCCACTGAATGTCGGTGGCGTTCTTCTCCGTCATAAAGTTTTTATTTATCCCCTTTTTTCTGCCCTGTACCCGCTTCTCTCGGGGACGGGAATTTGTGGAGTATCCTTCTCACGCCATGTGGGCGCGTCCTTGCGCAACTAAGCCGCAGTAACCCCCAAAGAGGCCCCCGCCAAGCTTCTCCGCGTTTCTTGTCTTTACATGGATACGCGACGCTTTTAAAATAATGCAGGCCTCTGGCTGTTGGATCCTCCTTGATCAAGGCGGCGCAGGCTCCATCCGCACCTTTTTCCTCTCCGGCTGCTGTTCTCTTAATCCCCCTCACCTCATTAACGCCGATTGTCTAGGAAGGATTTCGCTTTTCCTTTCCTTCCTATTCAGCCGGCACTCTTCACTAAGTTTGGCGAGAGATACAGTTGGTTCAACCCCTTCCTCCCCCGCGCGCAATTTTCCTCTTCGACGGTGCATGTCGCGCGTCGTGAAGTCCTATCCCCCCATGTTCCGAGGATGGTCCCCCCCCCGAAATGGGAACGCTGTTGCTATCGCCCTTTTTGCGGTGAGATCTTTTTTTTTCAGCGCCGCCAGTTCCCCTCTCTATGCGAGAGAGACAGCTCTGCAACCAAAAGAAAATTCTTGTATCCCGTATCCGGACTCCTTCCCTTCTGGAACCAGTCCTTTTTCTTCCGTCCAAAAATAGCCCTTAGCATCCTACAGCTGCTCTTCGGAGCGCGGCTACGGGGACCCCTTCCGTTTTTGTCCTTCAACAACCCCCAGTTTCCCTTTCCCCAAGGGCACCACAGAGGAATTATAAAGAGCAACCTTTTCTTGACCCCTCGTCGAGCTCATCCCCTTTGTCAGGAGCCCCTAGCAAAAGATCCTCCGTTGGTTTCCTTCCCTCGGCGCGGTTTTTTTGCCCCCACCGCCACTGTTCCCGGGTGTCATCAGAATCCCCCAGGAGATGCGAAAGATGCGCTTTTCTCTCTCCGGGCAGGTCCCCATTTTGCCAGGAAAATTGTATCTGATCTCCCTCCGAAAATCAGGTCTCTTCCCCTTCTCCGGGGATGATGGGGGCCCTTTTGATTTCATGGAGCACCCCTTCTAATACGTTCCTCTGACTGTTGCCGCCTTTTCCTCTTGCTCTCTTCTCTTTCGACCTTCTTTCACCCCGGAATAAGACACGTCTCACATAGTTGAGAAGGCGTGTCCTCGGTCACGGTCTTTCCCTCAGGTGAGATGATGCAGGTGGTCTATCTTTGATCCCCCCACCAACCCCCCCCCCCCCCCCCCCCCCCCCCCCCCCCCCGTGCGAGACCCCCTCCCCCCCCGACGAGGCCCTCTCGCAGCGAGACTTGACGCGGCTTCCTATGTTCTTTAGGGTCTTTGAATGCGTTCCGCGGCGTGACACTCATATTCTGCCGCGCCCAGACCCTGTCCCTCTCGCGCGGCTCCTTCCCTTTTCCAGAAGGCGCACCCTCGAGCCTTGCGTCCCTGCCTGTGCCCTTTTATCTATCCCCTTCTCGGCAGGAGACGCTCCAGGATGGCGATCGGATATTCCTCCCCCTCTGGACCCTGTATTGTACTGGATGTCCGCTCTCCAGTCCCGCTGTAGAGGACGGACATTGCGAGGACGATTGTGTTTGATGGCCCCAATAACGGCGGTTTTTTGGCCGTCCCTTTCCTTCGACCCGGTGCCCTTGAACTTCTTTCTCCCATTCGGATCGAATACACAAACAGCTTTTTAAATGTTCTTTTTTTCTGCTGCACGCCCCCCCCTTTCCTTCCCTACCTGGAACCACGGTCCTCGGTGGGGCGTTCTTAAAGCATTTCCTTTTTTCGTGTTGGTTCCGTGACATAAGGAAGAAGGCAGTCATTTTTTAAGGCCTCAAATCCCTGGCCGGTCTTCTTTCCCCCTTGATGGGTCGTAAGTGGTTTCTTTCTGCGCTGCTAGTGGAAAGATAAAGTGTGGACCCTTTCGGGCCGGAGAAGGTATAA
>Ga0179593_1412857_pt1 | contig 15452 bp, 18 predicted proteins | sample CZODoug2_1_08_16_FD_185931 | JGI IMG/M metagenome (GOLD analysis project Ga0179593, IMG submission 185931) | Vadose zone soil fungal communities from Angelo Coast Range Reserve, California, USA - CZODoug2_1_08_16fungal (PacBio error correction) | ecosystem: Environmental > Terrestrial > Soil >... | reverse complement strand
GTACGTTATAATTTCTCTGGCAAACGTTTTAGGTGACAAACTGTTGGTCGCAAAAGGTCACGCGTGCTTTTCGCCACTCGTGCTGAGCGGGCGACTTGTGCTTTTTCCCATTCTTGATTTTTTTTTCTTTTGTCAGCTCCTCACTTGATTACCCTTGGCTGCAACCCCACAAACAAAAAACCCACCCCCCCCCCCCCACCCCCCCTTCACGGCAACTAATCCTGTAACTCAATGTTTATAGAGTGTTGATTTTCTGGAATTTTTTTCTCCGGTCATCTGGGCGCATCTCCCCAGACCTTACGTTCGCGGCGGAGTGCTAAGCCACCCCCCTTCGAGCCTGACCCCGTATGGGATTCATTCCCCGTGGTTACTCATCTTCTTGACTTAACCTTCTTTTCGTCCCCTCAACGGCGAGAACACCGGAGTCTTCTTTTTCAAGCCTTTTTTTCCCAAACAAGGAGAGACTATTCCCCTCTTTTTACGATGACTTCCTCGTTCACTGTTTTGACCGACCTGGGCAGACAAGAGTCCCGGCCTCCCCTCGCCCCAGGTTTCCACCACCCGCCTCGCGTGTTTGCAACTGTGACGTTCGCGATTGGAGTATATGGTTTCTCGCCAGCCACTCCTCCTCTTCGGGCCTCCTTCGAGTGGCTCGGAGTTGCTTCCCGCGGAATCTGTTTTTCCTCGATCCAGTCCGGGTATTTTGCTTCTTTCGGCCATAATATTTCATGTCTACTGTGTTCTCTTCGACCTGCTTTCTTCTGTTTTTCAATTCGGTCTGTTTACACTTTCCCTACTCAACTTTTTCGGGCTGTTTTTCTTTTGCCTTTCATGTTTTTCGCCTTTCCAGCGTCACTTTCATTAGTGCGTTAGCTGCGCCCCCTCACCCTTTTTTTCTTTTGCAGTTCTTTCCATTGCCGTCCAGCGCTCCCCCCATCTAAACCCCACTGTTTCCTCCCCCGATTGACGTCTGCCACCAGTGGATTCTTCCGAGTACAGCTACTCCTCGCCGGCCCCCCGTCCATCCTAATCGTTCTTGGAAGGGTTTTCCTTCCATTCGCTATGATTGTCGGTTTTTTTTCCAGGTCGTCTTTCTCGAGCATCTTGAGCTCCCCCCCCTGAGTAATTAATAGGATCATGAAGAACTTCTTAACTATCGCTGTTCCGCTCATTCTTGAACTGCCTTTTCCTCGACTTTTGGCTTAAACAGCTTCCTTATAAGCGGAATGGCCTCGATACTTTCAGTGCCGATGGCCGGTTGAACCATACAAATTACGTTGTCTTCGCCCACGCGTCGTTACAATTTGCTTGGCCCTCCCCTCTGGTCTGCAGTAAACTTTGATTTTATCGAGGCTGGCCACCCCTTATAGTTCCCCCTCCTCCTGGAGATGACGATGTCGAGAATTTTGCCCCCCGGTAAATCACTCACGTAAAAGTCCTTCCGCCAAATATTACCTTCCCTTTCCGGCCTTTTTTTCATTTGACTTTAGAATCATTCCTTTTTTTAGCACACAGAAACGCTTTTAAGCCTTATCAACCGTGGAGTAGAAGTCCGATTTAGGTGCCTCAAGATTCGAATCGTCCTGTGAGCACCGAGATCCGTGTCATCGCCCCGGAATTGCCACTTCGGGTAAAATTCCCCCTTCTCCCCCCTTTCTTTGTTGTTTCTTTTTTTTTCGGGGACACTCCTTTTTTTAAAAAAGGGTGAGTCCAAAGGCGCTCGTCTCCGCGTCTGGCATCGTCATTTCTGAAACGATCTCGGGCTTGCTACCCCTCGCGTCTGAGTTCTCTCGTGCCCCAACGTTTCTCCGTGGCTCCGCCATTCCCTTTCAGTGAGGCGCCTATTCTTTGCCAAATGTCTTTCTGATAAACGGTACTTTACCAGTTTTTTTAAGTCCCAATTCTCGCAGCTTTGTCCTTTTCTTTATTTTTTTCCCCCTATACTCCCCTACGCCACGCGAGCTCCTTTTCTCAGGTTTACCGCAATGTTTTAAATTTTCTTGGCGAAGTTCCAATCGTTTTGAAAGTCCCCTGTGGGCGTTGAGAAAAGCGCGTCGTTTGTTGTGTATTTTCCTTTTCTTCGGTCGCTGTTTTCTCCCTCCCTAACGCCCTCTGTTTAGGACGGCCCTAGACCTAATCAGTCGGTCTAGTCCCTCTTTCACGCCGTGGAGCGCTGAACTCTATTTCGCCGTTCTTCTTGCTGCACTGGGAATTACTCGTTTGTTTGCGATGCTCCCCCCCGAGTGCCGAGACGAAACACTTTTTCCCGTCAACCACTCGAATAATTCTAAAGCATACCTTTTTTCTGCCCTTCTTTTTCTCTGATTGTCTGGAGGACTGTTCTGCCTCTCGATTCTAGCGTGTACTCGGGACTAATTAATTGCAGAGGGAGACAACCGATTCTGCCCGTTTTTCTGTTGCTTTTCCTGATCAGATGGTTACTCGAGATGCGCTTCATCTAGCGAGTGATAATCGGTTCGGTTTTTCCGCTTTGATGCCGGTGCTCTTTTCCTCTCATCTTCTACCCTTGACAAGGAAACTCCCCATAACAAGCCCCGTCTCTTTTCTGTGACGACTCCTGGTTCCCAGGCCCCTGACGCACGCGTCTTTAACCATTCCCGATTCTTTTTTTGTACTCCACTCTTAAAATAACCCGGGTGTATTCCGGTACATCCGAAATGACTTTATCGCCGTAACAGAAGCACCTTTTTTTTGCTGTCGCAGTTACATCCGAGCCAGCCGATTGTACGCCCCTCTTTTCTGAGTCTTTTTTTTTTTAGATCCAAACCCACAGCTGCGAACGTATCAATTCTAATGGTGCCGCACGTAGTTTTCGGTGTTGCCACCCCTGGGGGCGAGTCTGGTATCTTTTTTGCCCAAGTTCGTCCCAAGAGGTTCCACGGTTGTACTCCATCTTTTTTTCGGTTTTTGTGAACACTTTCGAGATTCCTTTTTTGCAATGAAACTTTCCCTGATTTTCGCTTAGTGACGTCAAAGTCTGTTTGACTCGTTTCCTAAGGATGATCAATTCCATCCAACTTTTCCCTTGAAAGGCTCGATCTTTTTTTTGTTCGCGGAGCACGGCGCTGTGTTCTTTTTCACACCTTCTCGCTCTTCTCTTCTCTCTGACTCTGCAGTCCACGAGAATCGACCAAGTCTCGGAAGTTAAATGAAGGGGTAAAGGATGAGGTATTTCACCTCACGGTCAGCAAGGTTCGTTGCAGTCCTCCAGCAAATCTTTTTGTCGTCTTTTCAGCCGGTTTTTCAGTGGTTCAGCGTTCTCTCTCTTTTTCTGCTCATGCGTGATGCATTTTCCTCACCGTTTGTAGTTTATTTGTGCCATTCCCGGTCCGCATACGAGTGGCACAATTATCTCTCCTCTTTTTTTTTTTTTGCGGAGTAATGTTCGCTTCTGTATCGCAGTAATTTTCACCTTTGCTCCTTTCCCCTTCCTTTTTCCCATGAGTTTTTTTTTTTTTTTTTTTTGAACTCGCTTCTATCCCCGCATGTCGTAAAATCGACAAAGTCTAAGTCTTTTGGTTACCGGCAATAACTTTTGGACAGGTTCGATGTTCTGGAGCCCCATCCGTCAATTAGTTTTCCCGGGGGATGTAGGGTTAATGTGTTCCGTCTTTTTCTCTTTTCCCCCGTTCCCTTTCCCCCACATGAAGCTTTGCGCGGGCCATCGTTTCGCTGCGACGCAAACCCCTTCGAGCCTTTCCTGACTTATGGGATGGCCCTCTTCTTTTGTACTTCATCCTTTGGGACGTCACCGAACTTTGACTCCTAGACTGGAGTGCACAATCTTGAAGTTATTCTACCCCGTAGATGTCCCAAACATTTCGCACCTTTCCTCTCGGGAGATTTTCCCGCGACATGTCGACGTGGACCCGTTCGATGAAGCCCTTGGGCAAATCGACCTTGGCAGACCGCCCCTTGTTTTCAAACCGCCTCCGCGTTTGGAACAGATCCGTTTTTTTTCTTTCGCAGCGTGATTTATGTTCTCTTCTCTCCCCTCTTCAGAAGATAGGTCCTGGCTCGGTTCTTTTCATATTGGAATCCTTGTCGCGTTGTACGCGATAAGGTTTAATGATGATACCGGGACGTCCCTTGTTATGTGTACGAGTGTTCTTCCGACTCTCAAATGCCATTTTTCTCCCCCCTGTTTCTCTTTCTTTCGTGTTGTGTTTTTGTTTGTAAATCCGTCAGACAAGAACCCTCTCGGGGGCTTGTGCTCTTCTTTTTCTATTTTCCCTCTCTGAAGCGGCGCACCGTCTCTTTCTGGTTAGCTGCGCAAACCATCCGCGCTTACCTTCTTCTTTCCTTTCTTTTGATTACCCCTGCCCCTTCCCTCTCCGTCAAGATTTTCCCTTCTTGAATCACACTCTTGGTCTCCTGGAACTGAATTCTTCCCGAGTAGTACTTTTCACCCTCCTTCTTCCATCCTCCAGAGAACTGGAAGGTCTTCACCCGACCAACCCCCTTTGATTATTATTTTTTTTTTTTCGTTGTTTTGTCTGGCCACTGGTTTTCGGTCTTCTCGATCAGGGAGCTGCCCCTTATCCTCTTGATTTCGCCGAACCTTTTGACGAGATTTGCTCTCTTTGACCCCGCCCCTTCCTCTCTGTTTCGGATTAGCCTTTATGGGTCGCTCCCTTAGAGTATGCGGGAAAAATACCTCAAATAAGTTCGCGTCTTCCCCGCAATTTGAGGATAGATTTCACCGTCTTTGGACCTTCGCCATTCCTTTCGGTCCCCTTGACGTGGGGCTCGCGTTTACCACCACAACCCCCAAAACCACCCAACCCCCCCCACAAAAACAACCCCCCCCCCCCCCAATGTTAGTCTAAAATTCGCGGGTCAACGACTCCCCTCGTGACAATCCGAACTGTCCTCTCCTTGTTTTTTCAATCAGATTTTTTTCAATGGAATCTCGCTGTTTCCCGAGCCCTTTCCACTATCGTACGTTTCTCCCTCACTCCTGGAGCCCAAGGACCCCAAAGTCTTTCCTTCATTTTAAATCGTCTTTTCTTTCCCCGGAGTCCGGCTCTGGCAATGACGACCTCCTTGTTGGAGCAAATGCGCCTTTTCAATCCCCTTGGACTTTTGCCATGGGTAAAATTATGCCCCTGATCTATTTTCATTCCCCTCCGTTTGGTTTGAGCGCTTCTTTCGGTTAATTTCACGTCATTTGTCACACCCTTGCCTCCTTCACACGGCCTCCTTCTTTTCCTTCTGGCATCTTTGGCAAAGTTCTAGGCTGGATACCAGTCTGTTCCTTTCAGTGACCCAGCGTTTTCAGGGTGTCTCCCAAGGCAGTGATTTCCACTTCCAGATTTTCTGTGGCCAACCAATTCCTTTGAATGGTTGATTCCCTTCCTCTGATTTTGCACCCCCCTTTCTTAAATTTTTTTCTCCGCTTTTTACATTCATTTTGCAAAGACCCAGTTCCAGCCGACTTTTCCCGTGTTGCCGTAAAGGACCGCATGGCGAGGGCCAAACTCGGCTTTTCCGTCTTTCTTTGTTTCCTCTCCAGAGAATATTTGATGGTGCTTTCCAGGCCAGGTACTCACGGTAGGCTATCCCCCCGATGTCCTTCCCCGCTACTCCTCCCAACCCGGTCATCAGGCTCCGTTCGCCTTCCCTATCGTCCGCTCGAACGTTAATTTGCATACTGTGCTAGCCCTATCTTCTCGATCCATTCCCGTTCCCCAGTCCCCACCTCAATCATACTCCTAAGCATCGGTGTTGGGTTCGTCTTCCAAGAGCCTCTTTGTAGTACTTTTGCCGAGCTCGTCTCGTTGTACTGAGGTTGCCTTGGTCCTTTTTTTCCTCCCCCCCCCCTCGTTTTCTCTCCTTTTTTCTCGTTTCGGATCCTATTTTACACGGAGAGATTTACCTACGTAGATTTCTTTGAGGTTTGCGTATCTCCCCTCCCCGATGTGAACGGTTCCCTTGTTGGTCCCCTTCAGTCCCCCCTCAATCCATCCCCCCCTCCATATCGATTTTTTACACCACGCACACACCTCCGAAAGAATTACCAACCTTTAAACGAGAATGGTCCCCTTTTTCGTAACCCCCTCTCAGTCCCCTCCCCTCTTTCTTTGGCGTATAATCCGAATTCCCGACTTTATGTCTTTAACTCTGACAATGATTCCTCTAGTTTGCAGAATCCGTCCCTCTGTCTACAGGCCCTATTCCTTTTTTTCCGCTCGGCTCCTCGCCCCCCATCGCTTTTCGCCACGTTCTTCCCTATAGATATTTTCCTCCCCCCAGCCGGTGTTTGGGAAAACTGGGGCGAGTTACAGTTTTATATTGTTTCACCCCGTGCTTCCATCGAGGCATCCGCGACTTTCGCTGGTTTCCCCTTGTGATAAATGTTTCCTTCTTCTGCATACCTTTTCCCTCTTTTTTTTTTCGCCCTAGTTCAGTGAAATCACCACTTCCCCGTTGAAGTGTTACCGAGGATGAGTACCCCGCAGAGTTTTTCCCTCCCATTATTTTCTTCCAGTTCTCGAGCTTTGAGCCGTAATCTTTACGCGGACCCTTTTTTCTGAGATGCGCCAGATGCTATCTTTCTTGCACGCCACCATTACAGCCTCCTCCCCCCCCCCCTTTTCTTCGGATCTCCCTGAATGGGACGGATGAGCCGTTCCTCTCACCAGGTCAGCCACAGGTGGCGTTCCTTTTCTCCCTACAATAAATCTTTTTAACCTTTTAAGTCGACGCTTCCGCAGTGTGCGTAACGGCTTCGTGCTCTTTTCTTTGTCCCCTTTTGTCGCCCGACCTCGTTTGTTCATTTCTGCGATACGGAACATGATCTCTCTCCTCCCCCCCTTTTTTTTGCTGCTCTTCATTTTTCGTTTTTTTCTCTCTCCTCTGAATACACTCTCTCCCAAAGGTTTCCCAAAGAAAGGTCAGAGACGTGCCGCACCTCGCTGAGTTCGACGCCTGCCTCTGTCAACGAAAAGAGTACGTCTTTTTTGTGGTCGGCAACGAAACTTGGCTTCTGTCTTTTTTTTTTCCCCCCCCCCACTGTCCCCCCTTCCTCCCGACTTGGGATGTCTTTGTAATGGGTTTTACTTGCTCGTGATTTTCATCTTTTCTTTTTTTTTGCGAAGTGTCGCTTTCGTGTCGTTGTGCGAGCACCAACCCTCGTGCTTCCGCCAATTATATTGAAGATTCATTGGTTCCGGGAATCTCAACGTGCTTGCTCGAAACGGCGAGGAGTGACCTCTGTACCGTGTATTTCTCCTGACTGAAAAAACCCTCTGCCCTATGTCACTACCAGCTTTGTCGGACTCGTACATGTGCGTTCCCTTTTTTGCCCTCCCCTTTTTTCCCTATCTTTAAGGGCGCCCCCCCCCCAACCAAAATAATCGTGGTGGCGTCACCATGTTTTTTGACGTTCGCAGAGTTATATGGTGCTCTTCGCCCTTTCTTCAGTTTTTGCAGATCTCCTTGGTCTCAGCTTGCCCTTGTTTTTCAGCTTTGTCCGTATCCTCGTTATAGGATGTACCGAGGCTTAACCCTCGTTATGTTATTACTGCGTTTCCGCCTCTGAAATGAACGCTTTCTGTACCTTGCTTTTCCCGTTTTCTTTTTGTGATTTAATTCGATCACAGACCTTCGGGTGGAGTTGATGTTCTCTTCAAGTCTCTTTCTCTTCCCCCCTTTGCTCCGTTCATTCTTCTTTGCGCTGCTAAACCCTCAACGATCTCTCCGCCTTTGCGCTCTCGCTTTCCCCCCCCCTCCTGATCGACCGCCTCCCCCAAGTACAAAACTTTGCTGACCTCGATGTCCCTCCGGAAAACCTTTTCTTCCCGAGTGACATTATCACAAGGCGTCTTCTCCTCGATCCTGTTCCTTTCTCCCCGCAAAAACTTATTCAGACTGATTGCGGTTCTGTGACCAGGGTCGTTTTCTTCAGATCCAATTGGCTCCGCCACAAGGAGTACTTCCATCTCTTTCCCTCCCCTTCGCCCTCTTTTCTCTTTTTTTCCCCCTCGATTCCACCTTGTGACGATACGAGGACCGTGGACAAGTAGCTGTCAGATTGGAAATGGATCTCTTCCCTTAGAGTAGCGATTCCCCAGTGATCACACCCTTCCCCTTGGACGGTTCTCTTTTCTGCCCACGCTCTTATAGATTCCCCTCCCCCCGATTTTTCCTTGCCATGACGGTTCTGAACACATTCTTCCATTTCGGGCTCGCGTTTGTGTCTTTGACATATCTTTGCAACTATATCTTTCCTCCCTCCAAGCTTTTTTCTTTTACGGCCGGTTTTCACCCCTACAATAAGTAAATTTGAACCCCTTGCCACATATACTTGCGGTCATGGCCACTCTCTTCCTTCTCCCCTTCTCTTATTTCTCTTGTCAAAAACGTTTAGGCTTAAGAACGTCCGCGGGTTTACAGCCGACGATTTTTGCCTCCCCGTGTCCCCGATGCAATGTTTTCCCGCGTGCCTTTTTTCATTCAGGACCCGGGTACTTTTCCCTCGCCCCCTCTTTTCTTTCCCTTTTGTCTTGAGATGATGGCATCATGGGGGCAGACCTGATTTCTTCCCCACTTTTTTTTCTGAAAACGGTTCTCTATCAAGCCGGATTTCCTCCTGAGGCAGTTTTTGATTGCCGCCCAGCGCTTGGCTTTCCCCGCTTTTTCCTTTTTCCTCAAATCAGGTCAGTTCTTGATTCTTTTAGTGTACATTTCTCGGGCATTAGTTCTATTTGTTCCCCACGTTATTCCAGTTTATATGGTTAACCCGTCCCCCCCCCCCTTCTTACGACTGTTTGGTTAACGAGAGTCTTCCAGATACTTTTGCCACCTACGCCAGACCCCCCGTTCGGACCCTTCTCCTTTTTTTCCTACTTTGGTCAGCATTTTCCCTCCTTTACCATTCGGCTGAAATCTAGCATTTGGAGGCGTCCCGCCCTTTTCTGTGTATTTTTCCCGGCCCTGTCATACTACTACTGTTCTCTGTCCCATCCAGTCTGGATGACTTCTTCACTTTAATTGCACACCCGTGGAGTCGTTCGCCTTAATCTCTACCATCCTGTCGAAAAGTCTCTGCCTGCATATGGGGAATTACTCCCGTTGGGCGTTCCCATTTCTTTCCTCCTAACCTTCCGTTTTCCCCCCCCCCCTAAACAGAACGAGAAGCGGTTGGGTGAACCCCTTCCCCCATCTTCGGCTGGGATGTTGCGCGCGTGGACGAGTTGTAAACTCCTTGTGGCCTTTTAGGGAGACCCCCTCAGCTGTTTATCCTCCCTTTTTTCCTTGTTTTCCTTTGGCTCTCTTTCCCTCCGAGGCGCTCGGACTACGTAGATGATAATCTTGAGGGTTTGCGCACGTATTTTCCTTTCTCCGCCTTTTCTACCGGATCCTGGCAATTAGCAGAACCTCAAACAAGCCCCCCGCCGGTTCGTTTTTCTTCGTATCGGTACACCCAGCCCACTTCCGAAAGAATGTCCCCCCTTACCCCTCTCTTTCCCTTTTTCCTCGGACCGAACACTACACTAAACGATGGCCCGTACAGCCTACAATCCGAATAGGTCACGGCCCCTGCTTCCTCTGAGTCGCAGTCCATCGAGCCTCCGTAGGTCCCCTCCTTTTGAGCCTTTTCGCTGGCGAAACACGACCCCCAGCTTGGAATTAACCATAGCGATCATGGTGACCGGGTATCCCTGGTTTTTTCCCCCCCGGGGGCCGAGTTCAGGATTCTTGTCTTCCCAAGCCAATCGAGCATCTCTACGTACTCTTTCTCCCCAGTGGCTGGTATTGTGACCCGTTCCGACCCATTTTCCGTCGCGTAGACACCTGTGATTGTCCTCGCCGTTCGGAAAGTCGGCGTTTCCTCCCCTCCCTGAGGATTGAGTACCAAGTCTCGCCCCAATCTGCTCCGAGCTTGGCGGTTACTTTCCTGATTTTCATCTCCTTTCTCCTAGATGAAAGATTCCGCCAGATTTCAATGCCGTACGATCCAACCCTTCCAGGCAGACACCTCCCCTTCGGATCGAACATCCTTTGTGACCGGATGAGTGCGATGACCTCCTCCGGTCCAGCACCTTTCTTTTTTCAGCACCCCATACTCTCCTCCTTTGTTTTATTCCCCCCTCTTCGGAGGTTTTTCGATGGAGTGCTTCACCGGCTCGCTTGCGCTTTCTGTGACCCAAAGGTTAGCGTGTTTGAAATTAGGCCCCCTTCGATACGATCCGTCAACACTCCTCCCTTTCCTCCTCCTCCGTGTGTTTGTTTCTCTCTCCTTTTCTCTTCTTCTCGTCCGGCTTACTTTTTCCCCTCCGCTGGACAACCTTTTTTCCCTTCCAAGGCGCAAATAAGAAGTTGACGCACTCGCGCGGAGCGCGACGCATGCCGATGGTCCCTCGCCCAAAGAGTACGTATTGTGTTTGTCCCACGCCGTGCTGAGACCTTGGTCCATCACTAATCCTTTCTTTCGATCTCCCTGGGATTTTCATTTTGGTCATGCTTTTTTCCTGGGCATCTGGTCAGCGCCTTATTCCCCTCGCTGCGAGTGTTTTGTGTGTCGCGCAAGCAAACCAAGCTCCTTTCCTCAAGTATGGGATTTTCCTCTCTTTGGTACTCCCGGTCCCACTCTTCAACCTTTTACTTCCTTCTTTGTTTCCCCCTTTCCTTTTCTTTTTTTCCCTCCCCCCTCTCTTTGCACATCTCCTCCACCTCTTTCCCACTACAAGTGATGAAGCGTAGTCTCGTGGAAACTGCACGTTTCCGCCCTGCAGAAAAGAGTTTTACCCTTCCTTCCCAGTGGCCACAACCCCCGCCTACGCGTCGGTGGCGTCACCACTTGTTTCTCCCTTCTTCTCCTTTGTTCTCTTTTTTCTCCCCCCCCGTTAGCCCTCTCATTGGGCCTGCTGGCGTGCTCGGATTCGCGACATCCCTTGCCTCCTTTGTTGTGTACGAGATAACCTTAGTTTTTCATTAGGATACGGTCCAATAAACTTTCGTTCCCTTCTTTCTTCCGCTTCAACCCTTCCATGGTCCCCCTTCCCTGTCTTCTTTCTTTAAGTGTGTTGTGTTACCCGAATTATCACAGACCTGGGTTGTTGCTGTTCCCCTTCTTTCTTTCTGATCGATATTTTTTCTCCCAGCGGGCACAGTTCGCTTCGATGCGACCCCCTTTTTCCCCCCCTTCTTCTCCTCTACGTTGTCCTTGCCGAGCTCTCTTTTTTCCCCCTAGGATCCGCAGAGATTTTTTTAAAAAGATAAAACTGCCATCCCCTCTTTTCTCCCTCCGTGCACATGCTTATCACTAGTCCTCTATCCTCCGCACCGTCTACGCCGAAGACGGAAGGGCGCACCAAACCCGATGCTTTAGCGTCTCTTCTTGGGTTTATTACATTTTTCTCGATCATCTTTCTTCTCGTCCCCCCTTGATTTTCCTTCCCCTATCCCCAAAGCATCATGAAGTAATTTTCGCCGTAGTTCGAGCCCCTGCGTTGAACGTTTCCAGACGTTTTGCCTTAAAGTATTTCCCCTTCATCCTTTTTCACTGGATTCCTAGTAGAGTAGACGTGTCTTTGTGAAATTACACCATCAACTGCCGTTGCTTTTTTATCGCCAACTCCTCTTAGTTCAATCCCCGAGGGAATTCGCAATGACGCTCTGCACCCCCCCTTTCACCTTGGTGTTTTTTTTCTTTGCAACCTTCTCTGGTCCATACGAGCGGATAAGAATGGGGTGTGGTTGTTTGGGTGGTTGTTTTGGTTGATCGAGAATTGTTCTTCCATAAGACATTTCCTTCTTTGGCCCCCACATCTTTCCCCGAATTTTTCCTGAGAAATGTTTGCAAATATATTTATAGAAATCCCTGCCTTTGAGGGCAACAGGAAACCTTCTTTTCCTTTTTTTCCTGAAAGTCTATTTACCAGCCGCTACCCTGCGAATCAAGTAGGATTCCTCCTGGTTTTTTTCTATCGCCCGTTTTTCCTCCCCCGGTAAGTTCCCCTTTCCCGGCCCTACACCCCCTCTCATATATATCTAATAACGTTGTTGTTGGTTTGATTTTGATAAGTGTTTCCTAAATTTACCTTGCCCCATGTCCTTTCTCCCTCTCTCTCTTTCTCTCCCTTATGGCATTTCCCTGATTCCCTCCTACTGGCTACTCCCCTGACTTTTCTTCGAGGACTGAACCGCTTTCGGGTGCTCATCCCGCAGTGATTTCTACGTCGGATTTCTTGGGCCCCACTCCTTGCTCTTTCATATTTTCCCCCCTTTCATGCGTTTTAAATTACTTTCGTTTTTTTGACGAAACTTCTCAAGTTGTTTTGCTTATCAGCTTTCTTAACCCAGTATCCCTTCCCAACGCCCGACGAGAACTCATTTTTTTCCATTCCTTTTTGCGCCTTTCCCCCCCCCCTCTGGCTTAACTCTATATTTTTGGCTAGAACCGCCTCTGTGATGTGTATTTAAGACATCGGACCCTATACTTCTCCTCCATTCTCCTTCTCGAGGAATCCTTTAATCGCCTTTTTTACTCCTTCCCGTTTCTGCTCGAAAATCTCTTTTTTTCAATATTCATTGAGTGTAGATGGGACCCCCGTTTTTTCGATCACCAACATTTTCTAGTCGTCCTTGCCCCCCCTCCCCACCCCTCAATCATAATCTCTCCGCAGATGTTCGGTGCGCCCCTCCCCCGTCCCTCTCTGGTCTTATGACTGTTCTCCTTTTCGCGTCTCTTCCTCTTAGTGCTTGAGGTCTCCCCCCCTCGAGTTAAGCAAGTTTGATATGGTTCCCCGCTTTCTCTTTCTCTGGTACACGCGACTGTAGCGCTTGAAAAACGTCTCTGTTTCTCCCTTGCGGTGTTTTCCCTCCCTCCCCCAGACCTTCAACGGTCTCCGCTTGGAAGATAATTCTCAGTCAGGCAAGAAGACATGAACCCCATCCCCGTCATCTTTTCTGTTTTGCGCCCCCGCTGATACACCCTAAAGCGCCTTTCCAAGTCCCCTCCTTTCCCCAGTTTCTCATTTTTTAAAAGTTAAGAAACCAGAGGTTTTAGTTCAGGCTCCGAATTTTCTCCCCTTCTCCGCTGTTCCCCAATTTACCATGTTCCCCCCCTCTGAGTCGTTTCCTCAAGGAGCCACGCTGCTACGTACCAGATATTTTCCGCTTCTCAGAGTCCCCCTATAATCACCTTTCTAAATTCAAATCTCCTTTTTTTCCGCCCAACTTTTCTTCCTGTGTTTTTTGCCACAATGGGGTTATTTCGGTCTTCTTTCTTCCCCCCCAGGGCGTCCCCCCGCCTCTCTTCCCCTCCCACTGGTTTTTTATTCTTGAAAATATTCCCCCCCCCCTACAAATTTTTTGTCGTTAGACCCCTTGGTTCCACCGTGTTTTTCGTTTTCGAGTGATTTCAGTCGACTTGAAGTCCGTTCCGAAGGTTAGTACCAAGGCCTCTTCCCCTCATACTTTTGGCTGCCTGTGCATCGAGATTCGGCTTCACGCGACCGATTTCCAATCGCCCTTTCCCTCCTTCTTTTTCAGATGGGATTTCCCCCTCATGTGCGTATTCTCCCCCTCCCCACCCATTTCACCCCCTATCCCCCCACTTGATTCCTTGGTAGGAGGAGGTGCTTTCTCCCCTTCAGCAATGTGTGTGCGTTTTAGGCCTCAGTTCTTTAACCGGCAGGTTTTCTAGTCTTTCTTCCCTTCGCGTTTTTTCGCCTTCTTTTCCAACAGTTTTTATAGTTTGCCCCTTTGCGCCGCGGCCCTTATCCTCTCCTCTCCCGGTGTTGGGTTAGTCTGAGTCTCCTGCTCGTATAGCACGTCCCCGTGGCCCCGATTGCGTGTTGTCCGCATGTCCCGCTTTTTGGCCGCCCTCCCTTCTTCTCCCTTTCCTGCCTTACGTTTTTTGTACCCTCCCCTCCCAACGCGTGCTGGGCTCAACAAACCCCCTTGGCTGACCGTTGGGGTCATCCAGCAAACTAGCCTGCCTCCCACGATCCGTCCGGTTGGTCTGTACTTTTCGGGCTTTTTCTTGCCTCCGTTTTTCTTTCGTCTCGCGCATTTTTTCCGCTTTACTCGTGTCGCTTAACGAAACCACCAGCCGAGCCTTTCCGCCCCTGATTCGATTCATTGGTCTTCCCTCTGGGACGAACTTTCCCCCCTCTTTTATTCTCGGAAACGGAGGATTCATTTACATCTACGTCCCCAACCTATCGCACATCTTCCCCCTGCTTTTTTCCTCTTTTTCATTTACAGTCGCAAGTGGCAATTCGACGATTTGACTCCCTTGGGATTAAGTTTTAGTACGGAACCGCCACCCTTTTCCCCCCCCCCAACCCCCTACGCTTGGGGTCACCCGGATAGATAGTCGCATTTTTCTTTTTACTTGTTTGCTCTTCTCTCTTTTTCCCGAATCATTTTTGCCTGATTTCTCGTCTGGTTTCTCGGGAATCATTGAGTTGTTCCGCGATTAATTCGTGGTTATTTCTTAGCCGGGCCCCAAACCTATGTCTTTTCGAGTTTCGACCCCTTCCCCTATTTCCCTTTTTCCCATTATTTGCTCTTTTTGTGCTTGGGGTCCCCTCATCGAACCAGAAACCTTTGGAGTGGCTGTTCTTCTTGCTGCGTCTTCCCGACTATCCAGCGGAGGTCCTTTTTTATGGCACTCACCTCTCCTCTTCCTTCGCCTTCAGTCCTCTCTGAGGTAATCTATGCCTTTCCTCAGAGAACAAATAAAAACTTTGCTCCCTAGATTTCTCCCCCGGCCCCTCATTATTCCCGAGTCCCGCTAGACCTGAATTCTCACAGTCCCCATCCGAAGAGTCCTGGAGGAGCCCTCCCAAACGGGCTTCAGACGGTTTGCCTTCAGTTTTTCTTTCTTCTCTTACGTTTTTTGGTTTTGCCCCCATTCTTAATTCCCATATTTTCAATCCGCAGCCTTTTCGACCCTCATGTCGACGCTCCATCGTTCCGACTCGAGACCGTTTTGATATTACATCGTCTGGTTTTCATGGATCGCCTCCTTTTTTCTTTTTTTAGAGTAGCGATTTTCGGGAACTCCCAATAAACGGCTTGCTCTCCCTCAAGAGTATAGATTTCCCATACTCTGGACCTTCGCAGGTCTCGGAAACCCCCTGTCCCCCTTTCTTTTTTGCGTTTCTTTTTTTTTTCCACCCCCCATTCCAAGACCCTCGCGGAGAATCCGAAGACGGGCCTCTGTTCCCCCGTGTTCACACTTGCTGGACTTTCCTTGGCCCCTCTTCCGCCGGCCGAGAAACTTTTTAACTAATAGATAGGAACACTTCCCCTGCATTTCTCACCCGGAAATTTCCGCTGCAATTAGATCGCTGTTCTTCTCCCCCTCGACTCTCCCCCCGGGCCTTCCCTTCGCCCCGATTAACTCTGTGGAGTTCACTGAGCGCGGGTTCATAGCCCACATTTAATGGGAAAATTATTTTCAAATTTGCCAC
>Ga0179593_1440614_pt1 | contig 15454 bp, 19 predicted proteins | sample CZODoug2_1_08_16_FD_185931 | JGI IMG/M metagenome (GOLD analysis project Ga0179593, IMG submission 185931) | Vadose zone soil fungal communities from Angelo Coast Range Reserve, California, USA - CZODoug2_1_08_16fungal (PacBio error correction) | ecosystem: Environmental > Terrestrial > Soil >... | reverse complement strand
TCTTTTACCCTGTCAGGCCCATCTCCCTTGCTTAAGTTCTGCATTACTGGAATTTGTTTTTTCCATCTTACGGTTAAATCTTTTGGCCTTTGAGACAAACTCCCCCCCCCCCCCCCGACCTCTTTTCAAGAATCAAGTGCTAGGTTCCCCGTGTGAACGTGACAAATTTTCGACTCGTTTTTAAGAATTTGTTTCTCTTGCCTCTCCAAGGCCCGGACCGTCCTATCGTTTTCCCCGGGCGATTCCCCCCCGAACGTTCGACGGCCATCCGTTTCGGCGTTTTAATGGTTGGGGGGCTTCCGCCCCTTGCCCCCCTCTCTGTTTTTTCTCGCTCTTTCTGGGGATGGCTGTGATGTTTTTTCCCCTACATTGCCCCATTTTCTCTTTTATCTGGTTGCTCGACGATTTTTCCCTGCTTTCCAGCCCCAAAATGAAGAAGGCTGCCCAAATATGAAAGCATAGGACCATCTCAAACTCGTAAGGCTTCCTGCAACATCCATGTGAAGGATGAGGCGCTCGGACGGAGCCCTAGATTTCCCAAGTTGACCTTAGCAGATTCTAGTCCGAGCCCCACGTTCTATTATGGATCTGGCGTTACCTCCCTTTTTGTTTTCCACAACTGGCATTACGATGAGCTCTCCCCCAAACAACCCCACTTAATCTTGATCTGAGTAACCGGCCTGATCGGACACCCACACCACGGCTCGGCAATTTTCCTTTGGACTTTTTGCGACTTTCATATGGAGTCAGATGCTCCCCATTTGTTCTTGTGGAAGGGTTACCTTTTTTCCAGCGCGGTTTGTCGCTTCTTTTCTCCTCCTTAGATTTTCTGTGTCCCTTGTGGCTGAAAGCGTTTTTGCTGTCGTCGCGTTTATTTTTTCGCGTGGCCCTTTATTAAATTGTTCTTATATTCGGATTAATTTCTTCGTATATCAGTTATAGGTCCCAGAACCTCAAAATTCTCGGACTCGATGAGACTAGTACGGGTTTTCATGTTTGGGCCGAAAATATTTGCTGTGAGTGCCTTACCCGGCGTTTGGCCGTTTACCCGTTATCAAACTGCACGGTCCTTGGAAACATTGCCGTTTCCCTCCGCTCCCGCCTTCCGCTCTTTTATTGCCCCCCCAGGCGGAGATTCGTTTTTTGGTCCCTCCCTTATTCTGGTCAACCTCAGCCTAGAGAGGACGCAGATCGGATACTGAGAACGGGCCTGGTAAAGACGTAGGGTTCTGGGTTGGACCGGTAAACCCTACAGGTGAGAGCCACTATAGGTTAGGTCCGATGGAGTAACCTTTTTTTTTCGACACATGATGAACTAGAACCCCCCTCGAGCCCCAAATGTACCTGTCTTTTTGTATCGTTCTTATCTCCCTACCCGTCGAACATTTTTTTAAGATTCCTCCCGCAATGTTCAATCTTCGGGCTGTTCGGATGAAGAACCTCCGAGATTTGTAATGAGGACCCTTTCCGATCCGGGAACGTGGGGTTTTTCTTACCTTCGGAAGTAAAGTCATTAGGCCAGTGCTGCCTTATCGTCTCGCGAGACGACCGCTAGTCGACACCTCGTCACTTTTCCGGTTTCTGGTCAGCTGATGCAATCTTCAGCTTTTCGGTGGGATATCGGCCAAGGATGTCCGATAACTTTTTTGTCGGGAACTTAGCACCCCCCAATAATTGGCCTGTTAAGTATACACATTGCAGGTCTTGTCCCCTCCGCAGGCCTTATTAGAAGCTTGTGAGGACTATTCGCAGAAGCAACCTGGGATACTTCAGTCTGGGGAGGACCGGAGGGCGTGGTGTGAATTCTTGTCGTAGTGACTCCCACCGCTGAGTCGTCTTCTTCCAATGTTAAAACTTGAAAGTAATCGCCAATCCGTTCCGCCTACCCATTGATTTTTTATCAGGGAGGCAGTCGTAATTGTGTAGTCGACCAGGTCCGGAATAATATGTAGTTTTTTCTCTGACATGTATGGTGTTTCTGTTGCCTCTGCAACACCGTGAAAACTACACGATTCTTTTTCCCAGACTTTTTTGGAGGCACCTAGACGCCTACTATCTCCCGACACCTGCTTGTGTCCTCGCTGACTAATATCGACCAACAGTCGAGGCCCAATCCATAAAAGCCCACCCAAGAGCGCAGTAACGTCAAGCGACCCAACCTCCCTTCAAAACTTATCACCAACTCGTAGCAGGTCCAAGGAGAAGGCGGTGCGCGCGGAAGGAGCTCTAGCAGAGGACAGCCTTAGTCGGAGTATCAAGCACACAAACCACCAAAATTCCCCACAGGATGGATTAGGTTTGTCTTTGAGACCTCTTATTCTAGACTTACTGCTCGGCTCGATCAAGGGGCAATCCCCCACGAGTCCGAGTATGACAGGGAGACCAGGTTTGATACAGGCACCACTGATCGAGCCCAAGCCCTTCGGAATTCGCTTAATCCTTGTTCTTTTTTCCCTTTCTAGAAATGTATGAAGGAAAACCCCCCCCCCCACACCATCTCGCCGAACGACGATAGTGAAGTTGAGGCCGCCATAACCCCAGAGTGTGGATAGGAAAGCTCGTCCCCCGTGTTTGGGTGTTCTATCGTTAGGAATTTCAGCGATCCTGTGAGAAAGGTGGAATCGAGACGGATCTGTGGTACGACGGCCGCTGTCTGCGTCCCCCTTAGTTGTTTTGTGTTTAACTTCGAATAGCCAAGTATCCCCCAGCCGGTTCTTGTATTTCCTTTTCCCTTCGCAGCCGACGAGCAGCGATGTGAGCGCTCTCCTTATTGCTACGCGGTACGCCCATTTTTGGGACTCACATTGGCTTTTTTGATACCCCGGCTTTCCCCTTCTTGCTTCCACCAATGAGCCCCCAAGCGTGTCTGCGCCATTTCGACCCTCCCCCTCATTTGTGATCCTATCCTGGATCGCCCGATCGACATTGCGCCGCTCCTCGACCCACGCATACCAAACCCCTTTTGAGTTCCTTCCTGGCTGGATGGCGGGTCAATGAATCTTGTCAAATTTTTAGAAGCGGGGGATGACCTTCCTTGGGAGTACGGCACAGTTCTAAAAGTTGGAGGTTTTTTTCTTTCGAGAATTACTGCCGGATTTTTCTTTTCGCCCCGGCTACCTTGCTTCGCCCCCCCCTTTTTAATCTCGCCCTCCGCGTGCGCTTTGGACTGTATTGTGAATGCTCGGCGGTATCGGCTTGCTACCCTCCCCTCCCCGAGGAAATGGCCAAGACCCGTCTGGAACGATCCCCCGAACCCAATCTCCCCCCCCACTTAGTCCGTTGCCGCTTTTGTTTTAAGGCAAACTCCCCCCAATATCAAACTCAACCTACCCAGCCGGGCAGTCGGAGCTTGCCGAGGTCTATCTTTTCAAGACAGGCGAGATACTTTTCTCCCGTTTGACCGTACCTATTGCGACTTTTGCCCCACCTTCTTTTCCTCTTTCCTTTTACCCATGTTGTGTTGTTGATTATCGTCCCCAGCAAAGTTGGATAACAAATCCAGGCCCCCCCAACCTTCCTCTGAGCCTCTCCTACTCGCCCATCAAGATACCTTTTTCCTCCCCCCCCCTACCCGACGCGCATTGTCTCTAATTTAGTGTGATCTTGTGATTTAAGTAACCCCTCTTGCCCATCCTGTCCTCTTTTCTGAGTTATTCTTTTCCCGATAAAAGTACGTATTTTTTCCCTTTTTTTCTTCGCTCCGCAGGTTTCGAATGGGTCCTCCCTTTTTCCCACTGCCACACCCTGGAACACGATTTCTAAGAGCGATGGAAGTTCCCCAAGCGGTTTGCGATATGTACATCTGTGGCGAAGCTTTAACCCCGCAGAACGTCTCCCCATACTCTGCCTAAGTAAGATGCCCTAATCTTCCCCGCTGCCCCAATAGTTCCAAGTTCGACCCAGATGTAGTAACACCTTCACGGCTCATGACAGTACATCGGCCCACCACTCCACTCCGCTCTTAACGCAGGTGCCTCCAACCTGGGTCGTTCCGGACCCCTTGAGTTCCCTGCCCTTTGGTATTTAGAAGTACGCCAGAGGAGTTTCAGAACACACTAGAGCCCCCCCCCTCTTTGAGTGCCGTAGCCGCACGCAACTTCTCGGGTGAGCGAATTGTTGAAAACCCCCCCCTTAGCCTTGGGAAATATTTACGATGGAATCACAGAGGTGCAGTTGATAAACCCTGACTTGGTCGAACCGCTTATTTAAAGGCTCGAGGACGTCCCGTTGAGGCTGCCCCCCGTCGCTCCTGCAGAGAAGTCCGTCTCACCGGCGCTTTCGCGCCTCTTTATGCCCGTCCCACCCACCCTTTCTACGAAGTCCGCCCTCCCCCTTGCCCTTATTTCTCGCGTAACGCTGGACCCGTCCCACAGATGGTGTTTCTCCCCAGCTCGTCCCTTAGTTCCATTCGCGGGTCATTCCTTAGTACAACGCGGTACTTCTTTCTTCAATCCCCAGCTTCCTTTTTCCCTCACAATGCCCCATCCCTGTTCTGGTCCTGAGCTTGAAACCGAAAATTCCGTCTTCGAGTGAAGATGACTTTTTTCGTTAGAGAAATACCCCAGTCTCGTAAGGTACCCTGGGAGACAATGAAACCTTTGACTCTGTCCAGGCTGGAATCCGATAGTTTGGTCCCCCACCTTTCGTAGTAAATATTAAAGCGCCACTCTTTTTGATTTGCCCCATATCATCCCCCGGAGAATCTTCCGAACTACCCTTCGCCCGCTACGTCGCCCCCCCTGCGCACAAATTTTCTGCTCGACTTTGCCACCAAAGAGCGGTCCGCCCCTGATGAAGCTGGTCGACGTCCCCAGCCCTGATTTCTCTCCTTTTCAGAGCTAGTGCCCCAATTAGCCCCCTCTCCAGCCTGAAGCAAACTTTCTCCCTATGGGAGAAATTATTACACACGATAGGAGTGTAACCCTTACGTGAGCCTCTTTAATTTCCCCAGGGCCCGCCCCCGATATAAGATTTTGCTATTCTAACGCCATCACCGTTTTCTTGGCCCCCCCCCCTTCAAGGAGAAACAAAAGGGCCGGAGAAAGTGGTGTTTTCCCCCCCCTAGCTCTACAACATGCCCTAGCAATGTGGCTGAAGAAACTGCTGATGTAAGTTTCGTGAGGGTGATTCCGGGAAAATCTCGACCAGTTCAATCCACCGCCTGGAGGAAGTCCCACCCCCTGAAACCCCGTCGCTCTTTGCCTGAAAGATAGGCCACACCTCCCAGATGCCTTCCCCCAACCCACCCCCCCGCGTCGAGAGCAGAACACTTCCTCCACGACAGCAGGACTCTCCGCTCGACGGACCTGACTTCCTAGCCAATATCTCATCAAAAGACTCACGAGTCCCTGGTACCGACAAGGCCCCGCGAAGCCCGAGGGTTAAAAACGTCTACATCCTCCTTCCATGAGGTTCCAAGCCCGCGATCGATCTCTTCCTACTTATCACGTGTCCCTCAGTGCTCCACTCCCCATCTGGCACCTCGTCAGATTCATCCAAACTCTGTACACTGCGCCCCCCCAAAACATGACCTACTGCATCGCTCCTACTTTCCAGATCTGACCTTTTTCCCCCCCCAACCCCCCCAAGTTGCAGGGCCTCTCGAGTATTGATGAATCTGCGAAGTTCCTTAGAAACCCTGTAAGTCACTCGACATAAGCCTAGGGGAGTCTTCAGAGAGACTGGCTAGATATGGAAATTTGTCAACCGCAACCCAGATACAACCATTGGCAAGCACCCCCTTTAGCAGAGGCCCTAGCTTTTCTTTTTTAAACATCATAGCGAGAGACAGAGACATCGTCGCGCTGTTTTCCCAACGCCTCTCTTCCGGCCTTCAACGCACATGGCCCCTGCCGTGCGCTGATCCCCCACCGTATTTTTTCCAAAGTTTCCCTCCCACCAGGCACTATTTTGCGGCCCAGTCGGCCCCACAAAAATTCCCTTTCTCCAGACGCCGTTGACTGACCGATATGGGAGTTCCACCCTTTCTCTGTCTAGAACTTTTCATCTCTAAGCCAAGAACTAACCACCTCAAAATAAGCCGCTTTTGCCTCTTGCAAGCCATTACCCCCAAATTTCCCTTCTTCGTTTCCCTGCCTCCAACATTTACTCTGCCGCCGACTCCTAATGCCCGACTTCCTAAGGCAGCTCTTGTATCCAACTGCCCAAACATTCACCTAGATTGTGCTTTTTCTTAGACGTCTACTCCTATCACGCTTCCTTTTCAGGTTTGCTATCAAGTACCACTTTCCCCGTGGTAAGCACACCTTGTCCGCAAGTTCCCATTCCGTTGGCCTAGCGCTATTTAAATCGGCGTACTCCTTTACACTCTTCTCTCTTACGCTGCCTACTTCAATTCGGCAACAGTGCTCCTCTAAGTGTGAGGATCTGGCGCCGTCGTCACCTTTTGCAACTCCGGCCACCCTTTTCCACCAGGACCCAGATGTCTTTCGTCGGGGACCTTAACCCTCACACCTTACTATCTATACACCCTATGCTGGCGAATACAAAAAGAACTCCCCCACGCCCTCAACACTTGGTCTATTCGCCACCGTTTCATCTTCCCCGTAACGTAGCGGCTGCCTATGTGATAGCCCCCTTTGCTACACTTTGATGCTGCATTTCGCGTCCTTCGCCTTCTTCTACCCGTGTTTCGTAAGCCCCCCCAGGAAAGAAATGCCCCCTTCTCGTGTATGCCCCAAAACTTCACTGCGTCAGGGAAATTTCACTAGAGGGGAATTGGAAAAAATTCTCTCAACCGTGGTGTTTTTTCTGACTTCCCTTGGGCCCATAAATTGAGTACTTCGCCTCCTTGAATTTTCTGGAATGTTTGGAATTGTTTTCATCCGTCTGTCCCTCCTGTTGCCCCTTCCGCCCCCGGACCGAATTCGCCCCAGTGGCTGGTCACGTCGCCAATTTAAGATAGGGTCGGTAAGAGTTCTCCGCAGGCCGGCCCTATCGTTGACGTTTTTTGACCTCTATTTTATTCGGACCCCCCTTTTTGAGGGCGTTTGGGCGGTGTTTAATCGCCCCAGACCCCCTATTGATCGTCGTGTAAGGTATTTTTGGTCCGTGCTTACTCATCTGGGCTCTTTTTTATTCGTTTTGTTGACTTCTTTTTTGTTTTAACCTCCACAGTCGTTTCGACGAGCCGGCATTCGGTTTCAACACTTAGATGCTCTTGCCTTGACCGTTAGTCGGGGGATTGTTGACGTGTCAGATATTGTTACCGTTTTTGAAGACTTTCTCGGCGCGAGCACCGTTAAGGACCTGATAATAACACTTCTTTCAACTTTTTTCCCTTGCTTGTTTTTCTCGATGATCTCTCAAAACGCACCAATCTTGATAGTTATTGCCGGCGGAACGAACCACCCCACGTTCTGGTTAATTTTTTCTTTTGAGATGATTCCTTTGATTTTTAGATTGTTCTTGTGCGCGGAGTAGGTCTTGAAGGCGGTTTGCTGTGTTCTCAGAAGAGATTTTATTGGACTGCTTTAAAAAGATAGCTTAGCTCGTTTACCTATTCTCGTCCTGTTTAGGAAGAATCCTCCCGTATCCTTGAATAAACGGAACTTCTTGCCCTCCCTTCCGGAGTCGTTGTTTTTTATGTTTTATGGGGACCCACCGGCGTTGAGCTTGATAATTTTTTGAAGACCCCCCTTTGGGGGCATTTTATGCACCTTTGCCGCCTGCCCCCCACGCGTTGGAGAAAGCCGCAGATTCTTCCCTTGTGGCAAAGGTGTCGGATCCCAGCTTAGCTGGCTCTGTGGGCTCGATTCATTTTGTACCTTCCTTTCTTCTCGCGTCTGTAAAACTCCCCTGAAAGCAGTGTAGCTGCGTTAGTGTCGCCATCGCTCTGTCTCAACGCTCGGTCATCGGGTATTAACTGCCAAAACTCCAACTCCGCCAGAGGCGAATTGGTTTGATCTCGATCGAGCCAGACACCGCTTTACTCTTAATTTGTCCCTTTTACTTCTCACGCAAAGATGCTACAGCTTTTCCCTCGTATTACCGAGTCTGGACTAAGGAGATAATAGACTTCCCTATGTCGCTCTAGTCTAGTTCTTTTTTTCGTAAACACAGGAAAGAACCGTGCATTTGAGGATAGAACTCTCGCAGTCTTCTGAAAGATGTCAGTTAGATCCACTAAACGACCGCGACATGGGTATTTTTGGATGAGAGACTTGTGTCTATGAGTCTGTTAACCGTGCAGGATATCCTGGATTGGGTAAACTCAGTTCCATCTTCGTGGCCATTTTTGACCACTATTTGAGACGACCCGGTGGACCCGGCCAGGATGGTGATGAGATTTTTTGGGGGCGGTTGCGTTCTCAGCTCACCATCCTGAGGATTTCTCCCCCTTCCTTGACAATGAATTTTCCCCGATTCCCGCCGCGGTATCTTTTGCACTGTGGCATATCTCTCTTCCAAGTTTGAGTGCTCGTCGCGTATTGTGGGTGACAGTACTGCTCATTTCGCTTGATCTATTGTTTTTGGTCCCATTGCCTGAAGCACTGTTCGTCCTAGTCGACCCCCACTGGGCCTCTACCTGTCAGCTGTTTCAATTTATCCGGAGGAGACAAGTCCAGAGGAATGGATGACTTAGAAACTACACCAGGATGGAGATGTGGCTCTAAAGTTTACAATTTTCTCGGACCTTTGGCCGAGATCGCCTCTCGCCGACCGCCCGTTTTTGAGTGGCTTTCCATATCTAATGCTGCTGCCCCGCACAATATTCCTCTACGCCTGTGGTCGCCGTTTCGCCCTTGCGTCTTGAACTCCCAACTGCCCGCGCGAGTCCAGAAGGAGAGGTATCCTAATTCCACAGTATATTCCTACCCCCTTGTGTTACAGGACCACTCCCACGGTCTTGGCCCCCCGCGCTCGGGCTCTGGGCTTTTCTGAGAATTCCCCTCCAGACAGGATAGCACCCAACCAGTATTTACTTCCTGACCCCGAGTCCAAAGAGAGTCCCCTGACAGCTCCCCGCATGTTCGTAGCACGTATCCTTGCCGGTTTTTCCTACTGGGCATTCGTTCAAGAACCCCCCCAACCAGTCCTGGAAATTTATGTTTCTGAGCCCGCGCACTTTGATAAGGAGATCCCTCAGTCTTAGAAATGGGTCTAGACTTAAGAGCCGGTAAATCATGGCACCCTTTGTGCCCCGCCACCAAAACGTTCGGGGCTCTTGCGTTATTTCCCCATTTTTTTTCCACTGTCATATCAGTGTCTGCGTCGAGCGCCCCATCGACGTTGATTTTTTGTGCCTCTCTCCCTGCCTCCGGCATCCCGCTCGCGCGCACGATACCCACCAACCCCCAGTTCACCGGGGTGGCCCCTTATGTTCTGGTTCCTATCTTTTTTATGAGAAGGCGTTTTCTCCCTTTGGACGTATGCTACCGGCTTTTTTAAGCTTCTAAGTATACTACTCTACTGTTCGCCGGACGGAGCCCGCTCAGCTCCAATCTTCCTCTAGCCCGCTTCTGGCATCTGCCCGTTTTCTTTTTTTGTTGGGGACAAGTTGTGAATAGGCTTAAATGATCCGTCACCTCTCTAGATCCGCTGGGCCCCACTCCTTCTTTTGGTCCCTGACACCACTAACTATCCAACAAGTTTGCCCTTGCTTTCCCCCGGTACGCCCCCCTCCCCCCCCCAAAACCCCCCTTATTCAGACTGAATCTCGTAGCGTGACTTTTTTTAGTTCCTATCGCCAGGCGCCGCGATAGTTATGGGACCGTTTTGGAGGGCAGGACTTTTTATTACCCGGATATATATTTTTACTCACTTTACAAGATGTTGTGTTGCCGATCTGATAAGGTTTATCCCTTTTTCTCCTCTCCAATACATTTCAATTCCAGGTCGTCGCCCGAACTTTTGATTCTCCCTATCATTCTCAAAGTTCCCCCTCCTCCCTCCGCTAATTTTTTTATATTGTGATACCAGCGCAATCCCGGACCTGTTTTGATTCTTCCCACTTCCACCCCGCTTAACCAGTTTTGACTTTCTAGTTGGAGGTTCGAAGGGCATAGATCACCCTCCCCCCCCAGCTTCAACATCCTTTTATGCATCTGCGATTTTTGCATTGCTTTGCGTCTTCTTTCCGAATTGAGACCTTCAAGCGTAGTCTAGTTTTCTTTTAATGAATATGCTCTGGCTACGTACGACAACCCCCCTTCTGCATCACCTTGTTTTTCTCATGATTTCCCCTTCACCCACTCAGAGCCGACCGACATTTGTTTTGCCTGTGCGCACCCGAGAGATCTTCCCCAGTCGTTTTCCCCCGCAGAGATCGAAGCACCCAAGTCTTGTCCTGTAGCATACTTCTCTTTGGCGTTTTTCAGGATGGGTTCCATAGGCGCAACTGTGCACTCAGAGCGCGCCAGCGGGGGTCCAATAATTAGGAATCTCAAGAGAGTTAAACTGCGCCTGGAAGCATCACTAGCGGGGTAGACTCGAAGGAGCACCTCCTTACCTGAAGGAACGAACTTGATTTCTCATTCTTAGTTCAATCCCCCCACCAAGTCGCCTAATCAGCCCTGTTGCCCCGCGGTATACAACCGTCTACTGTAAAAAACCTTTAATTCCCTTATTGTTTCAAGATACTGATCTGGAGGCGTTTTTTTTGTCCTCCTTCCTCCAAGCAGAAACTTCCAAGCCAATCTCGCATTCGGAGCTCTCCCCCCACGCAGTCTATAATCTGGTACGCCCTCCGCGGTTCCGCGATCGCGTTTCAAAACCTGCCTTTAACCCTCAACCCATCTTTTTTCCTTTAAGGAATCTCGCGTTCTCCGGATTGGCCCCCTTCTGCATCATACTCTTCGTGAGGTTCCCCATACACCCTTTCTCGCATCCATTCACAAAAGACTTTCCCCGAGATGCCCTTGCATTGTTACGTTCATCCCCAGCACTAGTTAAGCTTCCACCCCCCCCTCCTTCATTCGCCGAACGACCCCTTTTTGAAGAACATCCCCCCTCATTTCGGCATCGCTTGGGTTGGAGAATTCCAATTTTCCATGGCTCCGCATTTTCCTTCCACGCCCTTTCCGGCACAACCCGCCGCCCTTCTACACTTTCCGTGCTTCACGGTCTGCAACGTACCGACCAACCCGAACGACGGCAGACAATGCTTCTTTGCGAATTGTGTGCCAACCCTAGTCCCATTTACGCAAACACCAGCTGCGAGAACCACCGCTCGTTGGTTTCTAAGTAATCGTCGCCCTCTCCGAGGCTGATCGCCGCCCCCCCTTCTAGTTTTCGTATTCTGCCTTTTTCCTACCGACATTCCCCCATTTCAGCAAGCGCCTTGTTCCCCCTCACGCCGTTTGATTTTGCGTGCTGCCGAAGCACCCATTTCCCTGGTCAAAGCCCTCGTGCCGCTTCCAAGGTCGGCTTTGACTTTGTGCCTTCTTCCCCCAAACCCCCCTTGGTGTCCTCTTGCTACCTTCCCATCCCTTGATCCTCTCGCTACGATGCGCCCCTACCATAGTTCTGCAAAGACCTTACAGTTGCCTCCCCCGATTGATTTTTGCAATAAGTTTGCTAGCGCAAGCACGCGATCATTCCTGTGTGGAATATCACATTTAATCGTCTGTCGGGGCCCCGCAATTTCACGGAACCCTTCCTCAATGTTCCCCACCGCGTACGTGCCCAAGATTGTCAACGCTCCCGGCTTTCGTCCCCTGGCCCCCCCAAAAATCACGCCCCGACGCCCTCGATTGCGCCGAGGGGGATTAGCGTTATTCAAGAGGTCCTTCCCCCTTTCAGACCCCCAACCTTCTAGTGAAGACACCAAAACCCCGTCCAGACTAACCCCTAGGCTTTCATCCCCCCCCCCATAATTCCGCTGTTGATCGACCGGAGAAACCAACTCTTTTCCGCCCGCTTCCACGCCAAAGCAGATTGTAACGTCACCCTCCCCCCCAGTAGAAACGGAAACAAAGGACGGCCCTAGAGTCTTTCTCCTTTCTTCACGCCTTTACCTCCCTCTACCTTTTTATCCTATCCATCCCTTTAGACCCATAGGGGGCCAGGTGGGGAGTCAAGAAGAGCTCTCCACCGCGTATCACCTTCAACAGGTCTGGTGATAATCCCCACACAAAAATCCCACTAACCAGTTCCTAAAACCCCTTCCCCCTCACCTCCCAACCCCTCTAATTCCCAAAAAAAATAAAAAATAATACATAATCCATAAAACACCCTATGCACAATCCTCATACCAAACAACGCAACCAAAACAAAAAAACAACACCGCCACCACAAATCAACCAAAACCATAAATACACTTCCTTGCCAACAAAACAAAAACAAAAACAAACAAACAAAAACAAAAAAAAACAAAACTCAAATACGCTCATCCCGGATAGACTCTTAGTCTCCTGAGCGCTTTTTTTACTTGAAAATATTTTTTACACGCTCCGCCTATTCACATTCGGCCCCCGCAGACGTTTGGCTCTATCATATGCGGCTGTGGCCCGAAGGGTCCCTTGTTTTATTCATGAACCCCCTCTTCCCCTCCTTCGATCCACCCCCAGGATCCCCCGAGAATTTATTTACAATCAACATAACATCTCCTTTTCGTTGATAGGCACAAAGATTTTCTTGCAACGAAATCCACTTCAAAACCCCCCCATCTCCTCTTTGCAACGACGATACTCGTCTCCCTAGTATTGTTGGCTCGCCCCCCATAGGAACACGAAGATATGCATTGGCGATTTCGGGACCTAGCACTTTTCTCTACGGTACATGGCCCTTCTCCCCCGCCCCTTACACCGATTACCCCCACATCCGTGTTCACGTTTATAATTTTCGATGGTTTCCTTGACAAGGACCATCTCTTTACCTACCGTTTTTGTTTTTCGCGATTTGTATTTATTCCCACAAAATTCTCCCATCTTAGAATTCCCTTACTCCGGGAATTTTTCTCGTATTCGTCCGTCTATGCTGAACCGAGTGTTGTCCCTCTTAGCACCGTTTTACTTCCCGATTCCGAATATCCCTGCGAATCTTTCTCATCATTTGGAGAGCAACGGCCTGCCGCTATCTTTTCGGTCCTAGCCCCCAACCTTTTTTTCATATTTTGTGCCCTAGACCCCCCATTGTTGGCTGGGTTTTTTCATTTTTTCCTGTTTTTTACCGGCCAGTGCACCCTGTAAGATCTCTTGCGGACTTGAGTGATGTTGCTGGTCAACGACCTTCACACTGTGATCCTTTTTTTTCTATGTTTTCTGGAGGGAATTTTACCCCATGTTTTTTCACCCCCTCTCGTCGGGTCTTCAAAAGAGATTTCATTTTTTGCCTCCGAAATTTCCGGTCAGGACAGGAGGTGGATGATCACTCTTTTCCAAGTATTTTAAAGAGATTCGGACTGAGATCCCCCGAACTTTCTTTCAAGTTTTGACTCATTTGTGGCCCCCCCCCGATTGTCTCTTCTATCTCAACCTCCCTCGCCCAAATTGGGCTTGAGTAGAAGGCGGCGTTGCCTTACCCAATTACCGCTCGATTTTCGCTTTTGATAGGAGAGTTTTTTGTCTTCTGGAGATCGGTTCGTGGTTTTTCATTTCTTATTCAGTTGTCACTTTCAGTTTTTTTGTAAAGCCCGCTTTTCTTCTTACCGGTCTTTCTGTGGATTTTGATTCCACCGGGTTTCGCTTTCTAGTCGGGGTATGGATTTTTTCTGTGTTACCTTGAGTCTCTGACTTTTAGCCCTAGGAGACATTCTAGACCCGTGCTCATCTTTCTTTGTGAAGTTTTTGCCCCTTTGACCTCAAATAGCTTTCCCTTTGTTTTACTTGACCAAGCTTTGGCCACGATATTTCGGATCTGCTGAACGGTGACCAACTCGTTTTCCCTGCCCTCCTACCATCTTTGTGATATTGCAAAGTGCTTCTCCCTCTAGTTGCTCTAGATCTCTTCTTAACAATCACGCCGAGACCCTTTGACACTTTTCGCCCTTTTTGTTAGTCCTGGTCTTGGTTCTTTTCCCATCCATAGAGAGTCCCAACGAATCGGATTTGTCAGTCTTTTCTTCCCCCAAAATTTCGCGGTCTGCGCCCTCCTTGTTTGATTAGGATCCTGCTTCAAGAAATTACTCAGTTCCTTTTGTCCGTCCCTTTTCATCAAGCCGCTCCGTCCTCGTGAGTTTTATTCGAAAGGCTCTACTCTTCCTTTGCGATGTCGGTGTTATTCCTTCTAGTTGAAGTCCCAGCTTATGAATTGTTGCCTTCCGAGGAATGCCCTACGCATTAAGCTGACAACCAGCTCCTACGGTTTCTTTTAAGTTGTTTTACAGTGGATTCATTTCCCCGTTATCTTCACACTCCTGGCCTCATCGAGCATCTTCCTCTGTCGCTTTTTTTCCCCCCCGGTCGCCACATTTACTTATGTTGTGGCCGCGCGGGTTTGCAATTGTCTCTTATCACAAGATGAGGCTGTCATTCGCCCGACATACTAGACTGCCGCCAGTTTTTTTCTTTTTACGTCCCGGTCTATCTCTCTGGATAATTTATGCTCTTCCTCATTGTGTGCTTACGTAGAAAACTCCATCGCCCTTTCGTGCCTTGGGCCAATGCTTCGATCGAGCATTTTTTTCTCGCTAGCGCCGTGGCGAACCCCCTTTTGGCGAAGGGTTTCTCCTCTCCACAGAAGGAGCCTCACTTCTGCCAGCCAAATCAAATGAGGTTTCCGATTTTTGCGCTTATTGTGGCATATTCCCTTTTTTTAGCGTTTCTCGCCTGAGGCACCTGGCGACCGCGTCTCCTATTATGCTTGCTCTGGAAAGTCTGATGGCTTGACGCACCGCCATTCTTCCTTTTCCCTCAAGATTTTTTCCTTTAGTCTCGATGTTGACTGGAAGGACCAACCATCTTCCTCCCGACGAGATCCTCCCTCTCTTGCCTCAAATTTTTTGAGCGTTGCAAAATGAGTTGGGTTTTTTTTCTGCAGGCACATGGTTTTTTTTAAAGACGGATTTTTTTCCCTAGCGTTTGAGATGTGATTTGTGCCTGGTCTACCTCGAATCGATCGTCAGCTTTTCCCGTATGCGGTTTCGCTTCTCCGGAGATTATTTGAGCCGAAGTAGCCTTTAAGTTTTTGTCTTCCTTTGGTTCCGGCAACTTCGTTGGTCGTTAGTGATAGTTTGACCATTGGTAACCCTCCCCCCATATAATTTGTCTGCGACCGAATTTTCTCAAATTTCGTCTGAGAGCTATCTTCTTCAAAGGGTCAGAAGTGAGAGCGCGGTTTTTCAGTCCCCCCCCCCAAAACAGGTCCCGTCCCCCGAGTGACCGTGTGCGTTTTGATTGCTTTTTGAAAGACGTCTGATGCTCGGTCTAACCTTTTGACTGCGAATAGTTGTCCCTTTCCAGACCTCTCCCTGGTTTGGGCCGCCTTCCGTCTTCGAACGACAGCTTGCGTCCTTTGAATAGCCCGTGCGGCCAGATAGGCCCTTGACGTGACC
>Ga0179593_1563763_pt1 | contig 15456 bp, 13 predicted proteins | sample CZODoug2_1_08_16_FD_185931 | JGI IMG/M metagenome (GOLD analysis project Ga0179593, IMG submission 185931) | Vadose zone soil fungal communities from Angelo Coast Range Reserve, California, USA - CZODoug2_1_08_16fungal (PacBio error correction) | ecosystem: Environmental > Terrestrial > Soil >... | reverse complement strand
TGACTGTTCGTCTCTGGGTTCGTGACAGGTCACTTTTCTGGCAGCGCCGGTGCTCGACGTCCTTTCCTGGGATAAGTTCGCGTTCGTTCCACCCTTTTTTTCCCCCTTAACTTTTTTTTTTCTTTTTTAATCCACTGATGTCGAACTCCCGGCCCACGCTTTTTCGGAGAGCACGTTCCTTCTGGAAACCTCTCCCAATTCGCAACTTGCTTAAGCACGGACGAAGGATGTCTTCCGAGGGCGCAGGCTACTCTTGGATCCCCCCTTCTTGTTTTTTTTTTTCCGTTTCCCCCCACGGTGCCGTGGAACAGAGCCCTCTGAGTCCCAGATAGAGCCCCCCCTCTTTTCGAGCGGTCTCATGACGGAAGTCCCGGAGCGCAATGGATAGATTTTTTTTTTCGCCGCCGAGGGGTGTCTTTTCTTAGGCTGGCGCCCCCCTTTTATTCGCCAGATTTTCCAACCTTGTCGGTCTCCCCCTTTCCAGATTCCCCTGAAGCCAGGAGAATATATTTGGAGTGACAGTGGTTCGTTCGCAGTTAATACCATTCCCCCCCCCGAGATCTTTCACCCCTAGTTTTCCTGGACACCTTTGCTGAGACCGTTCGGTATTTGGACGCAGCTCGTGACGGAAGGGTGTCGCCCTTCGCCCCCCAATTTTCCTGACTTTGTAGGATTTCTTTCTTGAAAGTTAAGTAATGTTGCGGCCCCTCCTTTTTCTAGGAAAACTGCTTCTTTTTGGGGCGGTTCTGGGGAAGCGGACTTTGGCGAGGATTTTCCGCTCCCTAGTGAAGGACGTGGTAGTCGCTCGCTCTTCGCCGGGTATAAGTGATACTAGCGCACATTCGACAACGTGTTCGGTCGTTTCGGTATCCCCCTTCCGGAAGGTTTCCGGGGCCCCCTGCAGGAGGTTAATAACGAGTTTGGGTTTTCGACGCCCTTCTTGCGGCCGCCTTACTTTGCTAGATGGTCGAGGTGGCCGGTTCTCTAAGTTCGGTTTTATGTCCTCCCCTTTCACCCCGTGTTTCAGCCCCGGATCAGAAGCGGAGTGGAGGGGCGTTCCCTGAGGTGGTGGGCAACTACGGTTCCTGGTGGCAAGGAACGGGCTCCTTTTGTATGTGTTCCACAAGTTTTTCATTTTTGTGCTTACATTTTGCCATTGTTTTTTACTTTTTTTCCAGAGAAGAACGGTGAGGTCCCTTTGACCCTTGCCCCCCCCCCCCCAAGTTTGAGATGTGTTCAGTCCTCATTTGGAAGGCCTCTTCTGAAGATCTTAGGTGGAGCCTCTCGCCCTCCCTAATTCTTCCTGCGTGGTGCTTTGCGGCACCATGCGCGAGCGTTAAGCGTTTGCTTTCCCTGCCTCCCCCCCCCTTATCCCGAACCCCCCCTCAACGCGCTCTGCGCGCATTTCCCTCCGACGATAGCGGCAGGGATTTTTCCTGGACCGTCTCTATTCCCCGCCTCTAGACTGCGGCAGGGCCCTGCTCCCCTCTAGCCCCGCCCTTTCTAGAGGGAAGCGAGCGTTGAGTGAAGCCAGCTTTTTCTCTTCCCCTTTTTCGCTGAGAACCCCTCACCCTAAGAAGCCCAGGGGGATAACACCGATAGAGGTCGTTCCTCCCTCTGGCTAGCCAAACCAGGATTGGACCCGAACAAGCTGGCCGGAGGACGGTGGGCCTCCCTATACCTGACACCCGGTTGCCGACTTTCACTTTTAGAATGTGAGTCCCCTATGTCGCTTCGTCTTTGGCATCGTGTACCCACCCCCGGAGTTTCTCGGTGATTTTCCTGCCAGGGACGCGCCGTTTCCGATCAATTGGGCTCCGCCTTTTCTAGAGCACCTCACTGGCGTAATGAAGTTAGGACCAAGACATACCGCTCCCCACCCTGGTTAAATTGTACTCCACGACTCAAGGAGAAACAGCGATAAAGCATTTTCTCACGGACTACGGTAGCATTCCCCTGTTGTTGTTTGTTGCTCCAGGGATACCAGGACGTCCCTGCAGGTGCCTTTGAGTTCTCGTTGATGGTTGACCCGCCCTCCCCCCTTTTCCCTGAGGTCTTTTGAAGCCAGCGTCATGTACGCGTATCTTGCGGGCATTTTGGAAAGAACGGAGTCCATGTGGACTCAGACGACCTCTCTATCCGCGACACCATCACCTACTGACACAAGGAGGGTGGTAAGCCCCCCCCATGAGTACGGATAATCCTCGACTCCGACGAGATATAATCCGCACCCTTGAGGCAGAGGGTTTGAGAAAAAACCTCAAGATAGGATCTATGATATATAAACACGGGCACCTTTCTTCGCAATTTTTTCTTCCCCCTTGACCCCTGATCGCGCTTCATAAACGGTGTGAGAGTCTTGGTTTCTCGTACTTGTCCTTTTAACGTCGACCCGGGCTTCGAGCACGCATGCCGCGCGCACTGCTATTGTGCTAGTAGCCTCCTTCCGGACGTGCCGGTGCCTTTTTCACGTTCGCTTCCCCCCTTGTAGCTGTAAGAACCTGACCGCGATCGTACCCCTTCCCTCTTGCGAGCGATCGTTAGGGGCCCTTGCGCGCCCTTACAGTTTCCGAAACCACGATTCGTTAGGCTCCCTTTTGTCTACCTCCCCCCTCCTTACCTGAGGAAGTCCCGATACTTTTTTTTAAAAAGCCGGATCCTTTCTTTCTACAAGATGCCATTCAACAGCGGGACCTTCCCCTCGTCTCTGAATCCCGCGTGTTCGCGGTCGTCACCGTCCTTGTCTCCCTGAACGAGTCAGCCTTTACGCCGAGACCCGCCCGGTAGGTGACCCCCAATCCCCCCCCCCGTCTGCCACAAGAAAGGCGGCCGTATCGGGAGTCCGACCCCGACCAACCAGAGCTCCCGCTCCATAGCCGCACCTATCCCTGCAGACCTTCATGGCCAATTCTTTTTTCGAGAACCGGAGCTCCCTCTTTTCTGGCGGGCAAAAGCGTCCCCCCTTTTTTCAGGTCCCGAAGCAGGGACCCTTTAAGTCCGGGTTGTTGGCCTTTTCCCAGGTTTCCCCCCCCTTTTGGGCAGGTCACCCCGGGCCCTCCCCATTAGAATTTTCCGTAGAGGGCCCCCAAGTTTCCGGTATCCTAAAAGCCTCCTGTTTCACTCCCCCCCCCCTCACGAAGAACCCCGCTCCTCTCGGACCCCCGTCGGGGCCGATCGCCTGATAGTGAGCGTTGCACAAGTCAGACAGCTTGTCTATCATGGGTTTCTTCCCCCCCCCCACCCGTCTATTCGTTCCCCGCTATAGTTTCTAGTTTCGGTCCTCGGAGAGTATGTCTAAACAGATGGGTCGTTGCGGACGACGGTTGACCCCCCCTTTCCCCCTCCCTCACCGACCTTTCCCCCCACGCTCGGCTTATGTCCGGATGGTCCTCTTCGACCGCGACGATCTATCAGGTTTGTGCTTCGGAGACCGGTCGATGTCGCACCTCGCCTCCAACCCCCCCCCCCGGTTTTTCAGCTCGGCAGTGACCGTCTTTTAGGTTCCGCCTCCCCCTTCGAACGCTCTTTCCGCTTTCGCGGTTCCGAAGAGGGGCATTTGTCACGAACCGGTCCCCGATTCTCTCGTCTTCTTCGGGACCTTTTTCTTATCCACCCGTCCTCACGGTTCTATCGCCGATTCCATCCTTTCCCGGACGACTTCTTACGGGCGAAGTGGGCGAGTTTCTGAGAGAGCCCGGGGACATCCAAGGTCCTTTCGAACGTGCTAGCGAAAGCGTGCCTCTTTGTTAGGGACGAACCCCCTTCTTCTGAGACTCCCCTCCCCCCTTAGTGGCAGACGATCCCTAGTCCCCTGAAAGCGCATCCTTCCTAAGTGTCGAGCCTGAGATAACTAATTGAACCCCCTTCACTACTCCTCGTCTACAGTTACACTCCCCCTATTATTTTAATCCTCATACTGTTGAGAGCCTTTGGTCTCTTTGTAACGGTCCAGTCTTTTTTCCGATTAGGAGCCTAATCCTTTGCCGTCGCCTGCTGGATGACCCTCTTCTTTATTAACGGAGGGGTCTTTCCCTCTACTTGATGTGTTTTCAATAAAGAGCCTCAGGAAAGCGGAGTTCCTGTTCGTCTCGGGATGTCCCCTTTCCGGACGCACTGCCCCCTTTCTTTACGGAGTTTCTCTTTCTTTTCTCGTTTATCGGTGAGGAATAGTGTTTACCGGTGCGCACCCTTTTTTTTTCCAGATTCCCCTTCTGAAAACCTTTAGTGGAAACAGGCATCTGACGGAACCCTCTAGTTCCTGTTTCTGTATTCAGATCTCTCTTTTCCCAGCCTATGCCTTCTGGCCCCTCCCCCGCCGGATTTCTTGTGGAGGAGGATTTTTGAGAGACCTAGAAATGGTCTCCTATGCCCTCCCCCTCGCACATAGGAGAAGTCCCCTCCCCGAGGCCATCGGCCCCTCCTTTAGCCCTCTCTCTTTGTAGGAGTGAAAGTTTTTTTTGATGCGATCCCGTTCCCTGCCTCGTCCTTTCCTCCCCTCGGGGTGCTTACCCCTCTCAGATCGGGTCTCCCTTAAGCGGTGTATCTCTTTACGGCAGTTTTGTAGAAAAATTGAGGACGGGACGCTGGTACTGTTTTTTTTGCTACGGTCCTTTTCCTTTGTCCTCTTCTTTTCTTGGGTTTCGAGGCAACCTCGCCTCGTGTGTGGCCTCTCCTTTGTTCGCAGACGTCCGATTAGAGGACAGGAAATGTGGGCAAGCCTGATAGTTCCCCTTTTTTCAGTGATCCCCCTCTCTCCTCAGAAACAGTGTTCCGAACCCCCTACGGGACTTGGAAGCTTGAGGTTTCTTCTTTTATGAAGAGCTGTTTTTTGTCAGAAATATAGGAGGCCCCTTAAGGACTGATCTTTTAGGGGTAGGTTTTTTCTTGTACTGAGATTTCAGGCTAGGCCTCTGTGGTTTCCCGGGCAACACTACCCAGCTAGAAGAAGGCCCGTTACGGTAGGGTTTTTCATCTCCTTTTTTGCTCCCTCCTTTTTAAGGTCTTATTTCATTTTGCCAGTTCTCCAATCAATGAGGGGGTTTGGTTCTTTTTGCTGAGGGTTAAGGACCATTCACTTTTTCCTGTGCGACCACGCGGTTCCCCTTCCCCCCTAGTTCATATAGCCACGTGTTTAAGAAGACTTCCCCTTTATTGTGTAGGGGAGTCCTCAAATGGCTCGTCGCCCCCCCCTCCTCTGTGGCCCCCTATTTTCCTGAGCTTCCCTAGATACAACGCCCCCCAATAGCCGAATAGCTCCCTCCTTCCCATTTTTCCTTTTTCCAGAAGGCAGATCCGTGCGTCCGAACGGACCTTTCTTCCTTCCGCTCGGCTTGATAGACGTCTGCGCCACGCTAGTGCGGCATCTCAGATGCGTTGCCCTCCCCCCCCCTTCGGTCCCCCTTTCTACCTTCCCGATGCCACCGCGAAGCACTGGGATTCCCCGCCTCAGTTTGAATCACGTGCTTCTTCGTCACAATTGCCGCATTTTTGTATCGACACGACCCGCGCGGAGTTTGCTAAAATCACGAGTTTTTTTTTTTCTACTTTTTTGAGCCTCGCGTGAGCTTTTCCTTTAGTCCCTGTGAGGTCTAAAAACCCGGCGTTCTATTTTTTTTTCCTGGCGTTATATCTCTCGGTCTCCCCCCTTGTGGCTTCTAGTAAATTTTGCCGAGATCAAACTGTCACCCCCTCTACTCTTTCTGAAGACCCAAAACTCGGCTCGCCCTGCCCCCAATCTGTCACGAACACGAATCCCAGAGACTGAGTCTCCCGCCTCCCTTCCGACGGTACTCTTATTCTCCTCTTTTTGTTGTTCTTCTCTACCTTACGACTTCTGGATTTCCTTGTGTGATCTTGTTTCCGTACCCCGTCGTGCAATAGGAAGAAGCCCGTTCGGTTGCTTTTTCGGTCTGGCATTCCCACAGATTCTCGGTACGCGGCCGCGTTTCCCTTTTACGCTTCGGGGGATCGTAACGACCAAGCCCTGTCCCCCTCTCAACCATCAAATATACTAAGAGGGTGGGCTTGAACAAAATAGCCCCCCTTTTTTACCTTTTCACTATCTGCTTAAAGCCCGAGCTAATTTAGATCCCCACCGGATTTTCGATCACACACCTAGTCCGGAGGTAGTACTTCTCCCCAAACCATTGAGGGTGTGTTTAGCACAGATCTTTTTATTCTTTTCGCGTTGATATCCCCACCCAGGGATTTCGAGGCCTCTTCGAGTAGGTTTATAGTCTCCCGACCCCCCGACTTTACTACTTCCCCGCTCAGTCATTATTTCCCGGCGTGAGACCTCGCTTTTAGCAGTTTTCGAGCCAGGTGCCTTACTTTTCCCTCTTTATTTTCAAGCTGGCGTTTCTCTTTCTATATTGCCGCCCCCGATGATGTGAAGTCGTCATCTATATTTAGGGTTCGGGATCTTTTATCTTAAGCCCTATCTAAACCCGATTCTCGACGAGAGTTTTTCGTTGATGAATATCCCCGCCACCCTCCCCCCCCTCTTTTCGGAGTGAGGTCGCCCCGAGGGGATCTTCGAGATCGGCCGGGGGACCCCTCCTTTCGTCGGGGCATCCTTCTGGCCGTCTTTCCCCCCCCTCCACCGTGCTAGGCGCCGGACAGAGCCGACGCGATTTTGAACTCTGACCTTCCGGTTAGTCGCGTCACAGCTCCCGGGCTCATTCTTTCTGCTTAGATTTTTCCCCTAAATCCCACAGAGTTAAATCGGACTTAATCGGTAAACCCTTCCTCCCTTTCCGCCCTCCCGTCACCATCTCCCTTAGGTCAGTCCGGCAGGAATTAGAGGGAGTCCCCCCCAGCGTCGTTTTAGTTCCACCTGCCCTTTTTTTTTCCTTTTTTGGGACCGTCCTTCTTGGATTCCCTGTGCTTGAAACCCCTCCCGTGGATTTTCTTTGTGAGGCGCAGAGGATCAAGTCCCGCAAGTAGACTCCGAGATTGAAGCGTTCATCAAGTTCCCGCCCCTTCGGAGTCCCCCCCTCCAGAATATCCTCAATCGGTTGGAATGAAAAAAGGGGACGGAAACTCGCTGACTTGCTCGATCTTCCGGCTCCCCCCCTTCCTCCCCCTACCGGTCTCAGAGTCCGCCACCCTTCCTTAAATCTCTCCCGTCATCTTTTCCCGGGATCACGAAAGAGGTCTTTTCCCCCTCCCTGCACCCTCCGCCCCGGTTGCGGCCCTCCCTTATACGGGAACGGCGTTTCTCATAGAACCGATTTGAACCTCCTCCGGACCATTGTACGGATGTTGTCGAGCTTGGGTTCGCTACTTTCTCCTCCTTGAGAAGAACAGGTCTTGCTTAACCCTCCGCGCCCAACCCCTCTTTAGTCGATTCGCTTCGATCCCGTTCCCTCCCTTTCTTTGCAGAGCAACTTCCCCGACGGTGTTAGTAGCGGGTTACGTTTTTTCCCCGATCCACGAACCGTGGGTCATTTGGAGCGAGTCGTTCCCCCCCCCAGGAAAGTGACCCCTCCCTCCACCGCTCTTTCTCTTCTTTAGCACGCTCCTTTCTGCGTGTGGCAGCCTCAGTATCCTCAAGTGGCGAACCCTTCCTCTGATCGGGTTACCCCCCCCTTCCCCCGGAGACCGAACGTGATCGCTGTTTTGCGAGGCTCAGTGAGGTCCTACCCCTTCCCCTTCTTTTCCCCTTCCACTCCTGCCGAGATGGCAGCTTGATCACCGCAGCTGCGGCCGCGCGAGACCGTTTTTTCCGTCCCGACGCGCTTCCCAGTACCGCCCCTCCCTTTCACTCATCTTTTGTTTTGTTTGTCTCGACTTTCTTCTCTTTTTCTTTTTTTTGCGCCACGGTGCTCGTTCCAGTCCGTTGTCGGGCTGGATGCCTTCTCCTCTTTGATGGACCGTTTCCTTTGACTGTGTCTCATCTTGATGGAGTTCGCCCCTCAACTTTTTTTCGGAAAGATTGCAGCGTTCGTTGTCCGGGGCTTTCCCCCTTTCTCTGACCCCCTCCCTCCCCTCGTTCCGAGGCTCTCCAAGCATCGGATGATCGGGCTCGGTGGGCCGGACCCTTCCTCATTCACTGTGGAATGTGATGCCCCCTGTCCTGGGCCCCGCCGCCGCGCTCCTCGAGAACCCTTTCGTGGACAACTCTTTGCTTCACCCGTGCTCGTAGGTGCTCGGCGCCCCCAGAGTTTTTCTCCCTTGCTTGCTCTTTTTTCTTGAGTGCCGGCTTTCGGTTCCTTCCATCGACGGGTATTGCTCCGCGAAAAGAGCCTCTTTCTTGCTTTCTGACCCCCCATCCGGATCGTTTACTCGTGTGGTCTTGCGTCAATGAGGTCGATCAGTTTCGTCGAAGGTAAGATCCGTCCGAACACCCGCTTATAATTATCCCCCGTTCCCCCTCGGTCTGAGCCGGTCCTAGGTGGCCGTGACGCATTTTGTTTGGAGCTCTCCCCCTAGTGAGAAGTTCCCTCGGCGGAAGGGTGATAAAGTTCCCCCTTTATCGAGATAGAGGGAGTTGCTTCTCTCGTTCGAGGCCCCCCCCCCCCCTCTGTGCTTTTCGGGTAAGCCTAAGGGTGGCGGCGACGGTGGCGCAGTTTGGGAAGAGACATTCCCCTTTTTTGGACCTCCAGCGAGAGTTCTTTGGGAGGACCGCCCTCGGCGCGCCCCTTCCTGCCCTTTGCAAGTCCAATACCTGGCGGGGTATTCCTTCTTAACGGGCGTTCTGGTAAGTACTCGATGGGGGTAGCTAATCTCGTTCTTCCCCATCCGTCCTTCTGGCTTCTTGGTCTGTTTCCGGTAGCCCAGGAATCTCTTTTCAATATTTGTCTTGTCTTCACTAGACGACAGATCGAGGTCGGTGGTTTTTAATCGCCCCCTTCTGGGTGCCCCCGGGTATTCTCCTGAGGCCTCCGATTACGTTGCGTTCCCTTTCGTCCCTGGCCTTTGAGGCGACGGATGAATAAGAGTCGTTCCACTCTGTTTCCCTCGGCTCTTATCGGCCTGTGGCGCCCTTCTCTCATAAAATCCCGTGACCTCGGGGTTCAGGGGGCTTTGCCAGGACTCACCTCCCGGCGCCAGTCTTTTTTCTAGCTTACCTGTTTATCCCTCCCATAGCCCGATAGTAGACCGGACGTAGCGACGCCCGATAGAGGGGACCGTCCCCCCCCCTCGTTGCTTAAGTCCCTCTTAGAACATTTTGACGACCCCTGACCTCCTGCTCCCGTGCGAGCGGCGTATTCGCTCCTAAGCCTTTATCTTTCTCTCGTTCTCGAAGCTTCACGACTCCACTCCTCTGACCCGACTTCTAGACCGCCTGTCATGAACTGAAGGGATAGGTTTTCCCGAGAAACCTGCATTTCTTAACCCTCTTGGTCAGGGTTTCACCCCAAAGACCGCGTGGCGCGACTAGGAGCTCTTTCGAGGCCTTCGTTGTCTTACGTCCCCCCTTCCCCAACTCGGAGTATCCTGATGGTGCGAGGACCCCCTTATCCGTTGACTTGGAATTTTCTACCCTTATTTTCATGAAGAGCGCACCCTAGTCGAGTCACTCGAAGTTTGACCCCTCCCACATCAACGCTTTTTCTTCCGCGTGGCCAGCCCCCCCTATTCAAGATCCCCCCTCGAAACCCCTAGATACAAACACAAGACGAACTATTACCCTGGGCACACCGCCGCGTTTCTAGAACGTGCGAACACAGTTCGACTCTTGTCGACCCTACAGCGCTTTTGCGTTCTAGGAGCCGCCCGAGCCACGCACCACTACGTCCGTCCGGCCTTGTGGACATCCGCTATCTGTCCCCCACCCCTGTGATTTTAGGGGTTGTATCTTCTCCTGGTTAGTTTTCTTCAGGACGGCTTACCTTCCGATGTGGGCGCCATTCGGTAAATTTGTCCTGAGTTGCATACGTGCAGGTTTCAGAATAATCCCCCCTTTTGAGACGCTTCTTTAGTACCAAAATTCCCCCTTAGAAAGAAGAGGCTTTTGGGGTTTATACTCCCCTGAAAATAGCCCTCAGATTTTTACAGACTCACGAAGAAGCTAATAGTCTTAATTGAGACACCCCTTTATGTTCGCGCAAACCCCCGCCTATGCCCCCCCTTTTATTCTTTCTGTACGATCCCCCAACTCATGGTTTTTTTTGACTAGCCGTATTTCCCCCTTCTTCGCAGCATTCCTCTAGTTTATAAATTTTTTCGTGATGGGAGTCGTTAGAGTTTAGTCTATTTCTTTTTTTTTCTCCCGCGAGCCCCCAGAAATCGGGCATCGCTTTGCTCCCCTTGATCTGGGTGGAAGCTTAGAGAAGGACCTTCCCGGCACTGCTTCAGCACTAAATCTCGAGGTTACGAGCTTCCCCTGAAGAGATTCTCGTCGACTACATGTCCTAGAGCGGCTTAGTTCTTTTTGACCTTCTTCTTAGAAGGGACAGATAGCCAAAAGATCACCCGGACTTCTTGCATCCCCCCAGAAAAGCATAAACTCATTTTCTTCTCCCTGTTCTTCCTGGATCTTGGCGGGGGCGATATTTCGGCCCAGGTTTCAACCAAGCGTGGAAGGACCGGATGCCCAGTCCCCCCCTCGTCCGCGGTTTCCCCGCCCCTTTTTTTATTCTTGTAAGAGAAGACGAAGAATAAGAGAAACGTAACCTGTTAGTTCCCTCCTCGCGATACCCTCCTTTGTCTGTCCGCTTTTTCCTAAACGCCCAGAGTCAGCGGACCTTTCGCAGTTCCGAGCAGGATACGACGGCACATCCGTTTCCCTTGCGGAAGTTTTCTTTTCCCCCCGGATCAACACAGAGAGTCCTTCCCCGACGACAGGTTACTCAGCCGGGTCCCCCTTCCGTAATTTCTGGCCCTCGAACCACTTTTCCGATTTGTGCTCTCTCGGATAAAGGCCGACACGCCCCTTCGCCCTATCCTCACAAACGTCATGTCTCGTCCACTTTCCTTCCCCCCACCCATCCTTCCGTCCCCACGACCCGAAACTTCGCCCGCCTCCTGTTTTTTTTCCGAAACCCGTCGTTCCCCGGAACCCTCTGATCTTCCCTGTTTTCGCCGTTTTTTTTCCCCTTTCGACCCTCGTCCCGCTTCCTTGTTGCGCCCCAAAATTAGTCACGCTCTTCAACCGATTCTTTTTTCCAGCCCCCCCTCTGGCAGGCCTCGTCTTCCCCGCGTCCTTTTTCCTCCTGCTCCGGGAACTTTTGATCGTCCAGAAAATCCCCCCTTTCCCCGCTACCCCCGATAGTCGAAGGAGTCCAGGTCTGTTTCGGGTCTGGAAAGCTGCTTTTCTTTTTTTTTTTCTCCTTGAACTTCCCCTTCCTCACTCCGCCGCCCTGACCCCGCCCCCTCTTAGCTTTCTTTCGCGATATTTCCCCCTTCCTCTCATGAATATCCGATGAGTCAGATAGTAGAGGTTTCCCCCCCTTAGGGAAGATTTTCCCTCCCCTTTGATGCTTTTTTTTACCGATGTCAGCATACACCCGGTCCCGGTATGCCGCTCCCTCCGAGCCCGTTCCCTTCGTGCGGAAATCAATGTACGTGCGAAAGTTGGGCGAGTGAGATTATCTTTACAGGGGACTCAACGTTTTTTTATCACGTGCTCTCCCTGCCCTCCTTTCTGCTTAGTCTCAAGGAGTTCTTAAATTCGCAACCCTTCCCGCAGTCGCTCGCCATGTTCAGCCAGCAGCCCCCCTCTCCAATTCATTAACGGCCCGACGTCGAGTCCCAATTCCTTTTTCCTTGACCGGTCCCTGAGAATCTCGTAAATCTCCCTCTTTTCCCCTTTCTTTGTTGTTTTTCTCTTCTTCTGAGGGCGTCAATTCACTTTTTACGTTGCTCTACTTCGGAAGATTCTTTTTGATTTTAGCTGCTGCTCCCCCCCTAGCGGCTGCTGTCCGGAGGGGGACGGAGGTGTCTCATTGATGGAGTGCCCCGGCACGCTTGCTTCTTTCGTTTTAGCCCTTTTCTTCCCCTTTTAACGCACTCTCCTAGCAGTAGGCTTCACGTCGACGGGCTCCCTTTCGAAGGCTCTTTTCTTTCTTTTTCTACTGTGCGCACAGGTAAGGGGCGACCTCCGCGCTCCTATTTACCCCTTTTTTTTCGTCAAACTCCCTGGAACCGATTTATCTTCCTTCGAGTTTTTTCCCTCGGAAAGCCTTTTTCTCTCTCAACTGATACTATGCGCGAAGCCCCCGAGGTGCGTTTTCCGGCTTCGTTTTTCTCATCGTCCACCCGGAGCGGTCGACTTTCACCTCTGAAGTTTCTCCTTGGTTATTTTTCCCCTTTTTTTGCGGTTCTCCGAGAGCACTTCTTGATCCGTCGGACCCTTCCGAGCTTCTTTTCTTTCATCTCCATCCTGAACACTATCGGAAGATTTTTTTTCTTCGGTGAATGAAGTCGGTGGAGTTTTAGACACCATTTCGTTGCTGTCTTTTCTGTGCTTTCCCCCTTTATAGAGTCTCCTTTAGTTTTCCTTTTTTTCCGATTTTCTTTTTTCCACTTTCGGCGATGTTGTTTTCCCTTTTTTGGGGACGACCGATTTGCGACGTGCGCGTGGTTACCCTTCCTTTTTTGCCCGGAGCTCCTCGGTTGGCAGTGATCCTCTGCAGACGTTCGGTCCAAAGTTCCCCCTCAAACAGGCGGACGGTTTTTCGGATGAGAGGAAATTTTTTCGGGACAGAATTGGGGGTTTTCTCCCCCCTCTTCTTCCTGAAGTCTTTTGTGGTTTTTTTTTCTTCCCATGGCGTTTTTTCAGGAGTGGAGGCCCGGGAAAATATGGGTAGTGGAGGACAGTCTCCGCTCACTTCTCCTTACCTATACGCGTTGTGCTGGGACGGGACTCCTTTTTTTTTTTTCTTTGTTTTTTCTCGGTCCTTTCCCCGAAATAACGGTGCGGTTCTGGCGACATTCTCTTCAGTGATTTTCTTGCCTTTCCCTCTTTTCTTCGTCTCGAATTCTCGCCCCCCGTTGTTCGGACACATACGCCCTTGGAGGATAGTTTTCTTTTAAGGAATACAACTTCTGCCGCGCGAGAGTGGTTAGCTTGGAAATGAGAGACGTACGATTTTCGACGAGCCCTCTCCTCGAATCTTTCCTCCCGGACGCTCCTTGGCGGACCGGTACTATTTCCGGGAATGAACGGGAATTCTGACGCTAGAAAAATCCGTGAGAGCTGACGGGGTTGAGGATCCTCCCCCTTTTTCTACCCGGTCTGACGTCAAACCCCCGGAGCCAAGTTTCTCCCCACATCTCCAGAAGTGGCCCTCAGACTTTTGCCCCCCTCGTGGAATCGGAGGTCCGGTGTGACTCCAAATCTCCAAGGTGGAGATATCTTGAGATATAGGCGTTATCCTTGATTTTCTTTCTTTTTTCTTTCAGTTCTTTTGCGGATCGAATTGTATGTTTTCTTTTTTCTAGATCCCTCCTTCCCTTAGATACCCACATGTGGATAACGGATTAGTAAATGCCTCGCTCCCCTCTTCCCCCCTTCTCAAAGAAATAGCCCTGGTCCTAAGTGCACGGCTCTCCCCCTAAGTTCCCAACGAGATAAAAGGCATCCTGATTGTCGCAGACTTATATTTTTTTTTTTTTTTTTTTCTTTTTTAACGGTTTGGGGATAACGTTGGAATCGCAGGACACCATTTGACTGCCCCTGATTCTTTTTTCGGACCCGTTCCTTTGACCCCTCTTGTTATCTGGAAGACAATTCTTTTCAGGTAAGAGTAAGATCGCTCTTCGGGTCCTCATCCACACCAGTTTTCTACTCCTATCTCGTAGCGTAACCCCCCCACTTATAACTTCGGTGGGTAGGCCCTGAAGAAAAGAAGAAACTCCTCCATCCACTCCTCTCCTAGTAGCGATCTGCTGGGCGATGCGCCACCTCCTTCCTGAGGCCCCCCCCATAATGAGGATTTCCCCCAATAGAACCTTTTTAGTGATGAACTCCCCAGATAGATGGTTCCCAGGTCGTTCTTCCGTTCCGCGTCTTATCTCCCGATTGAAATATATTTACGGATTAGAGACCCGACTACTGAGAGAGCAAGGAGAGTTCCCGCTCGCCCTCTGGCTGGACTTTTTCTAGTCAGTCAGCCTAAAAGATTGGTCCATAGATAATCCTCTTATCGATTTCTACTCGCTTGTGCATCTTTTTTGGATCTTAGGTTTCAGGTCAATCAGAACCACCTGCTTTTTTCGCGCCTCAGTCCCTCATGCCTTCCACCGACTCTTTTTCCCGGATTTGCAGTTTTCTCGGCGACAACGAGGAGTATTGAGAAGAGGATTAAACAATATTGTCCTTCCGTGATGATTCGTGGACGCCGGTACCCCCTTGTGAATTTTTCCTTGCTCCCTCCCTAGAACAGGAAAAGTTAAGGTATTCGTTCCCCAGAGATGTCCCCCTTGGGCGGCGATTCTTCAGACTTCCCTGGTTCCTCGGAACTTTCTAGAAGAAAGAACACGGTTCTACCCAACCTCCCCTCGACCAGAGCCCCTCTAGAGGGCTCGAACAAATCTCGTTTTCTTCAACGAAGAAAGGTCCGAAGGACTCTGTATTTTCCCACTTGACCCTAAACCCCCTCTTTTTAGAGCCCCGTTTTCATGCTGCCGGAAGTAGACACCTAGAGATCTCAACATCGTCCTTCCAACTACCGAGTTGATTTTTTAAACCCCCCCCCCCCTTTCAAAAGCACAAGAGAAGCCGGTTGGCCTCTGGACAACCAGTAGGTGGAACCTATCCAGAGTCCCTGAGATTTGGCGAGAGAACACACCCCTCCGCCATCCTCCCCCCCCTTAGTCCCCCACTACCATCTCTCCCCTTAGTCCAAGCAATTCACCCCTAACTCCCCCCCCATTCTTCCCGTCTCCCTTTTTGCGACAGCCACCCTGCCGTCAAGGAGCTCGTCCACCTTGGATCAGCCGATCCCTCGACCTCGGCGTCCCTGAAGCGATTTTGTGCGGCTTTAGGGAAGGCTCTCATCGAAAAGAAATTGCCGACAGGATAGTCTCCTTTCTCCGGGATGGCTGGCTTCCTGCCCTCAGCATTAGTTAGACCTTTTCCTTTTTGTAGCATGGATTTAAAATACGTAAGACCCCTTAAAAGCACTCGTCCTGAGAAGTAGAGCCATCTATCTTCTTCTTCCCGGTATCCCGGTTCGCTCATTTTTCGTCCTTTTCTATTGTGGCTCTTTCGAGTGCGAGAACAGGACCCCTTGACAGACCGGATCCCGTCCTCTTAGCGCCCTCTTCGTCGGCCGTGCGAGAACTAGTTTTTTTCCTTGTTAGAGTGTCTCGGGAGACGGGGACTAACGGCTACCACGGGATAGACTGACCCTTTTTGATGCGTTGAGGGCGAAATCCCTCTCTTTTAGGACAACCCTTCTTCCGGCCAGGTCAGCCTCTGCGAGGGCAGCCATACGACGTTTCTTTTCTGACTTATCCTTTGCTCAGAACTTGACCTTTTAAAGGAATAATCGATAACCTTTTTCA
>Ga0179593_1543276_pt1 | contig 15456 bp, 17 predicted proteins | sample CZODoug2_1_08_16_FD_185931 | JGI IMG/M metagenome (GOLD analysis project Ga0179593, IMG submission 185931) | Vadose zone soil fungal communities from Angelo Coast Range Reserve, California, USA - CZODoug2_1_08_16fungal (PacBio error correction) | ecosystem: Environmental > Terrestrial > Soil >... | reverse complement strand
CTTCGTTCCCCTTTAACTTTTTTTTGAGCTTACGTCTTGAGATTCCTGAACTCTTCAGCCTGTGATAGCCTTCACGTGTCAATGGGGTTGGGCTCCCTGGCCCTCTACCCCCTTTTGCGTCCTCGTCCTGGGACCTTATTGGAGTCTCCCCCTAAGCTTTCTTGAGGCATTCCCCTCCTTTATAATAGGCCTCTTTCCCGATGACCTTTCCTCAGTGACTTTTCCCGACTTTCCCAACTGCCCCTCTTTTTTGGTAGAAAACCACAGCCCTTGTTATCCCCCTTATGTCAGTGGCTCGATTTCCTTTTCCTCATGGCCCTCTACGACTTTTTGCCCCCGAATTTTCCCGGCCTGCCGAACTAGGTTCTTCTTCCGGCGAAGGGTTTACGTGGTTTCGGGACGTTTCCGAATCTTTTTTCGTCCCCTTCTCCACCCCACTTCCCCCCCGCACGTTTATCCCCTTGTTAGTTTCTTTTTCACACGCTCCCAACTCCTGACGTCCTAACGTCTACCGTAAAAGTTTTTTTTGAGGAGTCGTGAGTATTCGACTAGCTCGTCCTGCCCGCATTTTCTATCTCCCCCCAACTTGTGCAATATTGAGTTAGATGTCGCCGTTGGGCCCCTTTTTGACTTCTAGATTTTTCTTCCGAGGTTCCTTTGGTTTTTCTGTTTCTTTGAGGGATCGGCCTTCCCCCCCCTTCAGTGTTCTCCGCGCACTCGTTTTTCATCACCTCTCCGGTTTCTCTAAGACAGTCGTTTCTACTCCTCCCTCCGCAGCTCCTTCATGTTGCTTTAAGTTTCTTCCCCCGATTTTTCTATCTTTCCCCCTCTAGTGACTGTTGCTTATGGACTTACCCCTCCGAATTTATTGCCCCCCCTCCCCTTGCACCTTTTGAGTCTTCCTGTTCCCCCCTTGTCTTTGTACGATAAATCCTGGAATCCACGGTCCACTTTCCTCCTTATGCGATTTTATCTTGGAAAAGCAATCGTTACCCCCCATTTTAATACAGGAGCCCCTTTGTCGGCCTGTGCTCTGACTAGTCCAATAAGACAGATTTTCTTCTCTTTATACCTTCTTTTTTGAATCTTAGTTTCCTTTGGAAGGAAGACAGGTCCGATTTGCCCTTCCCCTCGTGCGTTTTGTCCTACCCAGTTTCCTTTAGATTCTGCCAGTGATCCTTAAGTCAGACTTCTTCCTGCCAGCTTCCTTCCGATTTTACCTTCTCTCAGGCCCTCCCTTTCTATCGAATCATCCTTGCATCCTTTTGTTTGTGCACTTGATTCCTCCGGTTACCTTGAGACAAGCCCCCCTTGCACGTCCGCCTCCTCTGATGTCGTCAGCCGCGCTTTCCTTTGGCCGGTCCCTTGGGAACATTTTTGCACGTGAGAGGGTTCTTAGTGGGGCCCTTACCCTAACGGCCGGCCGTCTTTTCTTTTGTGAGTTAATCAGCGAGAACCCTTGTCTACTAGAACTTTCTCCCTTCCCCGTGTCCCGTTTCCGCTTTCACGGAGCTCCCCTTTTTTTTTAAGATTTCCCGACTTCTTTTGTTGCGGCCTCGGCGACCCGCTTTTTTACGTGGATTCTCGTTTTTAATGGTGTTCAGCGAGAGCTAGAGTATTGGTTTTAACAGTCTCTCTCTCCCTTTTTTTAATTTCTCTTCGGTTGGCCTCCTTTCTGGGACGGCTGCGAATTTCTTCCCGTTTCAGACTCATTCGAGCTAGTGTCTGCGCGTGCAGCGGTTTTCAGAGATTTTACACATCCTTTTTTTTTTTCTCTTCCTTGAGATCCTCCTTTCCCCCACCATACTAGGTGGCTCGGTCGTTCTTTGTCTGCTATACCCTTTTTTCCGCTTCTCTCGAACAGTCGCTAGCTTGAAGTGTTCCCTCAAGTGTCAGACGTCCTCTTCGTTATTCCTCCTCTCCGGTGAGAACCGAGATTCCGACGATGCCGCCTGACCAACTCTTCGGGATTCAGGTGAACCGCCCTTTTGAGGACACCCCTTTTCCGCTTCCTTTGCGTTTGCTTCCCAGAATTTCTTTTTTTCGTCTCATTGGATCAATTCCAACCCTCGTTTGAGGATCTTGACACCTTTTTTTTTTATGATTTTTTTTCTCTCCAAATGTCTTACTTTTTTTTGTCTTTTTTTGGTTGTGGGCATATGTTTCCAGCCCTAGCGTTTGTTTTCCCTCAGAGGTTTTTGTAACTCCAGTCTTCTGTCTATCGATGCGCTAAATGAACGCGGCGGACGTTTTCGCTCCATTCCCAATCTAGCGGCCACCGGTCCCTGAAGGCCCTCCTTTGAAGTCGAGCTGAGTTTTCTCGCTCGGTTCTCTTCTTTTTTTTGCTAGATCTCCTTCCTTTCGAGGAAGGCCTGGCGTTCCTTTCTTTGCATCAGCGTGTCTTTTTCCTTATGCTCCTATTTTTACGGTTTCCTTCTGGTTCTTCCAAGATGAAATTGGTTCCCTTCCCTTCGCCCGCTTTTCTGCGAGTTCTTGTAAATATTTCCAGACCATCCCCATTTTCCTTTTCCCCCCCCCTACCACCGCTCTTCACGAGCTCTGTATCCGGGGTTCTCCTCCCATTCAAGAGTTTTTTTTTTCTTTCTCGACGCTTTTCTCTGACGTTTTGACGTAGTATTTTCTACTATTTAATAGATATCTCCGCAGTGCCCGCCATCTTCCATCCTTTTTCCGTATGTGTAGCATTTTTCGGCTTTCCCCTTTACTTTTAGTAACGAGCTTCTTGTCCCAAGACAACGTTCCGACAAACGGGTTTTTCCCCCCTTTCGGTTTTTTCCGGATTTCCTTTTGTGTGCAGACTAATTTAGTCTACGGTTTTCTTGCCGATTCTTTCTTCCTATACCTTTTTTGGAATTTTCCCGCTTTCCCATAATCCTACCAACAACAGTTGGTCCCTGTTTAGCTCCTTTCGCGAGGAGAAGCGTCTCTCCCTAATAGACCCCCCAAGGGATTCCCTTGTTTGCTTATTCCTTCTGTTTGTCTTTTTGAGCAGGTCTCATTTCTTTCAATTCTTTTTCGCGGAGTTTGTTTGCTTTTGTTTAGTCTCTTTTCCGATCTGCTCGTAGATCTCATTGGTGCTTTGTCTCGGATCTTATCTTTTCCCTTCGCACCGCCACGGTTTTTTTTCGCTGCTGAATTTTTTTCAAATCGTGCGGGATCCTTTTGCGACCTCGTTAGTTGTTTACCAATTCTTCCCCCATTCTTTTTCTACGCAATTCGGCTTTTTTTTGTCGAAGTCCGTGGGATCCTCACCATTCATATTGGCCCCGTAATAATTTTGACTCTTCATTGCCTCTTTCCTTCCAGCTCCCGTCGGCCCTTTCTGAGGCCCGCCTCTTGTCTTTATTTAGTTTAACAGACCCTCCTCACTAGATTTCCCAATCGAAGAGCTCTTTATATGTTTTTTCGGTTTTCATTTTTCCCCTCTCCTTTTTCCTAATCCCGCATTCTCGTCTCTGCAAGTTAAGTAACTCAAATGCGTGCATGAAAGTTCAGATTGAGTGTCCTCAGTTTTGCCTGCATGTGACCACCGTTACTTCCGAACCCGCTTCCTTGCCCTTAGTCGTCCCTTCAGGGTACCTCGACAGATTTTCTCCTCCTTCTCATATTTTTCCTTCTATGATCTCCAGACTTCCTTTCTCGAACGAATTCTCTACGGAAATCTTGCCCGTGTGTCCACTCCCTGAGGATCCGTCCTTTTTGTTTTCTTTTCGAATCTCTCTCCGATTACCTCGTCTTTCCCCCCCGAACTTCTTACTGGTTTTCCGCTTTCGATCCTGGTACATTCAAACCCTTCAGCCTTACTTTTTATCCGAACACCCAAGAAGAGTTCCGCCTTTCTTGATCTCTGGTTCCCCCTGATTTGTTCCGCTCTTTTCTCCCCTTTTTCTCCTGTCCGTTGCTTCCTCACGCCCCTTCTTTTTTTCCTCCGTCGTCCCCCAGATCTTTGGGCGCAGGCATCCCCCGTTCACCGTTTTTTTTTCGACTTCCCCTTTTTTTTTTTGAACATGAGGAGTAAGAAGAGTCTCTTTCTTAGGAAGTTCACTAAGCCTTGCCGGGGGCCCCCAGAACCAGCTTTTGAGCGTTCCCCCGGCGATTCTCTTCCCGAAGTTGAGCTTTTAATCCCTCTTTACGCCCTTCAGTTTTCATTTCTCTCTGAAACACGACGTTCCGACTAAGCTCCTCTTATGGAGGTACACAGTGTCTTCGCTCAGGCTCAGTGAAGTTTTCGTTAACCCCTTCTTGGCGTTACTGGAACTTGCTTGCATTCAAATCCCCACGGCGGACTTTTTGTTCAGCCTATTTTTTAACACTACGTGCTGCCCCCATCCATGTGTTAAATTGCCCGCCTCCTTCGCTTACTGTTGCGCCTTGCGACACTAGAATTCCCGCCAGCCTTCAGCAGCCGTTTTCAAACACTTTTTTTGAGACTTTTTTTTCCCCTCCATCGCTCCTCGACACAGATCGACGGCCTCCCTTCCATGTTTAGCCTATTACTCCCCCTAAAGATAGTTTTCTCCGCAACCCTCTTGCCCCCACCCTTCAAACTTCGAAATGTCTTGAAAAGGCTCTTTTCGATTCCGTCTTTTCTATCCCGGCCCCCCTACCCCCTGTTCACACCCTTTTTTGGTACTTTCCGAGTCTGGCTTTCTCATTTTTCTCGCCCCCGTGACCTCCCCTTTTTTAGGAGTTATTTTGGGTTTTACATGAACACTAAAGTGGCGCTATGCAACTGAACCCTTTTCTGTAGGGCTGACTCGCCGAGGACCCCGCAACTCTCACTGCCGGGATCAAACCTCAGCACATTCCCTCGAAAGCCCGGGACTCCGCCTTAGACTTTTCCTTGCGCAGTTCCTGAACTTTTTGAGTTCCCCTTTCCCTTCCCTACGCGATCTGATATCTCCGTGGCCCCTAACCTTCGTCATTCCATCCGCTGAACTCCTTCTCTTGCGTTTTGAAAAGCAAGTCCCATTCTTTTCTTTCAACTATCACCCCCTTCTTCGGTGAAGGATTTGACTTCTGCCTTGATTCCACCGATCCGCATTCGGATCTTCAGTCCGACCTTTTCTTGGCCCCGCTCCGGCCGAAACAAAGCGGTTTGACCCTTATTCGGAGCCCATTTTCATGCCATCTAGGACTCGTCGCTTCCTCTGGACCTCCTTACGACATGGTCCAGCCCGTCCGCCGTCTCGTCCCGGTATGACGACCCCCTCTTCCGAAGACCTTTCAGTCCTTCTATCTCTCTGCTTTCCTTCCCTTCTCGGGGAATGTTCCCCTGTTTTCCCTGCTTTTATGTTTTTTTCGGCGTTTTTGTGGGCCTCCTTTACACCGACGCTCTCTGGGCTTTGTTCGTCAATTTCCTTCCTCTGTTGTTCTGGGCTGCTCCGATCAAGCTCCTTTTAGATGTTTCCTCCCCAATAGCGCGCCCACCGCCTCGAATTTCCCCTCCTTTTTTTCATTCGACTTTTTTCGCAACTCCGCTTTAATGTACCTTTCGCTGCCTTTTTTCCGATGTTTCGTTTGTTCTGTTGTAGTCCCGGCGAAATTTTTTCCTTCGATAACTTTTTCGCTTTTGAAAACTGGCGGCGGCTCCCTCGTTTATCCTTTCAGGATGAGCTTGTGCAAGTACGACGAGGGCTTTATGTTTTCCCCCCCTACCAAGTCCTTTCCTCACGGGAATGCCGCTCTTATTCCTTTTCTACTCCTCCGTTTTTTTTCTCTTTGCCAGCCCCCTTCCATTTTGCCCGCTTGGTTTAAATCCGACGCGTTTGCCAGTTTGACCTTGACACTCCCGATTTAAGCTTCTTGCGTTTTTCCGCCAGTTTCAACCGTCCTAAGTTCCCTAATGGTCTTTTTTACCCCCATCTTTTTCGACAAATTTTTTCTTCCGAGCCTTCCCCGGCGAAAGCCTTTTCAATATTTCACCCTTTTAGGACGGGACGGAGTCCTCGGCTACTCTATCTTATCGGGATCTTGATTTTTTTTCAATTCTCTTGTGAGAGGCCACTCTCCGTGAACCAACGGGTATGGTTTTCTTCCCCCCCAGAAAGAGATTTGTAACCCCAAAACCCCCAACCTTTCCCACGTACTTCCCTTCAGAACAGTTGCCAATTTTTTCCTCCCACCTTTTGTATTTAAGAAAATTTCGATCTTTTCATCCCAATCACCGGGCTTCAGCGTCGCGGTTGACTCCAGGCCTCCTTACATTTTTTCCCCCAACTGCTTTGCCTAAAATTTTTTGATCGCTTCTACCCTGGTTTGAGTCCGATGAGACTTTCCCTTAGGGATTTTTGGACCGCCCAGTTTTTTTCTATCATATTTGTAGAGCGCCTTTTCGAGTCCACATGGCCTTTTTCCCCCGGTTCTCTCCCTTTTCCTTTCTGGTACTTCTTCTTCCCACATTGGTTCTTTATTGGTTTCTTCGGCTTATAGTTTAGCGAGTCCCCCTGTTGGTAGCCTCTTGCCTCTTTTTTTTATTTAAGACTGAAACCTCCCCCATCTGCGGCACTGCTCTGTTTTTCGGGATGGTCCGTTCCCGCCCGTAGTATTTCTCTAACATTCTTTTTCCCTTTCAGCTATGACCCGCCATTTTTCCCCCTTTCTTTGCAAGACGTTTCGTTTCTTAATTCCGACTTTCGGCGGCGTTTCTTTTTTTCTTTGTCCGTCCTGTGTTCCCCCCCTTCACGCACCCGGTCTTTTTTTTCCTCAATCATGGACCTGGTCAGCGATAAATTGTTCCCCTCCCCTACCGGTTTCCCCTTTTTCTGAGCTTTCGCTAGTCTATGCGAATTTCCCCTGTATTGTTGAGTTTGTTACTTTCGTCCCGCGGCCTCCCCCCCCCCCCCCCCCCCCCCCGCTAGATGAACGGCTTTTTCCCCCCCCTCCTCGCGAAGCCTTTTCAAAACTGCCCTATTTAGACTCTGCGCGTTACTTTTTTCTCCCGCCGGACCTTCCTTATTCCCTTGGTCAATTCCCTTTCTAAGAATTTGCTCGGTTTGACTGGCAGTCGGCGCGTATCTTGGCCGATTCTGACCTTCTCCCTTGCTTGGTCTGATCCCCCCTCTGTCCCGCGGTCAGGATTTTACTCCCCCAACTTTTCCGACGTGTCGCGTGGCCAAGAGAGTTGATGTCGTATGTTCTGAGTCTCTGACCTAGACACCGAATCCTTTTCAATTCTTAAAATCTTTCCTAATCCGTCCCGCCCTTTGGTTTCTACCTTCGCCTGTTTTCCGCCACCCCGATCCTGGCCCCCAGTTTTCCTGCTCTTTTGACACCCTGCTCCCTGTCCCCCATCTTGCTTTCCCCTGCCCTGACTTCCTCGCGAGGAACTTAACTGTCTTTTTCAGTCTGGTTCTTCCCTCTTAAACCTCTGCAGAATTTCAATCGATTCTTTATCCGAAGACGTCTTAAGCTTTCTTTTTTGTTTTTCCTCTTTCTGAAAATTATCTCAGCAGACCGGCAGGTTCCATATGCATTTCCTTTGAGAATCCATTTCCCTCGGAGTCTGATATTCTGGGTCTGATCACATGTACCCTTACAGAGTCATTTTTTGGAAGCAGGGCCCCTTGTTTCTTGAGAGAATTTTGCATTCCCTAGTGGTTCTCACCATATTTTTTTTCCTTAGGTTGCACCCTACGGATCGCGGCTTTTCTGATCTCCTCTCTGACGAGTCCCTCTTTCTCACCCTTAACTACGTCGATGCTTTCACTAGAGTCCGGTGGGGGTTTTTTCTTTGGTCCATCTTCTATTGCCATAGGAACCTAAGCATAATTTTTCCGCAATATTCTTGAGCATTCTTGATTTTGGCCCCTTGTTTCCACTTCTCCCTCTCCGATATGATTAACTGAACAACCACGTGTCCGTTTTCCCGATGATTTCTTTCCCCTTTCGTTGCGACTCTTTTTTAAAGCGCTCTTTTACTAGGAACAGGATTTTTGACCAGCTTACTTATCTTCCCCCTCCTCCGACAGATCGAATCCCCCGGTTTATTTTGGTTTATTAGCTTTTTTCTCCCCTCTTCGCTTTCCCCCCTTTTTTTAGTAACAGCATGACCCCTTTTTCTCAAGAACCTTTCCCCTTTTTCAGGCTTCTTCCCCTATTGAAGACGCCCAAGAAAGCTCTGTTCCCAGACAGACTGACCCCTGTAAGAGTACCCCAGACATTTGATATCTATTGTCTTTCCCCCCTTTTAAAATTTTGAAAGATAAATGTGGTCTCTTCAAGGTATAAGATTTCAACCCTCCTTGGCTTCTTCCTCGGTGCTTTCTGCCCATGTCTGAAGTTCCCGTGCCAATTCCTCCAAGACGCCCCCACTCAACTTTCTCCCGAATCTCTTTTGGATTTTGAAAATCACATCACCACCCCAACTTCTGTTCGCGCCAAAAGGATCCCCCTGAATTTACGCCCTCCTCACGAGCTTTCCCCATCTAAACCCACAAACATTCATTCCAGAGTTTTTCGAAGGTTCCTCGCGACCTTGTGGTCCTTTCCTCTGACCCTAAACATTTCCCCTACCCTTCCCTCCCTCTCGATTCCCCCTTCGGTCTTTCAGATCACGACCCTGCCTTTTTCAATTGCCCCCCCCCAGCTCCCCCCGACCCGTCTTTCTCTTACTCAAAAACGTTTTCTGCCGCCCCGTCCATCTTTTTAAATGATCTTTCCCGGTCTCATGACCTGGAGTTTGGACGAACCGCTCTTGATGAGGATGTTGTGTCCCCCCAGGAGTAAAACTTTTTTTAGGTTTTTCTCCTGACCCCCCCACACCACTTTGATGACCCGATGCTACTCTCATCAACTGTAATCTCAGTCGGTGTATCGCAGTCCCCTTTCCTTGAGATTCCCTTTCCCTCCGGGACCTGACTTTGTGCTCCCCCCCGATTAGGAGTTTTTTGTCTTCCTTTGAATTTCCCTCCTCCCTCCTCTCAGGAACCCTTGAGACAGCGTTATACTCTCCCCTTCTGACAACATGGTTTTTCCCTTCCCGTCTTTTTTCCAAGCTTCTACCTTTTAGTCCATACTACGTCTTCCTCCTCTGAAGCGTCCGCTGACCTGTTCCTTCCGTGCCGGCACCTTTCGAATACTTCCCTGAGATTTCTTTCCCTAAGTCATCCGACCACGAGATTTCTGGTTTCGATATCCCCGATGTGTAGCTCCTTTTTCTTTTTCGCGTCTTCCCAAAATTCTCTCTGGCCCTCGTTTCTCGTCCCCTCAACCCCTTCTCGACAGAAGGCTTTCTTAGACCGGCCTTTTCTTTTTCCTGCCGGACGACTGGGCCCGTTGCACCGCTTCCGTACGCTGAGCTCCCTTGACTCCTATACAATTCCTACCCTCGCATAGATCTCCCTTTTTTGCGACTGACCTTCATTACCTTTTTATTTTTTGAGTTGTACCTTCCGGAGACCCCGTCCTCCCGGTCCCCAATTTGATGATCTGACTTTGCCGTCTTTTCCGAAGAGTTTTTTTGAAACCGCTTCTTTTCCTTGGTCTTCTTTTTGATTTCCATTTTTCAGGTAACCTCCTTCCCCTTTTCCGAGTTCTGGATTTGATATTTTAAACCCAGCCCCTTTCAGAATTTTGTGGCCCAGAATTTTTTCCCCTGAGTTTTTTCCCCCCAGCCAGCCTCCCCCCCCACTTTTCCCTGTCTGTCGCTTGTTTACCGCCTCTGTTCTTGCGCGCTTTTCTTTGCCGACTTTTCTTCCGGACTAGTTCGGCGTCCTCTATGGTTCTCATCTCCTTAATTTAACCTCCTTGTTTTGTCCCTTTCGACCCCTCCCTGTCAGTTTCTTCACGCTGCAGATGAGCTTTCCTGGTATTGGCACGTCTTTTTTCGGATGTGCTCTCCCCTCAGACAACTTTGACTCTTTCCCTACCGTCATTTTTTTTTGATCGCTTTCTGCCCCAAAACAGGAGGTATCTTCGTCTTCTCGCTCCTTGGGGGTTTCCCCCCCCTCTGACACTCTCGATTTTCTTTGAACTTGACGATCAGTTCTGCGTTGTTTCGCCCGTCTTTCAAACACGGCGAGACGAGCTGTAGTTATCCCCCCAGCATCGACGTTTTGTTTTTTGTTGTGTTTGGTGGCTGATAACCGCTTATTCCCTCCCTTCAAGGGAGTACTCCCCTTTCGACAGGTTTCATTATTCCCGAATTTTCTTTTCTTTCCCTTTTGGCGCCGGTCGTGGAGGACACCCATTCGGGGCCAAGTCCCCCTTTTCTCTCACCCCCTTCCTTCTTTTTTTTTAACAGAAACCCCTTCCTGAGTCGGACAATGCCCTTAGTTGAAAAGCCCTCTCTCGTCACGGTGCCCCCCTCACTGTTACCAACTTTCCCTTCTCTAGGCTCCCCCCATTTTCCCCTTTCCCTTCTTAGATGTGCTTCTGGTTAGCCGAGACCCTAAGCATGACAAATGCTTTCTCAAGTTTCTACTGCTTCCCTTTTCCTTATGATTCTAGTTTGAAAGTGCCCTTGACCCTTGCGGGCTTGAAGTCTTCGCGACAACCCTTCTCTCAGGCAATTCTATTCGCGTCTTCGACTTTTTACGGTTTCTGACACGCCTGAGCCCTATACGGCCCCTTGGTTCTTTGTGGACTTAAGCCTTTCTTACCGCCCTGAGGAGAGCGCCCCCGACGAAAGTCTTTGAGATCTCGGCCTTCCCTGAGTTTCTCCCGGGGTCTTCCGATGACCCATCAGCTGTCCTCACTCTTCTTTACAGAGCGAAAGGCTCGTCCCATCTTGGACGGTACGAATCGTCGTCTCCGCGGCTTCCCCTTTGATATAGCCCCGTTTCTTTACCTCCCTCTTTGCCATTTTCCTTGGCTTCTTGCGGTAGCGGAGGACCTCTTCGCGTTTCTCGCCCCCTTTCGCGTTTTTCCCCGCCTTCCCCTTTTTCGTACCCCTAGGTCCCTTCCCTGACGGCAAGGCTTCTTGAAGATTTGGTTATCCACCGACGATCTTCCGGTATGACCAATGTATGGTTCCCTCTTGACCTCGTCGTTTTTTCTCGAGAAGGCTTGTTGTTTTTTTTTACTCAGTCCGCACGAAGACCGAATTTCTACAGCGAGTTGTCCAATCTCTTCCTTTCCCGATCCCTACGTCTCCTAAGCTCAGTTCGCAACCAAGCCTTTCCTATTAGCTCTCCCGATTTTGTTTTTCCCTCCCGTCCGGATTTCCCCTTCTCCCGACCCCTCCCTTTGAGAGGTACTAAAGTTTCTTCTTCTCGGGCCGTGTTCCCCTTAGTCTTCTCTTCGACCCCCTGTAGATTGGATCCAGTCTGCTCACGGTCTCCTCTTCTTTCTTTCCAATTTCCACATCACTTTCTCCTTCAATGTTTGTAAGAGTTAGTCTTGTTGGGCTTCTGCGCGTATCCCCTGACCCTCCCACTCGTTTTTTCCCTCCCCTTCTTTCGCCCCTTTCTCTTTCTTTTAAAGGGATCTCCCCCCCTTTTGCGACCGTTTTTTCTGACCTGTTCCTTCCCGGCCCTCGTTCATGCCCTTGTCTCCTCTCCCGACAATAATTTCTTCCCCGTCTTCTCAAAACTCCTTGCCTCCCACGAGCCCGGTTCTTTTCAACACCCCCCCCCCCCCCCTTTTATATGGGTACAGATCTGCTTTTGAAGCGACCTTTTTACTCCCTCTCTGACATGTTCTTCTCCCTAGCCTCCTCCTTCCTGACCGCGCCCCGATGTTGTTCCGCTTTAAGATTCCTCCATCCTCATTCTCTCGATTTTTTCGAAGTTTCCGTCCATTCCATCGGGAATGTCCCTCGCGACTTTTTGGTGATCTTTCCTTCTCCCTTGGGTTTCGTCCCCAAACCTTTTCTTGAAATCAACCTTCTTTCATTTTCCCGTCGGTAGTGCCGGCTTTTCTTCTCATTCAAGAAGGATTTTCCCTACCGCTTAGTTTTTTCTAGCTTCCTCGAACCTTCCCTTTCTTCTATTTCCCCTTCGATCAGTTCCGCCTATGCCCCTGGTCTGTGCATGCTCCTCGGTTAGCTTCTCCTTCTTTTTTCCTCCCGTGGGTTTGTTTTAGCAGAATGGTCTTTTTCCTTGATTGCTGACCCTTCAATTAGCCTTTCACCTCCCCGACTCTACGCTAATTCGCGTCTTCGGATCGACCTTTCTATCCCCTTTCTCCAGACCCTTCCCTAGGATCCCAACATCGCTTACGCCCGATAAGAGCAGTCCTCAAATCGTCCTTATCATTCCGCCCCTCCCTTTTCTTTGGGTCTGAGACGGTGCTTTTCGTTGCGTCGCCCTCTCTTTTTTCATCGTCTATAAAGCCGTCCTCGTTATGTCTACTGTTCCCGCCTCCAGCCTTTCCCCCAATTCCCCCCTTTTTTTCCCCTCCTCCCTTTCCTGCACTGTTAACGTATGCCCGGACTCCCCTTGAACTTTCCTCCCTAGGTGCTCCCGGAAGCATTTTTCGAGCCCTCCCATCTCTTTCTTGAATGCCTTTTTTCTTTTGTCCCCCCCAGAAAGAATCCAGGTCTTTTTCGGACTTTTTGTTCTTTTTTTAACCCTGAACCATGTGGGCTCCCCATTCTCCAGAAATTCTTAGGATTAATATCTGACTGTTCCCCATGCGTTTACTTTAATCCATTCATTGCTTAGACATTTTTTTTTCCACAGGACCTCGTCCCCCCCTCCTTTTCACCTTCCCCCTTGAGCTCTTCTTCCTGCGCAATTCAGGGTTAAACCTTTAACTAAGCCCCCATCTCTACCTTCACCCGAGTACCAGCCCCTTGTGGGAACGCTCAGAATGTAATCCGGATCTCCCAGCAAGTTCCGTTCTCTCTCTTTTTAGAATCGCCTGTTTGGTCATCCCCCAACCTTCCTATCCTCTTTCCCCCCACACCCTTGATAAGTCTAAATCCTGCGGAGTTTTCCCCCGCCTTCGTCAACCCCCCTTTCGCCGACTCTCTTTTAGTCACGAACTTCTAACACCCCTTTCTGTCAAGCCCTTTTTGTAGTCCCATAAACTTCTTCCCAAGCAAAAACAAATAGTTGAGTTTTCATTTTCTATTTGTGTCACCTTTCTTTAGGCAGCGAGATCCCCCCTTCCTCTTCATTCTTTTTTGTAGTGAGGATTTCTGGCGTGGCTCCGCCCTCCCATGCGCGGAATATTCCTCCCCCAAACTTTTATCATCTTCCGAGATAGGCAGGTGGCAGCTTGTCTTTCTTTGCACGTTTTCGATTGGGGTTCTTTTTTCCTCTCACTTTGTACCTTCTGGTCCACCCGATACGTGAATTTCACAACTTACCCTACTTACATTCTAAAGGCTGGAGCCCCTTCCCCCCCGTTTGGGCACTCTTGCCTGACAAATTTCTTTAAGGAAAGGCCTCACTCATTCCTTCTTCCCTAGACCCTCCTTCTCCGCACCTTTACATCATTTTCTTTTTTTTTCTTTTGAGTCTCTTTCGACCATGCACACTCTGAGCCCCCCACTGCTTCTAAACATCTCTAGAGCGGTTGACTCGCCCCCGAACTACACTTCGCTTCTTTTTTTTCGGAATCCCAATTTCCGAGCCATTGTTGGTTGCGAGGCTAAACCTTTATTTCCAGGCCCGCAATCCCCTCCTTATACTCCCAGAAACTCCCAATTCCCATGGTTATCGTCCGTTCTCTGACCCCCCGCCTTTTCCCCGTGATCTTTTTTCGTTTTTTCTCTTGAAATTCCCTCCCTAACGATGTTTTCTCGGGGCTTCCGATCCCAAATCCTCCTCGGAAGCGTTTTTCCTGCCCCTTTGCATGAACTTTTTCCCCTTTCAAATAGGGTCTGCTGAGTGCCCCCCAGGAGAACAAGACTAGCACTCCAGCATTATCTTTGTATGTTTTCATACTTCGGAGTTTCTTTAAGTTTAGTTTGTTACAAACCTTCCAATGTACCCCAGAACCCCTTTCTTATGGCTTTATGGCCTTCCTTCCCCTCTGTCTGACCCCATCATGCCTGTTCCGTTCTCAGCCCCCTCCCCCGTTTCGCACCGCTTGGACTCTTTTCCCCCGAGGCCTGGTTTTCGCCGTCAAGGCCGCCTTTCTTTTCCCACTCTCCTACCCTTAACTCTTGTCTGGTTCCTGCGATTTTTCCTCGATTTCCTCCCACCCTGGCTCCTTCATTTCTTTTTTCGTTGAATTCTCGGACCTTCTCAGGTTCACTTGCTTTTTCCTTCCGAGCCCTTTGCGGCCTTCAATGCCCCCTCGCTCCCCTCGTCTGGGAATTCTTTCCTTCGCACGTCTTTTTTTCAGGCCTTTTCTTTTCCAGACGACCGAACGCAGACCCAAGTCTTTGTTTTGCATTCTCTCTATATATCCCCCTTTTTTTGATCGTCCTCTCTTCCTTTAACCCCCCTATGAAACCTTTTTCTTGAGGTAGGTTAGGCACTCATGGCCTTCTGCCCCCTCCTCCCAGTCGACGTCTTTTGCTCTTCCCTCAGTTTTATGAAATGCGTGTCCGACGTATCCTTCCGAGTCCCCCTTAAGTCTTTTTTCCCACGAGCTTTCTTCTTTGCCGCCGACCAACGCTCCGTTCTTTTTGAAAGAAAGCGGCCACCCCCACGCCTGCCCGTCGTTCCTCGGAGTGCTCTCCTCAGCCTCTCCTGATGGCTGGCCTTGTTTTCATTTCCGAAAAACAACTTTTTAGTCTTCCCAGACTTTGTCCCTTCTCCCTCCCTGGTGTTCCAAAGACCTCCTCGAAGGCTGTCTTGGACTCGGACCACATGCCCCCCCTTCCTTGTTTTCCCCCCCCCCCTTTTTCAAACTTCTGTAAGGCGCGTCCCTAACCCGTCTTTTTTTCAGCGTTCTCTACTTCCCACCAATGAACGTTTTTTTTATCCTCCGGACCATCCCCTTCCCGGACGGCTTTCAGAACTAGCCTCGGTGTGCAGTTGATTCGACTATTTTCGGGAGCGGCCCCACGATGTCTCTCTCGGAGTATTTCCCCCCCGTCTGTCAACAGTTATGCCCTCCTTTTGTCCGCTTCCCCTTCGTCCTGGCCCCTGTGTCCGCTCGATGGCGACGAAGTGCAACTGCTTCTGGTTCGTTCTCTCGCCCCTTAGATTCTCCCCTTCGTCTGCGATAGACGACCCTGTCTCGAGCACTCTTGTATGCTGTTTACCCTTCACGGACTCCGGGGGTACTCTTTTTTCTCGTAGCTAAACTCCTGTCGGAGTCCTCTTGCCCTCTCGCGCACTTCCTTGATTTCTTCCTTTAGTTTCTCTTTCCTTCTCGAAGATTTATTCTATTCTTTTGAGCCGTTCCTTCCCTGCATGTCGTGACCCTCTTCGGTATCCCTTCGTAGAGTGGGGATGTTGTCGCTTATCAGCCGTATCTTTGACCCCTGTGGCGCTCCCCTTTTTCCCAAAAGGTCGGTCCCCCACTGCCCAGGCTTTGTTCTTTTCGCCCACCGATCCTTCGACCGACTTGCGAAAAGGGTTTGTCAGCTTA
>Ga0179593_1449037_pt1 | contig 15456 bp, 10 predicted proteins | sample CZODoug2_1_08_16_FD_185931 | JGI IMG/M metagenome (GOLD analysis project Ga0179593, IMG submission 185931) | Vadose zone soil fungal communities from Angelo Coast Range Reserve, California, USA - CZODoug2_1_08_16fungal (PacBio error correction) | ecosystem: Environmental > Terrestrial > Soil >... | reverse complement strand
TTCCCTTTCCACGTTTCAAGATGCTGCTTCGGCGGTCATTTGTTCTGCTACTACTGCCTCTTGCGATGAACATGGACCTTTTTTAGTTTTGTGCGTATTCGTTCCTTTTCCCTTCTTTGATAGGTTTGCCTTCCAGAATCCACCTTGTTTTTCTGAATATCGTCATCTGCAGGCGCTTTTTCGCGAGGGGGACTTTTTTTTTGGTTACCCCCCCCCCCTAGTGTTTTCGGGAGTTGGCGCTTTTTTTTTTTTTTTTTGCCTCTGGCGGTCTTTTGGACCATTTTTTTTTCCCTACTAAGCGATTTTTTAAAGCTTTTTTTTCCCGGTTCATGACTTAGTGCCTTCCCATTTTCTCAGCAGTACTCCCGATACCCACCCCTCGATTACCCGTTTGCTTTTTTTCTCCAGACTTTTGAAGAGCTCCGATGTTCCCCTCTCCTCTATTATTTCTGGCGTATGACCGTGAATTCCCAAACTAGAATTTTTCGAGCTGCGTAGCACTACTTTCCCAGAGATAATCTCGCCTTAATCCCTACTGCAGTCCTCCAACTTTTCCTGGGAATACCCGGAAGCCTACCTTCCTGTTCACGTGTGGGGGCTAGTAGGTTAAGGCGTACACCCTTTCCCGACAACATGCTAATTTTGCCAGGCAGTGATGTTTCCTCTTTTTTAGATTCTTGTGCGGTTGCAGCGCTGGTCAATATTTTTCTTCTCTTTCCCTGCTTACGCCAAAGCCGCAGGTTCGGATTTTTCGCACTCTTTTCATTCTAACATGACTTTTTTTTTCAACTCATCGATTGTATGCCATTGCCCCTTTTTTTCTTAGATTTGGAGCACCCGAGTGACCACATGACCGGGCTATTGCCCTTCTCGGCAAGACCCTTGAATTCCCTTCGAGTCTTCATCTTTTTTTCCCTATGCAAGCGACTTTCCCAATTGATGATTCAGGTGTTAGTCAAGGACGACAATTTTTGGGAATCTTACCTTCATGCCCCCTTCTTGTTGTTTTTAGGTTCTCTTTTTTTTTCTCCCTTATACGCCGAGCCATACTAACCTGCTACGACCGACACCCTCTGCTGAACTTCTTAGTGTTTTATGATGCTGCGCTTTCTCACAACCAAGTAATGAGACTCGCGTTTTTTTTGTCTTTAGTCTTTTCACGCGGCTCTGCTTTGACCGTTTTTATCATTCTTTCTTTCAGGCTTATTTGCTTCTTTTTAGGTACCGATAGATTGTTTCCGTGCGATGGCCTCCCTTTCGTTGAGCTTCGTCAGGATTAGACAGTAAAGTCTTCGTCTAAACTCGCAGAGTCCTCTTTTAATGCACCTTTCCCTTTTCTTAAAACGCCCCCGTTACTGCGATTTTAGCCTTTTGTTGTATTAGATATTCCGTCGATTTTCTGGTAGGACGTCAACTCCACAACTAGCTGTATTCCTTTATTTTCTCTTTCTCGAGCCCCAGGACCCGTAGTCGGACGCGGCAACCCTGTATCAAGGCCTATGTTCTTAGCTTTTTTTTTTTCCGTTATGGCGAGCTTTACCATCGAGATTCATTCTTCCTCAATACTCAGCTTCCTCAAGAGACTTTCCAAATACGGGATCCAGCTTCGATTCGGCCTTCTAGTTAAGTTCGGGTTCTTTCTTTTTTGAGCGAAACTCGTGACCTTCCCCTTCCAGATCTTTTCATTTTTTCTCTGAACTGTACAGTTTTACCGGGGGCACGCGCCGCGGCCGTTCGTTCCCCCCCTTGAGAAGAACTGTCTAATTTTCCCCCTGTTACGTTGAGTAACCCCGGCCCGTGTTTCCTTCCCCTCAGGCTTTCTCGTCCCGGAGCTAATACGTGCATCTTATCCGCCTTGCGCCTCGAAAAGAGTAGACCCTCCACCTAACCATGCGCCCTCTTCTTCTTTTGCTTTGCATCTTCTCTACGATGCTTTTTCCCTCCGAAGAGCTGGAAATATGTTTTTAGGAATTTTTTCCCCTGATAAACTTCTCTTCCATTTCGGGATGCCTTTGTGTAACCTTTTGACCTACCGGCTTCTTCCTATAAGCTCGCCCGACACTTGCGGATGTTTCGCCAACTAACCCCTTTTAATACTAATAAGTTTTGTTCTCTTACTAGTTTTGAGCGAAACCGCGTGCCCCCCTTTGTTCGCGGGCCGCTGCCCCTCCTTCTCGTAGATTCTCCGCCACAGGTCCCTGACAAAGATCCCCGAAGGTTTTGATATTAGACTTTAGCTGAGAACTATCCCCCAATGCCTCGCAAGGAGTTTCTCCTCTTCTGTGTGAGAGCCTGAATTGCCTCCTGATCGCTTCTTTTCAGGGGTCGTGTCTCCGAGTGAGTCTACAGCCTTTAGATCTTACGTTTCCGGCCCAGGGGTTTAAAACCCCGGTGTTTCGATTACTCGACCCCCTGGCTCTTCTAACCGGTTACCCTTACCTTTTCTTTGGTCGTACTTTTTTCTCTCCAGCGGAATACGATGTCCACCTTTGTTCTACTGACTTTGCCGCCCCTCCGGCTCGTCACTGAAACTTTTCCTTCAGCTCGTCTGCGTACTACTCTTTTTCTCCCCTGGCGCTCGTCACCCTCTCTTCCAAGCGCTGCATGGCGACCTCGTTTTTTTTTTTTCCACCACTGCACTTGTACGCCAACTCCTTTCGAGAGGAGGTTGATATTTTCGTTCAGAGCTCCTATGATAACCGAGCGGAGCTCAGTTCCATGAAGCGTCGCCTTTTTCTTGACAACTTCGCCTCTTACAAACCCCAGTGATTCCAATGGTTACACCCCGTTCCCACCGGCCCTTTTCGGAATCCTTTCGAGTTTAAAGCCACATTTTTTCGCTGTGCGTTTTTTCTACCTCGACGATGCGACTCACGTCCATTTGTCGTTCCATCGCATAATTTTAAGTGGATGGGTTCTGATGGTATCTTCGCGGATCTACGCCTGCTGTGTCATTTTCCTTTAGTTGAGTAACCCTCTTCACCTGATTTTATCGCTATCTCAAGGACTCTCTCCTTGTGAAAGAAAAACCGCTCGCCCTCTCCCCCCCTGTCAACTCATGGCGACGTTTCCTCTCCCTCGTGAACCTATACGAACCCTCTTCCTGTTCGATTACGGAGCCGGACTTGGCTATTGTTGTGGGCACCCTGTCCCCCCTTGAATCTCAACCAACCCTTTCCCGTTATAGGAGTGCAGGTATTCTTCTCGCGCTTCCCTAACCTTCCCCTTAAAACCAACAACAGAAGAACCTTCCCTAGTCTAAATGGCGTCCTTCTCTTCCCCCTGGGCCCCCCTCCTTTTAAATTAGAGATTGCCCGGAATCACTCCCAGTGCTCGCCGCTTTCGGCTCCTTTTTCTTTTATTACATGTGCCTCTCCCTGATGTCGACGGCTAGTCCACATTTCTCAGAAAAAGTTGGCCCAGAGGTCCCCTAGTTTTTCCTTACCAGTCTCGAAAGAACCCCCCTAGTCCTCCCTCCTGTCAAGAATTTCGCCCTTGACCTTTCAGGACCTTTGTAGTTTTGTTTATACGAGCCCCCGCAGAAATTTCTCCCCCGCTCTGAGCCGCCAAATCTTTCTTAAATTCCCTCCACCGCGTGATGCGTGATTCTCTAGGCATGTTTTTCTGAGAGGTGTCCTGCTCGTCGGCTTCCCCCCTTACAAGCCTCCCTTTAAGTTTTTTTTCTTCCGTCCCTCCTTAGGTATAAGCCTTCATGAATTCGTCTTCCCCTCTGAATTCATGAACTCTTCGACAGATGAGCTCTTCGGTCTTTGTGCAAGCGTCCTCCAAAATCGACGGTTTTAGTCCCCGAACGCCTTTTTACTTGTAGACTCTACCCCGATGTCTTCATCCGATAATTCCTTCAGGTCTTTTACCGTAATTTCCTTCTTCCTCCCCCTTCCATGTAATATATTGGATCGTTTAGTACGTTCCCTTGCCGGTCTCTACAGAGACTCCTTTCCCGGGAACTCGGTGGCTTTGATCTTTGCTTTCTATTTCTTCTTTTCCCCTTTCTTTTCTTCGCCCAGATGAAAAGCCTACGCCATGTGGCCCAGCTGCCTTCCCCTGCGCCTGCGATGTCTTCTGACTTTATTAGGCATCGCCATTCGTGGAATGCCGGCCATAGACCTATTCCAAACCCCCTCCTTTTAACCCCTTTGCACGATGCCCCCCGAGCTGTGCCAAGATAGTTCCCCTCATTAATTTTTAGTTTGTATAGCCCCCCTCAAGGACCAGGCACTTCAGCCCTATGGTCAAGCGTGAATCTTCCTTCTTTCTACTTTGTGTCTAGATTCCTTCCTTCCTTCCCCCAACGATGACAGATGTTTCCTCTTTTATATTTTTGCTACCCAACTGCACCCTCCCCCCCAATTATCCTTTTGCCCGCGGGTTTCTCTTTTTTTCGGTCCCCTTAAGTTGGGGATATGGCTTCTTCCCTGTTCATGTCTCTGCAGGAATTCCCGTCCAGTTCTCCCTTTTCCCTGATTGACCTTGGTTGAATGCTGCTTTCGTACGCGCTGGTCGTCTTTTTTGATCTGGGTCTCGGACTCCTATCGCTTCCGTTCTTTGAGCTAGCACTCGAGGCTTAGTCGATTTCCCAGGTCTCATGGTCGTTCTCCGCCAGTAGAGCGCCACCGATAACCACGCCAATGCGTTGAGGTCCTTTCCGAAAGATCGGCCTGACAAGATCGATACCCGGGGGAAAGAGATTCAGTATGCTTGGCTCTTTCCTTAACCTTTTTTTACCAAACCGTCGATTTTTTCGCGTCTTTTCAATTTTCACGCCCTCCCCGCCTCTTCTCATATTCCTTTTGAACAGTTCATCAGTCCTGCTTTAGAAGTTTGTTAGGCTGATACGGACTTCTTCCTGCCTAAAAATAGACGGTGATGTGGGGTTTTTTTGAGGACAGGAGTAAACCTACTACCCTTTCTTCTTCCAACGCATTCTCCTCTTTATGCCGTCTTTAGCTCCCTTGGCGGTTACTACCTCTTCCATCTTTCCTCCTAGTGATGAAAGCCCTTCCGACGTTTACTATGGGCGTTTTCAGAAGTCCTTCATGATGCGGCCTCGCTTTCTTTTCGACTCCCTCATCTGCATGTAGCGCCCTTTCTTTCCCAAATGGTAGTTTCGGATTCTGCTGAGCCGTGCCGCTCTCATTACGTAGTGGTCTTATGAGACGGAAAAGCCCATTACATCCTTCTTTTCCTGTGAGGATTACCCTTCCCTCCTCCTGTAAGACCTTTGCGACCAGGTTGTTCCCCTTTCCCGGACTCCAAGAATGATAATATCCCCACGCCTCTTCTGTTGTCTTTGTTAGAACTTTCGCTTTTAGTCACGACTTTGCTACGGCAGAACCCCTCTTTCTTAGTCTGGTTGATTATTGCTTTTTGCAGGGTTCCAAACCTCACTGCGCCGATCTACCCCCAGACAGATTTGTATATTTGCTCTGATGGAACAGTTTGTTACCCAGGCTCTTGAGGCAGTGAGTCCTCCGACTAGGCTGTTGTGGCCGTACGCTCTCTAGGAAGTCATTTTAGAGATACGGTCGTGCTTGGCCCCGCGGAATGGTCTTTGCCCCCCCATGACTTTTTTTTTCGTTGAAGCTCGCTGTCCTGCGCTCAGAGACTCGAGCAGATCGATCTCCCCGCCAACGGAATCCCTTTTTCTATTGATATTGAGATCTGTTGTCGTCAAACGCTCCCAGTTTTCCCTTTACTCCGCTTCCCCTTTCGCTTCTTTTTTCGTTCGGACTGTTCGCGTTTTCCTTGTCTCAATCTCTCATTGTAGTCTGGTTCTTTCTGCTACTATTCCTTCGCCTATCCCAGTTTGCGCCTCGCGCATCCCTCTTAGAACGCTGCTAGACCCCCCCCTGCCCCCCTATCTCCCTTTGAGTAGTAGTGCATTCTTTTCCCCTCGCATCCCGCTAGATCACCCGACTCTCTGAGACCTCGTCTTCCTCCTTAGTTCTTGCATTCCCGTTTCCAGTGCCCACTCCCTTGCAGCGGCTTTCAAGTCGTAGATGCCTCTTTCTTCCGCTGTTTGAGTAAATCCACCTATGTGCCCCAAGAACCTTAGGCATCCCCCGGTCGTTCCCCGGTGCATCTCTTCAGACGCCGCTTCATCCCCGACAAGCGTATGTATCGCCCCTCGGACACCCGACCCCCTTCTCCTTGGTTATGCAAGCCAGCCCTCTCCTCTTCCTTTCGGCTGAGAGAGGCATAGGTCTATTAGAGATCAAGATGAGCCCCCCTTTGCTCTTTCTGCCTTTTCCTCCTTTGGCACCCGAGACGATCATCTTCGTCCTGTCGGCAGACCATTTGCTCTTATGTTTACCCCATCTATCTCTTTCCCCTTTTTTTTTTGAGTGGGTTTTTTTTTTCTCTACACATCCGGGAATGGTTTTACTTGCGATCCTGAACGTTCCCCCTTGCCTAAACAGGGTGATCTCGCCCTCTTGGCTTTTGCTCCTCGTCCTTTTCTTCGTCTAGTATTTAGCAACCCATCCCCCTTCCGGCCTTTAGCAATTTGGAGGATGGATGATCACCTCTCTCCCTCCCTTGCGGGGTCGGTGCCCTTCGTTTATCCTGTGGTCCTTGGTATGGTCATTGAGCTGAATTCGCTTCTTTGATCTCGCTGTTTGCTATGAAGAAGGCCTCTTGCCCTGGTAGTACACTCGGTTTGTCTTCCTTTTCCCGAACCGATTCGCCCTCCCTAACGAAGAAGACCTGTCGGCTTGTCGATTTTTAAACTGCGGTTCTCTGTAGGGAAATCGACTTATTTCCTCCCCCCCGTTTTTTTTTCCTTGATCGGCGTTAACTTTTCTTTATTCAAGCCTTCAGTCCCCCTTCCCCTTCCAATCATCGCGGATCGGAGATTGAGGCTCTCTAGATCGATGGCTCCCTTTTTTACCCTGAAGCTCGCTGCGACTTCCCAACTCTCACTTCTCCACCTCTTTCCAACCCATCGCTTTCCCAATCACCTGACGCGCCCTTCCGGCTTTTTTTTCTTTTTGAAGTACCGCCCCCTCCGGTTCGATTTTCGGCTGATCCCTCACCTCTGGCAGATCTTACGTCTCGACAAACAACTGCTTCACTCCCCTTCGGTGCATGGGACATGAATTGCAGCATTCTGTCTTTTTTTTCCCTTGCTGCCGTAGTAGGTTAACCCAGTTAACGGACGAATCAGTATAGCTATCTCTCCCGTCCTTCTGATTCCATACCCCCCCCCCCCCCTAGAATCCAAGATCTCCCCTCTTCTTTTTACCTTGTTCATCCCGACGCGTGACCCTTCTCCCTAACTTCTTTTCATAGGAGTTTACGGGTTTGTCATCGAATCATCAACCATTCTCATTTTCTTGCGTTCTCTTGATTTCTGGCGTGTGATCTTTCCTCGTATAAATTTTAACTCCCAGTCCCCCCAACCACGAACGTGTGCGTCTTAGTACTCACGTCGGTCCCTCCTCCAACTGCATCAGCCCCTTGCCCTTATATAAATAGACCCTGTCGGTGTTTTTTTTTACTCTGACCCCTTGCTGCCCACGGACGGTAATTTTTTGTCAGCTTCAACCATCGCCCCCCCAAGTTGGGCAAGAGGCGAATACACTTCCTGTCCCCAACCGGCGAGCAGTGCTCAACCTGAATTATTCCTTCTCCCAGTCATTTCCCTGAAGCCAAGTTGCCCTATCTTCGCCAGGCTCGAGAAACCGACCCTTCTTAGCTTCCAACCTTCCCCCCCGTCCCTTACCCCCAGCGGTTCTTATCCCCTCTCCGGCTTTTCTTTCTGCGAGGGGGCCCTTCCCCGCAAAACTACCTTTTCAGTTTCTAGTTGAACTGCGTCCTTATCCTCTTCGCCAATTCCTCCTGAATCGTTCGGAAGCTTTTTTTTTTCTCCCGTCTTTGCTCTTTCCGACGCCTCTCCCCTCCGTTTCGAAACGCCGTTTCAGGGTAATTCTCCATCAAACAAAACTTCAATAGACAAGAGTTTTCCTCCTATGATTTCATCTAGTAAACTCCTCCCAGCAGAATCATCCTTTTCCTCTTCTTACGTCGAAATTCGGGATTAAATACGTTACCCCCCTACCCCCTTGACGCCAGCTTTTTACTTCTCCCCAGTTTTTCCTTTTAACCCCCGTATAAGCAAACGATCCTGATGGCCCGACATCTTCCATCCGGCAAGTCTCCCTGCGCCGATGACTCCTGATACTTTTTTTTCCCCCTCCCTCTGCGATCGGTTTGGATGGTGGGGCCTTCAACTGGCCCCTCCTCCCCCACCTGTAATTGAAAGGAAAGTCCGACCCCCCCAGTTCAGACCCCTTTCTTTCCTGTAGTTAGCCCCCCCCATCCTCTTTGGGCATTCGTTTTGGTACCGGAAGTAAATCCTCCTAATAGTTGTTTCTCTCTCCATGTCTGTAAAGAGACAGTGCCTCTTTGCTTTCATCACCAATCAATATTTCAGCCCCCTCTTTTTTCGGTAGTCCTTTCTTGTAAATTCGGGTGCTTTCTTTTCACTTCCTACCAGCCATTTCATTTCCCTTTCCTTGGCAATTCCTTATTTTTCCCTAAATTTCTCAGTTGTTCCTGCGAGACTTGTTCTCCCCTGTCTTTCTTGGCGGTAGTATTGCACCTTTTTCCCTGTCTTTCTTTTGACGGCCCCTCCCTTCTTTTTAGAACCAATCTTTGCTTCTATTTCAAGTTCATGACGTCTGCTCCAATTTTCCATGCGTACCACCCCCCCTATTCTTTGTTATTTTTAGACTTCGGGAAGTCAGAGATTAAAGGATCCTCGACTGGTTTGACCGGAACGTTGCGGTTCTTTCGATTTGGCGCCTCTTTGCACACTGCTCCTCCTTTTCCTCTTCTATTATGACCTTATTGTTATTCATTTTTTACCTCTTTCTTTGATTCCGGTCGCGGTCACTTCCTGTGATCCATCAAAGAGGGTTGGAAGGGTTTCCGATTCTGGCGTAACCGTCCTCCCTCACGGAGCCTTTCCCTCGCCCTATGTATTTCGTCCTCTATGGGCGGTTGACTCCGCTGGTCTCATCTTCGGTTCAGAGTTTTAACAGAAACGATACGCTCCCAGTCTTACTGGGCCGGTCCTGGCAATTCTTCTTTCCTCTTGCTCCTCAGGGATTCGAACTTTGAGCAGGCCCATTAACTCTGTTCTCCCACTTTGTCGTGCGATGGGGAGCAGCCGTTTACCCTCCCCCTCCGTGGTCATTGTAAGCGTCAGGTTTTGTCACTTGACAGGCTTGCTCGGGTTCCCTTGGATTTAATCGCCTTCTCCGGTGATGGTTTTCGACTTTCCTCCCCGTTTAGTCTCTAGTACGGCACCTTTTTTCTTCTTTTTTCTAGTTGGCCGACTTTATAGCGAGGTCCCTACTATTGTTCATCCCTTGAGATGATGCTTCTCTTGGGACTTTTGTTTCCCCAACTAACATTCCTGCTCGGATTCTCTACCTCTCGTTTCGCAGGTTAACGCGGTTCTGATGAACACTGGACCTCGGATTCTTTTTGATCTTGGATTTCCTCCTCTTTGTTTGTTTTGGTCGCTCGAGACGTCATTATTCATCTCTAGTTTTCCGTTGAGATTATCTCTGCCGACTCCTTCCGAGGCAGCGCGCTTCCGCGCGCCGATCTCCGGTACTTTCTCTTCCTTCCCTGAAAACGGTTAAGCTTCGATTTCAATGGTTGTTGCTCTTCTCTATCTTTTCGTCATTTTAGAGAGCTCCGCCTAACCAGCAGTTCTATGGCTTTCGCGGCCGCTTATTGCGTTTATCCTTTGTACAGGCCTTTGTGGGGCGTTTTGTCTCTTCAATTCTAGCCTTTTTTCGTTCCGTTGCATCCCAGAGCATCGAATTCTAGCGCTGCGAAGTCCTCATCCCTCCTCTTTTCTTTTCTTATTGGCGTACCAGTCGTGCAGTTTTTTTCCGTGCGTGGCCATGACTGTTATGATGATCACCTACAGCGCATTGTAGCCCCTCTCCTTCCGCCGAATTTGCCTGAACAGTCAGCTCGCGTCTGCAGCCGCTCCTAGTCTTTTTTTTCACAGTCGCTCGACGAATTCATAAGCATCGGATTTCCTTGGGTTCATAGGCCGATGTGTACTACCCCCCGCAACGGTCCGAGTTTAATCTTTGTCCTTTTCCTCGATTTTCCTGCCTTTTTTCTAGCCTTTCACCTCGACCAGCGGATGTAGGAAAGACTTCCGTCCCCCACTTGCTCCCACGATTTTGGCTGGAGACGAAAGCGTCGCGAGAAGTTTCCGGCTAGCGTAATATTTTCTCTTAAGTGAACGTGCTCGCGTGGCAACAGTCGGGCTCTTGGAGGGCCTTAGACTCACTTTTTGAAATTCGGCTTCCCCTTGCCGGAGTGTAGTTTTTTTTCAACTTTTTCACCCCTATACTTTTGTTTTAGTTGATTTTTTTTCTTACCCAGCGCAAATGGTTTTTTCTTTCGACTCTGAGGAAAAGATGATTCTTTCCGGGACGAACCCGGTATTCCATTCTCCCGACGGCGGGTTATGTTCTTATTAGAGATAGTTCCGCCCTATGCCGAGATTGAAGGCATTACATCCTGTGCTTGCCCCGCTGAAGCGGCCTCTTCGTTTCGAACTGTCGCATACAGCCTGTCTTTTTTTTCTTGAAGTCATTTTCTGATCAAAGTAGCGAGTGTCCCTCACTCTACGCTCCCAGCCTGGCATTTTTCTTCCCCCCATCTTGCTTATCTTGGAGTTACGACACTGGCTTCTCTTACTTTCCTAAATTCTCCCCCGATTGCCGGAAACTGCCGGGCTGCATGTACCCTCTCCTTGGCAACTTTTTAGGAAAAGTCTCGTCTGCTCCTTTACCTCTACCCCAGCATATTCACTTTTCTTATAAGGGGCTGCATTGGTTTTTCCACCTCAAACGCCTCTTGTAAGACAATCAGCAGTTTGATCTTCGAGGAGGGCTCTTTCCCAGCGCTATGGATGATCCGAGATAGATCTAAACTTCTAGATGCGTCCGGCTCTCCCACCTCTCCCCAAACGCCCCCCCCCAACCCTCCCCTGCCTTGTCTTCCAAAATGGTGCACAACGGTCCCGACGGTTCCTTTTTCCCTTCCCCGAATCAAGTTAGAATACCATTTTGCTTCTTTGATACAAATTCGTATTTTTTTGGGGGGGCCCGTTTTCTCTCCTCCCCTAACAAACCTTCTCAGAAACTCGCCCGTTTTTCCTTCCTTCCTCTTCACATTCCTTATATCTTGACATGCTCCTGCCTTCCGTTTTTTTCCTTTTCGTCTAATCCAGTCCGCTTTCTTTTTTTTAATCTATCCTTATCTCTCCCTCACGGACCGTCCAGTCTCTTACCGACCAAAACTTTTCTTTCTTCCCACTCCAAGATACTGAAAATAACTCCTGTCTAACCCTAAAGAAGCCGAGTTACCCCTCTCGAACTCTCGTTTTCTTAGCCTCCTTCTGCGAGGTCTTGGTATGTGTTTTTGTCCCCTTCCCCTGCGCATCGTCCCCCCCCAACCCCTCAAGAGCCGGTTATAGGATTCTTCTCCGTTGTTCTTCTAGCGCTGAAAGTTAGCCCACCCCCCTCGAACCACCACAAGCCACCCTCCCATTTCGTTCCTTCCTAGTTAATTTGGCGTACTTTCTTCCTGTTTCCTCCAACGTCAAACCTTTCTTTACCTTCACCGCCTAAACTACCTCTCCCTTCGTAAAGGTTTTCCTTATTCCCCAAATGCGGCCCCCACGGCTTTGATTTTCGCGTCTGGACACCCTCCCAACCAGGCGCCTGCGATGGACTTCTTCTCAATTTTCCCCTCAGAAGGAGGTCCTTTTCCTAGCCTAAGAACTTCTGCCCTCCTTATTAGTATGATTGGCCACCCTTTCCAATCCTAGTTTTTTTCACCCAGCTTAGTGAAAAAAACTTTTCTTCTTAACCAATCGTTGCGTACCTCTTTTCCTTGTGCTTTCCTTCATTTCTGGACATTTACGCCCCCTTTTCGGTCACCTTTCCGGCTTTCTTTCTCCCAGCCTGAACCGCCTCCTTTATCCAAATTGTAACGAAGGAATATGACCATCTTTTTTAGCGATTTCCTGAACGTTCTGATCTGTCCGACATGCCTCCTCCCCCCCCCCCCCGACGGTTGTTTTTCCCTTCAGTTCTTTTTCCATGTCTCCATAAATCCAAGACCCGGCCCATTAATATCTTCTTCAGGGCGCTGCTATTTCTCCCTTTCCCCTATTAATCCCTTTTTTTTCTCCTTGATTCCCGCTCGACCGCAGGGACCCCTCCCTTAATGGACAGTGGAACTCGTTCGAAATCTGTGCATTTATTGTTTAGAGCGCTGTTTTTCAAAGAAAGAAACTTCCCTGATGACATCCGACCCGCCACGCCTCCCTTTTCCCCTTTCTCCTTCCCTTGTGCCTGTCCTTTCCTTCGTCGGACTGCTACCTTCTGCTTGTGCTGAAGGTCGAACGTTCCATAGTCTCCCCCCCAAACATTTTTTTTTCCTCCGAAAAGCGTGGCCAGATATTGGTTCATATACATTTTTTTTTGTCGCCCTTACTCTCTCTTCTTTTCTTTTGTCCCTCCGTTAACCTTTCTCTTTTCCCTGTTGTTGTGGAGTGAGAGATTTAACGGCTGGTCCCTGACCTCTTTCGGGTTCCTTTTTGTCTCCTCCCGAGATTAAACCAATATTCTGGCCACGTGTTTTCCTTCTGTCCATTAACCGTTTTTTTGATCTTCTTCAGTGCTTCCATCATCACCGATCCGAGGTTTATTGCCAGGCCCATTCTTTATCTTTCCCTGCAGAGGGTGGCCTGAGGTCGATGGCGGTCGGATCGGCACTTTTTTTTCTATGCGGTCTTTTTTCTTTCCAGGTCTTTCTTCATAATAGACATATTTAAAAGCTTTTTATGTTCTTTTCATGACTGTTTTCTTTCATCCCCCTTCAATGAGACGTCCTAACCTTCTACCAACAAGATGATACCGAATCTTTCTTCTGACTTTAGAAGCCGATTAACGATCCCATGGTTTTCGTTTGATTTATGGCTCAGATGAAAGCACCTGAGTTTCCCCACGACGACTTGCGCTTGAGCTTGGCGGCTCTAGTTTCTAAGAGTCATCTTCTCATGGCATGCACAATGCAAGTTATCCCTTTTCTAATTTCACGGCCTTTGTTCACTTTTTCCCCTAAAAACTAGACGTGAGAGGGGGTTTTCCCCCATTTTTTCTTTTCGCGTCGTTCCTTAACCTTCGTCTGGGATCCATCCGGGATGGCCCTCCCCGACGCAGATTAGCGCAAACTTATGAGCTCTTTTTTTCCCGGATGACGAGGTGGTTCCCTCCCTCTAGAGTGTCTTCAAGACAAAGCCGGATTGTCCTTTTGATTTCCCCTTTCCGTTGCTCCTTTCTATTCTGAACCCCTGCTTCGCCGGGTTTTTATCCATGCATGTAGCTCCTCTCCACTTTTTCCCCTTGTGGAGCGACCGCGCTTTCAGTCCGTAAGTGGGCCGCCATTTCCCCCTTCCAAGTCTTCCACTGCAGGCGGGCTCCTCGTTTTCCCTTTTCCCTTGCCAAATGCTCGGTTCAGGTCTTCTTCCAGGCTGATACTTACTCCATTAACGTCAGGTCGGACAAAGTTCTTCCTTGTTTCTGGTGGCTCTTCATTTATCAGGCGGCGATCCCGCTACGACTCCTAGAACCGCTCTGACTTCGTGGTTGATCCTCTTTCGGGTGCACAACAATTTTACATTCTGACCTTCTCGACCAGCCCTCTTTTATAGTTTACCACGCGTCTCGAGGGCATGTCCCAGGGAGTGATGCATTCGATCTTGATTCTTCCTCTTGGTGGTTAGGTAAGCGCCTACGTCTATAGATACGTATCTTTTTGATTTGCGTCATAACTCAAGCGCCTGTGACGGGAGAGACAGAGCCCTGAAGACCCCTTTCGATTTCCCCACTCACATTTGCAGCGCGAATGGTTCTCTCAGGCTCCTCCTCGCGGTAGGAGTCAAAGAAGCCAAGGCGTATTCGATGTTCTTGCTCCTGAGCCTGAACGGCGCTTTCCTCGTCCCCATTTCCTCAGGCCGCTGCCGATTTTTTTTGAGACGTTGCTCGTCCCTCCTGGCGAGACCTTCCTCCCTCTCTCATTTCTCGTCTAGAGATAGAAGTCTAGATACGTACTCAAGCTCTCACATCCTCGATTTCTTTCCAAGTCGATGCATTTCGGGCGCGTTCATGCTTCCCGCTTCGATCCTCCGTTTCTCTCCGTATCCCGATTATTCCTCCGTCCTTTTTTTCCTGAACCAGTTTCCCCGTCTCTTCCCGCCGCCCCCTCCTTCCCCCATCGTAGACCTTTTCCTGTCTTAAGCCCTTTAGCTCGGTTCGTAACTCAGAGATACGCTTACTCCTTCGCCCCTTCTTCTTTTAATTCGCTTTCCAGCATCGCCGTCCCTAAGCTTTCCCTTCCCTCGTTAAACTCGGCTGTAGACGCCGCAGTCAACCGCCCCCGCTTCAGTGTGGGGAATTTCCCGCGCGCTGAGAGTCCTGCCGGAGCCTTCGGCTCTTTAGTTACTTCGCGCCCGAACTGATTCTCCCCCGACCGTCGGGCCTCTCTTGTCAGCACCTGGGCTTGGCCCGACCGGCCATTTGCCTCTTGGTTTCCCATTTGCCCTTTATGAACTCCTCTCTCTCTTACCGCCCCCCCTCTTTGAGAGAGATGAGGCCGCGACACCTCACGCGGCCCGGCTTCTGCTTTTCACAGCGGTTCGCCAGTGTCCGAAAAAGTGTTATCGAACAACTTTCCCCGACTGGGTAGGTGTTGGGTACTTGATTTTTTTTTTTGGTTTTTCCTGAGTTCTTAGTTATGCGTTTTCGGCAGGAGAGGCATATTCCCGCAGGTGGCTTTGCGCTACCACGCGAGCTGCTTTTCTGGCTTTTTCCTCCCCTCTGTTTCTATGAAGGCGAATCAACTACAAGTGCGCACGCCTTGACAACGCCCCTGGTTTTAAACTCTACTCCCGGCTGTTTTTCCCATGGGCTTCTTTCTCTGGATCACGCTCAGAATACGTTCCTGCGCTTAAAGCCAGTCGAGTATAATCGATCCTAGGCCCGTTATGCCTTCCCTTCCTGTTATTGGTCAGGTCAATATCTTTCCCCGTTCGGTCTACAAGGCTATTCGCCCCCTTCTCGTCAAGCGGGATGAATGAGGATGTTCCCCATGCAATACTTGTCGTTCACTCCTCTCCTGGCTCTTTTTTACTTTCCTCCTTGATACTTTCTCCTCCCGCTCTTCCTTTAGATCCGCTGAGGGAGATTAAGCGAGGAGAAGGATCTCCTACAGTCCACGCTAAAACCCACAAACCCCCTAGAAGCTACTTTAGCCCAATCGGCCTTAAAACGTACAATTTCCCCCCATGTTCAGATCCTTCTCCAAAACCTACAGTGGGTGCATTTGGCG
>Ga0179593_1651216_pt1 | contig 15458 bp, 14 predicted proteins | sample CZODoug2_1_08_16_FD_185931 | JGI IMG/M metagenome (GOLD analysis project Ga0179593, IMG submission 185931) | Vadose zone soil fungal communities from Angelo Coast Range Reserve, California, USA - CZODoug2_1_08_16fungal (PacBio error correction) | ecosystem: Environmental > Terrestrial > Soil >... | reverse complement strand
GATGTCCCTCTCAACTCATATCGATACGACAAAATTCCCCTTGATTTGTTTCACAGCGCCGGGGGCGCGTGCGTATTGAGACTAGTTCTATTTTCCAAGCAGACGTCGGGTGGGAACGGCGTGTTTCCCAAATTTTGTTCTCGATTCGAGAGTGTAACTCCAACTTCCTTTCCCTTTAACGAAAGGGGTTTCACTGCGAATAATCTTAGGCAAACTTAACCCTTCATGACTTACCGAACACGTGCCAACCTCGAGTCTGGCGCGATTACGCAGCTTTCTCTTAGTTTCTCCCCTTGCCCGCAGCCTTCCACTCTTGGAGCGCTACCAAGCGTCCAGCCCCCTAGAAAGGACCAATCGGGACCCTACCTTCGTTCCCTGTCCGGTACAGTAAGTGAAGATGGACTCGCTGGATGCTGGCTCTTCTTGCCCTTTTCCCAAGTGGCGAAAGGCACCGCGGAGGCACGGATTGTTCGATCCTTCCCCGAGTAGATTTTCATCACCCCGGCAACTTCTCGACAAGCCGTTTCCTTTTTTTTTCCCGTACCAGGCGCCTCGCCCTTGTGAGGTCTTGCTGCGAGACGCCCTGGTTTATCAAAGAGATTGAGCCCTTTTCTTTTGTCGTCCGCCCAGCTTCTGTTCTCGTCTTGAGCTGCTTTTCAGGATCCCGCTTACGTTCACCTTAGGAGTGGGACTGTACAGTTTCCGCTCGAGCGGGAGCTGCAGCTCCACCTATTGTGATTGGGAACGGTTCTCGCGCCTCTCGAGGCTTGCGCCCTGCGCTGACCTGCTTCTCTTTGCCCACCAGGCCGCGGTCCATTCCGCTCAGGGAGTCATTCCCGCTCTTCCTGACTACGCGCCCGCCTACTTTGCGCGCACCAGTTGAGGCCTTGTTTCCCCCCCTAGAGTCGGCCGGGGCCTTTTCAGTGTCCCGCTCGCAGAGTCCCTGCCCTGGTCTCGTTTTTAGTTGTCGGATCGGGTTTTTCCCTGGGCGAGGGAACGCGATCGCCGGGGATCCGCTAGATATGGGACGGGGCCCTCTTTTCCAGCCGGTTTTTTTGAAGCTGGGTTCAACGTAACTCGACGCGAGCATTGATTTTTCCTTTATTTTTCTTTTTTTTTTCCTCCGCTATCGGCGGCGGCCCACTATGACAGTCCGGTGTCTTTCCCCTTTTTCCCAAAGTGACATGTTTCGTGCAGGCCCCCCATTTTTTCGGTAGGTGCGTTTTTTTTCGTTCCGCGCGGCATCACGCCGTGACTTTTTTTTATTCTCTTTCTCTTTCTCTGAGTTCGGCATCGCGATATTCGCCAAACTGCTCCTTAAGTTTTTGATTTTACCGCCACGACGCCCTATTGTTTTTCCCGGTTTTCCCCAACCCTACAGGTCTACGTTCGCTACACCTCCTTCGTCTGGTCGCGGTCTTGAGCGCCAAGTCTCTGCCCCTTTTTTTCCTACGCCAGGTTCATCCGTCCGAGATCGTGGTGGACTCCTTTTTCAAGTGAATCGTCACATAATGACCTCGCGCACTATTCTTCCCCCCCCTGATTACGCCCGATACTACCCTTCTGCCCACAGAAGCACACCTGCCCCACGACCCCCTATGATGCACACCCACCCCCTCTCATGGGGTTGACACCCACGCCACCCCTTAGCCCACCACAAGAGAATTTGCATCCCCCATTTACCCTCCCCAAAATTTGATATTCCGGATCTTTGTGTCAGGCCATACTGAGACTCCGACCTTAGAAAAGACCAGAATCGCTCCCGCTGAGAGTGACTACATCAAGTTGTTATAGAGCCAGATTGGTGCCGGAAATGCGCTTTCTCCCTCGTACCCCGTCCCCGTCAATTCATTCACAGGGTGAACTGCTTCAAAAATTCCCTCCTTTCAAATAAAGTGCTTTAAACCTTCTACAGGGAGCAGGAGAGAGACAGCGAGAATTTTGGCTGCACTCCTTTGTTGAAGGCTGCCCCTCCTCCAACCTTTACGAAAACTTGTGCGAAACGTTCCCAACCCCGCTCACTTACGCGACCTGAGTAAGAAAGCTTCCCCTAAGCGGCCGACACGGGAGGAGCGAGGAACTCCCCCCCCCTTCTGCAGGACGGGTTCTTCTCGAGTCTGCCCTCTAGAGACAACGTCCCCCCCTTGCTGAAAGACCCTTCCAGGTAGTTTGAAAGAGATAACCATCCCTCCAAAGTCCTTGTTTCGCATGCACAAGGGAACAACACCTTCAAATCCCACCATCCCCCTGGGAGTGACAGTGTCGATGGGCGAGCATTTCACCATGCGCAGACCGCAGGATGCTATGGCGCTTGGACCAAGCAGCAGACCTCCCTCAAGAAGTATACGAAAGTAGGTTAGGCTCTCGTAACAGCGTAGGTGCAACTGCTTCGAGGAACTCTGAGAGCCCTATACTCCCAATGTGCTCACTCGTCCCCCTAGAACCAAAATCCTTTTTCACTCGCCCCACGAGCGCCGACCCCCCCTGCCGTCCCCACATAGTCTCTCTCGCTTCGGTTATCTTTTTCTTGCAGGTACACGTGACGAGACTTCCTGTTACGTTGACCCCCGTCCCCAGCTGGTCCGATAACGCTTTGATTGACCCGCCCGGAGGAGAACTGAGACGTTTTGCGAGCTCCCCAGACCAGGAACCAAGGCGATCAGCGATTCTAAGACACGGCTCGAGCCCGACAGCAAGAGACATTCGTGAAGCCTTCCGAGCGCTCCCCCCCCCGGGCTTGCCAAGTTCAGCCCTTGCCCGGCGCGCGATGTGTCTAGTAGAGCATCTTGGAACTTCTCTTCCTCTGCAGTGGATGACATTCCTTTCTCCCAGTGAGGCCTTCACCCGTTTCGCCGGCTTTGTTTTACCCGCGGCTTGCTTTTTTGAGGCGCTCCTCGCTCCATGAGCTTCAAGTCCCGAAGCTCGCCGCTGAAGAGACTCAAGAGGTCCCCTCATTATACCCCCCAACGAGGAGTGATAGGACTGGCCTTAACTAGCAGTAGTAAGTTACACCTTAACTACCCCCCGTAGCCTGTTTATGCCCGTCCGTGCGCGCGCGCCCCACTGCGAACCCACATGATCTATCTACTAGCTGTAAGTACATCTATATTTCTGAGGCAAACCCCCCTCTAGATACGCAAGGAAAATACGTCCCCGTTCTAAGTTCCCCTTATGAGACTTTCCTGGTTTCAATAGAGAGCCAGCTCAGTGGGAGGATTGCTCCATCCCCTCGTTAGATGCTATTGAAGACCCTTAACGAACCTCTAGTTTAGCCTAGCCGCCCCCCCCCCATCCACCCCCCTCGGCAACAGTGAGTGGAAAAGCGGGAGATCGGGGAGCAAGCCCTGACCACGACAACGCACTTTTCTACCAAGCAAGGAAATGACCGCCACTATTGAGAGACGCTCTGCGTACTCAGCTTCCTGCGCGCTGGTAGTTCCCTTCGTTCTGCCAGTCGGGTCCAGTGCGTCACTACGCTTGACCTTTGCCTCGAAAACGCAGAAGCTTCTTGCTCAAAATCAAAAAGGAGCATGAGAGTGGTCCCTTGGGCTCAGGCGACCCCCCGTCCTTGGTGGCCGTAGCAGTCCGGCACTACGGCCAATCGTACCTGGGCGGAATAACGCAAGCACATGAGGCATTCCACCGGCTGAATCAGGGTCCCCTAGGTCTTCCCTCGGAGGTACCGGGTATAATATCTCCCTGACTGACCTTCGATCCACACCCTCACTCTGTGTCATACCTCAACGACGACGGGACGCACTCACGTCCAACACTGTAAGAAAGGTGGCCGGTTCCAGCTCACGCATACCGGCATCCTAGATCGGTCTACGCCCAAGACAACGACTGATTAATACCCACAGTTCCTTACCACCCCCCATCGTCATATCCCCCCTTTCTTCGTCCTCCTTTAGACCTCGTACTCCGATGTTTTGCTCCGACCCAGAGCTTACCACGAAGTTCACGGGTGGAGACTGCGTCTGCCGATACATGATTCACGGCGGGAACCCACTACACGGCCAACCCCAGACCGCTCAAAATAACCGCAAGCCATCCCCCTTACCCCGACCCACGGATGAGGGTTACCAGGGGATCTTACCCCTCCATCTTCTAAGATCTTCGAAGCGCGCCACCATCCTTGTCGTGCCACCCCGTCAAAGCTCTAAAATTCAACCCTTCAAGAACGGACGCCGGTTTTTCCACTATACCAAGTCCAGGCGGCGAGACCCCGAAACAAAACCAAATGGTAAAACCCCAATTTTTCCTAGTTTATAAAAAACCGGAGGTTTGTGACCCTGTGTAAGAAACTTAGTTCTAGACAACAGTCAAGGGAGATACGTATTACAGCGGCCCGGACAAGTCATCCCTATTCCCCCAGGTACAGTTTTTTAACTTAAGAGAATCGGAAAAGATAAGAATTCCTCAGGGCCATTTTTGCCAGAGCCACCTCTTCCGCATCCCATGGTCGGTATGAGTGACAGCATACAAATGACCGGAATTGCCCCCCAACGGAGCCCGTTCTCCTCTTGGCACGTTTTTGCGTGTGACCATTGCTCCCAACGCGAATAGTTTGTCGCGTAGACTATTTTTCACCAAACAGGGAGTGCAACTGAGGCTGCTTGAAGGTAACGCAACTCTCCACTGCCCTCCCCCCGCCTCTTTCAACCTGAAGATCTCGGACCTCGACTTGACCAAATCAGCAACACCCCTGAACGTTTTTGACGGTTTCGCTACTGTGGGTAGTTGCCCGGCAACGAGGAGACCTCGTCAACACCCATTCGCTAATGCATTTAAGGACGTACCACACACTTAAACGAAATGCGATGACGGCGCTAGCACAACGGACCTCCAATTCCTCGCTCAGGTACGAACTGCCCAAACCTCGTGCGCGCCTCTCTTCTCCATCACTCCTTGCCCCGGCCAGCCCCCGCTCGCCACCCCCTCGTACCATACGATCCACCACCCCCATGTAAATCCCCCCTCCCCCCCCGTTCTGCTCACCCCCTCCCCACAACCCTACCCCTACCGTGCCGCCTCCAGTTTCCCCCCCCGCCCGACACTCGAAGGACTTCAGATCAGGGACCAGTCCCCCCGCCCAGAATCCCTCCAACGTGCCCCTACTCAGTGCCTCCCCCTGAATATCTGCCTCCGCGTCGGTCGCCGGCCCCATTTGTTAGGCCCCGGGATGTCTCACCATACTAATCCATTGACGATCGTTCCCCATTGTAAGGCCAGTCACTATGACTGTTTTTTTTTTCCTAGCGAACCGGCTTTACGATAGACCCATACTCGAAGTGTGCGGACATGTTAGTGCCCAGGACGAAGAGTTCTAGGCTGCGATCCGGAGTAGGGCGTGTTTCAACAGATGAACCGGGCGCCCCCAAAAGAGATTTTGCGGGCCTTGTCCCGAGGACCTTCAGGAGAGACGTCGTCGCCTTACCGTATGACCGTAAAACCGAGTTTCCTGCTATGTGGCCCTGTAGCCGCTCAAGGCGGCCCACCCCCTGTTTCAACTCCCGGAAAGAACCCGAAACTCGTGACTGAAGACAGTTGTTGAAACCACAACAGCACGCCCCCCCCGACCAACCCATCGAAAAGAGTCCCCTAGCGCAGAGCACAGGAGGGCATCTTGTGGTTTGGAAGACCCCCCCCTTCCCTCAGCGACAACGCCGAGCCCCTCACCCCTGACTCTCACGCCCGGGGAAAAAAAGGGTACCAAAGCCCACTGCACGCAAGGAGTCGGCCACCGGGGAAATTTAGCGAGACACAAAAAAAACACCCACCCGCAAAAAAAATGACAGCAGAAGGTTTTCCCGGACACCAGTACCAACGTTGGTAGGTCCCGTAACCCAAGACGAGTAAGCGAAGAGAATTCGGGAGCCTGAAGCTCCCACTAGCTATCGTCTCTGAGTATCCCTCTTTCGCTTAGTTATTCTCCTTGTTTCTTTATCTGTACCTCCGACTTGTATTTTTTGAAGTGTTTTTTTTTTTTGTTTCTTTTTTGTGTTTTTCTTAGTTTTTCTTTTTGTGTTTCTTCGATATTGTTATTTGTTTTTTGTTTTTTTTTTTTTTTTTAGTAGTGTTTCTTTTTTTTTTCTTTTTTGTTTTTTTTTGTTTTTTTTTTTTTTTTTTTTGTTCGTTTTTTTTCCTTTCTCTTGCGCTTATTATGTTTTTGGCGTATTATATTTTGGCAGTTCGTTCGGCTCCTTTCTATTCTACGCCGGCTTGGCTCTTCTTCTCGGCTTTCTGATCGTTGTCGTCGCTCTCCTTTTTCTCGCTCGAGGTTCCCCCGACATGCTCCTGGCAATCAGCTTACATGCTGGTACCCTCCTTCCTGAGTTCATTTTCGTAGACATTGATTAGGGATCAGCGTTTAGGACTTCCTATCATACTCTTCCCTATATGCCGGGCGGTACCGCCTTAACACGGGGGCCCCGCCATTACTCTCAATGGGCGGGCCTTTTTTTACCCCGTTAGCGGTCCCCCCCATGCAGGTATTCGCTTCAAGATGACGACCCCCTTTTCTTTCTGTCAATAGTAAATTTTTTTTCCGTTGAGAATCCCCTGCTTCCAGGTTCCTGCAGGCCCCCTCTGAACCGCCCGGCGCTGGAGAAGGATATACTTTCCTATCTGCCATTCAACCTCCCTTCAATCTCCCCTCACTTCCGGCCCTGCCTCTACACGCAAATGGCCGGGATCCCCAATCTTTTCTTGGTTGTGAGAGATTTTTCCCCATCGAATGTTGATCGCCGTGCAACCTTCCGCGTCGGCAACCTTCCCCCTCACCCACGTTCGTGAATGCCTGCGCCCCACCCTCTGATTTGGTAGTTTCGCCGGTCGACCAGCCTTGACCTTTGATTTGGTGCCGGCCGGCATACGGGGCCTCCTCAGCAGCTTTACAGGAAATTCTTTTTCAACACGGTCGCGTGCCCCCTTGGGTCGTGGTTAGCTGGGGGCGTCCTTTATCGTTGGGCTACGGGTCCCGAATCCCATCGACGTCCCTTTCTTAATAGATACCTTCCTCCCCTTTCAAATGAATACTGACTCTTGCCGCCGCCTCCCCAAGCTGCTCTTCATGGAACATCCTCCAGATCCCCTAATAATCGCCCAGCTTCCGACCCTTCCCCCTTCCCTACGGCCGCGTTCGCCGCATCCCCTTCCCCCCCCTTGACTTGGTCTCCATTTCGCTCCAGTCAGGCCCCAGACGACTGCCGACGGAGCTGATCCATCTCTCCAGATTTCCTTATTCAGCAGGTCAGTTTTTGACACTTATTTTTCGCTGATAGCTCTGTGCGCCGACGGTCTGTGAATGCGTTGGTCTCGTTCGATAGGGCATTAAGGATTGCGGCCCATGCCCTTGCAGTCGATCGGTTACCTCTTTTTTCTCGGACCCCCCCAGCCACACGGGCGAGGAGTTACCTTTCTTTTTGGCGAACCTTGCGACCGCGCCCCCTTCACCTTCCCCTGCATGCGCAACTTCCAGCCCCCGGCGTTATCCGGTGAATCCTGACTCTTCTTGCTCATCGAGGTAAGTCGGTCTCATTGCATGGGCGCCTCCCCACACGCTGTTCTTGCTACTCTCTAAATAAGCCCGCAAACTCCAAGCTTCCATAACTTGCTTTCTTTTCCCGATGGATCTGTCGGAGAGTGCTTCATTGCCTGATTCATTTTCATTGTAGCTATCTCTATTTTTCCTTTTACATCGATATGGTCTCCCATGAGTGTCCCATTTTTCTCCAATGCAGGCCTCGCCGACCCTATTACGGCGAAAGATCTATGCCCTCTTTCGTCGTGTCCTCTTGTCTTGTCCCCCCCCCGAGATCGAAAGTTCCCTCTCCCTCCTGTCGTCCGGTGTTTTTTCACTATCATGACACCGTCTTCCTATTAATTCATCCGAGGTAATATCTTCCGGAAATAAACGCCTTTTTTTGTGATGCCGTTACGGCTTCGGGCTTTGGAGAGGATGTAGCATCCGTCTCTACATCCCTAGAACCTGGGACGGATTAGGATGTTTTTTTTTCCAACTCGAGGGCGAAGATCGACGGCAATTTTTTCCTCCGTTCCCCCCAGTGCTCTCCGTTCCCTTGCTGTTATTCGCGCAGAAGAGTAGGCTACCTGATCTCTTCTTTGCTCCAATTTTTCGTTTTGACATGATTGATGGACTTTTCCTTTCTTCTCAGGTTTCCGGCCGTCGGGAGTCGGGTATGTCCTTTCATGAGCCTGATTTCCCCTTTTCCGTATACGGTGATCGGCTCCGGCCGCCTTTCGGTTTCAGGAATTTATTAAGTCCCTCTGTTCTTTCTTTGCGACTTTTTTGGTTGTCCCTTTCTCCTCAGCTTTGTGCGTCGGGAATTTTGTTCCCCCTCCGGAATATTTCGCGATTAAGCGTGAGGCCTTCTTTCTAGTGTGACCCGTTTTTTTCATGCACCACTTCTAAACCTGTCCTGTATGCGGGCGCACCCCCAAGTGTTTTCCCCTCAGAAATGTTTTCACCCTTCCACGTTTGAAAACAAAAAAACGATTTTAGCCGTTCCCTGCCGGGCACCCGGAACCAATCACCGGGTCTTTAGTGTTCGACATGTGCCCTCCCCCCCCAAGCGATTTTAGATCCAAGCTGGCGCGGTCCTTCCCCCCACGTGGTGATTTCAGGGAGAGGGAGAATGGAAGGGGGAATGAGTCTCCCCTCCGATTTCCCGCGCAAAATTTTAAAGCTGTTCCGTACCTTTTTTTCTTTTCTCCGGAAGGGCGCGTGGTCTATGAAGAAATGGATGGTCATTTTTCTCCCCCTTTTCCGGCGCCTATAGCCCCTCGGCTAAGCCAGATTAACGATTCAGGATCGCCATTGCTGCCCCGCGTCAAGCCTTTTTTCTTCGTCCCAGTCCCTGACGATTTGTGACGCCTCTGGTTTCGTCAGTGGAATAATGGGGCAGTGTACCCTGGAGCCATAAATGTCAGGACTTTTTCCGTGCGCCAGTTTTCGTCGATTGCGGCTTGTCCCCCTTTTTTCGCCCGGTAACGTAAGTTTCTCCTCTTTGTCCTTATATATTCGATGAAGTACTTTTTTTCTTTGACCCCCTGCAGACTTCCCCCCGGGTCGCAAAGTAGGGTTTCCTCCCCCCGCTCGAGGGAGACTCTCATCCTTCTTTTTTCCCTATTCGGTGACCCTAGCGCTGACATTACTCTCCCCCTCCTCTCTCGCCTTGATCAAGATCCCTTCGCCCTATTCCTCATCGCCCAAACTTTGCCGATCCCGGTGGGAGACCTCCCTTATAGCACTTTTGTCTAACTGTTCCTTTCCGGTCCAAAAGAGCTGGCGACTTTCAAGCAAGCAGTCCAGTCTCCCTTTCTTCCCTCTCTCTATCAGGAGTTTGGGGCTGATGATCCCTTCCTCCCCCTCCAACATCGGCCTGACCGCCTTATAGGGTCCCCCCCCCTACTGTGTCGCCTTGTTTTCTTTCCCTACCCCCATGGAGGTTGCCACCGAGACCGCGATCCCGGTTTTTTTTTTTCTTGTTTTTTCGTCTGTCCACAGGCCTGTTTTGGCTGGTGGACAGGTTTTGGCCACCCCCCGATCCTGGCTAGTCTGACTTCGTACCAACCTCCCTCTTCTCCCCTTCCGGCCTCGTGAATAGCGTTTTTCCTCGCGACTTTGTGGGACGCATGATTTGCCTTCTCCTCCTTCTGGTTGCTTCCGGCCCGCGGGGGCTCCCCGGGATGAGCCTTTCGCTTTTGATGCCGCACGTCCCGAAACGTTGTGTTTTGTTCTCTCTCTGGGCGGAGTTTGTGACCGTTTTTTTTTCTTCCCGCCACCCCGTTCGAGAGTAGGTGTTCTTTGTTTCCTCTTAAACTCGCCGGTAGAGAACGTTTATTCATTTCAATTTCCCCCCCATCCCGCGCGTCGAACTTCGGGCTCGTCCTTGTCCGCGTATAAAAGGAATTTGACATCTTCCTCCCTCTATTTTTTTCTGCCGTCCCCTGCACAGCTCCCGAGACCTGGTCCCGATTGGCGACAAGAAGCAGCACCCTTGCACATAGCAGGGGGACGGAAGCTGGTGTTCTTTTAAGATGCCCTACTTCTCCCCCCCCCGAGCCACTGCGGTCCCGTGGCACAGATTGTGTTTTGGTTTTACATGTCTCGTGCCTCTTTTTATAGTTAAGCACGGAGACCCCGACAAAATTTAACCCTTTTTTTATGGGGCAGTCCTTCTTTCTTCCCAGCTTAGACAGCAGGCCTGTTTGCGCGAACGGTCCCATTTTTTTTTTCTTAGGATCAGACCCCCACAGAGTCGGTTTGTTTTTCTGTCACGCCGAAAACAAACGTTCTAGCTAACGAGAAGTTTTTTCTCCGGTTTTAATGCTGACCCTTGCACCCTTCTGGCTGCTTCTGTCTTTTAGTGGAGACGCTCTTTCCCCTCCTTTTTTTTTAAAGTTGGGGATGGTGAACTTTTTGGCGTTTTTCCACTCCGATCGCTGGATTTTCTCGAGGAGACTCGGCCATGCTGAGCCAGTCCTCAACAATTTTCCGCCTAGTTTTGATTCTTCTCCGAACTTTCCTTTTTTTTTTTTCAGAGAGATTCTTGTTTTCCTCGCCCAAAGGGCCTTACCACGTACTTTCCTTTTGACGTGTCTTTTTGATGTAGAAGTTGGTTTGGAGAGAAGGGAGAGTCTCTCTCGATACAATCTTCCACCTCTCACGTACGTTCGTGGTGCTTAGGTTGCTGATGGGGAATTGTTCCCTTAATCGATAGTCTCTTCCCATCCGTCTAACCCTTCCCATTAATCTTTCTATTTCTTTTTCTTTTGTCGCGGTGCGGGGATGGCTGCCCTATGAGGAAGACGCGCTTCTAACCTTCCTCCTGGGGTACTTTGATGGCGGAAATTTATGCCTGATTCTGATCCCTTGAGGATGAACGACCAATCCTTTCTTGATTGTTGTAGAGCGCGCTTATTCAGGGCCCAGGATTTACCCCTTAGTACCACCAGAAGTTTTCACGAGACCCTCTCGACGGTATTGCCCTGAGCCTTCGATAGTCTAGTGTTTTTTCTCCCTTTCATACCAGATGGAGAGACCCCCCTCTAACTAAAACGACCCTTTTCTCCCCCAGGCCCTCCATAACTGTTTTCCCCTCCAAGAATTTCCCTTCTTTGATGGTTAATGGGTTGACTAGAGAGGCCGGTTTTTTGGAGCGTGTTGTTTTTGGGTGTCGTTTTTTTTGCGTGTCGACCTCTTATTTCCCCCTCTCCACAGTGAGACGCATCACCCCCCTCTCGTTTTAGAAGAGAGAACTCCTAGTTCTCTTCATACCTTGAACCGGGGCGAGTGTCCACCTTTTACACCCTTCCATTACCCCTCGACTCAGTTTTTCTTCCCTGTCCAGGCGGTTAGGTTTACCGAATTCAGGGATTTTTCTTGCTGCTCCTCTCTTTTTTTTCCTACCAAAGAGAGCTCAGTTCCGTGACCGTCGCGTCCGATCGCCACGGCCTGGACTTCTTTGCTCTTCTCCCGTTCCCTCTGCCTCTAAGACCCCCGAGTTAAGGAGGTGAAAGTGACCTTTTTTCCTGGCGCTTTTTTCAGTCGATTAGGTCTCTTAAGATTCCCCGATTTCCGTTAGGCCTGCATATGAGCGCCATATCTTCTGCGCGCCGCAACAGGCCATCGCGCCCGTGGTACCTCGATGATTAAGAAGTGTTCGGTGACGGATCGCTTAGCCTTTTGCTTGCTTTCAGGAATTTTCTCCTATGACCCTTTTTTGGCACAAAAGAGGTGCCTATCGCCTGCGTCAGGCTTTCGGTAGGGCGCGTACGTCGATTTTTTGGATATTCCTCTCTAGCCTTTTCCCGGTGATTGAGAGACATGCTTGTCGATATGTTGCCCCCGACGTCGTATTTCACTTTACCCCTTAGGTGAATTCCGTGGTTCAACTTTTTCCCCCCCCACCGTCGGCTCCTATGTAATCCCCTAGAATGGTTCTTCTCTCACGGATGGTTTCGTTGGGGCGGAAGGTTTCGGTTGTCTTTTTTTCGGCCGATCAATGTTTGCGTGCCCCGTTTTTGTTAGGCGGCGTTTTCGCTCCCCGCTGGCCGCGTTGCTATCAATTTGGACGGCGCCCACTTTTTTCAGGGTGTACCTCCCCTCTTAGGCTTTTTTTAAGAGCCTTCTCCGTTTCCTTTCTTTCTTCCCTAAGCATGCGGACTCCCGTATCCACATTCCACGGGCATCCTTTTTTATTTGATTGATGTCCCCGAATTTCCTTCCGAGTCCCCCAATCCCCTTTTTTTAGCTGTTTCGGTGAGCTCCAGCTTCTCTCCCCTCCCTCGACCGCAGCATCCGGTCAGTTGAGATCTTTCTGAATTTCATGAGGGATTGGATATGGCGTTGCAGCCGTACACAGACGGCATTCCTTCGCAGCACTCGCGCCGGCTTGAAGGTGCCCTCCCCCAATTTTCCGCAATCCCCCTCAGATTCTCCTTTTTATTTTCTCTTCACGCATTGAGCTTCCGGATTCTTCCGCCTCGCCCACCCCTCGTATTCCTTACCCCTCCTGTTTTTGCGAATGCCCTTTTATGTTTTTTGCCCTCTTGATTCTCTTCGAACCTCCTGTCATCTCAAAGGGCTTTTAAGCTGCACGGCAATCTCCCGATTTTCCACCCCTGGGTCACTCATTGTTTTTTTAAGACGGTTCGCTACCTCTCCGCCCCCGTGCGATGCTCTGTCGGGACCCCCGGCATGCACGCCCCCCTTTCCTCCCATACCCTTGTTTTTCAAGTCGCACGCTTCGATCTTATCGGACGCCTTCTGATCGGATCGCCTCGGACGTGGCGGGGGGTGTAGTTCGATAACTTCACCCGCGGCCCCAGGTCAAGGGGTGATTCCCCTCGACAATCGAACGTCGTTTTTGACTCCCCCCTTTTTCCAGTCCTTGGCGTGCCGTGGTGGTACCGGTCGATTCGCCGGATTTGGCTGCGAACTCCTCTGCCTTTTTTCCTACTTCTCTGGAAACCTAGCCATCCTTTCTTTTCGTACCTCAGTAGGTGATAGCCCCTATGGGAGTGCACGCTCCTCCTTCCCCTTTTGCCCTCTTTCCACCTTTCTTTTCACGTTCCTTATCCCCTATCTCTCCTGCAAAAGGACGTCCAAACCTATCTAGAGGCCTCTAGAGTTGACTGGGTTAACGTACACGGTCTATCCCGTCTCCTTTTTGACTTTATTAACCGTCTTTTCTTTCCTCAGGTTTTGAGGTGCCCGGAGATTTCCCCCCACAACCGGCGTAGCGCGTCCCCTTTCAGAACATTCTCGATTCCCGACCGTCTAGTGGACGCTCGAGCAGAGAGTGGAAATTACATTTCGGTTTTCTCTAGTTTCACTCGGACTCTTCCAGTTCGACCGCGATCGCGCAGTCTCCCTCTGTCACTGAGGGAGACCTTTTACTTTTTTCGCGATACTCTCCTTTCCATCCCTCTCTCTTTTTAGATCAGAGTCCTCCTCCCCTCGAGCGTACTAGGGCGAACTGACCGGGCGTCCCAGACTCTGCCCTTCCGAGGTTTCGTCAATTACCCTTTCCCCCCCTTTGAGATTAGTTTTCTAATGTTCTCCTCTGAACCTCGCGCAAGCCGCGAAATTACGTTCTGGGAGCGGCCACCCTGATCTCTTCAAACCCCCCTCGCGCCTCTGCTGACTGCCCCCCCCTCATTCGGGCGAGCAATATCTAGTTGGACTCCGAGGGACGCGTTCTCCGTGACGGTTGCTTCGCCACCTGCGTGTGCAGCTTCCATCCTCTTGGAGTCGCAAGCTTACTTTCCCCCACGGTTTGCTGTTGCGCACGATCGCTCACCCGCTCTCGCCGGCACTGCCCCTACCCTTTCCCAGAGTAATTGCTTAGGAGGCGTCCTGCCGTGTTTTAGGGTTCCCGAGTATTCCCCTTTTTAGGCTCGTCCGTTTCGTCTCCCCCATCTTAGAATCCGTTTTTCCAGCTCGCGCCCCTGTTCTAAGTTGGTAGCGGTACGCCGGTGTCGGACGTCCGGATAAAGGGGGTGCCATTTTTCCTTACTTCCCCCGAGGCAGGTTGTACTTCTCTTCCTTCCCCTTGGCTCCTCCCCCTGGCCGTTCCGCGCGTGATCTCCTGATGGCGTCGTTTCCCAGCCCCTCCGCGCCCGGCGCAGGTCCCCCCCTTGCGTTCCAGGTTGTCTTTCGGCCCTGGCCTGGTTCCCGTCGTCATCAGCACCTTTTTTTTGAGCCCCCTCCCGCTTTTGACCTTTTCATTAGTTTTTTATCCGTAACGGCTCCCGCTCCTTCACCCCCCTCAAGCCGGCCTTAATTTACTGCCCTTTTGGGGCAGGACTCCCAAGATCTGGAACACCTCACGGTCGGTCTTCATGGGCCCCGGCAGCTACGCCCATTGTCTGAAAATCCCTTCTCCGGAGTGTAGGCCCCTGTCACTCTCCCCCGAGTTTTCCGGACACGCGGCCCCGACCCGGACGCTTTCGAGGTGGCCCTTAAGTAACGGCCCCTACTCGAAACGTCCGACGTTGATCTCTTCTTGCTTGAGTGGGACACTTTGAGTCCCCCCGTTGATGGTTCGTATTCTCCCCAAAATTTTTCACTGGGGTCGACCCCTCGTTGTCCTCCTCCTCAGGAAAAATAACCCTTTTTTCCCTTTTTTGGATCCGGGCTGTACTCCCCGTTCCCTTTTTACACGCCGATCGTGAACCCTATCTCTCGGGGCGACGGTGGGCTTCCCTGATCCCCGAAAACTCCCGTTGCATTTTTCCACAATGATGTTTGATATGCTGTCAGAGACACATTTTTGACCCCTCCCTCTGCTCTGAGTGCACGGTTGCCAAGATACGCCTCTTAACTTCCCTTATTTTCCAGTAGAACCCGCCGAGTTAGCGCGCCGGAGTTTTTCCTTTCTTTCCCTGGTTTTTTTTTCCTTTGACTCTTCCTCGGTGAGTCAACGATAGCGCGGGTTTTTGTCTTCTTTCCTGATCAGGTTTTTCGTGGCCCGACCCTCTTTAGAGTCTTGTCTTAAGCCGTCAAAGGTTGGCATCCTCACTCCCTACCTTCAGCCCTCTTTTCTGGCTCATCCCTCCCGCTTCCCCAAATCGCGATGCCCCATCCCAACTTTTTGCTTTTTTGGCTTCCGGGTTTTTTCGAAATTTATACCGATCTATCTAGAGAGCGAAACCCTAAGACCCCCTCACTCCTTTTCCTTTGTTCGTGAGCCCCACTCTCAAAACCGCGGTCCTTGTTTGCGCCACCTTCACGTTTTCGCGTTTTTTCCGGCTCTTCTAGGTGCGCGTTCAGTCCCTTTCTTGATTTTTCTCCGGTGCGCTCTAATAGGCCCCCCCGCGCGCATTCTTCCTCTCTACAAGCAATTTTTTTGAGTCTACTTCTTTTCGCCGAGCTTCTCTTGCGTCTTGAGTTTTTTTTAGTTGTCGGATGAACGGTTTCCCTATTCTCG
>Ga0179593_1427110_pt1 | contig 15458 bp, 12 predicted proteins | sample CZODoug2_1_08_16_FD_185931 | JGI IMG/M metagenome (GOLD analysis project Ga0179593, IMG submission 185931) | Vadose zone soil fungal communities from Angelo Coast Range Reserve, California, USA - CZODoug2_1_08_16fungal (PacBio error correction) | ecosystem: Environmental > Terrestrial > Soil >... | reverse complement strand
TACCCCGCCTTAGCTCCACCCCCCCCCCAAATCCAGATAGAATTTCTTCGACTTTTGATTCTTCACTTCCCTTAGGTGTCCTCGAGTAAGCCTGGGCGCGCTCCTTCAGAAAGGTTAGTCGGCTCCCGGAGTGACCAACCGTCCCACCTAACCTTCCTTTCAAACTTCTTTTTTTCCATTCATGACGAGATTCCCGCGTTTCTTTCGTCTCAAGATCCTACCAAATCCCATGAAAACGTCCGGAGGCCTTTCACCTCTCTCCTCCCTTTTTTCCTCTCGACCCCTTCTTCTCTCTCTTGCCGCCTCAACCCCCCCGGATCTCTTTCAGAAGCTTTTCCAGGTCTGAGATTTCCGGGAGTTTAGTTCACCTCCCAAAATAATGATATTAGCTCATCTGGTCGTGTTACCGCCTCCTCTCTCTCTTTTTTTTTCCTGTCCCTCACCTAGTCCCAGATCTTAATGGAGGAGTTCCCCCTACTAAAAAGGGCGTTGCCTCCCAATGGTACCTTCCGCCTGAACTTCAACCTGTTCTGCTCCCTTCCTTCACTTGCCCATAATGCAAGGAAGTTCTGTTTTGTTACCAATACTCTCGATAATTCGGTAGCCGCCTCTGAGAAGAGGCCACACCGTATAGATCTTTTTTTAATTTTGCTCTCTTACGGCCCTTACTCCTTTTCTAAAACCTTTGGGACTTCGCACCTTTTCTACCCATCCCAGAAGAATCCCCTCCTGACAAACCCAAGATCTTTTTTCCTCCTGCTCTCGTAACCTTCAAGGACCACCCGGGCCTCCCCCGCCGAAAAGAGGTCCCCCCCTGAATACAGATCCAGGTATTCGCTCCCTATGTCAGCTCTACCTATCCACTAACATGCCGTTCCCCTTTTCGCGAGATTGCTTCGAAAGGAAGACCCGGTTCCGAACTCTCCTCTCATCTCGTAGTTTTATCATCTCGTCTGCTTCTTGGGCTATTTTTGCCCCTGGCCCTCCTGTGAAAGCTATTATGGCGTTCACCTGTTTATCAGACCTCACTCTTTCCCCCCTCGGAAAAAAATCGTGTTCTTTTTCTCGTTTTTTCTCTTCTTTACTCCCTTTGCCCCCTTTTTCCCTCCGTTGCCTCCCCCGCGGGTCGATTTTTCCTTTTCTCGTCCGATTTCAGCTTTCCCCTCCACCGCTTTCTTGCCCCTTCTTTCGCCTTTAGATTGAAAGACCTTCCGTTGGAACCTCTCCTTACCCCCCCCTTTGCTCCCTTTAGCGCGACTCTAGACATTCGCTTCGACTGGATTTTAGCGACGCCGTTATCCCTCTTTCTGCTTCCCCACACCGCGAATTCCTTCCCCGGTATTTGACACAAATTGGCGTTTCTTGTTGGTACGAAGGCACTTTTTTATCTCCTGATGAAGATTGTTTCCTCCCCCAACCGGTTCGAAAGAGTTTCACCTTTCTTCTCGTATGTAGGACTTGACTTGAAAGACGGATTCCATTTCCCCTCTCTTCGTAGTAGCCTCTTGTCGCCTTTCGAGCCCCCTTCTTCTTTAGTCGCTTAATAGAAGTTTTCATTCCCCACCACCATTATGTACTCCATACTTTTAATTTCCCGGTAGCCCTTCGCCCGACTCCCCCCAGGTTCGTCAGGAGGAACGGTTTAGTTTCCGATCGGCCTTAAAGAACTCTCCTCTTCGAATAATCTCTTTTTCTCTCTCCCCCCTTCCCCCTTGTTTTTCTTCTCTTTCTTCCTCGCGTTTTTTCTTACTGCCCTTTCGATCTCAACCCCGGTAGAAGAAAGATTCCCTTTGCTATCACAAGGGAATCCCAAAAAGTTATATTAAGGGTGGGGATTTGCCCCCTCCTTTCTTCTTCCTCTTTCGCCTCCTTTTGTCGCTCGGGGCTCTTCAACTCATTGTTCCCGTTTTTTAGATCGTCGCGGGGCGTGTAGTTGCCGTTTTTCCCTTCCCAAGACGAAACCCCCTCTTCTTCGGCTTCTTACATTTCCTCCTTCATTCTTCTTCTTCTTCACCGTGAAGTGTCCCCCCTCTCCAATCCCCTCCATGGTCCCCCCCGTGAAAGTAATTTTAAAGATTGTATCCCGCGACCCTCCAGTCCTCCCTTGTTATCGCGACTTCTAATTCTCTCTCTTCCTCGGTGCGAAAACTGGTCTTCCGGGCCTCTCTTTCCTCGCGGCCTTGTCCTTCCTATGACCCGGCTCCCCTACGTTTCAGAGGTGCCTTTCCTCAAATTAGGGCTCTAAATCATTCCTTAGCGAGGGTTCTTCTCCATTTTCTTTTCTTTTTTTTAAAGTCTTTCAATTTCATCAAGCCAGGAATTCCCCACGCTGTTAGACATCCTTTTAAATAGGGACTTCGTTCCATCAAGACTCATCTTTGATTGTACGCTGCTTGGTCTCAAACTTCCGCCCTTTTATTTCCCAGCTTAAGCCTTCGTAACTCCCTACTAGTTGACCTCTCCCTTCTGGGTTATTTCAGATGGGTCGGGTTCTTCTCTCTCCTCCTCCTGACGTCAGGTTGGTGACTATTTGGCTTTCTTTTTTGCGCTGCTTAGGCGGCCTTTTTGCTCGTGATTCTATTTGCTTTGGCGACGGACCTGGCCCTTTTAGGCTCCGAATGCCTTGATAGGAAGACATCTCGTTTTCATTGCATGTCTTCCTCGTGTACTAGGGGATCTCCTCCTTCCCCTTTTCCCCACGAGGGTAAAGAAGTTGAATCCGTCTTTCCTTCCTTTTAGAAACTGATTAGGGCTCGTTTCCTTCTCTGCGATCTGCTGCCACTAACCGTTACGAGCTATCCTATTAGCCCGTTTCCTTTCATTTTGTCAGGCCAGACTGACGTTCCGCGCCCCCCCCCGTGGTTTCGAATTGTAATAAGTTTGCTGTCAACCCCTGCCCCCCCCCCCAGCCCCCTTCCTATCTCCATTTTCGATCTACGGTTCCTGCGTTTACCTCGCTGCGCTTTTGGTCAAACGACGCGATCTTCGTTCTTCTTCTTGGTTCGGTCCTAACATAACGCTCCCCCGTTGGAGTCCATTTTCCCATCGTTTTTCTCTGTCTAAGTAGTGTCGTTTTTAGGGTCTTGTCCCCACTTTCTCCCTTTCTTTGTACTCTCTTATGGCTAGGGGCCGGACCTTCCGGTTCATGTTGTTTTAAGTCCTTAAGCAGAAGATTCTTCTAGCTATACCTTTTCCTCTCGCTCTCCCCCCCACAATTTTTTTCCTCCCTTTTCGGTGAGGTCTTGGTTCCTACTGCGAGGAGTCCCATCACCAGTCCTACTCATAGCCTCCCCTCCTGACGTATAGTTACTACTTTCTACCCTAAATGTCATTCTTTCACCTTTATAAAACAGACCCCTTAGATTTCGGTATTTCTCACTTTGTCAATTAAGAAAGATAGGACTATCCTGAGCTCAATTATAGCGGTCTTTAGGGCTTCTTCCCCACCAGTATGGCTTCTTACCGAGCCTTGTAGAGAGCCTTCTTGTCGTACCCCTTATGGCCAGCTCTTGAACCGATTCTCATAATGCTAGATAGCTTTGACATGGTTGTCCTTTGTTGTGTTTTTGGTGGTTCCTTTTCCTCTTGTGTTGCCCCCATCACCTGCCCCTTTTCCCTTTCCTCGTCAATTAATCACCCATCTCTATGTTAATCCTTGTTCTTCCCAGGTTTAAAGTATCCGTTTTGCGATGTCCACGCTTGACCGGATGGCCTTTCTTTTTTCTTCTTAGTCCCGATCTTTGTTTTCCCTTTCCGACTTCTATTCCGGTTTTTTACTTATTTTCGCCTGCCGTCGGTTTATCCAGTATCGACTCGCGCTTTACCCTTTCCCCACCATTTCTTCTAGGACTGTTTGCCCCTCGCCTATTTTTGTCTGCCTAACCTATTCCCGGCTTATCTATGCGTCTCTCGACCTCTCTTTTTCTGCCTTTTCTTCCTCCAGTAACGGGGAGTTGGACGTTGGTCACTTTCCTTTCCGCGCTACCTCTAAGTGAGCTCCCCACCTTGTGCGTAACGTCCACTGCCCCCTCTTTCCCTTTGAGTCTGCGTTTGACCTCTCTCCTGCGGCCTTTTTTTTAGCGTTTTATTCACCGGCCCGCTGATTAGTGCTTCGTTTTTGTGATCCCACATAGTCAGGCCGTTCCAAGGCCCCTTCTTTCCCCTCTTTATCCCTCCTTTCACCCAGACAGTTATCGCGTTTAATGGTTCGCGGTATATCTTCCTGCTTTCAAGAGGCTCGACTGCAGATACGGTTACTTTACTTGCCCCATCCCCCCCCCCATTCCCCTCGCGTCCTTCATTTCCGCGTCGTTTCTTTCCATCGCCCTTCCGTCGTCCACCCCCATATCTAAAACCCTTTCTTTTTCTTGCCTCAGTTGGTGGTAGTAGGCTCTCTGATACTACACCCTCGTTCCCTTTCGCCCAGTATTCTTCTTTTTTTCTCCTCTTTTTTTTGGTTTATCTCGATCACGGTGTCTACTCACGATGTAGCTCATGAGGGCCCATGGGTCCTCCTCCCCCATCCTTCCTTCTACGTGAAACCGCCAAACAAAAGCGGGTTTGTTTTGTTTCCTTCTCAGCGAATCTTCCTCCTCTCTTCTGCGTCTCTACAGACTTGTCCCTCTGTGGCAACACGGTCTTCGTATCCTCGTGTTCTTCGCCTTCGTCTCTGAAGACCTCCCCCTCTCCTTGGGACCTCGCTGACTCTCTGTGATTGATCCTTATTTTTATTTGTGTTTGTTTATGTGTTGGGGTTTGTGTTTTTTATGTGTTGTGATGTGTGTTATGAGTAGTGTCTTTATAGGAGTTTTTTAAGTGTATTTTTATTTCTTACGATCCTAAAAAATCGTACTATTCTCTTTGTCGTCGTGATTCCAACATTCGACCGACTTTTAGGCCGCCAGCCTTTTTCGTCCCGCTTCCTCAGCCCTATGTTTTTGATTACTTTTTTCCCGGCCACTCGTTTCGCTGCTGACGTCGGTTAATCGTCCAGACCTTTGCCAGCTTGACCGGTTTCTCTTGATTACCCTTTGACCACCGAGGGGTATTTCCACTCGGTTTTTCTACGTTTTTCCCTACGTGACTCTGTTTCCCCGCGAGTGACTGAACCGGTAAACTTTCCCCTCTGGCACTTTTTTTTCCCCCCTTTTTTTTCTCATCGGTCCCCCGGTACCTTCCGCCCTCAGACCAGGAAGAGTTGGCTTACGGTTCAGTAAGGAACACTTTTTTTTTCCTTGACTGTGCGACATGGCGCATTGACCACCTGAATGTGGAAAATTTAAGTTAGATTCTTCGTAGTGTGATACCAAGCTGCAATAGCTTAGTATATTGAATCGAATTCGAATCTTGAGCCAAAAACTTCATTTCACTTCCTATTTTATCGACTCTCTAAGGCTGTCAGGAATAGTTTGCAACTTTTGGTCTCAGTCGCTCGCGGGGAAATGTTTTGAGCATTGTGATTTCTCTCTCGGTCAACCACTCGTGGTCCTGCTGACGCGGACATAACATTTGATGTGTATTTAGTTTCAAGCTCGCGTTCGTTTATTCCGTCTTGGGATTGGGTCTTATTTTGTTCGCTTTTTAGTTCGTTACAGCCCCCCACCATGAATCCACTATTCACGGGTACTCTAGGAGTGTTGAGATCTTCAACCCTTCTTCCGTCGAGGTAAGTTCAGAGCCTTCCCTCGTCTTGGATTATTCCTTCTCAAGGTCTGGGTCTTCCCCCCCCCTTCCTTAATACCCCGGATTTCCCCCCCCCCTTTTTTTTTCCTCTTTCGATTCGGTCGATGTCTTGGCTAGTAATTTCTTCCATAGCATCCACCCAAGCACCATTACCCCTCCCCCCCTCCTTCTCCCCCCTACCGTTCTCTTTCTTCCTCTGTTTTAGCGTGCCGCCTCCCACTGAAGTCGAACAGACGGCGGCCAAACGCGCCTTGAACTGCCGGTTCCCCCCCCCCTCCCCAGCCCCCTGATAGCCTCTCTCTCAAGACCTTTACCATCCATGGCCAAGGTACCCTCTGAGTAGTGAAAGCACTTCTTTTCTCACTTCCTTCAATGTCCTTACGCTGACTGAACCGGTCAGGTTGCCTCAACCCCACCATGAGTAAACTTCAAGAATCACCCCCCTTTTTTCTCCTCCCGTCAGGACTGACGCGGCCATGCCCGCAGATAGAGAGTCTTGAGCTACTTGACAGTTGGCTCTCCCCATGAGCCCTCCCCACTCCTTTAGATCTTCAGGTTCCCTTAGAACGGCCTCTTAAACGCGGTCTGAAGTAGTACTTTCATTTTTATAACAAATAACTACTTCAAGTCCCTTCGAATTTACACACTCAGTTATGTCCTCATTTTATCTGGATAGTAAGACCCCCCCCCCCCCCTTGATACGCGTTAGTCGTCCCTCATTCCAAACCCAAGAATCCGATGGCGACGGCTGCGGCCTTCACGATTTGTAACTGCGTACGAGATCTTTAACCCCCCCTTATTTCCATCTTCTCGGGATTTTCTCGATCCCAGCCCCGACAGCCCAGACTCTTCGTCGACTGTGTCTGCATTGGGATGAGGGAATTATCTCCCCATCACGCTTTCCCCTCCTTATTTTTTGCTTCAAAGCCTTGCCTAAAGGAAAGTTAAAGCTTTAAACTGTTCTACCCCCTGTTCTTTTGCCTTCGTGGCTGTGATTTGGTAAGGACTTTCTCCTCCCTTTTTTTCTCCCCTTCCGTTGGTTCCTCCCGCCGGGGACGGCAGTGTTCTTTCTTTAACCTCAGTGCAGGCGGCGCCTTTCTTTCTTGGATACCGAATCTTCCTGTTCCGCAGAGAACTGACCCCCGCCGCCCCCCGCAGTGCGGCCCCTAACCCCCCCCCCAAGTTGCGTTTCCAGGGGTATGCGGCCGGTAGTGGCTCCGACCCTGCTTTTGCTCTACTACTTTTCCTCTTCTTCTTTGCGGCTTTTTTTATCCCCAATCGTGAAATTGCCTTTTCGAACAAGTCTACGTTTCAGGAAATTGTCCTTTCCGCTCCTATGGTCTACGGAAGAGTCTGATCGCCTCCTCTCTTGCTTTCTTGCTCTCCAAAACTTTTTTTCTCCATTGCGTCAATTTTTCTTTCTGCGTGGGAAAAAACAGGCAAATCATTGTGGCCTTCCTTCTTTTTCGACGCCTTCTGCGTCCCCCTTCTCTTCTTCGATCTCTTCTCTCCGGGGCGACAACGGATGGAAACGTAATTTGGGTTAAGTGTTCAAATTCCCTTGAGCCCCCCTCCCCCCTTTCCGCGACCTTGTACTCTTCCGACTTTTATTTTTCTAGTTGCCAGGTAAGAATACGCTCCTTCTGAATAATCTTTTACTTCCTCTCCCTTTTTTGTTTTGTGAGAGCTATTGAGTATGATTCCATTGACCTATTCGCCCGCGCCCTGTAGCCAGCTTACCTCGTGCCTATCCGAGACGTTGGGACATTCCCCCCCCCCTTCTTCTGTATCCTTTCTTGTGTGGGATCTCCCTTAGCAATTCATTGTTTGGGGAGATGACACCAACGAGTTCCCCTTTCCCCTACTCTTTCCCTCTGTAATCCTTTTTCTTGTTCCGTTCATCCCGCTGGCCGATTCACCTTCTTGTCCTTACAGACGCCTCTTCTTCACGTCTTCCCCCTCTTTTGAGGCTCTCCTCCATCCACTGGTTAAACACCCCTTCCGCCTTCTCTTTTCGCCGTCCACTTCATATTGGCTCCGTAATCAATTTCCTTTCCTTTAGTGTACTCTTTTTCTAAGTCCTCTCTGTCCTGTCTCCCCTGCGCCCGAAACCCGCTCTCAGGTTCCTTCGTCTGTCCTTTTGTGATTCCTTTTTTAAATCTGTCACATTCTCCCTAGCTCCGGAAACGCCTCGTTCAGTGTAGACTGGTACTATCCCCCCATTCTTCCCCCCCCTTGTCGTCCCATCTTTCTCCTGGTCAGGTGCTTCCAGTCACCCCTTAAGACTCACTAAGGAAAGAAGAACCCCACGATTTTTCTATTCGTACCCCTCTTCCTTTGATATTGGCCCCTTCCTTTTCCCGACATCATTTCTTTCCCTCTTTATTGTTCTGGCCCTTCTTGTTCCAATAATCGCGATTAAGCCAAATATTGTAATGATAGATGGGTGTGTCTACGCTTTTTTTTTCTTACGTTTTCTGTCAGACAGTTTCACGGGAAGTTTTTTTCTCCCATTCTTCGATCCTCTGCCCTCTTTTGTCGCCAGGTGATTCTAGTTCTCTTTCTGATTGTGCGAGCAATGTTGGAGTTCTTCGTAATACTCTTATCTTAGACACTATTTTGTTTTTTTTCCCCTGAAGTTTGTCTGTAGTTCCGAGAGTTCTATAGATTTTTTTCCCTCTTCCATCCACCTCTCTCTTCTCTCTCGCCCTGCTTCGCCGGGTATGGCTCTGGTCCTCTCCTGACATTTCTCGCTCCGTAATTGTTTCCTCCCGTCCGTTTTCTTGGCATTTTCACGTTCGACTTCGTGCACCTTTTTAGGCTTGCTTCCTCCTGTTGGTAGGTCCAACTTCCCGGGCGCGAGTGACGTTTCTCCCCTTCTTCTCACTACGTGCAGGAGTCAAATCCTCGCTTTTCTTTCCTGACCGTTCCGCCTCTGATATTTCCCTCCTTCTTTGTTGCTTTCCCCTCCCCCTGCCCAGCGGTTTTCAGGGAAGAGTGTGTGGCCGTTTTTGTCGTCTTCTCCGCTTCGTTTTTTGCGGTTCTGCCCTCTTCTTCGGTAGGTACGCTTTGACCGTCGTTTTTTTCGGAGACTTTTTTCGGTGCCTTTTTTTTCGTCATTCTTCACGACTCCTGCGTTCTCTGCCTTCTCTTCACCCCCATCTTTTTTTTCATACGGTCGGTGTTTGTTCGGATTTCCTTGCGAAAAATCCCGTTCTCCTCCTGGTGCCGTCTAGAGTAAGTCTCGCCGGACCGTCTCTACGCCTTTTTCCCGAATTATTCGATAAACTGCTTTTTTCTGTTGTCTCGCCTCCCCTCCTCTTTCGTTCTTCTCGAGATGCGCACCGTCCCTTTTTTCTGACGGGATTCGTTTGGGCCCCAAAACCCGTTGTTCGGCTTAGAGCTTTGTTGAGTTCTCCCGCTTGTTCTCTAGCCGTGCTTTGAGGAAGCATTTCTGCTTCCAGGCCCTTTTGTTGGGTGTTTTTTTTTGTTCGATGGGGTGTGACCAGGGTCCGTTGTTACCCTTCTTTTGAAAAGCGTTTCCAATTCCTGCAACTCTCGTCCTTTTCAATATCTTGGGTAGCCGGATCCTCTTTCTCTTGACCCTTGGGAAGGCATGCCGTGATGTCGTTTGAGGGTCTGACATCTTGGAACTTTGGGGTGCACACTACGTTTTTGTCCGCCCTTCCGCCGTGATTTTCTCGTCGCCCTCCCCCTAGTGTTCGTTTGTGTTTTTTGTGCTCCTAAAAGTAGGTTCCCGTTGGAAACATACGTGCAGATGTTGGACTTTCTCGTATCCTCGCTACCCATGTTATTCACCTCCTGATCTTCATGATTCCCCAAGCCGTTAGAAGGATACTCTCCGAATTCATACGGCTGTCACATTTTTTTTAGTAACTACCTTTTTTCCTCCCTGTCCCCCACCGTTGGCCCCCTTCACTTCCCCGGGCTCTCCACAGTCTTGTCGTCAGGCGAGTGACTTATTTTTTTCCTCGACCTTCCTTCTATTGCTCTCTCGTTGATCACGAGGAATATGCGATCGGCTTCTGGATTCTACCACCTCTCCCGTCTCCGGCGGCTTCCGGCGGCCCCATTGTTCAGTTTACGAGCGGGATTTCGCGGTTCGTATATGTGCGGGTTTTCTTCCTTATCTAATTTAGATGGGTTCCACCTGGGAAGCCTATCTCTCCCTCGACCGTCGACTTCCCCCCACATTGCACCCCCAAAGGTCATTTCACGAGCGCTCGCACCTCCGTTTCGTCGTCAGCAGTCTTTCTGTCTACGTTTGAACCAAAGTAACAATGAGAGTTTTTGTTTCCTAGTCCATGGTTAGTTGGTTTTTTTTCGTTTATGGAGAAGAATGACCTACACTTTCTTTTGCGCCCCTTGTTAGAGAGTAATATTTTCCATCCATGTTGTTCGATCTCTAACCTTGTACTTCAGCTGGTTCTTCATTTCCTTTCGCAGCCTTTCAGACCCCCAATCACCTCATTGACGACGGAACCTGCCACAGGTGTTATTTTGTGTTCCCGACGTCCCCCTGACCGCTTTATGCCGGCCTCTTCCGGGTGCTCTTCCCTCGCGCCTTTTTTTTTTTCCTCCCCTTGACTTTGATGTTTTTAAATTCCGTTTGTAGTATATTAGGTCCCGATCAGTGTTTTTTCAGAAATTCTTGTTCCTATTCCTCCTCTACTTCGACCCCCTTCTCCCCCCTTGGTCTATGGATCTCTGCGCGGGAAGATGTTTCTTCCTTAGACTAAGGAAGGGACTTGCGAGTGTTCTTAGAATCAACCTCTCCTTCTCCTTGTCGTACCGACGGGATTCAACGTCCTCTCCCCCCTACAGAAGCAGTCAGCTCTTTACCTGCTCACGACGCAGCCCCTTGGGGGGGGGTTTGCTTTTTTCGTTTCCTTTCCCTTTTTTTTGACGCAAATTGACGTCTTTCCTCTAGACTATTCCCAGGAGCCTCTCTGCTCTTCACTTTTAGCCCACCTCTTACATGGAAGATCTCGTCCGTTTCTGCTTAGTTATACGGTGACGCTCGCCTCAGACGAGTGAAATTTTCCTGGGGATGATTTCAAAGGGCCCGCTTTCTGCCTTGCCCTTTTCGTTCGGCTTTTTCAACCCCCTTTCCCCTCGGTTGGAAACCACCCGTCTTGGAGGAACACAGTCTAAGTTTATCCCCTTCACGACTCCTGGTTCGTCCTGTAAATTTCTTTGTTTTCCTCTCTTCTAGATGGGGTAATTGTTCGAGTTCAGTCTCTTTTGCTCTTTCATTGTGGATTGCTTTTAGAATCTTTTCCCTTCCCATCAGGTGCCTCAACCCTGAAGTTCCTTTCGGCTGCGTTTCCTTCCTTACTTTAAGAGTTTTGAACTCCTGTTCCCCCCCCCCCCCCCCGGTCCCCCCCTTTTTTTCCCCCCCCCCCCCCCCCCCCCCCCCCCCCCCCATCCCCCCCCCCCCCCCACCCCCCCCCCCCCCCCACCCCCCCCCCCCCCCCCCCCCCCCCCCCCCCCCCCTCCCCCCCCCCCCCCCCCCCACCCCCCCCCCCCCCCCCCCCCCCCCCCCCCCCCCCCCCCCCCCCCCCTTCCCCCCCCCCCCCCCCCCCCCCCCCCAACCCCCCCCCCCCCCCCCCCCCCCCCCCCCCCCCCCCCCCCCCCCCCTTCTTCCTCCCTTGTCGAATGTGAGATATACCCGGCCGGGACAATTTGTTTTCCTTGAAGCTCCTCAACTAGTATTTCCTGTGCTCCCCTTATTCTTCCTTCTCGGTCCTCGATAGAGTGTTGCTTTTTTTCAGACCCCAATTCATCCCCCTTCCTGTTAGCCATTCTTTTCAAAGTGGCCTTCTCTTCATGCTGAGTAGTCCTCGAGGCGAGCGCTCCTTGCTTTTTCCCGGTTTTATTTTCCTCCGGGGGAGGACGACAACCCACCACGTAACCACGTCACCGATGAACCCCACTTGTGTCCGATTCTTTGACCTTGGGCCCGGCGATTTTTCAGCCCTCTAGTGTTCTGTTTTTTCTGTCCAGAATTGTTCCTGTCCGGAAAAAACATCACCAGACCTCTCCTCGGCCTTAGTCCCTTATTCGCGTTCCGCTGACTTCTTGTCGATTAAGAAGAACACCCGTACCTAGAAGCCTGCAAGGGAAAAAGTTGTATGTATAAGCTTCGCGATTTTAAAGCCTTCCCACCACGCTTGAGCCGCCCTGATGAAGTCAGCTCGCGTTGCAGGTTCGGACTAGCGGCCCCGTTTCTAGTTGTCCTCCCACGTTTTTTTTCTCCCCTCAAATTTTAGACCGTTGGTGTCAGTCTACCCCCGCTTTTCCTCCCCCCACCCCCCCTGAGGACGATCACGAACCCCCAACTTTTCCCGCGAAAACACTGTCCCTTGTCCTTCCACGACCCGGACTTGCACCGAAGGTACATAGCAAAATTTTTCCTAGAATCCCAAAAGTTCAGCGATCCCTCCCCTAATTCGAAGTAACCTTCCCTGTCCCCTCTCCCCCTCAAAACGGTTATTGGGCTTGGTCACTGTCTGTCTACCCCAATGTTCCTATCATTGAAGACGGTCTAGGCCCCTTGAGCGAACCTCTTTGAGGCTAACTTCGAGACCTAGAAAGGAAGGATAACAAGGGGAGGTTAAGTTCTTCCTCATTCCAAAACACTATTCTTATGGTCTCACGGTTACTCCCCTGTCAGAGTCCTCTTCCCGTTCCGTAGAATAGTTCACCCCTTCTCTTCTTCCATCCAGGCTTTTTTCCTGCTCGATCGCAAGAGAGGGATCAACCCCCCCCCTTCTGGTCAATGCCTGCCTTTGTCTCATTCCCGCAAGCCTTCCTCCCGGTCTCTCATTATTCATTAGTTAGCTTTTGCTGATATTTGCGCTTTCCTACCCCTCCCTGTGGCCCGCTCCCCTCTTTTTTCTTTCTCCAGACTTGTATAGACACGAAGACGATTACCTTATTTCCCACATTGTGTTCTTTTTTCTTTTCTTCCCTTTCTCCAAGGGGTTTGTTACTTAGCGAACTTTCCCCCCCCTATGGCTGACCGAGTGGTCTTCTGTTTGTGAAGTCATGAAGTTCCTTCTGACCCGCACGCTTTTCTTCTCCTTTAAGTTTTCTTTTTTTCCCCCTGAATCCCTCCGCCCTTGGACCGTACTGTCCAACCGTTACCGTTCTTCAAGGGGCTCTGGAGTCTTCTCTAGATTCTTTAATTAGACGATTAGGACTGCCTCGGACAGGCGCGTTCTCCCCCCCATAGTGGCCTTGAGGAGTTTGACCCCTGCTACTTCTTCTTTTTGGTTACCTTTTCTGGGCGATGCGGTTTTCATGTGTCTATGCCTTTGTTTAGCCCTTTATGTAACTCACATCGGATGCAAGTCTTTCAATTTTCTTCTTTTTTGTGACTGCAACCTGCTTTTACCTTTTGTGAAGAGCTCTTGTGAAAAGTTTCTTCTCTTTTTGGAGCCTCTCTTTCGGCCTTGTTGTCGCTCCTGCCGGCTCGGCCTGGATATGATTTTCCCCCACAAAGGAGGATCGAAGGTTTCTTTTCATGTCCGGGCGAATAATCGCGCCGAGCCGCTTTTTTCTTCGACTTTTTCCGTGGCTCCTTTCCCCTGTCAGTCCTCCTCGTTCGAATCCTTTTTCTTATTTTAGAACTAGGTCGTTTTGTGGTCCTTGAATTACGACAGTTTCTCCTTCAGGGGACCGATAGCCACCTACCCTTTTTCGGACCCCTTCTCAACTTTTCTCTCTGCCCCGCACCCTAACTTTTTCTTTTCTTTAATTTATCCTCCCGTGGCGTGTTATCCTCTAGGCATTCCTCTATAGTGTTTTTGGAGACTAGACCCCTGAAATGGCAGGTCAGTACTATTTCGTGCTTGAATCCGTTTCCTTTGTTCCCATTTAGACGACTCTTTTCCCCCCGTCCCTCTTGTTGGCTTCCCCAGCTTTCCTACTTACTGCTTACACCGCTTTCCTGTACAGTAGTGTGAGGCCCCTATACTCCAGGTCTCCCTCGAGGTTGCCCACTTTCATCGTGGTCATCCTTCCGTCGCCCAAACATTACAGTCCGAGTTGTCTTCTCTCGCCGTCCCGTCGATTTTCTAAGCGCCCTCTGGCGCCTACCACACCTGCCTCGTCCCTTTCTTAATGACTCGGTAAGAGAGTCTTTTTACTCCAACTCTGAAACCCCTTCCCTACCCTATTCGGTTCCCTCCACCACGTTGCTCGGTTAGCTTGCTACTTCGGGTACTGAATATTTCGTCAACCCTAGGGTAGTTAGCTTATGGTTACGTTTTTTTGTTCCTTCAGTACTCACCTCTTCCCAAGCCCGAATCGAAGATGTGTTCGCCCTTTCAAAATAGGGAATTAGTTTGATTACCGCTTGACGCAGACATAAGTATTCCCCTGTGGTTCCTTTGTTCGGCCATTCCTCCTTCTCCAAGCCTTGATAAACCTGAGCGCGATACTTGTATTTGGGTGCTGCCGCGCGTGTTCTTCGATTCTCTAAGGAAAGGTTGTTCTTCTTTCTCGTCGATTTTCTTCCTTCTGCTTGAGCCTCTGCCGGATCTCTTGTTATAGTTTTTTCTTTTTACCGCGGAGCCCTTCCGGTGTGTTCCAGCCTTGCTCCTTTCAGCACGAGAGGGTTCCTTCGAAGGTTTCGCCTGTCTTGAAGTGTGTAGAGTGTTAAGATTCGCAGTGCCGTTCTTCCCACTCTCGACCCCTTTCTATTTCCGGTTCCTGTGTCACTCTTTCTCATCCGCTTCTAATCAAGTTAGAGTCGAGGCATTGTTCCCTCTCGCACCGGGTTGAGTGGCGTGGCCTTTCCTGATTGTTCTTTTTTTACACCGGGGGTGGAGTTCCCTTTCGTAGTTCATGGTTGGGCTTACCCTATCTCTCCTGTTTTCCATTATTCTAGATCCTTCCTTGTTCCCCTAAGAGTATGTAGGTGGGACGGATCCTGCTTTTTTGTTTTGTCTTCTTAGTGTTGCTGTGTGACAACCGGTCCCTCTTATCTTCATTTCTCGGTTTCGTAGCTGATTCCCTGCGTCGTTTGATTTCTTTCCCCCTCTTTCATTACGGTCCTCGACTTCCTTGCTCGTTGGGTTTTCGACGGTCGGGTTGGTGTTTGGTCTTAAGGGATTTTCTGTGACAGATGATTTCCTTTTTCTCCCCTTCGGTTCTCGATGTACCCATGTTTTCCCTCCGTCGTGCAGGACTTGTTTCTCCGCTTGCAACCTCCCCCCGTTTCTCCCTCATTGAGATGAAGACTCTCCCCTCTGAAGGGCCCGTTTGGGAATCTTTTCCTGCACCACGTCGACCAGTCATTCGATTTTTGGTTTGGTTCTTTCTCACGCACTTTCCCTTTCTCGCCGTCTATCCGAGATCCGCTCCCCGTCCTAAAGGGATGGCGGGCCGTTTCCCCACACCCAATTGTCCGTTCTAGCCCTCGCTTTCCCTTTTCGTCTATGGCCCGATCTTCCGTTTCCCAATGAACCTACGGAGCTCTGATTCTTTTACTGCAGTTTCGCAATCAGATTAGAAGTAGCCTCGTCCTCACTTCTCATCTTCGAGTTTGCATCTTTTTTTTGCGTTCCTCAATGACCGCATCGCCTTGAAAGTCAAAACCCCCCCACACCTGTTTGTTGGATTTCCTTAGTTTCGTCTTCCATTCGCCGTTTTTTACGTTTCCCCTCCGTGTCTTCTTTGTATTTTTGACTTTTTTTTTTTAGAGGTTTACCGGTGAGTAGAGAACTTTCTCTTCTCCCTTGTCACCC
>Ga0179593_1363634_pt1 | contig 15458 bp, 16 predicted proteins | sample CZODoug2_1_08_16_FD_185931 | JGI IMG/M metagenome (GOLD analysis project Ga0179593, IMG submission 185931) | Vadose zone soil fungal communities from Angelo Coast Range Reserve, California, USA - CZODoug2_1_08_16fungal (PacBio error correction) | ecosystem: Environmental > Terrestrial > Soil >... | reverse complement strand
GAGCTCGTGCCGGCACATCCGTTTTCGTCTGAGACCCTTTAAGTTTTTGTTTTGGGTTGTTTTTTTTGCGCTGGCATGAGACTTCTTCCGCTTGCCGACCCCGACCGACTGTTATTTGCCTAACTTCACGTCTGTTCCCCGCCCTTCCGTGCCCAAGTAGACTACTTATTCGCCGCCCCGATCTTTCGCGGCTGTGAAGAAAGTTTCACCTACCCTGCCCCTCTACGACACAGATAGTTATTGTTCCCCATGCGCAGTGATCTTCATCACTGTATTCTTTCCAAGAAACCCCCTCGCTCTCTATTTCCTAGAAGCCACCCCACGAAACGTTTCGCCCCACACGAATACCCTCCCGAAGAGACCGTGGTGCACACACGGTCTGATTTTTTCTCCTTCCCGTGCGCAATCTTTCCCCATCTGTCCCGCTTTTGGGCAGTCCCTTATGCGGATGGTGAAACCAGTTAGATGTACTTTACCCCCCTTGGCGGCGCACTCTTGTCTTCCTCTGGCGTTTCCTCTCTCCTGGACGTCCATTTTTTCGCGCTTCTTCTTATGCGACATATGGCGCCCTAGTACTGTAGAGCGAGGATTCTTCCCATGGTTTTGCGCGACTCTCAATTTTCTGAACTGTGTCCCCAATTCCGCAGTGCCCGGACCCACCCCCCCCCCCCCCCCCCCCCCCCCCCCCCCCCCCCCCCCCCCCCCCACCCCCCCCCCCCCCCCCCCCCCCCCCCCCCCCCCCCCCCCCCCCCCCCCCCCCCCCCCCCCCCCCCCCCCCCCCCCACCCCACCCCTGCTTTTTCCTCCCGGCCTACTGGTTGTGCAAAGAGATACCAGATCGCCCTTTCCCTGGCTCACTTACTGCCCCTTGCCTGAAGTCCGTGTCACGTCCCAGCAGCCGCCTACGCGCTTCGCAATGCACCCCCCCTGTTTTGTTGGGAGCAGGACACACCTTCGCCAAGAGGGACGGCTCCGGATTTCCCGTAGAAGCATTAACAAGACCCTGCCTCATCCTACATCTGTGCGCTTACGCCTTCTCACGATAATCACTCATGGCAGTCAAGTTCAAGACCTGATGGCTCTGAGCTTTCAGGCACACACCCTGGTCCTTCCCAATGATCATTTCATTCTATTCCCGCGCTTTCCCCCCCCCCGGCCCCCCTGTCGTGCCTCCCCTTCCTGCACCTTCTATGCGGTCCCCTCTTTTTTCTCCCCTGATTGGACATCCACTTCCCTTTTTTCGGAGATCCCGTTCTTTTTGTACGAATGGCCAGTCTTTCGGACCAAGCGATGCGACTGCCCCGCATTCGTCAACTGCTCAGGTATCCCTTAGCGTTTTAGCAGAAGAGAATTGTTTACAGACGTTTCCCCTCAGAGTCCCTATCCTGACACCCAGGTCCCCGGAAGGTCTCCCCGTCAATTGGCTCACACCCCCTCCCTCTTATTTCCCGAGATCGATAGCGTCCGAAAGTGGAAACCCAGTTGGCGATCTTCCCCAAGGCGTCGAGTTTCTTAGTTATCCACTAGTTGTTTTTTCTCGAGATCTCCCTCGACTCTTTTCTTCTCCCCCCCCTCCTTCTGCAGAGCCCCCCCTTTGTTCGAGGAAGCAGTTCGCGGCGATACGGCTTTTTTCTTCCTCGGCCTTTGGTTCCCAAGGCCCCCTCCCCGCTCATCATTGACTTCCCTGGATAGCCGAGGTTTTTTGTTTCTTTCCGCTCTTGCATCCCCTCCGTTCTTTATACAAGCTGTTGGTACCCTTCGGACGACCGATTTTCGCATCTTCTTTTTATCCTCTTATCGTCTGGCTGAGATCTCGACCACCAGACTTCTTTTCTCTAATAATGATTCATATTTCAGGGAAGACGCATGCCTTCTTATCTATAGAATCAGAGATAAGAGCTCTTATTTCCCCCCCCCCCCCCTTCCGTTTTCGATTCCCCTTCGCCCAGATGAAGGATACATAAGAACGGTACTTCTCCGGTTAGCGGCTTGTAGGAGATGAGTTCTTTATTCGCAGAAGGCAGTGCGCATATGTTCGGTTTCTCCCACTGTAAGATAGTTTAAATGGTTAATCTTTCTTTATTTTTTCTCAGCTTCCATCCCTTTTATGAAAGTTGGTCTTCGGTCATTTTGCTGCTTTTCCGAAGGAGCCCCCCTCCTTCGTCACTCCCGCTCCCCAGAGGACAGTTTGCGAGTTGGAAGCGCCGTAGCCCCCTTGATTCTCTTTGAGAAAGTGTGATCCGCACTTGCCTCCCCCCCCCATTTGCACACCTGATATCTCGACCTTTTTTTTCGGGACTCCCGCTCGCAACGCCCGCTTTTTACTGCGCCATCCAGATCACGCCTCTCCCGCCGCCCGGTGTAGACCCTTATTCCCCGGCCCGCCTGCCTCCTGACTTCCCCTGAACAAGTTTTCCCAGAAGTGCCACGTATCGCTGCCACGCCCACCTCCCACTAGCCCTCACGCCTCCGGAATGTCCTTAAGCTCGCCCCTTTTCACTCTCCGCGATAGTCGAGCGAAGTCGTCCTCCCCAAAATATTTTTTATTGAACGTTTTTTTTTTTTTGTGGCGGCACGGCCCGACATAGGCCGGGTGTGGGCGCTCGAATCAGTCCCTGAAGATAACCCCCAACCACTTTCTTTTATGCGATCGTTCTTATTCACGGTTTTGAAGCCCCATGGTCTGTCCACAAGCCGTAGACATTTCCGAAGCTTCTGCCTTTTCCCCCCTTGTGACCCGAGGTTTTCGGATCCCCTCTCGGCTTCGCACATTAGAACAGAATTTCAAGGCAACTTTTCTTTGATTCAGCGCCATACGCCTTTAGTCCAGGCGAATCCTGTCCGCGCGCCTGACAAAGGCAGCGTTTCCCGCGCAAGCCGCCACCCACTCCTTCTTTTTTTTTTTTTCTTTGCGAAAAGACCTGCCCCGACTTAGAGCATCGCCTGCGCATCCCCGTCACCAGCGCGCTTCGTATTGCGGCGAAAAGGACTACCACCCATTCATCCCCCACCCAATTTGTTCCCCGTTTCTCCCCCCCTCCTTTTCTTTGTCTCTATCGATAGCCATACAGACTCGAAATTTTGAGCTCAGACAATCCCCTCTGCATCTACCCATCCCTGACCCAATCCACATCTCAGCACGCCCCCTCTTGCTTCTCTCTTTCTCCCTGCTTTCTCCCCCCCCTCTACCTTGCTTTGTCTCCGAGAACCGTTTTTTTGCGAACCTTTGTGCCCGCCTCTTTAGTGTCCTTGGCGAAAGATCTTAGCTGCATGTGATGATTTCCTTCCTCAATCTTCGTTCCGTGGTATTGCTACACAGGTTTTATATCCCCTACTCGCCCCTTATCTCGTCTGAGTATTAGCCGCCCTATACAGACCGCTAGCTTTTCCTCCTTTGCGACTTTCCCCCCCGTTACAGTCGGTAATTGAGGGCCAGGAAGGCTCGGCCTTTTTAGATCCTTGGCCCGACACCCAGTCATCTCCCTCTTTTTTTTCCTACGTCGGGCATTTGACATATGTGCTTTAAAGATCCGCGCCGAAGTAGTTTTTTCCTATTGCTTCCCCGGGACTTTGCTTCCGTACCAGACGAACACCCTGCTCCCTCCCTCCCCGTATCCGGTTGACGCCGTCTTGCCTCCCCCCCCTTCCCGCCCTGGAGGCGATATTGGCTGCGCCTTTTCGCCCTGCACCCTCAGGCCGCATTCACCCCGAGGACGCCTCTGTTCCGATCTGGCTTTTCACCCCCTCTCCTCTGAATGACCGCCGCAAGCCACATGCGCTTCCAGATTCCCTTCTTTTCCTTTCGTTTCCAATACAAGTACATGAACCAGAGCGCCCTGCCACACTTCGACCTTGGACACCAGTTGATCCGACCTTTTTTTGAGCCCGCCGGCGTCAGCCTGCGCCGACCTCCGTTCTCCTTGCCTTCCGGAAGCCACCGATTGAACAAAGCCCCTTTCCCCGTTTTCTTCCTCTCCCCTTTTCTTGTTGTAGCGCCAAGTCTTGGTCAACGTCCAGGGCTTTGATTAGCCCAATCTTCTTCATGTGATTTCCATAGTAAGTCGCCTCCTTTCTTCCCTGTGAATATCCCCACCCCCTCTTCCCAATCTGGATGACGCGCTCGACTCGTCACCCCTTTATTGCCCTTCCCACCTTCCCAAAAAAGACCTTTAATCAATTTTTTCAACGTGTTTAACTATCCACAGACCCAGTCTCATTTGATCATCTTTCTTCCCTCTTGTGTTGACTGAGGATCCCTGAACCTTTCCTTATCCTTGTCTGAATTATCCAGAATATTCTTTTTGGATGTTTCCTTTCCCTCCCTATTCCTTATTGTGCCAGATCTTGTCAGCGTTTTTTGTGCCGCGGTCTTAGAGCTTCAGTTAGACAGCTCTTAATTTTTCAGTCATCACTGACTCCTTACCTCCTTCTCCCCTCCCTTCAAGGTGCCCCAGATTGATTGACCAGCACATTTAATCCTTTCCCTCTATCCTTGTACCCCGTTTTCGTAACCCGTATCCGCAAGCGTCGGCGCAGGCCCTGTACTTTTTCGGTTTTCACTTTTTCCTACCCCGCGCCATTTACCAGGTTTTTTCTCAACTGCTGCCCTTATCCTTTTTGTGCCAGGGCTCTGCTCTATCCTTCTGAACACCTTTCCATTATTCTCCTAGAGCTCTTTTGACTTTCCTTTCGCCCGCTCCCCCCTTTTTTTTACTCCCCGCTCTATTTTTCCTTTTTTGCCCCCCCTTAGTTTCCTTTACTATTTTTTTCGGTCTGTGTGAGCCCGTTGCAGATTTGCTGAACTATCTCCCATCTCCCCCTTACACGAGGCTCTTTGATCTTATCCTACTCTCAGGATCACGATTTACAGTTGCCCATGGCTTTATTTTTTCCTGCATCCCCCCGGTACGTAACTTATCGAAACACTTTTTCTCCCGTTCGTTGCCCCCGAAAGGTCCCCTTTCCAGTCTGTGCTTCTTTCGTCAGGCAGTCTTTTAACGGGCCCCGCCGAACCTTTTTCCCCCCGCCCTTTTTTTCCCAGCAAATGAGTCAGTCAGAACGGTACTCTTTCCCTCCTTGACGAGCCTTCTCTAAAGCTTTCTTTCGTCCCCCCTCCCTTCCCTCGATCCCAGCTCATCCAGATATCCAACACGACACCTGTGAGTCCCGCGGTAGCGGCTCGTTCAAAAGCATTCCCCTCTCTACAACCATTCCCTTCCCTTACTTCTCCCCCACACAGGCGCTCGACACATGCGTTCAAGCACCCCTCTTTCTCTCTCGAGAGCAACGTACGATTCGCCTGTCTTTCAACGGTTTGCTAGGCGAGCAGTTCCCCCGCAAGATGGCTGAGGAGGGACGTGTACCTATGTTTCTTTCCCTTAGCTAATTTCAGAGTGAGGAACGTACTTGTGCGCCCGCTGCGCTCTGTGATTTTTCTGCCTTTTTTTTTTTTTTTTTTTTTTTTTTTTGTTATACCTCTTGCTCGCTTGCAGGGATGAAACGAGTGGTTAACGCAACGACCCTGTTGTTGGTTTTGCAATGTCAGAGCCGTTTACGTTTTCTTTCTTCTGGCCTCTCCATCGTTTTTAGGATCTTATTCTCTGCCCCCGCCCGGCGGAGATGCTCAGCAAAGTTGGTGATTTTCCGTGTTCATTCATCCGCCTTCTTGTTCAGACTGGGACCTGCCTTTCCTGCGAAGGACGTCCTAAACGATGTGCATAGCTTTGTCTTCCCCCCCTCAAAAGTAGAAATGTGAAAGGTGTTTATCTGTTTTCCCCCGAATTACGGATAACGGCCTCTCCCTAGCGTTCTCCTTCCTTCTTCAGACCGCCGTATTCTCTTGCGCGATAAAGCTCCCAGGGTTTTAAAAAGGGTCAACGGAAGTTTCCTCCGATAACTTTGAATCATAGAAGACGGGCGGCTTTCGACCTCCCAAAGCGCTCGATCCACCCTGCCTCTTTCCACTCCTAGGAAATTCTGCAGCGATAACTGCGAGTACCCCCTGCTTCCCCTTAGGGAAAGGCCTCAGAGGACTTATCTAGAGTGGACGGGCGCCTTGGTCCCCTTCCGCCTGTCTACAAGCTTCCTTTGACTATGAGGTGAATCTCGCCCCCTCTCGAACTGCCTTCACAGTAGGCGAAGGCGCAGAGCACCCTCTCTTCTTTCCGTCTCTTGGTAAGAACGTAGTTTAGCTGACACCTCTGTTCCCTGTAGCTTAAGCCGCACCCTGTCCAAGCTTATACGCACGAGATTTTTGTATACCCCGATTCCACTTCTCCCGCCCCTTTGCGTCCCTTGTTGACGTCGACAGTCCCCGTCCCTCCTTCTTCGTCGTGTTTCTCACTGCCCCTTGGAAGTTTTTCTCCCTTATCCACCAGAAGGCACAGACGGCGTCTTATTCCCCCCCTCTACAGTTTCCCCTGTTTTTTTAATGACGACCTCTGCTTAAGCCCTGCGTCCTATCACAGAAGCCACGATCCTAATGCCTGCGAAGTCAATTAAACCCCCGCAAACACTAGCCCCCTAGCCCCACTGTCTTTTGCCCCTCCGTCCCCCAACCAAAGCGACCGGACACCTCTCAGCGCCTACTTGCATCCCTGCTTAGCAAAACCCCTCCACGCCGGCCTGCCCCGTCCTTGCCTTCCACTTTTTCCTCCGTAATTTTGTTTCACAGCAAGTTCGCCATGCTTTTTTCCTCATCTCACTAAGAGCAATCAACCCGGATTTCTTTCTCGTTCCCCTCCGCGCGTTTTTTTTTTTCCCCAACAGAGATGAATTAAGACGATGCCGCTGCTTCTTTCTTTCCACGAGTAAAGTCGGTCTTTTCTTTAGATTTTTTGGATGCCAGCCTGTTTCCTAGGACAAGCTCTGTTGCCGGTCTCACCACGACAACTTTCTTTCCACTTCCCTTCCGTAGTTTGGTTCTATGGCCACCTCTTTTCTACCCCCCCCATCTTTTTTTTGTAGACGCATTGATCTATACCCCCGCGTACTTTTGAACTACCGCCCCTTCCTTCCCCTCACGCGGTGAGAGAGCCTGGGTGAAATTGGGAACCTGCCACGGCGGTTTAAGTCCTCCCCAATGAGGAAACGGTTTGTCACCACCCCCTCCCTTCCCCCTCTCCTACTGGCCCTCCCTAAAGAGTTGTTTTTTCATTCTCCCAGGCGGGACATCTTCTGGATCACGCGGTTTTTTAGGCCTACCTACGTACCCGCATGTCCACGCGTTAAGTTCTCCCGTTTTTTGTATTCTTTGACAAAAGGTCCCCGAGTTGCCCGTTCCAGTCCCCGGAACCGCTTCTCCCCATTTCACTTTGTCGAAATGGCTCTTATACCTGATCGGATCAGCATTATCCTCTTCATAGTCCCCTCTTACGGCCGTATGTGTGCACTCGTCTCCCCCCTTTCCATACAGGGGCTTCTTGGGACTGATCCATGCGAGTGAGGAAGTTTGACTGCCGCTGACCGACCGGCGCCCCCCAGCTGACTCCTGCGGGGTGTTTTCGTAAGATCAACGGCCTTCCAGATTTTTCTGCTTCCTCCTGGCAGCCCGCAGGTTTCTGCTTTTCCCGATCCCCTAACAGAGGTTGCCTTGCGTCTCTCCCGTAGACCGATGTAGTACGAGCTTTTGCAGTGAACCACCGCCCCCCTTTCCGCGCTGTCGAAGATCTCGTCCTCCCCCCCATGTATCGCTTTGAGTGCAAGAATTACGCACTGCTGCCTTTCCCCCAGTGCATGATAGACAAGACCTTCCTCCCGGTATAGCCCCGATCTCCCCTTGCCCCCCCTCACACTAATGTCGATACCGTCACCCGCTCCGTCGACTGCCCCTCTTGGAAAGCCCCGGCCAAAGTTCCGTGTTTTTTCCCCTCCCCCCTACTTTTCCCCACGTTACTGACACTTTACCAACTCTCGCCCCCTACTTCTTTTCCCCCGAGCCGTGTCATTTCCCTCGTTCATGGCCGCGCCGACTCCTTCGAGCCTCGTCCCTTCCCTCCCGGTGGTTGCGCACCGCATGGAGCCCGGGTTTTTGCTCCTCAACGGCATGCTCCCGATTTTTTTTTTCCCACCTTTTTTGACCCTACGGTCTTTTGGCCCCCGCCCCAACCCCACACACCGTTGCCCATAGCGCGGCCCCCGCCCCCCCCCCCCCCCCCCCCCCCCCCCCCCCCCCCCCCACCAGAAAAGATCCCTGGAGCGAAGAATTTGGTCCGCCGACATTCCGCGGCGCGATATTCGGACACCGACGAATGCACGCTCACAGCTCTTTTTTTTTGCTTCCTCCTCCAAAGCGCTTTTATGGTAAACGTAGCCCCCGTCGCCTCCACCTTCGATTCAAGATCCGTTGACCCACGACTCCGGATCTTCTTCTGACCCTTTCAGCCAATCCCGCCGGCATCTGACCCCCTTGCCGCGCCAGCCTTCCCCTCGCCCTCTCTCTCGTCAACCTCGAGACGACGCCCGTCCCCCTCCCACCCCCCTCCTATCCCCCCCCAACCCCACGATGTCGTATCGTTAACCCCCCCCCTGTAAGGCCTCCCAAAGATCATTGTCTAAGCCACACTCGCATTCTTCACCCCTCTTCAAGCGGCTCCAATCCCTTCAATTTACAGACCCCTCTTTCTTAGTCCTCACCAGCGGTCTTTAAAAGCAGTCCCGCCCCCCTTTCGCTTAGCACGGCATGCAGCCGTTCCTTTTCCTGTATGTTCAAGTTGTGATGCGTTCTCGAGTCCCTTCATTTCCCTTATCTACCATGGTCAGTTTCGTTAAATAATCGCAAAGTTCTCGTAATTTTTTGATGCTTGCCTTTGAACCCTGATTCCCTTTCCCTGGTCTCACTTCCTGAGGCGTTTTTTTTGAATCGACTTAACCTGTCTGCTTTCGTGATTCTCTCATCTCCGACGCCCGCAATCATAACGTTCCCCTTCGCCTTCTGTATTTCTTTTATGTTCCATTCTGCCTTGACAGGATACGGGAGAAGATCCCTACTTTTTTTTTCCCCACCCTTCCTAGTTCCATTTTCTTGACACCAACCGATTGGGAAAGTGTACCTCTTGTCTTGTTACTGCAAGCGGCGTCTGGTGTTTCCGTATCTTTACCTTTCTGTCTGTATACCTCGACCCCTTTTCCCTACGCTTTAAGAAGGTTTTGCCTACCAGATCTCAGAAACCCTCCCCTTTTCCTTGCCTCATGGAGTATTAGGTGCCGCGATCTCGCCTGCACCATCAGGCTTCCCAAGCATCCTCTGAGTTTTTTTACATCCTCTTGCGTTTTTTCCGAGCATCTGGCGCCCGCTCCCTGCTTCGTCTTCCTCCGCCTTGTGAATTGCGGTGTTCACCATCCCCTCCATGTCCCCTACCCGGCCACCTCTCCTTCCTGAGACCTTCACAGCTCGAATCTGGTATGGTTTTTGCACGAGAATCGGTCCCCCTTGCTCCTCCCTTCCGCCCTCCAGGATGGGACTATAACGGGCAGCCAATTTCTGACGCGCGAAGATTTGCTTATTATTCAGCCATCACTGTCGCTGGACACTTTCTTCCCCCGTCCCCTGGCGTCTTAGAAAACCGTAAGGTTGCAGTGATTATTCACTGCATGACTCGTCCTCTTCGTCCACTTTGTCTCACTGACGCTCCCCCATCCGATTGCCTGATTTCCTTATCGCGCCTCCTCCTTCATACGGGATCCCGATCCCTTACCCCCCCACCTCGCACTTCAGCAAATCATCTCGACAGTAGTTCCACCCTACACAGACATTTCTTTCAGCCCCATTTTTTTTCTAGATACCCATCAGGTTTTTTTTTGAGAGAGATCGACATCGCCCCATGAGGCTTAGATTTGTCTTGTATCATTTAGAATTTTCGAGTCTTCCGCTGACTGCTGTTCCGAGGGATGGGACGCTGTCGAGCGCTCCTTCTCGGCCCCTTGGCTTCTATATATATTTTCCTTTTCGGCGCTCCTGGACGTCCGTCACCCCCCCCCCACACCCCCCCCGACAACCCCCCCCCCCCCCCCCTTCTTTTTTTGTTAAATCCCTCAAAAAACCCCCCCAAACAAACCCACACCCCCCAGTCACAATGCGGCGCTACCTCCCCCCCCCTTTGCTAATAGCCTTTCCGCTTCTTTTTGCACACCCCCAGTCACATTTTTTTCCTCTAATTGTACATCTTACTGTGGTCATTTTTCTTGCTCACAGTACTTCCGGTCGAGTCCGTCAGATCTGGAGACTACATAAAAACGCCAGAACCCTTGAGTTCATACACCTAGACATTCTCCATCAGAGATTATGCAAGACCTTTAGGTTGTAGAACACATTTTTTTCAGAATTCACTCTTATTGTGAAGTCCGGTATCGGAGCATTCTGCCCCCTTCCTCCTAGCCGCCCTTTGCTTTCATCTTTTTTGAGTCCCCTCGACTTTCCTATTGTCTTTGCAAGTGCCTGTTTTTTTCTGCTCCAATCGGAGCGCCCTTCCTAATAGCCCTGTCTGGGATGATTCCCGTCTCGGTCTTTATTATCCCCCGAGTTTTAGTAGACATTCGTTTACTTTTATCTTTTTTCAGCCTCATTACCGTTTTTCCCGGCCCCTGCTCCTCAAACTCTGCCTCGTTGAGTGTCATAAATAGTCAGCTTATGTTCGTTTTTCCTTTTTGAAGTTTAAAGTTTTAGTTCTACCCATTCTCCTTCTTCTCCCTTTCCCCTCCGGTTTCCCCTCATGCGTTTCTTGTTACTGATGCCTTAAGAATAGACGAATACCTTTCGAATAAAAATAGTCCCCCTAAAGGAAGACTCACTTTTCACGTGAGAACCCTCTTATTTTGTTGACTTCCTGCACGTTCCTTTTTTCCAGAAACTCCCCCCGGAACTTTAGCTCTCTTTTTTTTTTTTTTTTTATTGACCCCCATTCCCCCCCTCCCTTCGCACATTTTTGGTCTCAGACTTCCCACAAAGGCTGGTTTCATTCGCGCCCGTGCACTCACTGTTTCCCTCCATTCGACGTCAACTTGATACGGGCGACTAGGCCCCCTGCTTAAGCCTTCCCCATCGAAGTTTAAGTGGTTTTTTTCCTGCTTGCTCTATAAACGACTTTTGTGCCTGGCTAGATCCCCTTTCGTCTTCTAAGTAGAGTACCGTTTTTTTCTTTTTGTTCCTCTGCTGATAATTACGAGTTTATGCTCCCCTCTTTCTTCTTTGCATGTCTAATCTTCTTTTATTAACGATACGTCCACTCCCTTGAATTGGGAATGATTTTTTTTTTATGGCCGTCAAGCGTGCTCTTTGCCCGGAGCGCCAATCCTTTACTTAGTAATGAGTAGTTTGGACAGGCCGATGCCATAAGAACTTTCGTGCGTGCAGCGGGTTGCCATCCATTTTTGTTACCCCGGATGTTCCATTCTGTGGCCCATGCTCTCCTTAAAGGAGCACTTTGCAAATAGAGCTTCTTGGCCAGCTGATAACGCACTCCTTTTCTGTTCTGTCCAAGACGTCATTACACTTGTGTACTTTTATCACGAAACTGAAAGTGGGCTTACCTGTCTTGACTTTTTTCTTTTCCTGCATATAGAGGTTGACTGCGAACACGGCCAAGTCTCCACACGTGATCCAGCCCCAGCCCCCTATAAAGAGTTTCTACTCTTCGCGCCCTTTCCGGCCTGTTAGAAAACAAAATTTTTTAGCTTTTCCGCCGTCCCCCCAAAGCATAGCCATATCGGCATCGCAATAGATCAGGAAGGGAATTTCCCGTTACGCAGCTTTCGTCAAGCCCTCCCTTGCGGTTATCTTTGTTCTACCAGCCTTCCGTCGGGATGCGTCTCCCCTCGGCCCCTTGCGACGACGCAAGGGCTCTCTGGTTTTAGTAATGGCCCTTCTTATCTCGGATGCTGAATCTCCCGTCTCCTCAGCCTAAGTGAGCCGAGCGGGCAGTTTCCATTTTTAGTGTCGTAATTCCTGTGCTTTTTTTTTCCATTCCTACTGGTTGACAGATTTAGCCCTCCCTCTCTCTGGATGTTTCCTTTTCACGTCAGTTTGAAATGTGCGAAAGGTCGCCCTTTGCCCGCTCCCCCCCCCCCTTTCCCCCCCGAGTAAAAGTCATCACAGCTTTTACGTCGTAATTTCCTGATCCCAACGGGCTTTTGTCGCTGCTCCCACATGCATCACCTTGCTTCTCAACGAGAAGCCACTGGGGAAAAATGATCCTTTACCTCTTCTCCCTGTCCCGCTCCTGACTCTTCTCCCCCCTTCACTGAAACAATTCCTGATGGACTGCTCGCCGTGCGCCCCGACCCCACCCAGACCGTAACGCGACACATATTGCTTTTTTTTTTCCCGATTCTCTTCGAAAGAGACTTCTCGAGCTGCCTTCACTGCCGTCGGTCTCTCTCACCCATCGACACCTGTGGCCGTTCATCCCGATCAAAACATTGCGGCCCCCAATCCTTTTCCCTCTGTCATTATAGGATAACTGTTCCCCCACCCCTCTTTTGCTCCCTCAACGATGTATCTCGGCTACCGGTAAGAGTCGTTGCCTGCAGTTTTTTTCGCGAGGCCTTTCCATTTTCATGCAAGTAAGAACCCTATTGCCTTACTCCCCGAACTGTTTTCCCCTCTCCTTTTCTTGCCCGTAGGGGCAGCTGCCGGGATTTCGGGATTTATCTCCTCCTCTCTCGTTGGTGTTAGTTTCAGATTATCCGAGCCTTGTTCCCTTTACGAACCGACGCAGAGACCGTGGAGAGCCCCCTTGCGCCTGTTCTCCCCTTTTCCCGGGCCTGGTGTTCGGAAGCAATCATACTGCAGGATTTCCACACTTCTGAACCGCGCCTCATTTGCGACCCTCCGATTTAAGCCGAAGCGAAAACATTTATACTTGTACTTGTCTTCACTCGTTTTTTCCCTCCCCCCCCCTGTCGTTTTTGACGCGGTTTTCGGTAGCTTCGTATTTTCTTCCGACCACATTTCTCTCATCTTGCCCCCGACCCAAAGACAGGAATAATAGACAGTTTCCTTGGCTCTCTCTGCAATTTCTTCTAGTCCTCTTTCTCCGCAGATCGAATTAATGGTGACCCGTCCTTCTTGATGCCTGTTCCCAGACGCGAGAGCGCTACCGGCTTCATTGACGTTGACCCCGAAGGATTTTGGTCTTTTGATCTTTCAGTTTCTGCCCTTTTTATTTAGAGATGTAAGATGCCCTTTTTCTCCGTTCCTTTCCTTTGCGGAAGTCTGTCGTTGTTTAGAAATAGTTCTCTACGCCCCACTCCCGTTACCCACACTTTGCTGCCGCCTCTTTTTAAGGGCTGAGAACCTCACCGGCGCCAACCCTCTTTCCGTCGAGGTGTTTTTCTTTTTTAAGATTGGAAGCCGGTCTACCCCCATTATTCGCTTCCGTTTCGCCTGAAAAAAAATGCCACCTGGCTCCTCCACTACACTGCCATCCCCCCCCTTCACGCGAGGCTGCAGAATTATTTTCCCACCGCCTAACGATCCCCCGACGGCCGTACCTTCCTGTCCCTGAGATACTAGAAGACGAATTTTAGTCCCCTCCCGTCCCTCTCCCTTCCACTCGCCACCACCATCTCGCCGCCTCCTTCGCCCCTGGTAAACTCTCCTGGACCCGCCGAACCCTTGCCGCTTTTCGGCCTTGCTCTCCGTCGATTCCGAGGGAGTGACCTGAAAGTTTTTGAGGAAGTTAACGCTGAGCCGATGTGTTTTTTGCTTTTCATTCTATGAGGACGGCCCACATTCCCTCTTGATTTCGCCTCTTCCCATGGATCAGGGACGCCCCTTAGATAAACATCCGCCACAGGACCGAATCGATGCGCTCCGCGTCCCCAGGTACAGTTTCACTCTTCTCCTCTTGGACAACCCGAAATAGGTCTTGAACATCCACTCTCCCAGTTCGTCCGTTTTCCCCCCCCCCAGCTCCCAACAGCTGAACCTTTCCAATGTACATCTCGTTTTCCCCTTCTTCCTGCCGCGGCCGTTGTGCGCACACCCACCCCCTTGTGCTGCCCGCTGCACGCCCAAGAGAAGAATAACTTTGCCACTCCCCCCCCCCCCCCCTTCATCCTTCCATCTCCTGACTACATCTGAAACTTCCTTGATCCGAAGAAAAGGCCCCCCCCCCTCATCCCCCACCCCCCCCCCCCCTTTATCGTTAACAAAGAAGTTCAATAATATAACTCTTTACTCCCCTCCCCTTTGAATCGTCCACAGTGCAGCCCACGTCTTTATTCATCAGCCCTTTCCCTTTTCATGCAAACAACCCCCGGTGGCAACCCCCTCATCCCTCCCCCCCACCCATTTTTTTTTGGACATGAGCCTCTCTAAGACAGATCGGGCACATCCAGCTTGCTCTTTTTTTTGAAACTCTTCTGAGCCCCCCGTTTTCTGCCCTTATCTACCTTTCAGACTCGTGGTAATTTTTTTAGAGATCGATCTTTTTTCCCGTCATGGCCCTTGTGACCTGCACATTCTTTCGCGCGGTTTGACTTTACCCTGCTGCCCTGATACTTTCCTGCCCTTCTCCCGGCCTTCGGGTTTTTTTTTCTTTTCCGCGCATGAGTTTTTTCGCTTTTCAGCATTTCATAGCTCTCCTCGGTCTCATCTTGACTTGCTGACCTTTTCCACTGCTTTCTCTGACGGTCCTTGGCCTGTTGCCCCAGTAATATCGAAGCGTCTCCCCTACATCTTCCATTGACTCTTTTTTTTTCCTCCCGGAAGATTTCTTCTTCCGGATGCCTCCCTTTCACTGATGTTTATAAGCGACAAATACCCCTTACCGACCCCCTCCTCCGTTTTTTTTAGCTTCCGAGAGTAGTTTCAACTGACGTTCACTGCACTCCCATTCCCTCATTGCTTCCCATTATGGATCGTCCTTTTTTGAAAACCCTCATAAGATAGATCACCATCATTACGAATTCACCTCCCTCTTCCCGCTCCCCCTCTCTTTTTTTACTCCCGCATCCTTTGCTGTTTCAACGTCGCTCTGGAGTCCCGTTCGCCTTGGCCGATGCCTCCTATAGACCCCATCGTTAATTCTGCACTTGTTCCACTCAGCCGCACTTAAAATGCTAGAAAAGAGGAAACAGTTCCTCGCCTTTTTTCTGAGCTGCTATGCCCCTTGCTTTCCGGGCAGTTCACTTGAGCTCCCTTTTTTTGTGTGGCGCCCGATACTTTCGAATCCAACGACTAACCGCGAAGAACTTACTCGATCGACCGCTGTTGCAGCACATCTTTTTTGTTATCCCCCTCTGTCGCCATTTTTTTAACCCTTTCCTTTCACAATGATCCGATTCCGCATCCAGCTCTCACTGAAGCTCTCCCCCCGCTGCCCCCCTCCTTGATGCAGTCCCGTTCCTTCGTCTTTTCCCTCCCCGCCCTTCCTCTATGTCAAAAAGGAGTAAACGCCACCCCCCCCCCCTTTTTTCCCTCACTCCTTGTTAACCACGAGAAAAGCATTTTATCATCTC
>Ga0179593_1324494_pt1 | contig 15458 bp, 19 predicted proteins | sample CZODoug2_1_08_16_FD_185931 | JGI IMG/M metagenome (GOLD analysis project Ga0179593, IMG submission 185931) | Vadose zone soil fungal communities from Angelo Coast Range Reserve, California, USA - CZODoug2_1_08_16fungal (PacBio error correction) | ecosystem: Environmental > Terrestrial > Soil >... | reverse complement strand
TTCCGGGTCCAGGTGAAGTAGTGCCGGGCGCGTGTACCCAATAATTTTCATTTTTTTCGGGGGATAAGTTGTTTTCTTCGTGTCTCGTCCTGACCCCCCCCAGTTTTTTTTTCCCCAAATGGCTTTTTTTCCTTCCTCGTTGCAGTTGTCCCTTGAAGGTAGGTTGACGTCTTGCTTTTTTTGTGCTGCAAGTCATTTGCCTTCTTTTTTTGGTTCCGGGAAATCCTTAAAAACTTCCTGCGACTGCCACACCCTTTTTTCTTCTGTAGATTGGTCAGCCGGTGCCCTTGTTGGGGTGCTCTTTCCCGACTCCCTGATTGTCCCCGATCACTAGCGCTCCTATTTGGTTTTTTCCCCTTCCTTGATTACGTTCTCTGACAACCCCCTCCCCCCCCACCACGGATCAGTCCCCTTTTTTTTTCCCCCCCTTATAGAACTTGGCTTCCGGGGTCATTTTCGGGCTCTTGGTCCGTTTTTTTTTTTTTGCTTTCTCCCCCTTCTCAGGCGAGTCCGGTTTCACTCCACGTTCGGTCCCCCCCTTTCCAGAACTGGTTTTCTCCACGTTTTTTTTTGTTAACTGTGAAACAGTGGGTTTTTTCTTAAGGACTTCTTTGAGTAGAGTATCTGGTCCCCCCCGTGTGACCTCCAACCCTTTTGGTTTCCGGACCTTGGTTTGGCCTCCAGCGTCCTCTTTTGAAAATCTTTTTTTTCAGCGCCTGGTCCTTTTCCTTTTCAACGCGTCGTTTTTCGCGTTCATTTCTGTTTGTGACGCGCCCCCTCTGGCCTTGGCCAAGAGTGCCGCGTTTTTTTTCGCTGGCACTTTCCCCCCCCCACTTTTTTGCTGCATGACTTTTCTTTGCTTTTCCGAACCCTCTCTGGACTCATTGATTACCACCACTCCATGGGCTGCCCCTTTTTTTTTTTTTTCTTTCATTTAAGCCTATTTTTGCCCCTTGTCCGCGGGCGTTCTTCTTCACGCTCCTCCCCCCCTTCTCCGGGTATGCTTTTTTTCCAGCCCTCTCTTTTCGATTGAGTTCCATTTCCTATATTTTTCCCAGTCAAACCCTATTCAACCCACTTTTGGACGTTTGGTTCTTGCGGGCGGCGTTTTTCGCCTCCCCCGGTCGGGTTGTCCCCGAAGCATTTTTGATTTCCTTTCCCCCTCAGACAATGGGTAGGTAACGTTGAGGGCCGGCCCCCCCGTGTTTTTCCTTTTTTTTTTCTTTTTAGCTAGAACCACGGCCGGTCTTTTTCCCACTTCTTGACCTTTGAAGACCTCCCCTCCGGCCCTTCATTTTTTTGATCGTTTTCTTTTTGTGAGGCGGACCCAACCTCCGAATGTGCCCCCCCCTGCGGCGTGGCCTTTTTTTTTTCCCACTCTTTCCAGATTAAACCGTGGCCCGGTGATTGTGTTTGACGAAGTGGCTTTTTCGGCCAGTCCGTTTGTACTTTACTTTCCCAAATTTTTTTTGAAACATGACCCTGTCCGGACGCATTCCCCCTTTGGACTTTGGTGTCACCGTCGTCCCGCCCTCCGCTTTTGAACCTTCAAGTCGGTCGGAGTGCTTCCCCCTTCTTTCTGCTGTTGCGCCATGCTTCCCCAAGCCGCACTGGTCGGGGACAACGGCTGCTTTTTCATCGCTTCTCGTATCGTTTTTTTCTTTCCAGCGTTTTTCCCTGTTGCTTTTGAACACATTGACCGGTCCTGGTTCGAGATCCGTTCCCTTTTTTCGCCTTCAGGTCTGAAGATAGGGAGTACATTGGGCCACACGGTGGGTCGTGGCGTCTTCCTTCCCAAAGAATTTTTCTCCGTCCCCCAAACACCGTCCCCTTTTCTTAGTTTGTTCCACCGAACTACCCCCCCCTTTTTTTTTGCTGTCACATAGATAACCTTCTCCAGGGTTCTGTTTCGCGTTTCCCTACTGTTGGCCGTTCGGCTTCGGTGTCCCCCGTACGTAACTACATTCTACTTACAGAACGGTCCCCCCCTTTTCCCAAGTCCTGACATAACCCTTTGCGTTCCTTTGAGATTGTTAGCTCCCCCTCAATTGCTCGGCCCCAAGGACGCGTTTCCCCCCCCCATTTCTCCGATACTCCGTCACTTCCTCGTCACCCCCAAGTGTTTTTCTTCCCCCCCGATTCGCTGTTAGCCTCTGGGACCAACGCTTCGTTTGTTTGTGAAAGGTTGGTTCGCTTCGACCTTTCTCCCCCTTTTTTTTTGTATCTTTTTCCTCCAACGTCTTCTAGCAAGCCCAGCGCACAGGTTCCCCTCCCTTTTTGCTGTTCGTTCTATATTTCATCTTTGGTTCCGTACCGCGTTGTCCGTCCTCCTTTCGTTTTTCTCTAACTTTTTTTTTTCTCATTGGTACTCTATGAAATTGGATGGGTACAGTTTTGCGCGCGGCCCTTTCATATAGTTTTTATTTGATTTCACGGGATGCGCGTCCCTGGTCCGTTGCCTCCTTCTTCCCTGGCCGCTTCCGAATTCTTCTTTCTTCCCTGCCTCTTTCCTTCGTGTTGTGTTGTTGCTTGATCTTTTGTTTCAGGGAAAGCTGTCGCCGAACAAGTGCCACCCTAACAATTTGTTCCAAGTGGCTTTTTCTTCGAGGATGTCGGATGTTCCCCACCACTTCAAATTGGTCTTATGCCTGGTTCCTTTTCCCCCCACGAGAGAAGGTAAATTCCTATTCCCTTTCGATCGTCCCTTTTTTTTTAACACCCTGTCCTGATGGGCCTTACGAATTCGGGCCTTTCCCCCCAAGGCCCTTTTTTAAGCTTTTCCCCCCTTTCGAGAAGTTCCCCCTCCCTTCCCTGGCCTTGATGGGAGCTCCTCGGGTCTTCTTTTGCGGTCAGTTATCATCCCTCGTGATCGGACCTCTTGGAAGAGGACCCTTGGTTTATCTTTTTTCCCCTTCAGGACCCTTCAACCTCGGCTTTTATGCAGTCGTTTCGGAGGCGATACACTTTCGATTTCCCTAATTCTTTCAACCCAACTGAATTCTGCGAGTTGGACGAATTTCTTTCCTCCTAAAGTTTCCCTTCCGGCACGTGGCCCTTATCAGCGATCTCTTTCTCGCCCCATTTGCGAACCATGTTGAGTACAAGTGCTCCCCCCGTCGCGGACCTTGAGCTTTTCTTTTCGGTGGTCTTTCTTAGTGTGGCTCTTTCCCCGCCCGACTAACTCCATGTTTACGGCGCGTTCCCCATTATTCAGTTTCGAGCCAGAAGTGGCGTCTTTTGCGATTGTGCTTATTTTGAGTGCAACCTAGAACTTGTGCCCTGTTTTTTTTTTTTTTCTCTTCCGGGCTTCCCACTTCTGAGCTCCATGCCGGCGACAACTAACGTTGGGCACCCTTTGTCCTTTTTTTTGTTTGGTAGCCAGTTTGCTTTAGGCGGTAGTGCCCCCCTCCCCTTCGGAAGCTCTGCGCGGTGTACTTTGATTTTTGCTGAGTTCCTTTTTCCCCCCCTTCCCAAAACCATGACTCCGACAAAGCGATAGGCCCCCCTCCACGTTTTCCCTACATCGTGCTTCAGAACCAAGACCTTTTTTGTGCCAGCAGTTTCCGTATGAGTCCCTTGTCTTTTTTCAAGGACCCCCACTAGGTTTCCTTCAGGCAGGCCCCTGGTCGCCTTTTGCCCTTTTTAGAGTTCCATTGAAACATTGGTTGCTGCCGCCTTTTCAGGGTCTCGGAACGTTCTTTCAAGGTCGTTGGCATGAGGCTTCTGTCCCCCCCCCCTCACCTTTAGGACGGGGTTGTTATTCGTGTTTCCTTCTGCTTCTACTCCCTGGCTCTTTTTCGTTAGTGCCCTCTGTACCAGCCCACGCCTTCCCGACTGGTCAGTGGCTTCGTTCTGAGTGCACTCATTGGTGTGCGGCTCCTTTTACCTAGTTCCCCTTAGTTTTTCGACAATCCCCCTCTTGACGCCCTACTGGCTTTGAAATTAACCCATCCGTTTGGTTTTTCCATCTGCAGGGGTTTGCGGATCTCCCCAGCAAGCACTTTTTTTTAAGAGTCTTTTCGTCTATCCCCTGTGACAGTTCCCTTCTGGTCGAAACCCCGTTGGGTGCCCAGGAGCTATTTTTTTCACCCCCCCGCAAGTGGCGTTTTTTTTTGGATCCATCTCACCAAACTCGTGAGAGTTTTTTTTTTTTGTTTCGCTTTCCACGAAAGCGCTGGACAAAGTGCAAATATTCCACATTTCGAAGTTTCACTCTTGGCCATGATGTCTGATGGCCAGTCTTTCTTGGGTGTTTTTTTTTTTGTATGGTGTTCGTTCCTTTCTTTCCTGCCCCTCCCTTGTTCCAACAGGTTTTCCCTTTCCCCCCCCACCCGAGTGGTAAAGCATTGCGGCAGCGGAAAGCCAACCCGATTTACCCCTTCCGCTTTTCACATTCGTCAGCCGGTCTTTTAGGGATTTCCCTTATTTTCCCCCTCAAATGCGTTACCCTCCGTGGTTTCTTTTACGAATGCGTTGTTTTGGCGCCTTCAGTGTAAAACGGCGATTTTGATCTTTGCCCGGTCTTCCTTTTGAGTTTTTTTTGGCCTTCAACTCCTTTACCCTGATATCACCCAGCTTTGACCCCCTTTTTTCCCCCTACAAACCCTGTTATGGAGGACGCCCCCTTAGACCTGGGACCCGGAATCTTTCTCTTTGCATGATCTTTACCCAACTAGATTTGGGGAGAATAATGACGACGGAGGTGCGGGCGTCTTTTTTTTTTTTTTTGTTTTGTGGGGGGTGAGGCGGTTTCCTTTTCTGTTTTTTTTTTGTTTTTTCTCTCTGATCCCCGCTGCCGGACTTTCTGATGATAGTCCGCTCTTTTTCCCGGGCACGTCCACGTTTGCGGTTTTGCCCCTCTTCCAAGGCACAGTACAAGCCTAATGCAGATTGTTGTCCCAACTTTCCTCCCTTGAGAACTGTTTCATGATTCCCTTCCCTCCGGGAGTCGTTCCGTTTACTTTAGCCGAAATTTTGCTTGACCGGGCCCCCGTCCCAGGATCGGAGCGTTGCCATTGGTGCGCCCTCCCCTTTGTGTCAGAATTTTTTTCCGAAATTCCCCCCCTTAGTCCAATTTTCCACGCCCCCCCCACCCCACAACGTTTTAATTATGATCCTGATAAGAGCCCCCGATCCCCCCGGACCTACGTCAACCTTTCGTCACTTTCTCCCCTTCTTTTCACCTCCTTTGTTTTTTTTCTGATCCCGTTGAGTACCCCGTGCCAACCACGCCTTTTTTTTGTTGGCTTTTTTTAGCTTTTAACATAATTTTTCTCACGTTTGCGTCCCCCCCCTTTCCTTTCTTTTTTGCAGGTTTTCGAAATCCATCTTTTTTTTTCCTCAAGTTACCACAATTGCAGCGCGGCTCGCCGTGCCGTTCCCCGTACTGATTTTTTTTCAACTCGGATGCCGTCCATTGTTTGACGAGGAGCGCGTTTGAATTCTTTCCCTTTGGTCTAAACTTTTTTTTCTTTTCCTTTTTGTTTCACCTGTCCCTGCGTGTTCTCGTGGTAATGAGTGGAGAGTTCCTCGTTCTTCCCCCATCTCCCCTTAGAGAACTCGGGGCCTTTTTTTTTCGGCCTTTTTTTCTCTCCAAGTCTTTTCTTTCCCCCTTACCCCCTTTTTTTACGAAACGTTGCCGCGCCCCCCCCCCGACAGGCGCCCTGTTCTTTTTCCTTCCTCCTGTGCGGGTATGCAGTTGGGGGCAGGACCCCCTGTTTATTTTTTCCCCCCCAGTTTCCGGTCCCTTTTTCTTCGGATCCCTCCTGGTGTTAGTTTGCCAGTGGGTGTTTTAAGAGCCTCTGTTTTTTCTTCTTGAAGGGAGTTTTGAGTTTTTTTTTTCACGCGATTTTTTACACTCTTGCAAGTTTACTTCACCTTTTACTGACCTGCGAGACCCCTCTTCTCGTTCTTTTTCCCCCGCCTTCTTTTTACAGCGGACGCTTTCTTTTCACTGCGTCGTTCGTTTTTCTTTCGTCGTTGCTTTTTTGTAGTCTTTCCCTTTATTGAATGATTTTTTGTGTGACAGGTCTTTCCTCCGGCAAATTTGTTTCTTTTGCTGCGCTTTCACCTGGTAGACAACGGGCCGCGTTTTTTTTCCAACGTCTCCCCTTCCTTCTCGGGTATTTTTCTAATGTTGGGTTTCCTTGGTCCGCTGCGTTAGTCCGCTATTTAACAGGCTACTTTCCCATGCTTTTCATTTTGGATAACAGCGCTATATTGCTCTTCCAACGGAGCTCCTATTGTTTTCCCCCACCTCCCTCCTCCTTTTTTGGACTCCCCTTCTGTCCCGGTGATGGTCTTGACTTTTGTCGTGCTCTGTCCGTTCCCCCCCCACCAGGGCCGTATTCCCCCTTCCTTTTCGGGCTGAATCGGACAGACTCGGTTCGGTACCCTTGCTTCCTGGGGCGTCCTTTTAGTCGTGATCTTCTTTCCCTCCGGCATGTGGATTCCACCGACGTGGAGTAAATTTTTCCCCGTGCTTCACCGTCGATATGGTGTTCCGTTATGAACCCGTCTGACATGGTCGCTTCCTCACTTTGACACGATCCTCTTCCAACCTGTTGTTCGACTCTTTCGGCCCCCCTTGGGCCCCCCGGGACCCTAATTTTTTAAACAAACCCCCCCTTGACCCCCCTGCCGAACCTTGTAAAGAAAATAGTTTCATGTTTTTCCCCTCACGTTTAAGGTGGCCCCCTGCCAAGTTCCCCTTTTGTAACCCGCAGGAGTTTTTCTCTCAATCCGTGGGATTGTTTTGTTTTCCCTTTTTTCGGTCCCTCAACTGGAACCGCTGTCGATCGTGATCTTTCGTTTTTCATGTTGTTTTTCTTAAGCTGCCCAGCACCCTGCAAACTCCTTCCTTGACCGTCTCTTGAGATTCGACCCTCCGTTCTGTGCCTGAGGGCGAACGCACTCCACTTTTTTCCCTTTTTCCACCCTGTGGGTTTTATCAATTGATTGTTTTTTCCCTCCGTTACAAAACCTTTTCCCCCCCTTTTTTCGCAGTAGATAAAGAACCTGGTGACAACCCGTTTACCCCCCCCCCCCTTGCCTTACGCTTTTCCCTCCCTCACCCTTGAATTAAGTGGTGCGTTTTCCTTTGTTTGCCCCCATTCCCATTGTACTCAGTCTCTTGACGGAAACCGCACCCTTGTCCCCCCTTTTTTCCCCCCCTGTTCCCCTTTTTCGTTTTCTTAGTATCAGTCCCCATGTTTCATCACAGTTGCCCCGCTTGCCCAAATTTCGGTCATTTAACTCTTCCAATAATGAGTTTCAATTTTTTCGAATTCCGTGCCTCTATTACCCGGAATGTTTTTGCAGTCTCGTGGCCTTTTCCGCGTTGATGATTAGTCCCAAACATGTTTCCCACTCGTCACGTTATGTCTTGATTTTTTTCTCCTCCCCAATCGGGTCTGGTTTCCCCTTTCCCCCTTCCCCTGGAGGAGTCTTTTCTCTCCTTTAATTGGCCGACGCCTTTCGGACATTTCGTACCATCCTTCTTTTTTTCCGATGGATCGAAAGGTGATATGTTCTTTTTTCCCGGTAGTTTTATCCATTTCACCTCCTTTTTTGATCTGGATTCAGTCCTTCAGTCGTCTTCTTTTATATCCTTCCCCTCTTCCTTTCGTTAATATCTCTTTTTCCTCATCCCCCCCTCCGTTGTTTTTTGGTTTGTTGGTCCTCTATTCCGGCCCGTTCCCGCCCCCCGTCGATTTTTGGTAAAGCCCCAGACCCCCACTGAGAGCCAAGGCGCCCATTTTTTTTTCTTGTACGCGCGAGCCGTTTTTTTTTCAATTCCTTACACCAGCTTATGGCCCTGGTTACCCCGAGGTTCCGTCCCCCCTTGCCCTTCTTTCCTTTCAGATCGTCCCATCCTGGCTGTACCGAGTCTACTTCATTTGACCGCCGTCCCGTTCTTCCCCCTGGCACAGTAAGAGAGTTTCCCCCGCTTCCCTTCATGGATTTTTCTTGATCGTTTCCTGTGGGGGTTATGCGTTCGTTCATCCTTCGTCCACCGACCAGATGGTAAGATACATGGTTTCGATTCCCAGGGTCCCAACCCCACTTCCAGGTAACTCCGCAGGTAGTATTTTCACCTGTCGATTTTCGATCCGTTACCCCCCCGTTTTTAAACTCTTCCACGTGTTTTTTTTCCGACCAACCTTTTTCAGGTTGGTTTTTTTTTGAAGTGATTCTGGTTTATGATCCTCATGTGCCATCTCGAACCCCACTCCCACGTACTTTGATTTTTATTACCGGCGTTTTTTTTGCGAGCGGAATTCTGATGTTTTCCCGTGGCTTTGGGGAAGTCAGCAGACGCATGTAGGAAGATGCCCTCGAGTTGGTCTCTCCTGTTGGACGTTCTTTTGTTGCTCTATTATTTATCGCATCTTTTGACGGTTTTTGCGGCCCCCATAGTGATTGAGTTGAGCCTTTTCCGTGACCCTCACACGTTTTGTTTGGCCCCCTTTCACCTTTGTCCTTTTTGACATTCAAGGTCGTTGTGGCCAAGCCTTCTTCCCTCCGTCCGGGGCGAGGCGTTTTCCAGATCATGCTGCTGATGCTTCCCGGCTGACGCAACTAGATGCGATTTTTTCCCTCTCATTATAGCTTTTGGGCCGTCTTCATTGCGTCTTTTCCCGCCAAATGGGGTTTTTCCGAAATCCCATACCCATTTGAGAGCATGGTCCACTCAGAATTTGCTTCCCTCCTTGTTTTCTGTCTGTGATGGACTTTCTAGCTCCCCCCATGCCCCTGTTTCCATTTCCCTAGATGTTATTCCTTTTTGGGGCTTTTCCCCCGGTTTAGGGTCCCGTCTTTGCCTGAAACCTTTAGTCACTCACTGTTCCACTCAGGTTTGGGGTTTTCATGGTCCGTTTCTTTGCGCCTGCAGTTCAGCGTGTTTCGGTTGTTTCCTCCTTCCACCCAACTAATAGCTTTTTGCTGTAGTTCTGGTTTTTTCACCGTGGGAATTTTCCTCCATGTGAGTGATTGCTATTTTCCTGTACTTTGTACCTTTGCTTTTGGGGCACCCGTCAGCTTTTGACCTCCCCCTCTTTGGCAGACCCAAATGCTTTTTGATGGGCCCATCCGGGGCCCTGTTTGAGCACTTTTCCCCGCCGCCCAAAATCCAGAGTTGTTTTCTTTTTAGTCATCGTGCTTTTCCCGTTGAACAATTATGAGGGACCCACCTTTTCTTTGTTCATGTAGGTTACGGGTCTGCAAATAATTCGTCTTCGTGCGGTTGACTCCACCTCTTCCCCAAGCTTTCTTGATCCTGTTTTAAATTAACAAGGCGATGTTAACTCCCCCGGGAGGGGCATGTTTGTCACATTTTACAGCCCCATTAGCACCCATTGCCGTGGTCCTCTTTTGCTGGAATTGTCTTCTGGTGGCCCTTCTGAGAAAAGCCTGTGGCAACCTCGGGGAAAAAGTGCTGAGTTCACGCGCGGTTCCACCCCCGATCTTTCCCCCCTGCGTTTCTGGGAAAACCACCTGCGTTCAACGCCTTTTTTTCCTCTCCATCGCCAGGTGTTGTTCCTTTTGGACCAAAGGGCGTATCTGACCAAGAGGGTTCACCCTTCCCACTTGCAGACTGTCGGAATCAGTGAACCAGGTTGGCTGATCTGAGACTGGCCGTTTTGCATTGTCCATTTCTGCTCCCCTACCCTGCCAGTGAAGCATCAACCCCCCCAGCTTTTCCATTGATTTTCCCCCCCCTCCAACAGTTTCCTGTGATTTTGTTTCGACCCTTCAATGGGACAATATTCGCTACTATTTCCCTCCGCAACAACTGTCCAATGTCGGATCTTCCGTAGGTCTAGGCACGAGGCGGGTTGTTGGGCGCGTGGGGCAGTGTGGCGAGGCTTCTGTTTGTATGTTTTTCCTGTGTTGTGCTGGCCGACTGAGTCCCCCTCTCCCTCCCGGTTGGATCGTCCGCTATTTTCGCCTGGTTTTTCCTTCTCTTTCACTTTTTCGCTCACTTTTCACCCGCTAACCCCCCCACAGTCCTCTCTCTTTTACTCGGGAACCTTTTCTCCTCCATTCATTATTCACGACATTTTTCTTCGGTGTGGGGACGTGGCAGTTTCTCAACTTTCTCCTCCTCCAAGTTGCCCCTTTCCCATGACCTGGGAATGGCGAACGGTCGTCCCCCGTGTGTCTGTCGGGAAAAGACATTTTCACCCACGTTTTCCCTTTTCCACTTCCATGAAATTATGAGCGGCTACCCATCGTCCCTTCTCCCTTACTCCGAATCTCACTTTCTTTTTTCAAGCCTCCATTTGTGGTTGGGTCGGATCCCTTTTGAGGTCTTTTTTTTCAACATTCCTAGTCCGTCGGGCTCCTTTCTCTCTTTAAATTTTCCGTGGGTGGCCCCCCTTTTTGAATCCGTTTTTTTGACGTTCTCCTGTTTTAAGAGTTCTCTTTCCCCTTTTGGGTTCCTTGATAGGCTTCAGTTTTTTCGTCTTGCTCGGAGAGGCTGCCTCCTTTTTTCTAGGCGCGTTTTTTTTTTCATCAGAGGTGACCGGTTTTCGCCGCGGACCTGCCCCATTTCTTTTAGCTTTTTTTGGTCGGTTTTTTTCGCGTTTCGTAGCAGTACCGACTCATTTTTGCCGCTCCTCGAACTTGAAGATGCCGGTTCTTTTTTGCCCTCTCTGGCCCCAGCTCTATGACACTCCAACACGACGCACGCCGCTACCACCCCCCCGCGCCCGCCTGCCCTGACGGGTTTTAAGCGTTTTGGTATTTCCGTTGGGCGGTTTGCATTCTTCCCCTCCGCCGTCCCCGCTTTTTAATGGTCGCGGCCATCACGTCCCTGTTTTTCTGTTGGCCCCTTTGGATTTCATAAGGAAATGTTGTATTTCCCCCCGGGAGGCTGTTTCCTTCCTGCTCTCTTCCATGCAAGATTCGATCTCCCCCCCCCCCCCTTCAAATGATTTTGCGACCCCCCCGTTTCACTGTTTTTTTTCCTTTCCCCGCGTTGTTCAGCTTCCCCATCCTTTGTCGTTTTCCCTTCCCCCTTGCGTTTTCGCCTTGTAGGTTTTACGCCCCCTGATCGGGTGGGTCCTTCCGGTCCTTTCCCCTCCACTCCATTTTATTTCTGTGTGGAGGCGATTTTCCCACCCGAGCGTCCCCCGCGGATCCCCCTTCCTTCCCCCTTTCCAATAGGTTTTTCTCATATTTTTCTTACTTTTCCCTTTTCTCTTTTTTTCGCTTATTTACAGGTCTCTCCCTTTTGTCTAGGGTCCCCTTTTTTTTTGCCCCCCGAGCGGTTGCCTTCTGGTCTCATCATTGTCCAACCTCCGGTCAAAACGATTGCTCTAAAAACCCCTCTTGGAAAGGCTTTTTTTTTTCTTCTGGTTTTGATACTCCCCGTCCCGGGCCGGCGATTGGCCCCCCATTTTGCTGCCTCCCCTGTCTCCTAGTCTTTCACGGGTCCCTTCCCCTGAAGGTTTCTTTCGACTTTTCTTTTTTTTCACTTCCCTAGAGGATTTCCCCTCAGTCCGAATTCCCTCTTTCACCGTCCGTTAGTGTGATGTGAGACTGCAACCCCCTCCCCCCCTCCACCACCGTCTTGCGTCGAGTCATCAACGGCGGTACCACCTCTTCCCCCACGTGGAACGGTGTTTTTCTTTTCGCCCAATGCTTTTTTTTCCTTCCCAACAAGACCTTTTTTTAAACTCACGGTCCCTTGCCCCCTTTCCCCTTGAACTGATCCTCCCATTTCCCTTTTTCATTCCCGCACGGGACCCCCCCGGCGCACCCTCACGACCTGACCCCCCCTCATTAGTTTTCTAGTCTGCATTTGTTTTTGCGGTGTCGCCCTTGGTGTCCTCCGCTGGATTACTTTGTCCGAGTTATGAGGTAAATAGGTTCGCTTTCCTGCCCTAGAATCAATCCCTGTTGTTCCCCCCCTTCCTCGAAGTTCTTCCGCCAGTCCTGTATAAAGGTTTGGCGTTTTAACGACCCCCCCACGGTTTTCTGGTGCCACACGGTGTTTTTGCTTTCTCAGTCATAAACTAGTTCAACCACCGTTTCAGCGTTCCCCCACTTGACCCCCCCCACGGCCACCCAAGACGGTCGTTGCTTTCGTGCACATTCCTCCTGGGTTTTCCCCTTCATCTTCTTTACCCGTGTTTCTTTTTCTTGATACCAGTACTATGCTTTTTTCCATCGACGTTTTTCCGCACTTACAACCACTTTCTCAGTTCTTTCGAGATGAAGATCCTGTCCTATTTTTTTTTTTCCCCCTCCCTTTTTCCCCGGCCTGTAACTTTCGGATTCCCTTCCCTTCTTTTACACAACTTTTCTTTTTTCCCCAAACGTGTTTGATCTTCGATTTCGCGTTGGTCGTTCTGTCCTTTTTCATTGCTCGTCGATGGACAAAGTCCTCCCTAGATTGAACCCCCAGTCCTCGAAATGGTTACCCCGTTTTCCGCGTAGCGAGAGTTATCCCTTTACCTTGTCCCTCGACCCATCCCTCCCCCGGCCGGCGCGGTACTCTTGTCGTCTTGGCAGGCCCGTCCTGATTTCATATCGTAGGCACTCCGGTACCCTTGTTTCTGAATTTCTCTGCCCCAGGGATTGGGCATGTAACGTTCCAGAGGCGGAATTCCCGTTCCCTCTTTTTTTCATCATTTTGTGGTCTTCCCGGTATCGAGTCTTCTTCCCATTTTGTCTCGTTCATTTTTTTTTTCTTATTCTTCTGGGCTGTTCCTCCCTTCCCTTTTTTCTTTCTCCTCCTCGTTGTGTTGTTTGTGTGTTTTCTCCTCTCGGTACCTTCGGCCGCGCGAAGTGCCTCCCCACGAGTGTTCCCCCTGTTCCCACCGGCTGAATCCCGACTCCGGAGATTTTTCCCAGGTCGGCTTTTGGTTGGTTTCCCAGGAACCCTTTTTGCCATATCTTTTTCCCCTCCTCCTTCCATCGTCACCCTTCTGATTTTTTTTTTGGCCTACAATTCTTGGTTTATTGCCGATGCGGTCCTTTTTTCAGTACCGAAGAAGAATTCCCCTCCCTGGTCGGGGAGTCTCTTGCTGGGACGTTTAGGGCGCAGCCGCTCGTTTCACATTGACGTGGGACCTTGAACCAGTTTGAAAATTTTTTCTTTCCTTTTTTTATCGCGCCCCCGTTGCCAACTTTGATAGCTTCCCCTGTTTTTTTTTTTCTCTAGCACTCACGATCGCCCCCACCTTGTTGAACTAGGCAGTGAGTGGTTTTCTTTTTTTGACCCCTTTGTTCCCTGGGGGTGGCCGTGGAAGATTTTTATCTTCTTCTCTTTCGGCTCTCTCCCCCCCCCATCACCGTCCCATTTGATGGCTTGATGGAGGCCTTTTTTTCCCGTGTGACCCTGTTGCCTGTTTCTGGTTCCGTGCGATGAGTACTTACGGGTCTTTGGCAGTCTACCCCCTTCCTTTTGCGTGATTTTTTCCTCCGCTACCCCTTTACGTTGTTTTTGTATTCCGGAGACCGGGACTTGGTTTTCCCTGCCCTTGTTGGGTTCAAGTTTTTGATCGACGCGGTGACTTTTCCGGTTGGCCACAAGTCCGTCGTGCAGGCCTTTTTGCCGAACTCCCACGTTTGTCCAGTGAAAGGGCTGAGCCTGGAGGTGGCAGTCGTTAGCCCCATTGTTTCGGAGTCAGTCCCCCTCCTGTCGGATCGCTTAACCAGCGCTGTTTCCCCGTGTCATGTTCTGCTTTTTTGCTGCTCGTCTTGCTTACTTTCAACACCTCGTGGAGTTTCCCCCCCCTCAAGCTCCCGACCGCCCTCACATATCGGCAAGGGCTGTTCCTGCTTTTTTTTCCCCCCCTTTCCCTCATTGCACTCCCGCCAGGTCCCTCAGAGGCCTCCCGCACGCCTTCCCCTCCTGTCCTTCCCCATTTTCCCGTTGGCTTTTCCCGGTGTACCGTTGGAGTTTTTTACACATGGTGAGTTTTACTTCCATTCCCTGCCATTTGGGCCCAAGTTTTCCCCGCTTGGGGTTTCCCCCTCTTTTTTGCACTGCCCTCTTATTTTTTCCCAATCCTTTTTCCTACGTTGTGTTAAACAGTATTTTGCTTCTTTCCTCCCTCCTCTTCTTGTGAAGAGTTCGGCGTGCAGCCTCCCACCACTCCCGACTCTGAAGGTTTTGCAGAGCGTGTATTCTACTTACAATTCCTACGTTTGCGTATTGTTACGTATAAGACCGTTGGCCTCCTTTTTCCGTACCGCTGTCCTTGGCCGTTGATTTCCCCAGCCGAAAATGTGTTGATTTTACGGGCCCGGTTTTGGCCCTTCGGCACCTCAGAACACCGGCCTCCCAGTGGTTTCGATTAGTATCGTTGACCCCTTTTGACCCCCGAGGTTCTTCCTTTTCCCGTGGAATGAGCATTCTCCCTTTTGTTTGCGTTCTTTTTTTTTTGATTGCCCCCTTCCCTTGTTTAACGGATGCCTGTTTAAATAGCGCTTTTGGAAGACCTTTTTTTTAAGGACCCGGCACCCCTCCTGGTCTTGAAGGTCTAGAAACTTTCTTTTTTCTTTCCTGCTGTCTTTTTCCAAGGGCTTTTTTCGGTTTCCCAGTCTTTTTTTTTTTGTGCACGCCACAAGGCAAAAAGCTTGGCCCCCCCTCTGTTTGGACAGTTGCCTTTTGCACGAATGGACGGGCCAACCCCCCCTCTCCCAAAGGTCTGTAGCCCCCCCCGGCGTCCCCACTGCCTTTCTTGGGTGAAGACGTCTTAACAGAAAAGTCTGGATTTCCCCCCTCAAAATGCCCCCCTTTTTCGTTTTTTTTTTTTTCGCGCAGTCAAAGGAAACTTTTTCCCTTGCCTCTTTCTTTTTCAAAGGGATTTTCCCATATTTGCGCGCTCACCCTCCACGACCTTTTCCGTTCTACCCAGTCTATGATTTCCCACCACCTTGCAACAAACCATCTGTTTCATTTTTTCCCGGACCGTGACTGTTGGGGAAACAATGGGACTTCGCCTTTACACGGATTCTCCAACGTCCCTGGCACCGTTTTCGGAGGCGAACTTTCGGGGCTTCGGGGTGGGGATTGCCGTTTTTGTCTTTTCTTTTTTTTGGGCGTTGCTTTGCGGGGCAGCAGAGGCCGATTCACGGCCCCTGAGTTTCTTGATATACCCTTGGGGTTCTTTGCCCATATAGCCTACGGTGCTCGAGGCAACTTTACCACTACACATGCAGATTTTTTTTTTGCTTCCCGAAGAGACAACGATCTTCCAGGACACTGCCTTTCCACGGATTGGGGGCTTAGCCCCTATGACGTGGGTGGCAGTCCCCCTATCTTTTGGACCGCTTTAGGTCCCCCCTCCAACGGAGCTCTCGCTTCCCAAGGAATTCTTCCACACTGTTAGTCGAGACGACTCCCCTTTCCCCCCCTTTTCCCTTTTTTCACGACCAAATTTCCAATTGATTTCGCGCCTAGATGCCCGACGGCCAGGTTGCCTTACTGTTCCATTTGGATA
>Ga0179593_1505818_pt1 | contig 15459 bp, 11 predicted proteins | sample CZODoug2_1_08_16_FD_185931 | JGI IMG/M metagenome (GOLD analysis project Ga0179593, IMG submission 185931) | Vadose zone soil fungal communities from Angelo Coast Range Reserve, California, USA - CZODoug2_1_08_16fungal (PacBio error correction) | ecosystem: Environmental > Terrestrial > Soil >... | reverse complement strand
GCCTTTCTTAGTCTTCCACGCTACGCATTGAAGAGTTTGAGCTATCTTGCTTGTTACGCAGGCAGCCTCCCGAGATGAAGTTCTATCTTCCCTTAGAGTTTTTACTTAATTTAAACCATGCAGAGGCTCGACTCTTGACGCGTTTGCCACCCAATTCCCCTTTTACGACCTTCCCCCTATGAATTATAGGCCGTTATCCTCCCCTTCCCGGTGATGAGAGTCCGAACCTTACTTGCAACGGATTAGATTGTCGCTGGTCAATAGACCGGCGTTAGGGGGGGTTTTTTTCCAGAAAGGAGTACTTTCCCTTTGTTACTTGTTCGAGGATTTTCCCCTGCAAAATGGTCGGTACCTTTTTCTTTGCCGTAATTCTTTTTTTCCCCCATCGCCTTCCAGGCACTTCTTTTTTTGGGCCCAGGAAGTTTCAACCAACAAAAAGGGAATTTTCTCCCCCCCACCCCCCTAACTTCCCCCTCTTTCCCGGAATTGGTCCCTAAAATTAGCGGAAGGCGATGTGTTTGTCTTCGTAATTCCTTTTTTAATTTTCGCGAAGTTATTATCCTGTTGGCTTCGACACTTCCCCTATAGGGGAGTTCCCGACTCATTCCTCATGATTTACGAGAAAATTCGTGAGTAAGACCTTCCCAGGTTCTCGTTCATTGGGTTTGGCCCAATCACTTGAGCTACTAGGCAAGATCGACCCCCGGTTGTTTGGCGCACAGATCCTACTCTTCTTCTTTTCAAAAGCACTTTCCCAGAAGAATGCAATTCTTACATTTTAATTCCTGCAGTAAGTGAGGAAACCATTCATAGGATTCGCTTGTAAGCTTAGCTTCTCAAACCACCTCAACTGCCCCGGTCCCCCCCAGTTTCCTTTCTGGTCCTCCGGCACGCTTCAAGAAAGCCCCACACCCTTTCGGTGCAGGCGAACTACTAGGAAGAAGTATTGTTCCCTCTATCTGACATTTTGCACTGTTTCTTTGTATACTCCCTTTTTATAGAACTCCTTCTCCTCGACGCTAGCTACTCAAAGGCGGCAACGGCGGACATCTTGTTGATTTACGCATCATTCTCCCTATTCGAAAGATATGTACGACCTTTGCTCATGCATGTTCCATCCCCAGATCCTTCACTCTCGCTAGCGACTCCTTTTCGAATACGTATCCCCCCTCTCTCCTTTTTCCCGGCCCGCACTGAGTACTCGGCCTTGTGCTTTTTTCTCACGTTTAGAAGCAGACCTTTCCCGACTCTACCAGCCTTTATACAGAAAGAATTCAACTCCTTCATCAACTTTCCCCCCCTTCCCTAGATCGCTGTTACTTCTTTACTGTCTTATGAGGTGTCGAGAGTTTAAAGTCTTCTCTTTTCCTACGGAAGATAAGAGACTATTCATGGCTCAGTTTGTCTGTGACCGTCTCTTGCCTTCTCCTGATCTCCTCAGTCCTGCAAGATTTTCTACGACTTTATCCCTGAGACGCCGATTATCCTATTTGAACTTTTATGTAGGCGCCCACGCATACTAGTAGATTAGGACATCGCCTCCGTGATCCCCGACTCTTCTTCCCCTCCAACACGACCATGCTATAGCCTTCTTTGTTTCCCGCCCCTCTGCGCGAATGATTCCAATCTTTCACTCGGACCGTCCCCTGAGCCTCTACAGTATCTTCGTACGGCCCCCTGGCATTTTTTTTGTTTTTCTTACCCATTCGAATCGACTGACATTCTACGCAGCGACACCCTCCCATACCCAAACAAAATAGCATCTGCCGATGTCTCTGGGGTTTTGTTTTCAATGCTACCTTCCCATGAGATCTTTCGACCCCCTCCCGGTATGACGAGGTCTTTCAATACTAGTGCCCAGAGGGCCTGTACCTCATTCGGTCCAGTCCGAGTCAACCCCCCCCCGGCCTGTGATCAATCTTCAACCTATTTAAGAGTCTATCTCCTTGGGGCTGGCTCGATAGCAAACACTTCCAGCAATTTAAGACAACCCTTTCCCTCTGACTCTTGCGCCGCCTATTTGCGTCCCAGAGAAGCTTTTTTCTGTTTAACATAGATCGTGCTCGCCTCCCCTTTGGTATGCGACTGAACCGACTATGAGTCTTGTCTTATCTCCGTGTTAGTTCATTTAGGTCTCCCGTATCCCATTACCTTCGCTCTGTCTGGTGCTCAACTTGACAACTTTTTCTTCCATTCCGTTGAAGTCTGACTATGCCTTTCATCCACCCCCCCCGGTTCCACCTCGATTTTTGACCTCTTGTGTTTCATGTTTTATTTTGATTAAAAGTCATGAACTAGAAGTTTTGCATGCAGACCCCTGCTCCCTCCGGAATGTCGTCACCCTCTCCTGGACTCAAAGAGTCTCCCTCTTTATTCTGAATCAGCCCTTATAAGATACGAATTATCACCATCCAATTTTTTTAAACCTCCCCTTCCCCCCCAACCCTAAAGAAAACATCCTTCTCTTTAATTCCCCCCCCGCATTTGTCTGCATTGCCGTATGATGAAAGTCTTTTCTGCTTCCTTTGTTTTGAAACCTCCCAAGCAGATAGGGGACAGCTGGCGGTCCTTGGTTCATTTTGCGCCTTCTTTAGCTCTCTGATAACGATAGAAGTTAAATTCCCTACACCCTTCGCCAGCATTTGAAATTTCATGTACCTTGATGGAACTGCCTCTTTATTAGAACTCTTTTCCCCCCCTTCTTTCATCTGCCGCACCTCACTGCCATTGCCACAACTCCCCATCACCCCCTCTTACGAACGTGCCAAGTCCCCTTTGGGAATCTTTTCCCCTACCCTAGCTACATCTACCTCAAAGATCAGTTTTCCCCGATATTTTTTCTCGTCTTCCCCTTTTTGCTTTTTCGTCCTTTCCGCACCTCCACTTCCCCAACCTCTTAAAAACTTCCCCTGCCAATACGAAATAACCTGGCCGTGTTTAACCCCAACATACTTCCTACTTTTTAAGGAGGGACGTTCGCTTTTTCTTTTTTTTTCCCCCTTTTGACTAGAGGAAAGCGAAACCTTAACCTTTGCTTAACCTCGATTAACTGTTCTGGGTTCTTCTCGATCGATCAATCAAGAGTTACATCTACTAGGAGGCTATCCGAACAGCGGAGTTTCACTCGGTCTCCCTCTAGTTAGAAATATCTCCAGGAGACCAGGCAGTGATCTACCTCGCTGACGATCCGGCGTTTGTGTCCAGAAGAAGATCGCCCAATTTTCTTGACCCTTAATACCTGGGTATAATTTTGGGACTTTCCTTTACGCCCCGGAATAGCCCTCACTTACTGCAAATTAATCCCGCTACCCAAACCTTTAAAGAGTCCAATCGCAGCAGTATAAGGAACCAACCCTGATTAAGCTCGCCTGACCCCAATTGAACCCTCCTCCTCCTGTAGAGACGAGCAGAATCCCTGTACCCCCACCTTCCCTAATACCGGGACATCTTTCTTGACAGTCGAGAGACCGTCTCTCTCTCTGGTGCCATATTCCTTCCGTCACTTACCCTCTTCCCACTTGTCGCGCGCAGTCCGCAACTCTTCATGTAATCGGCGGCCCAACGCCGGGTTGTCCTATCTTTTTCTTTCCCTCATTAGATAACACTGCCCCGATAGTCGAAACCCTTAAGTCACAAAGCTTCCCGCATCTGCCGAGAGTTGTTCCCCGGATCCAGACCAAAATCAGCCAGACTTCATATACCTGACCGTCAGTAATTGAGCCCCCTTTTATGCCGCATGTCAACTGTTTCGGCATTTCCATATGTGCTGCGTGAGAATTTGGTTCTTTCAGCGATACCGTATGTATTGCCCTTTCCTCCCCCTTTCACGACCAATTTCGGATGAGTTTGTTCCTCCAGCCTCGTATACCGCCCACGACTAATTTATTTTTCTCCCTTCCATAGGCAGACTGGCACTCTATGACCCCTTTGACTCTTTATGAATAGCCTCTCAGTTTGCCCACTCCTCCGAGCAGAAAGAGAATGCACTTCTTTTGACCTCCCTCTCGACGTACATCTATCCCTCTAAAAAAAGCCGCTTCGACAAGACGCACTTCTCCAAGCGCGCTCACTTTTTTCCTCCTTTCCGCTGATTTTGAGCTAAGCCCCTTAGTTCTTTCGGCATTTTTGTTTAGCTTTGCCAATAGAAATCTTCACTTTGTATACATTTCTCCTCCCGCTCCCTGCATTACCAGATTTTTTCCAGTCTAAGCCTATTTTGAGTCATAACCGTCTCTCTGCCGGTAGCACAGACTTTTGATCTGAATAACTTCAGAGCATACCCCACGCCTTTGGCTTCTATGCGTGATGCGTTTAAGGTCCGCTCAACGGGTTTTCCCAAATAATATCTGGACGTATCCGCGCAATCAAGCTACCGTCCACACCTAAAACCTTATTACGCCCATATCGCAATAAGACCATTATTTCGCCGCTTTGAGCCACTCAGAAAGCCAAGCACCTGAAAAGTACCTTCTCGCCCCTTATCCTCGCATTTTTCTTTCTATGCTCTCCAATGACGAAAGTCCCCACTCTATCTAGAAGGACTCCCCTCTCTTCCTGCCCACCGCGATTAACCCTATACCCAGCTCGAAGGCAGTTCCCTGTCCCGTAAGCACCAATTTCCGCACCCATTATCAGCAAACGCGTCCTAGTTTCCTCTACCACTGAAACCCCCCTTCCAACAAGACAGAGAATACCGTGCTCCCCTATGTTTTTTGGTCCCATCGAGAGACCGTCATTTGGCCACGCGAGCTCGCCTCTCTCGCCCTAATGGATCCCCTTGAATAGGATTTTCAGCTGCACTCTCGACCGGATCCTTCTGACCATCAATAGCCCCCCCGAGTTTTGCTCGATAATCGGCTATAGTACGAGATCCCGACATACAACTACCCCCTCCCCCCGTTACTCATCTCGGGCTATTTCCATTTTTTTGATTGTTATTGATACGTTCTTTTGCTTTGTCTTGCTAGTTTTAGGTTTTTGAAAGAGAGGGCTCAGCAATCCTAGCCTCGGCCGGTATTCATACCCTTTCTGATCCGTCCCTCCCCCGCTCCCAATTTTGTCCTAGCCCTTTGAGCGCCGAGATACTTACGTATCGCCAACGACTGAATTTCAGGACTTTCTAATTTCCTCAGGATGAAGGATGTAGATGTGCTTTTATGTCACACGTCTCCCTCGTTCGGTTTTTTTTCGAGACCACACTAGACTTTCGCCTTCGCGCCCATTTTCTTGCCTTTTTTCTTTTCTTCCCCCCCCCCCTCGTCCGCCCCGCTGGCTTCGTTTAAGTAGGCTCCCTGATAGACCGCAAAAGATGAGCCTGTTAAGGCCAAACTTCGACCATGGACGGTTTTCCCCTCCCCGCTAGCTTCGAGAGAGAGCTCGGAGCGTAGGCGCTCTGTATTACGTGTCTGGAAATTTTTTTGCTTCATTTTTGACTAACGAGTTTAGATTCTCTACCAACACTTTTGTAGCTTTAGACCCGAGATGTTATTTCTGTCTAGCCGTTCTTTGGTTGTCACCCCCCTTGTTCGATGTCTCCTGTCCACGACCCTCCGGAAAGACCTTCACAAATCGAGATGTTTGCCATTTTTTTAATACCCACGTTGCTTTCCCCGCATAGCAATACTGTCTTATGCTTCCGCGACCTCTTTCCTGTTTGTGAGTTTAACATTTCTCCCCTTCGCTTGAAGCTTCTTATGAGTCCCAACCCACCCTTACTCCGCTGTCTGATGATTTCCCGACAGATTGTGGGCTATCTGTCTCTTTTTACGCCTCTCCCGACATTGACATTCATCTTTTTCTCCTTCCAGTTTATTTTTTGGCTCTAGACTTCTCTCAGGTTAAAGACCAAGTGCGCCACGCAACCTGCCGAATTCCCTTTTTTGGCTAGTATTTTCTTTAGAAGATTATTGCTTTTACCTTCTTCCTCTATCAGTTCGCAAATTTGTCCACGGACTTTTTTCCCAGTTAAAACAATTTAAACTTCCCTAAGCCCTCCCCTATGCTCAGACATTCAGACATGCGACTTATCAAGACCGCGCATTTTTCCTTTACTTTTTTTCTCCACCTCCTCCTACATCAGTAGTTTATGGTAACTGCGCTTCCGAATGTCCAGAATTGAGTCACTAAACCCACTTTATTCTTTAAATGAGTACGTGCTGTTCCTAAGACACGTCCTCTGAGGATTATTTCTCGACGGATTCCGCGGATCGATTAATTGGATTCTTCTAACTCCCCCGATCGTCTTAGAGATAATGTAAGCTCTCTTTGCGCGACTTCACCTCCTGACCCCCCCCCCCCCCCCCCCCCCCCCCCCCCCCCCCCCCCCCTGTGTGTTTGTTTTTTTTTTTTTTTTGTTCGGTTGTGCCCAATACCTAAAACGTGCCTTTTTTTCTTTTTCTTTTTTTTTTTTCTTTTTTTTTTTTTTTTGTTTTTTTTTTCTCTTTTTTTTTTTTTTCTTTTTTTTTCTTTTTTTTTTTGATCTTAACTTTTCCCAATGTTTTTCCTGCATGAGTCGTCTGTTCTTTTTTTTTGGTTTTTTCTTTTTTTGTGGGGCTTTTTTCTTTGTAGTTTTTTTTGTTTTTTTTTTTTTTCTTTCCTTAGGACTCCGAAAAGAGACCCTGACTTTACGACGTACAAGTCCCCCTCCCCTTATCATCTGCCAGTATTGTTAAGGGTCGCAGAACAAGATATACTTTTTTCTTGTGACACACCCAATAGGATGAAATTCTATTTTCGCCTTAGCCTTCTCGCCCCCCCACCCACACCCCCCCCCCACTTTCCCCCCAACACCAATTTGACGTTGTCCCCTGGACCCTTTTGTCAATTGAGCTCCCCCCAAATTCGCCCTCCAATTGACCAACCATCAGAAACCACCCCCTCTCTGGTTATAATTGCTTCAGAGTCTTTCTTTTCCCTTTTTTCTCCCCTTTTGTTTTTTATCCATACCCTGCCCTTTTGTCTTGGAAATGCTATGTCTGAGTTATGGCCCTCGCGACCCCCCCGATTTTTCTTCATCCTAACTAGACAGTTTTCTGACGCCGCATTGCCTGTAGTGACGCCTCCTCGAGCCATTTCCCAGTATGACGTTTCCTTGCCATGGCCCCTGTTCTTCATCTTCCCCCCAGGTGTAGACGCTTTTTCCCCCCCTGTTTTGTACAAACTTAGGGCCCTTTTTTCTAACAAATTTTGGGTTGTCCCCCTTTCTGACGTGTATTATATGTGTCCTTTTATAGTCTTTCTTTTAGAAGCTTGGTGCAAGATTGGACGATTCCCCGTCTAACGCCGCCCCCTTTTCCTGCGCAATCAGTCTTCACACTTCTTTAGCGTGAACTTACTCCATCTTCTCATGATGGCCGACCCCAGTCCCCCACACATTAGTTCAAGATTGTTCTTTCTAATGTGCACTGCTGGAAGTGAAAATGGCGTGTTCACCCCTTCTCCTCTCGTTGGTGTGTTCCAAAATCTTTAGTGACGGATTTCCCCTTCCCCCAGCTCGACCAGCACCTTACGCATGAGTGTCCATTCCCCATTTTCCCGAATGACTGACCTTTTTTACTTTCCCAAGCCCCTATGCGCTCCTCCTGATAGTGTAGTGCCCATAATTCTTCCCCCTCCCCAGAAGACGCAACTATTCATCCCACAAACCCTGCCTTTACATTCTATATATTTCCATATTTCTTGTTCTGACGATTTTTCTTGTTGTTCGTTTTTTTGGCAACACGTCTTAGCGCACGAGAAGCGTCTATTTCGAATTGAGTTTCGCCCATTTCCTCCTCTTTATTCCGAGTTCCCCCTAAATGCTTCCCTTTGAATCCTCAGTTGTCCCCCTTCCCATACATTCGACAAAGAAATGACCTATCTGCCACCCACCTCCATAAAGGCGACAAATCCCACCACAGTGCCCACCACGACTCAATTAAGAATCCTCTCTTTATCTGTTTTTGCCCTTCCCTTCACACAAAAAACTGCCCTTTCCCACCGCCAGATACCAACCCGATTGGACCACTTTCCTTTCATCTAACCCCCCCTTCCCCTGCGTTCCAGGCTATCCTTCCCCTTTCCCCCCAACAGTTCCTTTGCCCTTCCATATTTTTCTTTTTTATTCGGCGTCGACCTTTGTAATTCCCCTTTTCAACCACTCTTAATTACCCTTCCCCACCCCCCTCCCCATAGAGTACCTCCCCTGTACCCCCCTTAGCTCTCATTCCCCCCCATGGAAGGTTATTGAACAGCCCTATCCCGTTGGGACAGACGTCTGTGGCCTCCCTTCCGGAACCCCCCCGACTCAATCGACTTACCTACGGTTTTTCTTTTGTTCTTTCCGAACCCCCTCCTTCCTGACCCTCATGAAGGAGATCATCTTCCTAGACCCAGTATTTTACGGTGTTGCAACTTTCTTGTCTTCTGTCTTCTTCCTCTAAAACTTGGTTTCGTTACCCCCTTCACTTTTTTCTTTTGTCCCCGCCCCTCCTCTCCCTCCAAGGAAAATGGTGGACAGAATACGCCACGACCCCTTCCTCTCTGCCTGACAGACCTACTTCCCTCTGCCAGCTTGATTGGTCCTGTGATTCTTCCTAGGCGTTTACGCACGTCACGAATTCCGTCTCGCAATTGATCAGCTGCGACAACTGATATTACCCCCTGACAGAAAGAGTTTGTTTCCTTCTCTACGTCTACCGGAGACCTGCTCTTTCTATCCCAAGGTGAATCCCCCCTTCCTTCTGATGCAGAGTTGACGAGGCTAGATTGGTCCCTGCTCACGCTTCGAAATAGATGTTCTGCCCCTTCTCTCGCCGGATTTCTTTATTCCCCCTCCTATAATCCTGCGCCACTTGTCCGGCGATAAACTAGACAGAGTTGTCTAATTAGATAATTTCCTTCCCTCTCCCTTATCGTGCGTAAGACGCCGCACCTGCATAGCTCAGCCCTCCATCTCTTCTTTTCTAAAATAGTAGTTCTCCTCATTCGTCGAATCGGATCGTTATAACTTGCCACATTTCAGCACCCCCCCCTTTCCCTACAGGCCGGCCAGCCATCGTACTAGCCCCCTCTCTCTAATTCCGTAACTGCCTTTTTCCGCTTATTCCTTTCTTCTAAAGAGCTATGTTCTCTTTAGCCCTTCTGCCTAAAGTAAGGAGCCATTCCGTTCCGCTGATACCTAAATTTGCGAGAGGGGAAGCATGCTGCGCTTTGACCCTCTCTCCCTCTGTCTAGTCCCCCTATCCCTCTTTTGGTCCTCTCGTCCATTTAAACGGAACCTCTTAGACGATCGGCGCCGCTTTTTTTTCCTTGACGCAATATCACTCTCAACGCTCCAACGTTTCTCCCCCCTTTGCTCTGCCAGTAGCGCTGTCCATCTTTCTACGAAGACGTCTCCCAACGCCCCCCCCCTTTCCTCGTGTGAATCGTCTCCAACTGCCAGGAAGACGTTAGTTTCACGAAACCCAAACGCAGTCCCCCCTGCGAAGCGTTTCCTTTCTCCATCGGCAGATTTAATTTCCCCTTTTCACCTCTAAAATGACCTTTTTTTCCAATAACAGCCCAAACGCAGAATTCATTCCTACTGGAGAAGCAAAACCACTTCTATGAGATAAATCGATTGCAGGCAACCTTTTAGCTCTCACTTCCTAATCTATTCCCCTTCTCCAGAGTCTTGCCTTTTTTATGGAGGCACTATTGTGGTGTTTCCACCCACCTAACTGAAAGTTTGATCCCCCCCCCTTCACCATGTCAAGCTACCCCCTCCCACACTCTGAACCCCTTCTCGTTATATCCCCTTTACCTTCCTAAAAGATAGTGCCAAAGTCTAATTAGTTTCCAGTTCTCCACACTTGCGCGCATTATAGAAATCGCTTTTTCCTTAGCTCCTCTTGTAGAGTTGACATGCAGGCATTTTTTTTTCCACCCTCTTGCTTTACTCTATCTGAGCATCCTCTTCTTCCCTCAGCACCTTTCCTTTTTACCACGTATAACGGAATAGGGTGAGCCACCTTGTGGCTGTGCAGCCTGTACATGAGTCCAGCGACCTAGGGCTCTCCCTCTCCCTTGAGCCTCCGGTGTATTCTCAAGCTAACCCAACAGATTAATCCGGGTAACGTACCCTGCAGATGCCTTCCGCAGACGTCGTCATTGGATCAGCGCCCTTCCTTCCTAGCCGGTACTGGCGCACTTTTTCCTTTTTCTCCTAAGACGGCCGATTTTTCCCCTTTTCAGAACCTTTGTGCCGAACCGGCTAGAATCAAAGTCTTTCGCCTGTCGAAGTACCACCTCCCCCCATACCCGAGTTGAATAATATCCTTCTCTTCCTTTTTCCTTTGGTTGTTTTTGTTAGCGTTGTCTAGCATAGTTTACTGCACCCCCCCCCTCTCTTTAGACGAGTACGAAGTCTTCTTCTTGTTTATTGCACCTCTTCAAACGATTATCGATCGTGCACATCTAGGTCCTTCCCCTTCCCCCGGCGTCCTCCTAGCAAGTCTTTATTTACCCTTTTTCTGAGCGTAGGAGCGCAGCAACCTTTTCTTGAACCCCCCCCCACCACCCCCCCCCCCCCCCCCCCCCCACCAACACCCCCCCCCCCCCCCCCCCCCCCCCCACCCCCCCCCCCCCCCCCCCCCCCCCCCCCCCCCCCCCCCCCCCCCCCCCCCCCCCCCCCACCCCCACCCACCCCCACACCCACCCCACACCCCCCCCCAACCCCCCACCCCCCCCCCCCCCCCCCCCCCCACCCCCACCCCCCCCCCCCCACCACCCCCCCCCCCCCCCCCCCCCCCCCCACCCCCCCCACCCCCCCCCCCCCCCCCCCCCCCCCACCCCCCCCCACCCCCCCCCCCCCCCCCCCCCCCCCCCCCCCCCCCCCACCCCCCCCCCCCCCCCCCCCCCCCCCACACCCCCCCCACCCCCCCCCCCCCCCCCCCCCCCCCCCCCCCCCCCCCCCCCCCCCCCCCCCCCACCCCCCCCCCGAAGCATTCCGTCATGTTAGGACTGGGCTTTATCCCTTTTTTTTTTCTCGAGTACCAAGATCCCCCTCTTTCCTGTAGACCTACTGCAATTTTTTTTTTTTTTCTCTACGCCTTCTCGATGCCGCACTTTTCTTTTTCATTGATACCCCTCTCTCGTGATTCAAACGGCCGTCTGTTCTGACGAAGCTTCTCCACCTCTAGATCCCAAGATGAGTTTTGTCGGCTCCGGACTTTCCCCCCCTTCCAGGCCATGGCGCACGCCATTTTTTTTGAAGTTCTAGGCAATGTGCTTCTGACTGCGAAAGGTCCGTGACACCTTTTGCTGCTTCGTGGGGGTGAAGGGGAGTTTTTTTTTTTTTTTTGTGTGGGGATTCTTCCAACCCTCACACAGCCAGAACTCCTTGACACGGAAAGGGGGTTTACTGATAGTGTTTCCCTGATAAATGTTCTGGTCCCCTCCGTACCCGGACGTGGTTTCCTTTTTTTGCCCACCTCACTGATTCTCTAAGCCATAACGGTACCCCCAAGCCCCCCTTCCCTTCCATTTGTGCTTTTCTTGCCTCGATCAGGCAATTACTTGTCTCAACAGTCATTAGCCCATCTGTCTCACGATTTTTTCCCCTGCCCCCCTGGAATTACCCTTTAGTAACAGTCGATATACCTCGGAACCCTCTCCCTTTCCTCTGGCGCGCTTAGACAGTTGTTTTTTGTTCTTCGAGCCGCCTCGCGCCTCATCCTTTTTCTTTTCCTAAGTTCTGATGGCGACTCTGCCTCGGGAAGAGCAATGAGGAAAGCGCGGTGCGCTTCCTTCTATTATTCTTTAGTCACACCTCCTACGATCTTTTTTCATCTCGACTTCCTGCCCTTCCCCGTTTTAGTGTCCCTAACTAAACTCTGCTACGTCCTCCCTTCCGTCAGAAGTTCCCCCCTCCACTGAGAACGAACATTTGTGGATAGCAGACAATCCCCCTTTTATATTTCTCCCTCACCATCTCGCGCCTTTCCAAGCCCTTTTCCCTCGGTATCCCCCCTCCTCTCACCACTTCCTCGCAAATCCTTTTGTTTAATGAGTCTGTCTTTTTCTTCTACGTCGATCGTCGGCTGTGATCGTTTCCCTCTACCGAAGATAGTACCTAATTCTGGTTTAGTAAGTCTTCGACGACTTCCTTCTTTCGATACGTCAGTCCCGCTTCTCTAGGAGTCTGAAGGTCAAATAATGTAATTTTCTCCCCACTACGGACTGAAGTATCGCCCTCCCCCTTTTCCCCTTCGATTACCGATGACTCTATCTCTCCAGCTAGAGGGCTGTGCTTCCCACCCCCCCCCTATCCTAAAGTTAGCGCTGGGTCGACCGCCACTCTCATTTCTTCTCTTCCTGTCAAAAATGGATGAACCTAACCTTTTGCCCTGAGGAATGGTCTCGATGTTTTCCCCGGGACGGTGGCTTGTCTAGCCTCTAAATTCGAAGTTCAAATTTCCTCAGTCAACAAAAATTGACCCCCCCCGTCAGAGGTGATGACTTTTTCTTTCGATCTTTCTTTAGATCCTTTTCCCCCCCCGGTAGGCGAGGGAGGCAGATAGAAGAGTTACTTTCCTCTCCCCCGTTGGCATAGCAGACCCTCTCAATCCTTGTCGGTCATCCCGCCCCCTGTCTTGACGATGAGGGTCTTCCGTTCCTAACCTAATAACCAATCCTTTTTTCCCCCTTGTGATCTGTTAGTGGACGGTCCTCGTGCTTCCCCGGCGCCGTGTTTTCCCCCCCCCCTTCACCATAGGCGTCGTCCCCCGGTATGACATTGAGTACATGTATTCTGTTTTTTGTAGTACTTAAGGACTTCTTTTTTTGAAGTTTGACCATTTTCTACTCCGACCGCGAACTTTCTCTTGCCAAGACCTTTTTTTTGTTCCCTTAGACAATTTCTCGGGAGTGCGTAACCCCCCTCTTTTTGAGCTGCTGTGGCGGCCCTGTATTTTTTCTTTGTGTCAAATTTTTTCATTTTTGTTTTCGGCGGTGGCTCTTACTCGCTTTCCCTTCCTTCCGTCGGAGGCCATCTTCAAATGTGTAGTCAAGGACTCCTTGATACGTTCGCTCTCCCCCCTATCTGATCTATCCCAAATTCTAAAACCCCCCAAAGCAATCTCCCCCCCCCCCCCCCTCCCCGATATATATCTATTTTACTCATCCCCCTTTCTCTTGTTTTAGTACGGTTTCTTTTATGGGGGGGGCAGGATCTTTTCTCTGCTTCGGATGTCCGAATGGTGGAAGCATCTGTTCGTTCCGACGATGGATGAAGGAATGCCCGCCTTAACTCTTCCGCGCTTTTCACTCGACGCCTTGGGGAAATGCCTCTTTCTAGCCGCGAACCTCTCCTTTTTTTCCCTGCGAGACTTTTTCAACACCCATCAACACCCAGCCCCCTTTACCCCCCTTCCCCCCGTGTGAACTTTTTTTGCCTTCTCCTCTTCAATACTTCAGAGTCCAGGTCAAACCCCTTTCCCCCTAGTCCCCTTATCGTCGTTCGATTTTGAGATCTCTCTTGTCCCCTTTAAACAAACTTCTTACCTTAACTACCTTTACCCCCACGCACACATAATTTTTTTCTCAATTTTCTTCCCCAGTTATGCGACGCCCCTTTTTTGATTTCCCTAAGACGCTCTGGGTCCTCCCCTTCAATCTCCCCAGAAACCTGTTGCCAGTTTCCTTCCTTTTTTTTGTCGTATCGATCGAGCCGCCATTCCACGAGCCTCCTTTCTTGATGATCGGCATGGTTGATTCTCACGTTCGATAAGTCCACTTGGCTGACAGGTGCCCCTATGCCTCTTCTTTTGACCAGTGAGGCCGTCGCTGGTTCCTTTCACGCTCGGCAGAACCTTCGCTTGAAACCCCTTCCCCCCCCCTCTTTCTATTTTTAAATTTGGGTTTTCTTCTTCCTGCCTTTAGATTCAGGAGATCTACAATTCTCTCCGCTCAACAAATCCCCCCCCCCCCCCTTTCCACACTTGCACCACATTAGCTTATCCCCCCCTTTCTCTGAGTAACCGGAGACGTTTTTAGTTACCCCCCCTTCTTTGTCCTACAAGCGTTCGACGTATTTTTCGCGGAGAACAGATTCCGCCCTTTTGCTCGTTCGGCCTTTTTCTTTCGATCTCTTCGAGTGATCTAGAGGGCCCCTCTTTCAAGTAATTCCTATGCGCAACTTGTCGCCGTTGCACTGTTGTCCCTCCTTCTTCCCAGTCGTGGCCGTCCCTTCCAGCCCCCTTCCGGGACTTCTGACCTTCTGACCCATTCTTCGGTGCGGTATAGCACGCTCAACCCCCTTCTCTTACTTCGCGATCTTCCCCTTTAGGCCTCCGTAAAACTCGACCCTTTCGGCTTCACCCCTTTGCCGGAACAAGCCGTTCCCTTTCTTATGATCAAAGATGCTTCATTCTTTCAATTGCTCCCTTCTCTAACGCTTTTCGGAGGCCTTCCTTCCTCCCCTCTTCCCTCTCCCACATTGAGAGTGTATGGGCCTCCCCCTCTGATTCAGCAGCACCTTTGATAACTCGACTTACTGGCTCTCTTGTCCTATCAGTGAGGAAGTCGTTTCCCCATGGTGCGTAAAGCCCTCTCCCCCCAAAGAATCAGAAGAAGATGACCTCCCTGCCTAGATTCGTATGCTCTAGACCTTCGAAAGAAACCTTCCCCGGCGAACCATCCGTTTTCCTTTCCCCTTTCCCGCTTTCCCCCCAGTTTTCCTTAAGACGCCTCCCAAAGCATTTTCCTTTTAACGAAAGCCTTACCATTCCTTGGTTTTCCCAGAGAAGGCTTTTAACAATGAGCCCTTTCCAGCTTTCTAGCTTTCCTCAGGTATCTGCTTGAGAAAGCCTCCTCCCATGCCTGAGACAAAACCCCTTTGTTGACGTGATTGACCTAGCTCCCGTTTTTTTTTTTTGCCCCCAATTTACTACCCTGTTTCCGTCTCCAGAACATCACTCTCCAAATCCCCTCGTTCTCAGAATCCTTTTTTTTCAAGCCACTATTGCGTCGACGCTTTTCCCCCCGAAATCTATAAAGCACAAAGGGAACCTCTCCTTACTGAACTACTTATGGGCTTGATGTTTCCTCTTGTAGCCTGCCCCTTCCGTCCCACTTTCTGTGATTAGGATGGCCCCCTTTCCGCCTTCTTCATCCCGGAGCAGGGGAACCCCCCAATGTTTTCCAGGAGTTGGAAGCACCAGTCCTCTAAGAGAAATTCTTCTTTCTGACTTCCCTATTTTCTTCCGTGAACAGTCCTCACCCCCCAAGATACTCCGGCAGTGAGGTTCAGAAAGCCCCTTCTCTCTTATTGGATAAAAAAACTTTTTTTGATCGTCCAGCGGTTCTATCATTTTTCCTTGCAAGACTGACCTAGAGAGGAGCTTCTTCTCCTTGCCGACCTAGATAATACTTCCTTTCTCCTTGAACCCCTCCCGCAAAACACACTTCCCCCCCCAAGCGTTTCCCTTTCCTGAGGCCCGC
>Ga0179593_1333568_pt1 | contig 15459 bp, 16 predicted proteins | sample CZODoug2_1_08_16_FD_185931 | JGI IMG/M metagenome (GOLD analysis project Ga0179593, IMG submission 185931) | Vadose zone soil fungal communities from Angelo Coast Range Reserve, California, USA - CZODoug2_1_08_16fungal (PacBio error correction) | ecosystem: Environmental > Terrestrial > Soil >... | reverse complement strand
CTGAATTTATTTCTCTCGTTCCCCTAGCGGAAAGGGTACGAAAGCTTCGTCGCACTCCACCCAGACTGAGAAATGTTAGCACCCCCCCCCGTTCGTTCTCGTCTCCGGCCCTCTGCTGTTTGCCGCCGGAGATTTCGACGAGTTTCTCGGAATCCAAGAGGGTGTTAGGCCGAGGGGAATTTTTAACCCACCATTTTTTTTCTTGATCGTCTAAATAAAAGTCTTAATTCCCTCAGGTCTGGACATTGTTTTAATTTTCACGCTTACCCTTGTCACTTTCCCACCCGCCGCTGCTTTTCGTCGAAGAGTTTCGGTAACCACCCCCCCGTGTGTGTTTTTCCATTCGTTTAGGATGGATTAGCGGACCCCAGATCCTCACTCTTTTGGTTGAAAGTGACGCTCAAAAACCCCATGGGGAAACTCAGGACCCCCTGTTTTACTCCTCTTGTGAGACCGCTTTGCTCCTTTTGAAGTCGTTTGATCGAATTCCCTAGTGATGGCGGTTTGTTTTTGGCTGTTATCCGTGGACCTCTCCAGCGGCGAAGTTAGGAGTCAGGAGAGGTTCGTGCACCCATCCAGGTCTTCTCCCCCTTCTAACCTGCCTTTTCTTTTTCCTTCCCCCTCTTAAGTTCTTTCGGTGTGTCTTTTTCGGGGGCCCAGCTTCCTACCCTTTCTATATTGTCGGCAGTTGCTCCCGCTCTCCTTTTGCTACCCTGACCAGGGCATTTGAGCCCGACCAGTCGGTTTCAATCTACCGTCCTCCACCACCGCTCTTTTGGTTTCCCTGATGTCTTTTCGTTCCCCTTAAGCGTTTTTCTCGCACTGTTGCTTTTGCGCTTGTTTGCTTTACTCCCAAACACTCAACTTTAAAACCTTTCCTCGAGACCGGCGTGCGTTTCGCTTCCTCCCAGGTTCTAATACCCCCTTGATCCCCGCGTCTTTTTTTTTTTTCCCCCTGGATTCGATCTCATGCCATAGGGCCACTCCCCCGATTTGTTGAATATAGTTGCTTTCTTACTAGGCCTCTCCGTCCTTTGTTTTTCTCCCCCCGTGATGACCCCCTTCATCCCAGGCCCTCTTCCCGCCCCCCCTCCTTTCCATCTCGGGTCGGTGTTAAAAATTGTACTTGTTGTTTTCAGTGCCGGTTTTCCCAAAGGCGTTGATTTCCTTTTCACCTTGACCCCTTCGGAATCATCCGGGAGGAACGTCGCTGAGAAAACGACTAAATAATCCCCCCTATTGCCACCCCCTCCCTTTCAATGTGGGAAATCCCCTGATTTCAAAGTTTTTTTTGAATAACCTCTGGAAGCTTTTTTTTTTTGGGCCCCCCCCCCTTGCGTAGGCCAACAACGTTAGCTAGATAAACTCGGTATCCTGTTCCCCCCCCCTCAGACTGATCCCCCCATCATGACCCCATTAGTTTTTCTCTTTTCCATCTTATCCTTGCGGTCGACAGTTACCGTGGTTCAATCAGGCTACGCTCTTCCTCGTTTAAATAGCTTTCGTCTTTCTCAATGATTCGGGTGTAGTCCATCGAGGAGTGGCCCGGCCTGCTCCCTTCTTTCCTTCCTGAAAAATTTATACTTCGTTGTTTTCGCTGATTAAGAGATTTTAACTTCCTCCCCCCTCCGGCGTGATTTGGAACTTGGTTTTTTTCCACTAGAATACTTACCTCCCGCCGGAAAATTTTCCCGCACTTTTTCTTTTTACTTCTTTCATTACCCTCGCGGCTGACATTTCCAAAACAATAGAGATGGTATTTTCTTCCTTTTCATAATCGGGACAAGCACTTTTTCCCCTTTTCTCCTTTCCAAAAATCTCTTGAGGATGGTCCGCAGCCGCTACATTTCTAAGCGAGTAAAAGGTTTGACTTTCGCTCCTTTTTTTCTTGTCTGCGGTTTACGCCTTCGGCTGGCAAAACCTTTGCAATGCGGTCCGCTTTTAGATGATTCCCATATCAAAAATCTTTCCCAAACAAAGTCTCCAGCAACCCTCCCACACTATCCGGGAGTATGGTTTGTCAAAACGTTATCGAACGCGTTCTTTCTTTTTTTAATTTTTTCCCACCACACACTGATAATTCTAGGATAGCTCCATCTGGCGCGAATTTATGCGCATTTTCTTTCGTAATACCCGGACCCCTGTTGTGTTTTCTGCTGGCCTTTTTCGCGCCGAAGAAAGAAATAATCGATTTTCCCTCCCTTCCCCTTTTGGTTTTGAGAGAAGCCTTAATTCTCGGCCGGTTCGCCAACACTGCCTCCTCACCTGCCACCGGTCCTTTCTCCCTCCATCTGCCTACCTTCGGCGCAATGGCTTTGATTATTTCCTTTTTTCAGCGAAAAAGAACGCGTTCGGTTTTTGTAACTTCTCGTACAGTCCCCCCGTCTATCTTGATGCTTTTCTTTTTTTTTTTTTTGATGTCGTGATTACGCTCGTTTTCCCGAAGTTACCGGGTTGTCCGTCCGCTTCTTGTTGGCTCGCCGCGGCAGAATCGGATCCTCGTCTTCCACCTGAACCACTTCCTGCTTCGTCCTTCCGGAACCGATCTGCTTGCAAGCAAGTAGTTCTGTTCCCTTTCGGCTTAACACCTTCAAAAAGTTGCTGTCCTATATCGTGCCACTTCGCATCGAGTTTTGGCAGACGCGATGTTCCTTCCCGTTGTCGTCCATCAGGCGTACGACGATTTTCTTTTTTTTTTTGGAGTGGAGGGATTACGGAAAGGGATGCCCTGTTGCCCAAAACCGTTCATTCCCAAGAAGGAGGAAGCGGTTGTTCCGACTTTAATTTTTCCTGCTTCTCGCCCTCGTCGTTTTTTTAAAAATTCCTTTTGATGCGCGAGCTACAGCCTTCCTTTTGCGCCATCCCGATTCTCTTTCGTCCCATCAGAAAACACATTCCACCTAGCAGAGACCGAGCTTCTTACAAAATGGTTGTTATTGTTCCGGCCCCCCCCGTCAGCTCTAGCATTTCTTCCCCGAAACCTGTTGGTACAGGCTATTGGATCCATCTGATTTTGCCTCCCCTCCTTCCGACAAGGTTGCCTTTTGGTCCCTGGTCCGCGGATTTTGCCAGAGAAGAGTTTCCAACCTTTGATCGTGGTTCACTTCCCCCCCCCTTTCCCCGTTTAAGGTCCTAAGAATGGTGTCCCTTGGCTCGTTTCTATTTCCCTGCCGGTACCGTTTTCGCAGGCGAAATGCACTTTCGGAAACTTTCTAACAGTGGCCTTTGGCCTCAACTTTCTTTCTCCCTCGATTTCTTTTTTCATTTTTCTGTCTCGTGGTCTTCACGGTCCTGACCACCCCAAACCTCTGCCCTTCGCGGACAGAGTTTGTTCATTTGTCTACCCTTCTTTACAATATCGTTTGGCCAGATTGTTTTCTTACTCTTTCCGGTGCAACAGGAACTTTTCCCCTCTCTTCTTTAAACCCTGTCGTTTTCCGGCGAAAGCTTATCTGATCCTTTTGCTCGTGTTTTTTTGCCCGATCTGCTGTTGTTCACACAAGAATCCTAAAGTTCTTTTCCCGGCCGGGGAACTCCCCACTTTTCTCCCTCCCCCAAAAATTCGGAAATCATTTTTTTTTCACTGAGATTGTTCTTGGTCGGCCAAGGATGAATGTCTTCCTTCTTGTCCCAGGAGTTTTTCAACGGCGTAAAAAAATTTTCCAGGTGAAATCTTTCCCCCACCGTCCCCTTTGTCAATGCGGAACTGTTTTCGCGCCCCGGTCTCCAGTTTCCCCAGGACTGAATTTTGCAAGACCCTCTGTTCCCCGATGGCAAGAATTTTTTTTCATCACCCCCCCCCCAATCCATCCCTTTAGTTGCATTTCTACAAAATAGTCCTTAGAGGATTCCTCAGAGGAGCAAGTCTTTTTTTTTTTTTTTGTGATTCTTTCTTTGGCCGAGTAGGCATTGCCTTCCCCTCTTATCGTTTCGGTTTGCCGCTCACTATCCGAAAGCGCCCTACGCCTAAAAACTTGCTTTTTCCTACCCCCCCGTTTCTCCGAAGCCTTTCTCCTTCTTTTTTTAGACAACCCCCTGTAAAATCTTGTCGTTAACAGGTTCTATGGCTGTTCATCGAAATTGGATTGAATTGTCTCCCTCTTTTTTACCTCGCTTGGAACCGGATTCCGACGACGGCTTGGCAAGCCGCTCCATTCCAGCCAAGATGAGCGTCTTTTTCCCTTCTCTGGCAGGAATTTGTTTTTTTCCGTCGGTTACTCTTGGTTATTGGAGAAGACCTATCCTTCTTTTGGCTCTGCTGGCTGTTTCTTCCCTCCTAATACGGTGTTGTTGTTGCTCTCGTCTTCGCTTGCAACCCCTTCTTCCTCTTTCTGCGTAACCCCACGGATGGAAATCGGGTATCAAACCCAAAAAAAAGTTACCCTCGGCCCCCGGACGTTGCGACCCCTCCTTATTTGACTGTGCTTCCTGCTTTTTCCTGCCCCCGCGAGTCGTCGTTTTTTGCCTCCAACTTGGGTTCATCCTCATGGGTCCCCCACCCCCCATGCGGTGTGCGGTGATTCCCTCCCCTTTTCCTCCTTTCTCCTTGACCCTGTCATTGTCAAGATCTTTTCCCTTGGTTTCTTCAACCACACGCTTTTGAACGCGGCTTTCTTTCTCTTTGCCATTCTTAACCCCTTGCCTTTTTTTGTAGGTTACATGGCTGGCTCTTTCCCCCTTTTCTTTAGCGGACCCCCGCCGCCTGAACCCTCCTCTCTCACTGGGTCTTTTGCACGCTCAAAAAGACACCCGCCGTCCCAGCGCCAATAATGCGGAGAAATCCCGGCCTAATCCGGGAGTTGATTTGATCGTTTGGGATGGCTTTTTTTTTTGTCTCCGTGATCTTTGACCTCTCCCCCTGATGGGTGTCGGCAAAAAATTGCCAGTTTTTTATCACTGGTAACTTTTTTCCCCCTGATACCTTCCTACTTTCTCCGTAACGTGCGTGTCGTTTATTTTTCAAAAGGATTCCGAACTTGAATTTCTTCTCCCTTCTTTTCCTGGCAGAGTTTCCCCATCAGCAATTTTGTGCAACAAAATTTCTGCAATCTTCAGTTTTCCAACTGCTTTCTTTTTTGTTCTTTCTTTCCCTTAAAACAAAACGTTGGGGAGTCTTCTCCCTTTTAAGGAATCGGATTAGGCGTTGGTTTGTAGTCCCAAAACCCCGGGCATGAAACATGCCCTTTCCCGGTTCCTTGGGGTCGCGCCTTTTCCACGTTCTAATATCACCCCCAAAAACATTCTTAACTTCAAACGCTCGTCTTGTCTGTTGCATTGCGGCCCCTTCCTCCTCATGTTGTTCCCCCCCCGATGATTTCCCTTTTTTTTCCTCCTTAAACGCCCCTTCCTTTTCTTTTTCGCCAGGTTTGGTTTGGTTTCTGACCTTTCTTTTTACCCCAGAAGGCTTTTGCGTCGAAACACCGAAGCGTAGGTATTGTTTCCCACCTTTTCCGGTTTTCGGGCCGGGAGACCTTGGCTTTTCGCGGGTTCCTGCTTCACTCGAAAACATTTCGGTTTTTCTTCTTCTTAAGAAACCACATGACTTACATATCACGATGCCAACACCAGGGTAATTAGAGGACTTTGGGCTACTCCCCCCCACGAGGCAGGTGGAACGTTCTCTGGGGCGCCGCTTTTCCAAGTCCCAGACGTCGGCAAACCCACCTTCTGTCCCCTAGGGAAATCGTTGTTGAGCCAATACAATCAGCTGTATGCCAATACATTACAAACCTTCTTTTCCTGAGTACATGTTCCCTCTTTCTGCAATTTAGGTTCGACTGAGCACCGTTTGTCAAATTTTTCCTCTCCTTTGTGAATAGGAAATCTTCCGCTTTGTGTTCCTTTCTCCGATCTCATTTTCTGGATGGCGGTTCCAAGGCGGCGTTCTGTTAATTTTCGCGCCTCAATTCCGAAAACCCTTTCCCCCCGCTTTGGTTCGGCGCTTGCTCCTTTCCCCCATGCTTAATCGTTTATTCCATCGGTTGTTTTTGCAAGTACAGGGATTCCCTTTTTCTCCCTTCTTCCTAGACCAGTTTTCCAGGGGACTTTCTTCCCGCCATGAGGACTAAAAGCTTTTTCCCCCCCTGGTAAAAACAGCTTTATCTTGTGGTTCCCGACGTTTTTGCCAGCACACTTTTGCGGACTTTTTTTTCGGTCTCAGCCGTACTGAACTTGAAAGGGAGTGGCGGCAGATTGCTCCTTTTCCCGGTTCCACCGCGCTTTCCTTCCCGCACGCTTTCTCTTCTCTTCGGGCAACAAAGTCAATCTCTTGCCCCCCCAGTTTTCCTTTTTTAGACGCGTTTCGCCTATCATCGGGTTGGGGACATCACTTCAAAAAAACCCACACCCGCCTCCCCCTCACAAGCTTATCTGGGTTTTTTTCCTCCCTCCTTCTCCTTTCCCTCAAAAAGCTTTTTGTGAAGGGGAAAAAACACCAAGACTGTGCCCATGCAAGATCAATGTTTGACTTTTCATCTTCCCTCTTTAGGTCGGTAATTAAATGGTTTTCAGCGGCAGTTTTTGGTGAAACGGCCTCTTCCCTCTCTATACTTTTCCCCCCTGCGTTGTGTTGTTCCCTCTCCCCTTTCTTCCTTCCCACTAACCCACTTTTTCTTAATCCTTTATTACCTCCTCCTTTGAATAATTAGGAGCTGGTTTTTTTTTCTTTTTGAGTTTCCTCTATAAGTGTTTTCCCCCCGACGCTTTTCACGTAACTGTTTCGCCCCCCCTCCCCTCCCTATCTTTTGGCTGGTGCTTTATCTTTTTTTGTTCGTGATTTTCTCTCTCCCCCCCCGCGTCGAAACTTTTTCGGTGTCCCAGGTTTTATTTGCCTGTTGCTCTTCGGTTTTTTCTTGCTCGTCGAACAGCAAAGGTACTCGTGAACTTCAATGTGACTCTCTCCCGTCCTCTTCTCGTATCATGTTTTAGGTTTTGTTTCTCCCTTTTTCTTTTTCACATTTGAGTTGATTTTTTTGAAACCATTCCTCTTTCGATTTTTTTATTTTTCTGGGGGAATTGACCTGGCTTTTCCTTTTGCCGTTACGACCAGCGGAGGATGGTATGACGACTGGTCCTTTATTGCCAAAAAAACCCTCCCCCACTCGGATACGGTCAGCCTGAATAGACGAAGCTTCTCCTGCCACAAATGGTCCCCCCTTGATCAACAAATTTGAAGTGATGGCTCGTAGCGTCACCCCCAAGAAACGCAGCTATTCCTCCCTTCCTCTCCTGTCGATGGTCCACCTGACATGCAAACCACATTTCATATTTTCCGGTAAATTTGACGGAGCTTGATTTGACTTTTTCGTTCGACCCCTTTCTTTTCGCTTTCGAACAACTAGGCATTCGACCCCATGTGGGTACTTCTTGCTTACTTTCTGTTTCCTTGACTCAAACGAGTTTACTCCCTTCTAAGTTGTACTAACGTCTTTTTTCCCCTTGCCCGCGGGGCCCAGAGCAACCCTTTTTTCCCCACACTTTCTTGTCCCTCCCCCCCCAGTTGAGACTGGTCTATAATGTTTTAATGTTCATGTCTCAACTTCTCCTTTTCTTTTTTCGCGCATGTCTGTAAGGGAAATTTCTCTATCCTTTTAACCGTGGCCCGGAAGCATTTCCCGTCCACCGTACATACGGGTTTCAGGTTGCGGGGATCGTTTTTTTGGCCCTTGTGGTTTGGGCAGCACAAACCAACATGCTTCCCTCTCAGAGGGCCTGGATATTTCTTTTCCCATTATCTCTGTCAATATAGTGAGTCGTCCAGACTTTGCGGTTTGATTTTGATTGCCGCCTGTTACCCCGGAACAAAGGAGTCCTCTTTTCGAAAGGGTTGTCCCCCTCTGAACTTGGAGGTTTACGATAGTTTAGGATAGTACTTGTTTTGTTATTTCTTGGTTTTCCTTTTACGCCCCCCCCTTGCCCCATCATGACTCTTGCCGCCTGCCCCTCTTGGGAAAAACTCCCATCCCTCCTGACCCCCCCCACTTCAATATTTTCCCTCTATTGCAGTTCTGTTTTCGGCCCACCATTCGCTGAAAGGGGAGACTTTTTCCCCCCCTTCTTGACCTCTGAAAATATTTTCCATTTTCGGTGAACTAGTTTCCCTCCGGCCGTGAGAAATCGTCAGGGTCTGTGCCCTTCGTACGGGACCAGTTTCGGCCCCCATACTTTTTCCATTTGTGCCTTTTTTTGAAAAAAATTCCACTTTCCTCTTTGCAGATCACGGGGAAATCCCAACCCCGGCCATCCTGATTTATTCGCTCCAATCTTCCAGGATCGCCGTTTCCCCCGTTAAGAAGAATTTCTACTTTCGTTTTCTTGACGTTTTTTTTTGTAATTGAATTTAGGTTGGCGGGTGTCCCGCTCCCCCATTTCCGACTTTCCTTTTTCCCTCCTCTTCTTTTTTGACCGAACCTTTCTCGAAAAGCAGCTTAGGAGGTGGTGGTCTCCACTTTGGAAAAGTTCCCCTGATTTCACAGTACGGTCTTCAGGAAATTCCTTTAAGTGCCCATCTCCTTCGCCCAATTGGGGGTTGAACCCCTTCCCCCCCCTCGTGTCTTGACTAAGCCTCTTTCCAGCGATGGCGGAAACCCAGTGACAGATCATGGCTCTTTTTTTCCCTTTTTTTAGGCCCTCCCTGTGTTTGGTGGCTACCCTCACAGCCCTTTTTCGTTCTTTTAAAGACGCTTCGTACTTTCTTCCCAGCTGCCTTTTTTTTTCCTTTTTTCTCATTATCCCTACCAATACAACGTTGTTTTTCCTTGAGACTCTTGTTTCCTGTGTTTTGCCTTCTCTGTTGCAACCCCTGTTCCGGAAAAGGCGTTAGGTTTTTGCCCTTACCCACCTCATTAACTTTTTAGCCAACCAAAAAAACCAATTAGTAAGTCGTCTCCCCTTGGACGAGCGCCATTGCTTCATTGGCCCCTAAGCTCTCTTTCAATCCAGGGCTAGTAGTTACTCCCAAGTTGTTCATGAGGGTTTCACCACCACCGAGGTGGGTCGGTTCCTTTTCCCCCCCCCCCCTCTTTCATTCCTTCGAACTGTTTCCACTTTACCCTTTTAAAATTTTTCTCCCACCACCCGCCTGACACCTTCTTCTTTTTTTCTTTTCCATCTGTTTTAACCCAACGACAGCTTGTTTTCCGGGCGTCTTTTTCTGGTTCCCCCATTTATTTTTTGACGACCAGAGTCCCGGCTCTATTCTTTTCAAATTTCGCCGCTCACAAAGGTGGACACGAAGTCAACGTTCAGTCAAGTCCGATCTTTTTTCCAAGAGGCCCCCCCTTAGATTTGATCGATAGGGATTTATTTTTTTTGGCTTTCTTTTCAATGCAAAGCGCCTTCTTCTTTTAGGACCTTCCCCGTCTTTGTCACACCTTTATTCACTCGCCCGGGTTTTTCGACTTTGCCAAGTTTTTTTCCCTATCTCCACTTGGGGTCCGTTAGGGAAATCGACCTGAATATAGTTTGCGTGCTCCTGGGTCGAGTCCATCCCTCAACTTTGGCGGTCCACCCCTGCTTACCATCAGTCGTAACAAACTTGCTCATTTTTTTTTCGTAACTTTTTCTTTCCCCGGGGCGCTTTCTCGTCCCCCATGATCGTTTGTTTTCCAGTACCACACATGACTTAGAAATTTCTTCTCAAGACTGCGGAACTCTAGCAATAGTAGATAAACCGGTCTTTTCCACCCCTCCCCTACTGTCCCTTTTCCTTTTGCACTACGACCCTCGATATAACTTTACCCCCTGTCCCAACTTTCTCTTTCCCCCCTCTTAAGGACGTTTGTCCCTAACTGCCCATAACTCCCCCCCCTTCGATTCCGCATTGGTTTTGGTTTTCTTCCCCTTCTGATTGCCCATTTCTGGTAGGGGGGGGACGCGTCGCACCCCCGTTATTTTCCCAGCCGTTTTTTTTTTTTTTGTCACGTTTTTTTTCGTTTTTCTTAATGGGCCACTTTCGGGACAAGGATTCCCAGTCTCCTTCCCCCCTTTTTTTTTGAAACATTCTCGGCCTTTAAGGGGTTTGGTTGTTGGAACTTTCGAATACTAACTTCCCCTTCTCTCCCCACATTCTCGACCTTGGCTTGGTCTTTCCCATCCCACTCGTCAGGTTTTTTGAACCAGATGAGTTGGCTAGTTTTCCATCCGACGTAGGAACAACGTTAAGCCTATCTGGTACTAGTTGAGTTTCCTTTATCTTCCCTTGCCATTACCTTTCCCAACTGTAGGGTACCAGGCTAATGTTCTCTCTTTTCCGTTTCCTTTCTTTCGAAAACGAAGTCCACCTGGGTTCATCACCGTTTTCGTTTTGGTCCTTGAAACTACGATGTTTTTTCTTTTTTCCCCTTTACTGTACTTTGGCGGCTCATCCCGGGCGTTTTAGCGCGCGCCTAATCCTTCAACTTTTATCCTGTTACTTTTTTCTTTTCTCCTTCTTTACCTATCTCCCTTTTTCCCACCGCTTCAACGTGCTTATGAAAATTTGACGGTTTGCCAGGTCTGTTTTATTTTACTTCTTCCTGATCGTTAAACGCCACTGTTTGCCGACAGCTGTTCATCCCTCTCTTTTCCCCAACTCGCAGATTGATCGCGTTTCCCCTCCCCTTTCCCCCTCCCAAGGTTGTTTGACGTTTTTTCCTTTGTAAAAAAATTTTGATCGAGGAAGAGTTGTCCCCCTGACGGTCAGCCCTGTTGGGTTTTTGTGTCCTTTACTTTTGGCTTTATTCTTATGATTCAGTGGCGAGGAAACCTGCCCCCTTGCGGGCCACAACCGTGTAAAATTCTTTCCTCCGCGTTCTTTACTTAGTTTTTTGACACGACAAAAACCACCCCCAAATCCCTCAATACCAAATTTCTGTGGTTCCCTCAATTTCTCTGAATCCCTAAGACTTCTGGGGGCCTTTACCACCCCCCCGCGCGTGGCTAGTATCACTTGCACGCTGCTCGCATTTTCTGTCTAAGGTTTATTCCCTTCCATAAAGGACCTGTTTGGGACGATGGCGTCACGTTTTCTGAACCCGTTTTTTCCCAAGATCCCTGTTCTTTGTTTTGATAGAGCTACATTTTTCTGGCGGTTCGACCCCGAGGAATACGCCCGACACTTTCTTTACCTCCCTCACACCTCTGTCCCCCCCTTTTTCTAGACCCCATGGCTTTTTGTGAATACCAGTTTGGTTGTCCTTACAGCACGAGCGTTTATTTTTTCACTTTCCCTAGCACACTAATTTGGGTGTGGTTTCTGTTTGTTTTTTTTTTTGTGACTGGTCTCTGATTCCAATCCCGAATTTTTTTCCCCCTCCCTTCCATTTGTGCATCAGACTTTTTTTTTTTCTCTCGCGCACCCGATCGTCGGCATTTTTCTCCCACCTACATGGCCCCTTCTTTAAATGGGTCTTTTCTCGGCCCTTAATCTCGTTTTAATTAGGCCGGCTTACACCCCTTCCTTTGCAAAATTCTGTCCGATTATCCTGACCATTTCCTCCCTCAAGGTTTTTCAGACGTCCTCTTTCATGCCCCCAATTCTGTAGGTCCAACCTTGTTTACGTTTAATTCTTTTCCTGGCGGTATTTGCTTCACTTTTTTTTTGGGAATTTTCCTTTCCCAACCTCTTCCCGGAACGCGGGCTGAATTCGTAGGAAATGGCATCGTGGCCCAGCCCTTTCGATTGGGCCATCGTGCACCCCAGCTACAAACTTCGTACTTTCATTTTTCTCTCCTCACGCCGCATAGGGATGCCCTCCTAATCAGCGAGATAAAACAGACGGTCTGCCCAAAAAACGTGGCTTTAAGAGGACATATCTGTCGCTGATCAAAATTGTTTTTTTTCGTTCTACCTCCCTTCCATTCAGCTTCTATTTTTCAAACTTTACTTCCCTCCCTACCTGTGGTCAGGTATGGATGACCCATGATTTTTTATTTCGAAAGAGACCTCTTCTTCCCCCCTTTGCTTCTTTTTTTGATTGGGGCCGAGGATCCCCCTCTCCTCCCGGGTTTCCCAAAAACCTTATTCTTGTTCTTGCCAACTACCCCAGTAATTTTCTTTACAGTTCCTTTTTGGACTTTGTTCCGCCCCCGCTTACTTGTTCGATACATGTTCGACTTCCTTCCCTTGGCTTCGACTAGTTTTCTCACGTTTCCAGTTCACTCCATTCACTTGGACCGACCTTTTTTTCTTGTTTGAGATGTTTTCCCTTTTGCATAGCCCAACCCCACCTTTTCCACCTTTTTGACGGGAATTTTTTTGTTGTTTCTTAGACAATGCTCCGAGAAAACCATCGTGCGTTGCCTCTTCTTGTCCCGACTTTCGTCCCCGGTTTTTAACGGCCCAAAACTTGCGTCGCGGTTGCTTCCCTTTTTCGTCTTTATCCCTGGAGTCCACCTGCGTTTCGATTCTCTTTTTTTTTGCCTATTGTTTGGGGACTTACGTCCTCAACACGCGTTCACCCCCCACCCCTATGGCGAAAGAGCCGGTTGACCTCCCGTTGAAGCCCGGGTAACCAACCTGACCATGTTTCTTGGTCGCTTCCGCCTTTTGGGCAACAGGTTGCATGTTCCTCTCCCCCCATGAGGGCCCCTCTCCCCCTCTCTTTCGCCATCTTTCCTCACCGGACGCCGCTGAGAACAATTCGGCCTTCTTTTTTCTGCCTTGATCCATTCGAACTTTTCTGTTGACTTTCTCACCTCCCTTTTCTCCCTGTCATCACCAGCCAACCCCAATGGTTTTTTCAGCTCACCTTTCCCTTTTCAGTCTGTCGACCCGATTTTACTTACTTTTACCTCTTCTTCTTTTTTCGCGCACGGGCTGATTCAACTTCGTGTCGGCGTTTTGGTTACCGTTTCCCTCCCCCCCCTAGAAAGTTCCTGAAGGATACACGTGGCGTTTTGACGAAACACTGTTTAGAAGCCCTTGCCCTTTCTCCTCCTTTCGGTTGTGTTTATGAACCCACTTGACACCATTGCACTTCTCCGTAAAGGGTCAACAATGATGACCCCGAATTGGATTGTAATCCTCCTCCTCCGCCTTTTGTTGAAACCTACCTGACGAGGGGTCCTATTTTTGACGATGCTGTCCTCTCGAGGCAAATTCAAAGTTAAACTTTGCCCGTAGGGTTTTAAATTCTTAGTTCCCTCATGTTTTGGTCCGGTTACTCGGGTTTTCGGTCGCCGACAACCTTGCTTTTTTCCGCGCTGTATAAGTTTTTCACTTTTTCCCTGTGTGGTTGAGGATAGGTAGGGTCCTGCAAGTTTTTCTACCGTCCCTCCTTCCCCTGGTCGACCTCACACGATGTTAACTCTTTTCGCCACCCAACCTCACCTGAGCCCATTCCCCCTACGTCCCCCGCAATGCGTTACTGGATTTCCCGCTTGGGACCCTCCCATTCGTCTTCTCCTGCCTTTCAGGTGGGTCAGTATGTTTCCCCCCACCTGCGGAGTCTATTCCAAACTGCCACCTTTTCTCGCTTCTGAATCCCCTTCCCCCCGAGTCCCTTTTCCTGTTTATCCCCACCCCCCCGTCTCAGCAGGTGTTTCTTTTTCGACCCCTCTTTTTTTTTCCCCCCCACCACTGCACGTCGTTTTTTCTTTTCCCTGGCCGATTCCCGGTCTTTCCTGTGAGCGGACCCACCCCTCCTCAAGAGGCAATCCTCAATTCCTCAAAAACTGACAATCTGCAACTTCCTCCGTTCTTTTGGGCGGAAATTCCCCTGAACTGCTTTCAATTATTAAGATTGACTTTAAGACTTCAAGTGTATTTTTTTTTGGATCTAGTGATTGACCATCAGAACTCTTGAGTTTAGGACATTGCCCTTCATGGTGCTCCCCTGGGAATCCAAATTCTGGGTTCAAAATTATTCTTTATCCTCCCTACATTTTTTACTTTGATTGACCTCTTTTCCTACCCTCTTTGTCGCAGTTGCACTCTTTTTTCTAACATGGCTCCATTTTTGCATCCCCCTCGGTAAATATTTTTCTTCATTAACATATTTAAAATTTGTTTTTCCCTTCCAAAAATTGATTCCACGGGTGTACCTGCCCCTTTCGAGTCGCATGTTTGTTTTTTCTGTCCCCACCAAACCATTCCCACCTAGAAAAGGGAACTCTCTCGGAATTCTTGAAAGCCCTAGAAACCTTTACTACCCCAAAATGTGACACCTAGAACGTCAATTTTAATGTTGTTTTACCGGGCTAAGACCTTCCTCCTTCACCCCTTCACTATCTTTCCAACCCCTTTCCCTTTTCCTACGACATAACCACAGCCATCTTCGTTTTCTTGTTTTTGGGCTGTCCCAGTTGAAGACTCATGGTTGATGTTTCTTCCCCCCCTGACCTCCCTGCTGGTGTTCGTCCCTTTTTTCTCCTTTTGTTTGTGTCTCCAGGTTTCTTAGAGATTACCCCCCCTCCCCATGAGCTTTAAGTCTGGACAGTTTCTTTATCCCAAAAAGCACTAAATCCCCCGAGGAAACCACCTTTCCCTTCCCACGGCCCTTTGGTTCCCCACTAGGGAAAGGTTGAAAACTTCTTGCGGGGCGGTGCTTTTAAAGTCAAAATCTTTCCGGGGCAACAAACCGTTCAGGTAGATTACCTCCTTTTTTAGAAGTTCCCCCCTTTTCCCTCCACTACCTTAACCAAAAAGGTTTTTTCACCCCCCTTTGGCTACTATCGCCTCCTGATTCCTTCTAGACCCAGGTTTTCCACTCCTTTTCCGTCCTATTCCTATCTATGTGGATTCGGGTGCTTTTTTTTTTTTAGATTCCACTGTGACCTTGCTCTTTGCTCATCTCGTTATAGCATATGAGCCCTACCCCTTTCCCTACATTGTAATTCATTGGTCCTCCTTTCTGGTGTTTTTTCGTTTTTTGAATCCATTTATGTAACGGTTATTTTTTTTCCCCTACTTTTTTCACTCCAGAGGGGATATAACGTATCTCCTCCCCCCTCCCGAAAGGAGTTTTCGTAACTCCCAATATTTTACTTACGCCTTTCCCCTCTCTGAACCCCCTCAGCGGCTAATCTGTTTTGTTCTTTCAATCCCATTTTTCCTCCATTGTCCTCCGGTTGTTTTCAAAAAACCCCCGGATCTCACGTGGTCTTGTCCTCCAGCGCTCCATAGACTCTTTCCCTTTCGGTATTTCCTTAGATTCTCCTTTTATCGTCTGCTGATCGCACAAAATAACCCATAGTGCTGCCACACCCGGTTCCCTCTTTCCTCTTTTTCTGTCCTCAGATTCTTCACGGACCCCCAAAATCTCCAAAGCAAAACCAGCCCCCCCCCCTTCTCTTTTTGATTCTTTTGTCGGAAACTCACTGGTCCGAAAACGTCGTTTCTGGTTTAATCCCCCCCCAATTTTCGAGAAGTGGATTCAGCCCTCAATGGTCGTCGAATCGCAGCAGCTGGTTATTCCTCAAGGCCAAGGGTTTTCTTTTTTTTTTTTTACTGGCTTGAAAAAATGCTCTCTCTCCCCCTTT
>Ga0179593_1313676_pt1 | contig 15459 bp, 12 predicted proteins | sample CZODoug2_1_08_16_FD_185931 | JGI IMG/M metagenome (GOLD analysis project Ga0179593, IMG submission 185931) | Vadose zone soil fungal communities from Angelo Coast Range Reserve, California, USA - CZODoug2_1_08_16fungal (PacBio error correction) | ecosystem: Environmental > Terrestrial > Soil >... | reverse complement strand
TCCGGCAGTAGTACCGCTCTATCTCATTGCCCAGGCGATCCTGACCGGGCTTTGCCGCGAACACCACAGCCCTTCCAGCACCAACCTTGACTCCTAGAGGCCTCCCGGCTCAAGTTCTAAGGACATCATTCCGACGAACTCTCCACTCTTGATTTTGTTTGTTCTCTGACACATTTTTTCTCTCTAAGTTCGTTCGACCCCTTTGTTTTTTTGGCCTCTCTGTCCATTTTCAGGCTTTTTACGTGTGTTCCTGGGCGACGCCGAAGTTTGGTCGCCTCCGTCGCTCCCGGACCGAAAGTATTGTTCTGCTTTGCGGACTAGTTTGCTGAAGAAACTTGACCTTAATTCGCGACTCTCGCCGGCCAGAATGGTTATCTTTTGTTCAACACTTTCTCCAGGAAGTCATCGAGCTTTCATGCTTCCCTTTAAAAATAAGACATGTCCCCTTCTTCTTTCTTCGAAAGCAGTTTTTCTTTCGCCGTCGCCCGTTAGAATCTCCCCTTTTTTCTTTTTTGGGTTTGTTCGGCGACGATGACGGTGGGTGTCCCGAACTCCCCGCTTCTGAACTGATTTATGGGTCCTTTTGGCCCGCCCTATGGGCGGAAGTAGCCCCGTCCCCTATCAGCTGCACGCTCGGTACTGCATTCAGCTGGATTGTACCGAATGTTTGTTCTCCCTTCCCTTAGTCGCGCATGATCGCACATCGACCCACAGGATCCCCACATTTTTCTTCTATTTCTTCTCGTTTAGAGAAACGGATTCCAGTGGTTCTCGCAACCCCCGTGCATATTCAATGAATTTTCCCTCCTCTCACCCGGAGGAGATATTTTAGCGTCTCAGAGTGTATTTTTAAGCGATCTTTTTCCTTCCCGGTCATCGAGCCGCCGCCTCGTTTAATATCGTAGCGCGTTTCGCGCCACAGATTATTTTCGCTATGTCCGACAAAAAGAATATCTTGGTCCCTTCTCCTAATACTTTCCTGCGACGGGTTCTTGGACTTCTTATCTGTACGAATGGAGATACACACTTCCGCTTAACGGCGCCTCGACCTTCACTTTTCGTACCCCGCCCGGATCACCCGAGCCGCACCCCAGGCTTCGGGATAAAGTTGTCCTGACAGAGCTTCTGTTACGATCCGGACGGCCAAAAGCACCTCCCGCGCGACATTGGCTTTTCACTTTATCTCATCGCGTGCTCCTCTCGGCTGTTGCGTTTTTTTGCCCCGTTTTTAACTGGACACGACGCACGGGCGTCAGTTAGATTTTCGATAAGGAACCTATTCTTTCTTTTCTCCGAGCCCCCGTCAAGACCAGGGCTTCTACCTGCAACCGTCAGTATGAGCCTCTTAAATCTTTTCTCCAGATCTTATCGCTTGCTCGTCACTTCCGGCTTCTTTTCTTATGACACTTCTTTTTTTCCCCAGCGTAGCTTATGGCCCTGGCTTTCGTAAAGAATTTCGATTGTCGCCTTCGACCTGCAGGATTGAGCGGCTCGACCGCTCTCCCTCTTCCTCCTTTCTTGGCATAGGTCGGCCCCCTTTTTTTGATCTCAGATAGGCCTTTGAAGTCCCTAAAGTAGCGGAACGTAACGCACCTTGAGAAGGATTGATTCTACCTCATCTTGCACTGCTGCACCGAATGCGTAGCCGTAGCCGTCCTCTCTTTCCCCTTTCCTCTTTTCAGATCCTGCACGGCGGACTAGTTGGTTTGCCTTTAGCACCCTGTTGATTTATAGTTCTGGATGTTGGAGGGCCGCCCCTCTTTAAGAGACCTGCGCTTTCGTTCTAACGCTTTCTCCCGGTGCCTTTGTTCTCTTGATGTTTTGCCTATCTTTTCATTTGCGACGCCTTTGTCTGCCCCCCTCCCAGCCCTGTTGCGTTGGAAGTTCTGGACGTCGACCGATATTTTCCATTTGGGCGAATAAGTCAACCTTTCCTTGATTCGGAAGTATGCGGCATCTTCCTGCGCGCCGCGCGGGTTCTTCTCCCCCTTTTCCCCCATCCCTCAGCGTCGAGACCCGCCCTTCTCATACGTGTCTAGCCTCTTCTTGGTTGCAGATGTTTCGTTCTTTGGCGCGCCACATTTTGCCCTCCGATCCAGCCGATCCCCTCGTTCTCTGACTTTGAAAACCCGATTCAAATCTCGGCCCATGCCCCTAGAGCCATGCTCTCCTACAGAAGCAGCGCGCTCCCGATTGCTGTCAATACCCTACAAGTCAACAGCGGCTGAGGCTCGAACTTGCAGAATGGCCTCCCTCTTTTTCGACATCCCCCGCGCTGCGGGCCGGAGCCCCACTCCTTTTTACCCGTTTTGCAACCCAACTGTTTCCTTCCTCCTTCTTTCCACCGGAGCAACGACTTTGGCTTTTGCTACTTGACAACCCCTAACAGTACTCGCAAACATCTGCACGGCTTAGGGGCTTGAACAAGGAAATTCACAGACCCCGCTTTTTGTCAGGTTATGGCTCGAAGGAGCTATCTCTTTATTTTCCTCTACGTTTGTTGTTGTTTTTGCTCTTCTTAGTCCTTCGAGCCAGAACTTAAGTCAGTTTTCTTGGGCCGGGTTTCCCTAAACTCCCTTCTCTTTTGATTATGGGCGTTTGGGACCTTTGAGCCCGCAGAGGAGGTCTGTTCTTTCGTGGAAGATTTTCCGAGTCTTACCCCCTTTGTGCTGTACCAAAGGTTTTGGTCAGGCCCTGCCCCCATCTTGAGGGGTAAGATTCCCTCCCTCTCTTTAAGACTTTGCGCCGTGTGCCGGATTCTTCACTGCAGCTTTTGCCGGGGGTTATTAAGCGGCTTCATTTTCCACTCGCGCTTGCTTAGGGTTTCGGTCCCCCCCAGACTTTTCTGGCCGTCGTTATTTTATAGGGGGTTAAATCCGAGGAACTCGGAGTTTTCGTGTTCGTTGGGCCCCCAAATCTTGGCGCAGCCCCTTCCCCGGGATCCCACATTCTTACCTATCCTATCGAAGCCCTATACTTCATGAAGAAAAGATCTGTGTTCTTCCCTACGGCTTCTGCATCGGATTAAGCTGTTTCGAACCGTCGCGGCGCGTCCCTTCCCCCTTAGCGACCGGCCGGAAGCAAGCCTTTTTTCTTCACGTTCCGATGACACTTCTCGTCGACCGTCGACTTCACTTGCTTGTGGAGTCCCCCTCAGAACTTAGTCGCTTTCCTCTTCCCATCCAGAATCCCGAAGGCCAGTTAAATAGGTCCCTCCTCCCTCTCCCTCTTGAGAAAGTTCTTCGGTTGCCGCCCCAGTTGTTTCCTCCCACTTTTCCTTATCACCAACAACGAGCCGCCTTTTTCAGGAGGTTTCTGCCTTGACTACTTCTGCTGGCTACGGCGGCATTCGGTGCACTGACTTTGCCTCTTTCGGAAACCTTCCCCACCTGGCCTGCTGCCTTGCTATATTCTTGTTCCGCGACGTGCCTGCGGAGAGGCTGATAGAGTCCCTCTGTCAGACCTAGGCCAGACCCTCTGCCCCGCGTCTTTTCTTCTCTTCTTTGATCGCCGCGCAAATCCGTTTGCAGGTAGCTCTTCCCACACGCAGCATTTTTCTCGCCGATTTCCAAGGGCAAGAGATTAGAGTTAATTCCCTTCCCCTCAGAATACAAGAATTTCTCCTTACGTGACTAGTCAGCGTCCCATCTGTCTGACCGATGGAGGGCCATCCCGTCCTTCGCTCAAGAGGTGATATGAAGGCGGTAGTCATCCCCTCAGAGAAAGATTACTGCTATCTTAACTTGAGCTCCAAATGACGCCTTCTTTGGTCCTGCAGACCACTTGTCCCTCCCTCTCACAGCGAGCGGGAGCCGCGATGGCCCCAATTAAAAGGGCATTTGTAGAGCTTTCTTTTTTGTTCCTGCTAGTAGGATAACGCCGTTCTTTTCCCCCCCTTTTGCTCGAACGCAAAACCAGTTTACTTTTTTTTCTTCTCTTTTGTCCGGTTCACTTTGTTTACCCCGGCGGGATGTCCGTTAAAGTGGCGCCGTTCATCTCCTCCGTGATATAAGTCTACCACGTATCTTCCTCTCTAGACCAACCCGTCGCAGGTAAGTGCCTTTTTTCCCCCTCGCAGGCTTTGTTCGACTCTTTTTTATCGCCAATACCCTCCCCCTCTTGCTATACGAGCGTCGTTCGCTCAAGGCAGAAAAGAGAAATTACTACAGCTCTTGAACGCCTCGATAAGCACGGTTTCTCTTCGAAGCACCCATCCCTGTTGGTGCTCCCTTGTTTTTTTTCCCCCAATGCGCCTATAATTATGTTCTTTTCATAAGCTGATTTCAGCTCCCAAGGAAGCCGATTTTGGCATCACCTTTTTGTGACCCTATGTGAGGATTTTCCCCCCGGCCTCTCCTATCTACGGAACAGACCTTCAGGCTTTATACCCTCTCTGACTCTCCGTTTCGGGCAGCGCTAGTTTCTTCCCCCCTAGCCCATTAGTGCCAGCCCATCCCCCCCCGAGATTTCCGTTTCCCCAGCGGTAGTGACAGCAACCCCGCATCGCTCCGCAAGCCAATTCCACCGCCGCCATTTTGCGCGCTCGGAGCCCCCCTTCCCCACAGAACGCAACCCTTTGCTTGTCGCTCATGCCGAGTCATTCTCCTTTATTCTTTTTTCTTACGCTCTATACGGCCTATGAGAACTTGTCTCTCCAACCTATACCCTGCTTCTTCGAAGGTCCCTTTTCTTAAAGTTATTAAGAAACTTTCTTTAGGCAAGACAAGCCCGTGGCGGTGGAGACCGGAGATGCCGTCCATTCCTCCCCCCCCTTCGGACGGCGGACTCGTTATTTTGCCTCCCCAGGGTAAGTCTCGCCCCCCCACAACAAACAAGACGGGGTCGAAGCCCCTTTCACTCGCTCGTAAAATTTCTCTCAACAACTAAAAGCGGGAAGATTCCCTTTCCTGATGAGGTCCTTAGAGTATTTTCCCTTTTCCCCCCTCTTTTGGGGCATTCTGTTGTGCTGTCAGTTTTTTTTTGTTTTCTCGTCACTGGAAGATTGGAGGGAGACGGGCATGAAGAGCGCTCTGGCGACAAGGGGGTGTGGATGTCCTTTATTTGATTTTATAATACCTCGGTTGTGTGTCTTAGGATTCAGGCGTCTCCCCTTCTCTTTTCATGGCCCGGTCGAATAAATTCCGTTGCTGTTTTTTGAACCACCCTCCCACTTCAAGCACAAACAGTGATGCAAACCACATGATGGGCCCTCGGTGCCTCCCTCCCCAAGGACCCTAATAGGACTGGAAATCTCCCGCTTTCGTTTTTCTTATGCACATTGCTTTCCTCTCTTTCGTTCGGGACACCGTCTGTGGGTTTGGGCCGCGCTTGCCCTTGGAACCCTTTTCCTGCTGGCGCCGAGCATTTCCCTGGCTAGCGGCGACGAGGGAGGATTGATGGACTCTTTTCTCCTAATGATGAAGCAGTCGGTTAAAGCAGTGCCCCCCCACTCCCTGAGGCAGCGGGTTCTTGCTCTTTAAAACCGTTCTTCAGGATGCCGGTCATGCTCTTGGGTGCGGTTCGGGTACAGTTTTGTTTCGTTTTAGTTTCTTTAGTTGTCTTCGTTTTTTTTTGTGTCTTAGTTTTTTTGTTCTTGAACCGAAGCCTCCCCTGCACCAATGGGACCCATAGGATTAGGCGAACACAGCCTTGCCTGTTCGACGTCTGGTGAGAGCCCCCTTTAGGCTGTTGGAATTGGCTTTTCGAACCGCTTACTTTGGCTCACGATCGCGTGACCTCTTTTTGCATTATGGAATTCTGGTTAGCGGCCTTCCTCGGCCCGCGCTGCTTGGTCTGAATTTTTGATAACGACCTTGGCTTTTCTGTCTCCGGAATATATAGGCGTCGTTCCGATTCAGCCCAAATCGCACCCCTTCTCCCTATCCATCGGCTTCCTGTCGGCTTGATCTTCCTCGCGCCATCAGTTCTTCCCGATTCTTTTCCCCCCCCCCTTGATGAATGTGAATTCGCCGCTCACGGCTTAAGTAACTTCTTTTTTCACTAGACGTAGTCAGTGATATTGGCTTTCATGTGATCGCTCTCCCCCGCTTCTGGTATATCTGACTCGCGTATTTTTTTTTTTCGCCGATGCTGACTGCTTCGACACAGACGATTTTCTGTCCGATCTTTCAATTCCTGCTAAGGGTTTTATTTCAGACGAGGACCGTTTTTTAGTGACGGAGGGCTACCCCTTTTACGATTGAACTGAGAATTGTCAATTCCCCCCGCCCCGGCCCGTCACCACCTTGACGTTACTAAAAGACCTGAACAACCCACCCCCCCCTCGTACTGTAGGTTTCCTTTCTGCCACCGTTTGGAATAACCAGAGCTTTAGCCGTTCCCGATCAGCCCCACCCCTAACTCCCCAGCGCGTACATCCCTTGTTATGGTTCTCTCCTCTCGTTTATCTTGTTGCTCGGCTTTGCGGCTTATTGGCTTTCTTACAACCCCGCCTCGTCTACAGTCTTCAAGTGCAGATTTGCACCGATACGATTTTCCCCTTGACAGCCCCATTCCATCCCTCCCCCTGGAAACCGCGAGTATGATGCGACCTGTCTCCCCACCTTCTCTTGATCTGACTAGTCACGTCTGGGCGCCTTCTTTTAGTGTTCTATCCTTCCAAAAACCGCGAGATCTGGCCCTTTTTGATTGCTTACAAGCCCTTTCTATTGGAGACCTCTGCTCCCTGCCTTATTTGCTTTCGGTTCCCCTGCGCGTCAGGAAAACGTTTGACGCGTTGTGCTCTTTTCGTAGGTTCTTCTTTTTTGCAATCCGAGATCTCTTTCCGTACTGTCCCCCTTCCTCGTCCACGAATCGCTCCTTCGACGTTTCTTTAGCATGTATCCTCTTCTTCCCCAGATGCCGGAAGACGTTTTTCATCTGTCGAGGATATTCCTGCCTTCTGCTTATAACGGCTCCGGACCCTCGTTGTTTTTGCTGAGCCCCCGGTGGAGGCTTGGGATCTTTTTAGCGGCACGACTATTCGCGCCATCGCGCTTTACGGCGGTGACCAGATTCTTTTGTTTTTTTCTTCTGTTATTTGTTTCATATTAATCCTTCTTTTTATATCGGATTGATTTCGCCCCCCCCCCGCACCTGTGAATTTCCTATAGCTCTATTTTCATTGACGGTCAGCACAGGCTTTCTTACTGAACATTTTGTCCCTTTTCCTGACGCTCCGCAGGGTCTTTCTACGTTCAGTCCGATGCAGCTCGAGAACCCTTAGTCCAGCCACACCTCTCGATCGGATTGATTTTTGGAATTATTGTGTTTGTCTGTTCAGTCCTTTTTCCCCTTCCCTACCACATATCTTCCTACTTCCCCTTTCCCTTGCCCGCGGAAGAGATAATAGGATTTCCACCGCTAAAAAGGGCACATTCCCCCTCCATCTCTAAAGCGCTCCTCCCTAAGTTCGAGCTGCCGCGCCGTTTGAAATACACGCCCTGCCCACCCTTTTTTGCAGCGGTATGACCAAGGGAGCCATGTCGGGTATCAAGAATCGGTCGTGCCTCGGCACCGCGTCGCTGGACTCTCCCCCTTCCCTTTTGGACCCCTAACAACCCAGGTTTGGGTTCTTCATTGATTTTCCCCCCTTCTACTGACCTTTCCTCCTCTTCGGGTTCTGGTCCCCAAACGCCCCCCATCTTCAGTCACCCTCTCCGGACGTATAGGGGACCGCCTTCTTCCCCCCCCACCTTTATATTGGCCTTTGGATATTTAAGGAAGCTTCTCTTATTTTTTCTTTTCTCCTAGTTTTGGAAGAGATGATAGCCTTTTCAGCCTCTTTCTCCTCTTCTTTTTAATGTCCTTTCGGTTCCCTTGATAAGTCCTTTTATTTTTTTTTCTTTGAGTTTCCAGAGCCCCTCCCTCTTTGAGAATGTACGTAGTTCCGTGGTCCCTTTTTTGACCCCCGGAGGAGGAAAAGGTTTTTCGGGTACCAACCCCTTCCTTTTTGTCTCCGGAACGCCTCTGCGGGGCCGTTTCGCACGACCCCTTCCTTTTCCCCTCTTTGTCGCCGTGGTTCCTTGTCCCTTTTTCCTCTTTTTTGCTGCGGGGCCTTCGTCAGACTTCACCGGTTCATAAGTTGCTGCTTCTGGTCCGCGTTGCGATTTGGGGAATGTTTTTTTATCTTTTTTCCCTCCGGGGGAAAACTCGTTTCGTCTGCTTCCTTTCGGCAATTTTTTCTCCTTCCCCCTCCCTGGATGTTTCTCCCCCTACCCAATTCCCCCCTCTCAGATGGACCCTTGTTTGTTAAACTCGCGAGGGTCCCCCTCGATTGCATCGGCATGAAGCTGATACTTCGACCTTCCCCTCCTGCTCCTTAGTTGAACGATTTCCGTTAGTCTCCTTAAACTCTCTTCCTGCTACCGGGTTTCTACCAGTTCGTTCCCTTTTAGAATCACCGTTCTGGTGGAGGATCAATTATACCGGCGTTCCGATATTTTTCTCCCCATACTCCGAAGCCCCTTGACTCGGTCGCCGACCACCCAGAGTTGATGTCTCCCTCCGTGTTACGTACGCTACAACCCCATCCGATCCCCTTTTTGCATAGTGCACCACCAGAGGCCTCCCTTTCCCCTGTTTCGTCCGAAGACTCTCGACCCGGCTACGGCTACGTTGGCATTATGGGCAGGTTTTTTTTTCAAGCTTTACCTCGCTTCCGGCGAAGTTTCGGAGAATTCGCTCGACTGACGGACGGCGATTTAGTATATCACGATTGAAAGAACGGGAGGCACCAGACCCTATGACCCCCCCCCCGTTTTTCTTCTGCGGCCCCCCCGGTGCGCGATTCCCCCCATACTGAAGGGTCGCAGAGGGCTACAAGCCGCCTAGTCTGATGTGGGGGGCACGTGCCTGAGCTCGTTTTCCTGAAGGTATACGACCGGTTCTCACACTTTGGTGGTAAGTCTTGCATTCTCCTTCTAGGCAGTGAAGCTACTCTTTCGCAGATGGAGGTCCGGATCTCTCCTTTCCTATCATTTTTCTATGAAGGCAGCTCGTCCCACAGAATTCCTCTTTGCCTATTTCTGCACTTGCTCGCCCTGAGCCGCCTTGGTCCTTCTTCAAACGGGCTCTTCCACGTCCCCGAGTGAGCACCCTCCCCTTCGCTCCACCAATTCCTTCATTGTCGCGCTGTTTCGTGTTTCGTCTGATCTTTTGATACAAAGCTCAGGTGGATAACCGTTTGCTCAGACGAACACGGTACTGGTGGTTCCCTTCTCGGGGATCCCTTTTCCATTTTTTTTCACGAGCGGTTCTTCACTTCAATGCGCCGTTCATTATTACGTGATCCAGCTCAAGTTATTCCTACGATTCTTTTGAAAACCCGTCTCAGGGAGTGCCCCTTTTCCCTCCTCTTGCTTTTGGTCGACCTCCTTCGTCCTCAGCATCACTTCCTCTTGGCGCTACCCTTCTGGAGTAGTGATTTCAGCCCCCCCTACAAGATGACTTTTTCCTTTTAAACTCCTCTCTCAACAGTTTTTCTTTTCGAAGTAACTTAACGGTGTTGTTCTTTCTCCTTTCTGTTATCCTAATCCGAGCTCCTCCTTTTTACTTTTCTTTTTTTGCTTCTTGCTCCATTTTTCGTCCCCTCTTCTTCTTCTGCGCGCCCCCCCGATTGCGGAAACCCCCTCCCCCTCATTCCTTCCAACTGGCATGCCAGTCCCTCAGAGGCATTTTTTTAGGACCTCCTTCTCCTCCCCCCTGGCGGACAGACTGCCTTGTCTCAGAGTCCACCTCTTATAGTGAAAGCCACCTTTCATCGTCTTTTCCCCGCCCAATTAACCGCCCTTTTTACAATTTTTCTGATTCTCCTTCAAGGCGAAAACAGCCCAAGGCTGTTCTCAGAGCCCATCGGAAAGGATGTTCTTAGCGTTCTTTTCTACTCTCGATTATTTCCTATTTACTTTTTTTCCTCTAAACGGATACCCGTCCTTTGCGGACGGATTCGTCTAAATTTCTAGCAAACTAGTCAGGCAGCCGTCCGCGGGCCTTCATGCTGTCTGCCTTCGTCTACCTTCGGCTTTTTTTTTAAGAATTAGTCCTCCCTTCCCAAGGGGCAGATCGGCCAACAACCCACCCCCACTGTGTCTTCCCTTAACTTCGCTTGTCCCGCAAATGGCATAAGAACCCCACCCCCCCCAATCTGGGATCTTTTCATTCCTATTCAGGTTTTTTCCCCCTCCGACTAATAAACCCTTTTTTTTGACTTTTATGTTTGTGATTAATGGGGATGTTGAGTTCCCGTACTCTCTTCCTCCGGCATTAAATCGCGCCGGTGGCCTCTCCTGATATCTTTTCTCTTTTTACCTCCTATTTTTTTTTTTCTCAGAGATCGGCAGAAGCTCAGATATTAATGGGTGCCCTCTTTAGGAATTACACTGTCCGTTCTTTTTTCTCGCACCCACCGAACTTAACCTCCACCAAACAAAAGTCATTCCCCCCCCCCCCCCCCTATTTTTCTGTTAGTCGTTCGTCCAGTACTGGTGTGACTGTGAAACTTCCCTTTTTCTTTTCCTTAGCCCTTTTTCTCAGAGACTTTTCTCTTTTCACCCCCGTCGTTTTTTGTTCCCCCTTCTGCCCCGGGGGCATTAGGGAAGTATTTTTTTTCGGCGCCGCCCCCCGTTTTTCCCTCAGCCCTGCCAGCGGCCTTCTTTCTTTTTCGTTGCCTGACTCTTTTTGAAAGCACACTTTTTTTCCCTCAAGTAGGAATTTTGACTCCAGCAGACAATCTTTTATAGTTTTGCTTCTCAACCCGTTTCACTGGGACGTAATCGAGCGTTCTCCTTTTCTTCAAGCTCCATCATCATCGGCCCCTATTTTGCTTCGCGTTTTTTTCCCCAACACGGTTCTTGCTCCCTTAGCCATAGCAGTCGCCCACTGTTAGAGTCCTCCCCTTACCGACAGGTTGGACCTTCCCCTGAGTTGGGTTGTACCTGATCTCTTTGTTTCCTGGCCGCTGTAGCTTCAAACGTACTCTTCGGCACTCGCGATCTTTCTTTTCTCCTTCTCATTGTCTCAGCCTGCTTTCTGTTAGGTCTTTCTCTTCTGGTTCCGCATGTCTTTTTCTCAACTAGACCACCTCCCTTCTTGCCATCTCCCATCGGATTTCGCGATCTCGGCTTTTTTCTCTCCTAAGGGCTTCTTGAGCGCTCGGCCGCACCACCGTGATTGAATCTTCTCCTAGACCCGGCGGACGAGATCTTTCAAAGAGGTCTTTTTCATCTTGATTTTTTCCTTCCGGGATCGATTCCTTTCTTCTTTCCTTGCGCGGTATTGATGCGGTTTATCTCTTCTCGGGTCGACCACCCTGGCCCTCTTCTGGTCCGACTGCGTCCACTCCTTTTTTCTTCTCGAGGATGACGCTTGTAGACTTCTCCCGTTCTTATGAACTCCTCCTTTCAATTTCAGCCCCTTCCCTTTACAACCCCATTGACCTTGATACAGCTCCCCTGACACCCAAAGGCCACTTCGGGTAGAAGCCATTTTTTTTTGAAGACCTGCTCTGTTTCTATGACGATTTCATGGCGAAAACAAAAAGTAACGTACCCAGCTTACACCCTCGTCCTTGTGGATCATTGTGTTTAATCTTTCATTTTTTCGGTTTCTTTTCGACAGACCCTTTCCCTTCTTAAGTTAGACCCTTTTCCTTTCAACTATGAATATGATGGGAGACGCTTTCCTCCTTATCTAATTCTGAAACCGCCGATCTCATTCCTCCCCGATTTCTTCTTTACTATTCAAGTCTGAGCCTTCTTGTTATTTTAGTATTTTTCCCCTTGAACTCTTTCTGTCTTTCCTCTTGCTCCCCGCCTTTTTTTTTTCCTCTGTACCTCAGGATTGAGCCCTGGAGAGCCCGCTCGGCTTCCGTAACGACGCGATTTGTGGTATGGTGCCTTTATGAAAGCGTCAGATATCGGTCCGCGAGCCAGACCTGAACTCTCTGAACGATAATTAGGCTCTCCCCCTGCGCATTATGTATCGACGCATCGACCCTTCTGAACACCTAATGACGGAGCCTTCTCCTTAGAGGAGTTTCCTTCCTATACCCTTGCCCTTCTCCTCTGTTGAGAGAACGGTTAGTTTTCATCCGGATGGTTTTTGATCTTCCTAAGTACTTTCGCGCATAGAGATCGGTAAGCATTCCCTGCCTGTTATATTATGTCATCGATAAGCCGGCTTTTTACGGTCTTTGATACTCCCCCGAACGGTGATTAATGACCCGTAGGACGTTATCCATTTCGATTTTTCTTATAGCAGGTCATCCTTCCTTGATATTAGGAAAGTTTTTCGCGAATTGTCCTGCCTCGTCCTCCTTTCTTTCTATCCTGTCCTCTTTGATAATGTCTTTCACCCCCGCACTGCGATTTATTGCCTGTAAATTAAGTTCCATCTCGTGCCTCTTTGAAGAGTTGTATTTCAGTCCGTTGCTTTCCGTCTCCCCATCTTTCCCGCCTCCTCATCCATTTACGTCTCTCTGTTACTCTTACTGTGAACCCCTCTCCCCCAATCGGACATGACCCCACATCCCTCCTTCTCCTGAAGCAAGCGCGATGTCTCTGCCGCTGTGACCTCCGCCGTAACCGTTGGTTTTCTTTTTTTTCCTGACCCCTTCAGAGGAAGGGTATCCCTCTCTTTCTTTCCTTCTTTCGTTCCTTTGACTTAGGCCACCCCTTTCAATTTGGACCCGAACACCATGTTCCTACTCCTTATCCCACCGTCCCTTTACAGTTCTATCTCTGGATTCTAGTGACCCAAACAGCCCCGCCTCGCCCTTCCCCGGCCTTCCGTGGGACGCCCGGCCCTTACCCCTCGTTATTCTTTATGGGAACTTCAAGTCATATATATCTCTTTAATACTCCTCTTTTTTTCTATCCTATAGCTACTTCGAAGCCAGAAATAAAAGCTTTTTTTAACTTTCTGTGTCGGTCCCATAAGTGCCCTTTTGCAGATGTGCGAGGCTGGGTGTTTTGGCCCCTTTTCTTTTTTTTTTCTTTTCGTCCGCTTTTTAATCCTTCGGCGGGTCGTTCACCATGTTTTGTTCTGGGCACTTTTTTTTTCCTGTAACCCCAAGGGGGACGTGGGTATCCTTACCCCCTGCAAATAGGAGGGATTGGGCCCCTTCATATTCACCTCCTTCGCGACGTTGGTTGTTAATGCCTGCTCAGCAGTGTTCCTTTTTTGTATTTCTTTTTTTCATCTCCCTGCTTCTTCTTGTAGGATCGCTTTTCTATTTAGTTTCCCTGTAGGATTACCCAATCAAGAGGCCAACTAGGCGTTCGTGCTCGACTTTTCCCCACCGTTGGTTGAGACCCCTTCTTCCTTTGAACAATAACATTTCCCTCCCCTCTCGAGACAGTATTTTTCAGCCACGCGCTGAGTTGTCTCTACGCTGAGCAATAGTCATGACTTTCCTAGTCCCCTGCTCTGAGTCTCCTTCCCGATTGCGCTAAGTGACCCTTACTCCCTGGCCATGATTGCCCTCTCTTCTCTTACACTTAGTGACGTCAGTATTCTAAAATTTTGTGGAGGATCAAGTCCTTCCAGATAGTTTCGATTTCCTTCCCCCCCATCCATTTCATCAAGAATGCACCCTCCCTCCATCTGTCTCCCCCTCCCCTTTTTTCGTCGATTCTCCTCAGTAGGACGGCACTCTCCAACCCCTTCCCCCCCGCCGATTCATCACGGCTTTGATCGCCAAAAAAACAATGATGGTCCGAGAAGTGAGGATTCTTTATGCTTCCATTTTCTCGCGAAGGATAACGTATCCCTCCTTTTTCCGTCCGGTTCACTATTACGTAACCTTCTCCCTTTCTAGGTGCTAGCTTCTTTCCCTGCTCCGTGAAGGATTTTTTACGAGTTTTCTTCTCTCTCTCCTTTTGCCTCTCTTCCCCATGGGTGACCCTATCAATAGCTTAGTCCCGCCCTCTCCGCGGTTTTTTTTCTTCAACCCCTTCAGTTTATGCCGAGGGATACCCCCGCAGCAGCTTTCCTCCTAGTCCCATTGCCCCCCCTCTTTGTTCCTTTCTTGACCGGGTCTCTTTTTTACGTAATCAAAAGGTCAGGAGACTGAATTCTCTTCCTCTCCTATTTGGGAGTCGATTTGAGTGTTAATCTCTTCTTTTAAGAGAATTTGTTCTCCGGCGGCATTTTCATACCCAGCAGATCTTTGCCAGTAGATTTTTGCCCTTTGACTCTCTCCCACTCCCTCCCTAGGCGGGGCCGTCGACAAAAAGTGCCCGCAGCAACATCCCGCTTTCCCCCGCTTTTTCTAAACCAACGGTGCATTGTTCGCCTGTTTCCGTTTCTTTTTTTTCCATGATAGTCGTTACATTCTCACTTTTGCTCAGACCGAACTTCTTTTTTTTTCTTCTTCCCGGTTGCGCCGGTACAGGTGGTTACCCCCTCTTCCTTTTCCTCCCTTTTCACCCTTTCGCTTTAATAGCTACCGTGATTTTCTTTAGACAAGGAGATCCTCGATCTCGAAACCCCGTCGCCTTCCTTGACCTGTTTCCCCCCCTCCCTCGGTGTTTTTAGAAGCATTAGACTCCGCTCTCTCATTCCCATCCCTCAGATTTTCTTACCAGAGTTTTTCTATTCCAGCGCCCCATACAGTCGTTTGACGGACTCTCTTGAATCCTCCTTCTCTCCTTTTCCCCTCGATCCCTCCTTCCCTTGGTTTCTTCCTCGTCTAATCCCCTGATGGTCTTCAGTGCCTACTCGATTCAATCTTTCCCCTTCCCCCCCTGGATTCGTGGTCAGATTTCTGGATCACGTCTGAGCGCATGACTTTAAAACAGAAACAAGCCCTCGTTTCTCCCCAGCTCATGAATACTGATAGTCCTTTTTCTACTAAATTTCCCCCCCTCTCCAGGTCCTTTCCACAGGCCCCAGGCCGACTTCCCACCGCTTGCTCTTGACGTTGCCCCCAAAGTCCTTCTCCGCCTTCCCATTCCCCTCCTCCCCTTTTTAGACGGAGAACGAGAAGGTCCCTCCCTCACCTTTTTAGCAGAGCCTGACCCTTGGATTTCTTCTTTTATAGCGTTCCTACAGTCGATGACTGCCTATGAGACTTTTTCAGATCCACCTCCCCCCCTTTCCTGCTGCGGCCTGATTCCCTCTTATCTTCAGCCAACTCGTCATGCCGCCGCCGCGGAAAGGCCTCTGTCCCGGCGGAGTACACTCGGCGGCTTTCGCAGGCCTCTTTCGCCTTCCCTTCCTTCGTGCACCCCAACCCCCCCCCCGGTACCGGTGTCTAAGGGAGACCAACCCTGTCGCTCGCCGCAAAGTTGCATAAGCACCAAACCTCCCCGATTTTCCGGATTCAGTCCTTCTTTCTTCGTTTCTCCTCCTTCTCCCTCCTTTTGTTTCTTTTTTTTGTGCGTTAAGGGATGTTTTTTTTCTCTTCCGTACTTTGGCCGCTGACGTGCCCTGAAGTAGGCGACCGGCGCGACCGCCAGG
>Ga0179593_1236268_pt1 | contig 15459 bp, 11 predicted proteins | sample CZODoug2_1_08_16_FD_185931 | JGI IMG/M metagenome (GOLD analysis project Ga0179593, IMG submission 185931) | Vadose zone soil fungal communities from Angelo Coast Range Reserve, California, USA - CZODoug2_1_08_16fungal (PacBio error correction) | ecosystem: Environmental > Terrestrial > Soil >... | reverse complement strand
AGGTCGTCCCCTATCTCCCTTCTTTCCCGCGCGGCAGCCTTTTTCGACCACGCCGTCCATAGTTCTTTTTCCACGCTCTTTGTAGATACCTATTCAGCAATGGCTTTATGTTGCCCTGCGCGTCCCGTCGTCACCCCCCGCCCCCGTTTTGCCAACTCTTTTTGCGGACTTGTCCGTTTCTCCCGAGAAAGACCGACATCTCTGACTTCTCATTATTTCGTCGCAAGACGGCTCCTTCTAGCTTATCTTTTCTCCCCCCTGCGTGTTGTTTTGCTTGATACTATTAGGCGGCCGTCGATCTGATCAGGTGACTTCAGCAGGGCCCGTCAGATGGTAATTCTGGCTCGGTACTTTTTTTTCGTCCGACCCCGTTTGCGGCCCGTTTTTTCTAGAAGTGTTCCACCTTCCGACCGCAAAACGCCCTTTTGGGCTCCCGGACTACCGACCATCGTCTCTAGACGTGACTCTGTGTCGTGTTTTCGGAGCTCGTGCAGGTTCTTCCCTATTTTGCTGAGTCCTCCCCGTTCCCCTCACACGGACGCTCGTCTTAGCAACACGCTTGTTTCCCGGTATTGAGAAGTATGGTGAAGTCTGCTGCGGCGCTTACCCCCTGTTGACACAAAGCTATACAGCCCCTTCCTCCCCGAACGGTAAGTAGGCCTGGCTTGCTTTTTTTTTCTACCGACTTTAAAGGTATGGAACGGCCTGTAAACCTGGTCCCGGCATTGCCGTCCTCCCCCCCTGCTTTTTTTCCGACTTGTTCCTTCCCCCGATCTGCTTGTTGACCAGTTTTGAGCGCCGTTTTTTTATGGAACCTTTGACCGGCAATTTTCTCTTGTGGACGTGATCCGCCTTCTTTGCGCGGCGACCCAGAATTTCAAGTTTCCGAAATCAGAATCAGCCGTCTCCCCCTAAGGGTCCTGTTTGTTATTCACTTTTTAAGGACTCCTTTGAGATATTTCCCTGACCGCTGACTCATTGTTCTGGCAGATGATCCTCTCCCTGAGCTAGTCCTGGGTTTCCGTCTTCTATGGGTGATCCTTGCTTTTTTGAGTCGAAAACGGTTTGTTAGACCCGTCACACGAACTAGGGCCTTTCTTTTGCGGTCTTGAGAGCCCGTTGATTCAACCCTTCGCCATTGTTCTTTGCTGATCTCCGTCCTCTTTAGTGACCTTTTTTCTATCCGAGGCCACAATGGAGGCTGACCTCACACCCCTACAATCGTAGTTGGACTACCGCGTACGGTTTCGTGCTCTCGTCCATCTGCATTTTCCTTAAGCTCCTGGGGGCAGTTGTATTGTGCTTATTGATTACCCTGAGTGCTTCGTCCTTTTTCCTAGGGTCCTCGGGTGCCTTATTCCTGCCTTTGTGGTTCCCAACGCTATCCCACCCTCCCCCTTGCATCTTGTTGGGGACTAGCGCGCTGAAGCAGGTTCCGTTTTTGACATTCGGCGTCTACCGTCCAGGCCCCCATTTGAGCATCTCCGGGAAGAGTCATGACTGCCCCCGAGGAGTCATCCGATGATCTCTTTTGCTTTTGTCTCCTCGCCTTGCCGTTACCCCTCAAATACCGTATTTCGCCACCCGCCCTCCAGGTTTTGCCCACCCGCCCCCTTTTGGCTTCCCCCTCCCCTCCCTTAATCTTTTACTTGAACATTCCCCATATATGACTCTCTCTCTCCCCGCAGGCAAGCATATGCCTGACGAGGCAAACTCCGATGTGCGGAATCGTCTCCTTTAGTTATCGGGGCTACCGTCTTATGAGTCTCGGCCGAAAGTGCCCCTTTGAGATAATCCAGAGTTCGAGGCTCTTTTCTGAGCGCCTCTGCTCCGATGTCACGTTCTCGGCGTTCGACGATTTGGCGCGTTTTTGATGCTTTTGCCGGTCCAACCCTTTTTTTTCCCTATCTTTTCTCGGGTATGTAGGACCTTGCTTTTTTCTTTTTAAGGCTCTCTCTTTTTTCGCGAGTCGCGTTGGTGATGTTTTCTTTCTGAGCTTTTTGACCATCTATTGCATATGGTCTTCACGGCTTCATTGGCCTGCGGATTGTTCTTCCTTCGAGCTTTTTCGTCTTTTTCTACCAAGTCAAATTAAGTCACCATAGCTTCCCTTGCCTCACACCTCCTCGGCCTTTTTATTCGTGACAGGTTTTTTTTCTTTTCTCGGCTTTTCTTTTTAGGAGCGCCCGGCCATTGTATTGAACTTCCTAATGTTTATGGAACAAAATTCTCGATCGCCTGTTCTCTCGTACCTCTCTCTACGTCTGCCCCCCGCCGTTTTCATTCGCTTGGGAGAGGCTTGAACGCCGCGGCCTGGTTTGGTTGTTTTTTTTATTTTCGCTCTTCCTTAGGTTCGCCCAGAACTTGTGGACAGAGCCCCCCCACCCCTCTTACCGTGGATCGATTAGAAAGAATTTCTCCTGATCTTTCCAGCCGCTCTGCTTTTTTGCCGTCTCGGCCCCCGTAGCCATTTATGACGGTCGTTGTTTTTTTACCACATTGCGTCGCCGAGTTGCGCAAATGCGTCCCCAGTATGCTTTTTTCGTTCGCCTTGGATTCCGCCCCAGTCTGAGAGATTTCCTGCTGCCCCTTTTCCTCCTTTTTTTTCTCCGATGTGTCTCACATTTCCTCTTAAATTTCCCTATACGTTGCGCTCCCCACATTTTTCTGTGAGACGCCAACGCGTGAGGTTCAATCGTCATTAATTCGTATCGTTTTGCCCTGTGGCTCTACTTCCTTTTTTTCGCAAATTCGATCCCCAGAGGATTCGATCATTGAGAGACGGCTCCATATTTCCTTCCCAGCCTGCCGCGTGAACGGACAACCTTTTTTGACAAGTGGTTTGAGACTTCTTTTAGTCCTGAAATCTATTTTTTTTGCTCGTCGTTCATGATTATTTAGGTCGAAACACTTCAGGCTCAGCTTACTCCACTCTCATGTCCCTCTTTTTTTTCCCTTTCTCTTTTCCTCTATGGGTTGGCTTTTTGTGCTCCCCCTGTTCTTCCTTCTTCAAGGACTGATTTTCAACAGTTTCAAACGTCCCTAGGTCCATGAACCTGTTTGCCCAGCCTCTGATCCTGATTCCCCTCAAAAACTGTGCTCCCTGGTAATCCAGCCCCTGGCCAGCAACCGAAGTCTTCCCCCCTCCCACACATCAACTCCCCTCCATTTTTTACAGTTTGCCTTTTCGCCGCTGATTCATTTGAATTGTGTCTCCTATCTCGGCCCTTTCTCCATTTCCACGCGCCAACCCTGGGACATCCCCTGAACCCTTTTTGGTTGCCAAACGCCCCTTCCTTACTTGTTCCCCCTCACTCCCCGCACAGGCCTGCAAATGGTCAACCTTTGTTGTTTAGCCTTTTCCCCGATTTTTTCCCCGCTTCAGATCAACTCCCCTTCAGCTGCCGCTCGTTTGATGTCCGGAGGGTCCCTCTCTGGGGGCGAGTGCCTCTACATCGTTTCCTGAGCGTTTGCTTTTACCAATGAGCCAGTCTGCCCGACCGATCCCCTTTTTGCCGCCTAAAGCGGTCGGCTGGTGCCTCGTACAGCCGCAGGCCGCCTTTAATCAGCACTGTTCAGTTCGCCTCCTCTCCCTCTCGACTTTTTTACTGCCTTTCTCCTTCTATGTTCTGGGTCGTGCGGAGTGCAAGAAATTTCATGAACGTCTGGCCTTGCCCCTGCTTTTTTTTGCCGCGGCTTTGTCGAGGTATATTCTATTTCATCTTCCATCAGTTGTTTTTTTTTTGGATTTTCTCGCCATGTTTTGCGTGTCATACCTTTCCCTTCCGTTTCCCTTCATTTTTGCCATGCGCAATACCACCAGCCATGCGTTTGCACAGCGGAACGTCATCTTTAGTCCGCTGTTTTGTTTGGGATGCTCCTGTTTGACTATGTTTTTGCTCCCGATTTCGATGCCCTCAGTAGCTTCCTGTTCCAAGTTGTTTCTTGTCTGGGTCTCATTGTTGCGAGTACGCTCCTATTTCGATTTCTCCCGCGGCTGGCCGACATCATCGCGGCGTCTAGTTGTTTCTTTGCATCTTCATGAGCTGAGGACTTCTTCCCTCCACTGCTTGGTTTTGGAATGCTGCGCCCGGGCAGGATTTTCATTGGGGCGTGTGCCTGAGATTGTAGGTTCTTCTTCTGTTATGTTCTGCCCCTTTCTTCCATTTTCGTTTGACTCGACACCTTTTCTTTGATTCGCGGGCGTCCTGCAGGACCCCGGTACGGATCGGTTGGTTTTTTTTGCGTCTTTTCTCAACTGGAGCACCTTGTTTCGAATCGTTTCTTTGCGCAAGGGCTGATGTTTTTTAGTGCGTTTTTCCCCTTTTTTTCCTCTTTTGCGTTTTATATTACTCTCCTGCATCAAACGTATTTACGTAGTCCTCCAGTCCGCGTACGGGCTCCCTTGACATTGACTTCTTCTTCCTGCTTTTCCTACTTTTTTCTTTGACTTAGTGAGTCCCCCCCTCTCTTTACCGCCCTTCGACGGTCTGAACCCACGACATTTTTCCCAGGAGGAGGAGGGCGTTTTCACTATGATAACAGGCAGTATTCTGACCCGGCGCTCTCTATCTCCTTTTTGCCTCGTCGCGTCCCACTTCCTTCATTTTCCCCTCGAGGACCCTCGCTCTGTTTTTTGAGCTTCCTTGTAATCGTTTGGCCTCTAATCCGCGCTTTTCCCTTTCCGCGCCCGGATGACCACCTTGCCCAAAGCGGAACCGGTCATGCGTTTTCGCAGAGAGGCTTTTTTTTTTGTCAGGTCCTACATCTCACTTTCAGCAGTTTCGTCGCGTCCCAGGTCCTCTCGCATTGGCCCCCATTCTCTCCTTGACGCGCCGGCCGATCTTACCCAACAGCAGAGCCTGGCGTCTCTTCTCGTCTTCCCCCCTTCTCAAGTTTTTTTTTTTTAGGATTTTTAGCTGCCTGGCGTGCACCTGACAGAAGTCGCTGCGTGCGCACCCCCCTCCTGCGGGCTGGCGTCAGATTTCTCCACGAACCGCGGATCTCTTACTTTTTTACGGTTGCGTCGCGTTCGATCAGTTCGATAGGTCCGTCTGGGCACATTTTGCGCAAAGGCGGCTTCTTTAAGGCTGTCAACAGTGATTACGAACTTTTCATTCATTTTTCCGTTTCCTTGCTTTCTTCCTGCGCTCTTCCTTTGGTTGACCTTTCTGCTGTATCTTTAAGCGCGCCAATCCCCGTTTCTGCGGAGAGACCAGTTGGCTTTTGCTTCGCCGGTTTTGACGACGATTGTCCACTTTTTGCGATGGATCTGCGCCACTAAGCGGCCCATCAACTCAGCGCCAATAAGCCCAGTCGACGGTCCGTTCCTCCCCCGCCCCGATTCGGACCCAGCCGTTTCCCCCCCTGCTCATCCTCCCTACCCCTCAGTCCCCCCCCACCCCCCCTACTGCCTCCTCCTCGGTTTCCCCCGACGCGGAGCTATCCTCTGCTAGCGATCGCCCTGTTATTGTGTTAGATTGATTGTTGGAAACCCCTTTTCCTTTTCCGCAGAAGATGTGGCTTTCGCAGACTTCGCCCTGATGGTTCGTTCCTTGCCGCTTTTTACCCCCGTTTTTTGCGTTATGCGGACGACCGTTTGAAGACTCTTTTAGGAATTGCGACGAGCTTGTTCCTATTTTCCTAGAATTGCCATGTTTCCTTCTGTGCTAGTGGCGTAGATATTTTAGGTTTTTCCTTCCGGCTTTTTCATCATCCTCTCCCAGAGGACGCCTTTGTGAAGTTTCCCCGAGGAGCTGCACCGTGTTTCCCTTGGATGGTTTTCGTTCCCGGTCCTTTAGACTGTGTGTCGAACCCGGCTGGAGATTAGACACTTCTCTGTTTTCTTCGCCCCTTGGTTAGTTCTCACGGAATACGGTTTCACAAAGATTCCCTTCTTGTCCGAGCACCGACCTTCCCCCTCCTATAATCCCATTTAGCATCCCGTTCCTTTCTTTTTCTCTATCGCCCCTCCCAGGTACGTGATAGTACGCACTCTCTTTTTTTTTGGGGTAGTGACGCGAAATGGACTTCCTCTCTATCCTTATTTTTTTCTCTCCGTTTGGATCATCTACCCCTTCTTTGGCGCTTTTTTTATCAAGAAGGATCCGCTGAACGCCAAGAGCGTTCAGGGTTGGTTGACTTGCGTACCCCCTTTTCGCGCCTTTCACCTGATTCCAAGAGGGTAGCACCAATGCTTCTCATGAAGAAACGTACCCTTCCCTTTCTTTACCAATGCGTCATTGTGTTTTCCCCCTTGTTTTCCTTTTACCCTCTTCTTATCTTTTAGACCCGTCTTTCCGCTAGCTCTTCGAGGGCGTCCCTGGAAATTAGGGGTCTTTTCGGACCGTCAGGGGTCCCATGCGAATTCCGCCCAGTTGAAACTGGCCTGGCACGTTCCCCACACGCCCTTTCTTGTCGCCTTTTTCCTGGGCGAAGTCACCCCGTTCCTTTTTTTTTCTCCGAAATGGACTCATTTAATGCTTTGCTACCGTGGATTAGTATCCAAACGTCGAGGATCCTCCCTTCGTCAGTATCTTTCTCTTTCATTTTCCACCATGCTGGTGAATCCCCTGAAATTACCGATCTCTTTGAAGTTTTTTGGTCGGTTTGTTAGTGGCCGGTTCTTCCCCTTCTCTACATCTCCCTCCCCCTGCTGGCTTGTAGAAAGAGTCCGTTTACCCCGAGGAAATAGTTTTTTTCACCCTGACAGAGCTGGTCGCCAGAGAAATAATGGCCTTTTGTCTTAGTCCCCTTCGTTTCGTCTCTAGAACTCTTCCCTGAAACACTTGTCGTCGGTTAGGAGGCAAGAGACCCACCCCGTGGCCAGTCTTATCCTGACGATTAACCCAGCACGGACCTCCTATCCTTTTCTTTCATTATAGTTTTGTTGTTTTCGCGTCTCTCTTTGAGTCGGGCTCTCGTTTGCGGTCCTTCTTCTTTCCGTCATGGAGAGGCAGTTCCTCGATGTTTTTCTTTTGTTCTTCCCTGAGTCAATGTTCCTACCGGTCTCCCTCCTTAGCGTTGTCGTCTCAGAAATTGTTCAAGGGCCGACGAACAAGTCACATTCATTCCCTCTTGATTACTTCTACCCATCCTCTTAGTCCCTACGATTTGTAAGGCTGTTGTTGCGTCGTTGCAGGTCCAGCGGAATATTTTATCCGGTGTCGACCACTTAACCTCCATCCAACACGCTGACCGGTCATTCATCGGGTCCAAGTTCGTTAAGGCGGTTCTTTCCTCTATTCCTTTAAAAGCCATTACCATCTTTTTCCGCACCAGACTGTCAAGAGGCGGTTTTGTCTGTCTGGTTTTCTAATGATTCCCTTTTCCTCCCCTTCTGACCAAATTTATTTCCATTGCGACCGAAGGATGGACGACGTGGGGGACTCCTCTTAGCCTCTCTCCTTCCCTCTGTTTGGGGGTGTTTAAAGTGCCCCCCTTCTTTCTCTTCCGACTGACTTTAAGCAATGACTCCTATTGTTAACTGCCCCTTGAACTTTAAAGAATCGCATAGCTACGATGATGATCGCCCTTCCCTTGGTTTTCGGATAGGTCCCTGGAACGAAGGCTACTATACAAAGACTAGAATGGGGCTCTTAATACTTCTTTTTTATCGCTCTACTTTGCTTCTCCCTGATAGTTTTTTTGTTAATGTTTTCTCTTTGTTCGTACCAGTCCCCGAAAGGGCCCCCTGCGCTTTTTCGTCTATCACTTCTTTCTTTTTGATAAACCGGCGTCCACTGTTTCTTCAAGAGAGACTGCCTCCCGAGTAATGGAGGCAAATTGGTCTCCTCCCTAAATTCCTGCCCACCTCTGTGACTCCTCGTGTTCTCCTTTCTGACTTTCTCTGCTCGTCTTCAGTCTTATTTTTCGATTTGAAACTTTAGGCTCCGGGTTAGGCTTTCCCTTTCTTGTGTCCGGCACGTCCAGGGATTTTTTGTTTCCTGCCCCGCCTCCTGGTGCATTTTTTAAACTCCCTACCCCCCATCTTGTATAAGAAGTTCTTAGCTCCTTGTCGCGTCCCCCTTTCTTCTGCGATACCTGAATCCCCTCCCAGTGACTGCACGTTTTTTTTTCAAGAGAATTATTCACTGCCCCTTATTTGTTTTATCTCTTCTCCCTTTTGCGACTTAGCCTTCTGAGGGAACCACTTCTAAATTAACCATTTGCTCCCCCCTCACCGTGTGCCAACGACTCCCAGGCCGGCTCCCTCTCCAGCTTTTTCTCCCCCTTACTCTGCAATTCCCTCTTGTTATGAAGATTTTTGTCCCGCAAGACCTCTTGCCCTTCCGGCCCATTGCTCCCCCCTTGTCTTTTTTTTCCGATCTTTTTGAGCCGTATCGGCTTCTTTGACCTCAGAAGTTACCTTTGCATTCGGTCTCTTTCCTTATCGCTCTCTAGGCGATTCTTTTTTTGGATTTATTCCCCTGTGCCGCTTCTTCTTGCCCCTTGTGCCCAGGGCTTTTTTCGCAGAGTGTGTTGTGCTGTGTTTTTCCTAACTTCTTGATTGCGGTTTCTCTGACACTTTTCCGTCATCAACATCCCCCGGTCCTTGTCTAGTCGCTTTTCTTTTGATAGTACGGTGTAGAGTTGCCCCTTTCTTGGCTTTCGACAATCTTTTCTATGCGAAAAGTCTCAAGCCGTTCTCTTTTCTTGTTGCGCGCGGTTACCCGCTGGATAGATGAGGAGCCACTTACCACTTTCCCAAACCCAGCTTCTCACGGGCTTCCAAGACAGCCCCCTTCCCCGATTCCATTGTGCGTCTCTTCTGGTTAGGACTTCGTCCTTTTCTTGATCCTACCTTTCGCTCCACGGAGCGTCTTTCAATGATCTTATGCTGGACTCATCCGTTGCCTCATTCTATTAGCTTTACGGATTTCGTTGCCGCCCCCCTCTCTGTTGCCCTGGATTTTTCCTCCGTTTCGTCGTTACCCCTCCTTGGCCGAAATAGCTCCCCTCCTGTTCTTTGGAGCATGAAGGTCCTCCTCTTCTGCTGGTTGATCGGCAGTTTTGTTTTCCCGCGTCCTTTTTGACCCTTTTCGGGGACAATTCGTCCTCTAGAGTTGCGAAGGCGACCCTTTGTTCTTCTTCTCTATTCTTTCACGGTTGTGGACGGCTTTTTTGAGAGAAGTTTTTCCCTCCTTTTTGCGGAGGTGGTTTACCCCGGTGGCGTTTTTTTCTTAGGAGAGCTCTGAACTTCCTTTGTTGAGGACACGTGACTCACTTTCCTCTCTTCCACGGGCGCGGTTTTTCGCTTCCTTCTTTACAAGCTGCTCGTCGGCTCGCTAGTTTTAGGTTATAATAGTGACGTCACTCCCCCCGCATTCCCACCCCGACCGGGACTTTTTTGAGTTTCATTCCTCCTAGGCTTCCACCGATTGGCTTTATTCAGTCTTAGGCTGAGGCCCATCGTTCACTCAAGGCTCCTGACGGATGCCATGCCCCGGATTTTTTTGCATAAGGGTCTTTCGGTTTTTTTTTGCCTCTCTTCTTTTCCGGAAGTCAGCCTACCGCACGCCGATTTCACACTTTTTTCCATATATATATTTATCCCGACCCCAATCAGTCTGTCCCGTGCCGATGAATTTTGCCTCTAATTTATTTTTAGAAAAAAGGTGTCCTCAGTTGCCCCAGTTCTCCAGAAAGCAACCTTCCAACTTTCTTGGGGTCTCCTCCCCTTTTTTTTCTTGGCCTGACTTTCGCCTAGATCACCTCACTTGTAGAGTTTTCGCTCCCTTTTTCGATCATGGGCCTGCGGAACCCTTTCTCTCTTTAACCCCTTTAACCCTCTGCATTCCCATCCCGCCGCACGACAATTCCTCATGGCAAGATGTTATGGCTTTCGCAAGCAGCTATTTCCTCCAACGAACGGTATGACGCCCTCTATTTCCTGCTCCCTTTTTTTGTGACCTCGACCGTCAGCGTTGTTCCCTTAGACCCCACCGAGCAAGAACTACCCATTTGACGTGATCGGTTGTTCTGTGCACTGCTCGCCGATTCTCTGACTTTCTTCCGATCCCTGGCTTTCCTACCCCGATCTCTCAATTCCTTATTTATTTATCTGTTCCCGCTTGTCCTTGAATTTATCCAGTCGTCCGGGCCTTCCCTTCTTTTTGGCTTGTTTGATCTCCATCCTCCTCGTGTTGTGTACGATATCCCAAGATGACTTATTTCTCAGCTTTCATCTGCCCAAATTCATCCACCCCCCAGCAAATAGAACAGTTTGAAGGCTCTTGCTTGTTCTGTCGTTTTTTGTTTTCAATCTTGTCCCTAGCGTGTTTTTTTTTCCTGATGTCACAGTTCCCTTTCCCCCCCGTCTGGGTGAAAGGTCTTGCTGTCTGGCCGAGAAAACGCTCTGACTCTTTTCGAGGTTCGCCGCGTCTTTCTCCCATCTCAGAGGTTCGCGCTTTTTTGTATTTGTACTTTTTTGCTGCGGCCCTTCCGTCCATCCCCACTTTGGCTTCAGGAATGATTTCCCCCCCTTCGGAGGCGGTAATTGTTCATTTTCTTTGGACGAGCTTGTTTGTCATGTCGTTCTCTTTCCCTTATCGAATGCGTTTCATCGAACCCCCCTTTTCTACGCTTCGACCATGCAGGCCGGCGGGTTCTTAGTTGTATCGTTTTTTTTTTTTTGCGTTGTGAATCAACTTGTCAACCTTTTTTGTTCCTCGGCGGGTTCTTTGTCGATTTGTCGTCTGGCGTGTCCCTTTTTTTTCATTTTGTGCTTGGATGATTTTTAATCATACTCGCCAAAACTAAACATGCATCCCGCCGCTCCTGTTCAGTCCCGTTCATCCGATGGCCGTTGTGTTCGTGATCGAGCTTCTTTCGTAATGAGTTCGGTCTCGAACTCCTCCTTTTTTCGGCGTTTTAGGGTGTGCGCCCAAAGGAAAGGTCGCTCCCCGCGCTCCCCGCCGATTTGCAATTCGGTCCTTCTACTCTCCTTGTTCGGTGTGGGTTTCCTCCTTTCCCAGTCATATGGCCTCCTCCGCGCTTTGCTGCCGGGCGTGGTGACCATAGAAAAACTTCATTTCGTCGGCTCGGCGGCCTTTTTCTATCTTTGCCAACGACCCAAATTGAACGTTTTTTTCTGACAAACGTCGAATTTTCCCCTGAGTTCAGCCGTTGGCGCGCGTTTCCCTTTCCCAGAAAGTGATCTACTGGCTTCGAGGTGTCCCCTCAGTTTCGGTATTTTTCGTGTCTGCTGCCCAATTTTGCGGCCGCCCTCCCTGTCGAGTCCGCGGAACCGTGTCGGGCGTGCGACCCTAGAGGTCCAGATCGATTTCTGGTCCACCCATGACCCTTTCCTCAGTTGCTTCCGACTACTTTCTTCTCTTTGCAATACCTCTTCTTCAAGCTTGGCAGGCGCATGAGACCCGTGAACTCTCCCGACAGCGGGAATCGGGCTTGTTGGGCGGGTCTTCTTCAAGTCCGAGCTCTTTTTGTGGACGGTAATTCTGTCTTCTTTGACTGCGCCTCTCGGTCCGGTTTGCCCCCCCATAGCCCAGGATGGTAAGACTTGCCTACGGGATCAGCAGCTGGTTGAGAGTTGACGGCCCCGATTTTTCTCTGACTAAAACTCCGGTTGGTTTTTTCGTGACCCTCTTATTTTTTTTCTTTCTTTGCCTCGGTGGCACCTTCCTTGCCTGTTATCGCTTTTGCTCCTGGTACTTATTGTAGAGCTTCTTGCTTCTTGTCCTGAGAGCCAGTTGTTCCTTCGCCGACCTTCCCTCCTTCCTCGTCGCAGCCGATGGACGTTCTTTGTGCGCCGAGGCTCGTTCCTTCGGCCAGGCCAATTGCTTTGAATAGAGCGGTTCCTTCTCGTGTTTTTTTGTAGATGGCCTTCAGCTCTGGCGATTTAGGTTTTTTTGTTGCTTCACAGTGCTTGTTGAAACCGGAAGTTGGTCTCAGATGGGGCGCCCCTAAGGAAACACTACCTTCCCAGCGCCGCCTCGTTTCTTTCCTTTCCTTTTTAGGCGCTGCCCCAGCTGAGCATTAGGTTCGTTTTAAGACCCTCTTCGATTTTTTTGCGACACCCCTTCCCCTTTCGCCTCCCGTTCGATACGTTTGTTCTTTCATTTCAAAGCTTAAGTTTCATCAAGTTCCTTCCTTTTTCGTGCCGATTTTCGACCCAGTCCCCCTTCTCCTTCGTAGTCCTCCCATCTCTTCTCAGTATTTTCTCTCCGGTCGAGATCGTCAACGGAAGCGGTCGGGGGAGGTTTGTCAGTAAGTGGATCGTGCCTCGAACTCGCTCCCTTCATCTTCTTTTATTTCCATCAGGGAGCTTTTTCTTGACTCTTTCTCCCAGACCACAGTTGCTTATTGACAAGTTGGCTCGGGTTACCCTGACCCCCTTCCGCGGCCGGACTTCTCCCATCTAGGATGAACTTGAGATTCGGCGACGTCCCTGATCCCCATGCGTCTCGTTAATAGTTCTCCGTTAATTGCCGTGCCGGCCGATAGCCGGTTCCGAGTTTCTTAGATTGCTGATTTGAAAATCCGGTTTTTTCCTCGTCTCGGATTTTATCGACTGTTGATCATGCGAAACGGCCGGTCCCCATTATTTTGGCCCCCCCTCCTTGAGCAGACCGGACTACCTCGGTCTCTTGTAAGTTTTACCAGCCCTTTCCCTCCAATTGATGCCCTTCATTCAGCTTTCCCCCCCCCCCCCCCCCCCCCCCCCCCACCCCCCCCCCCCCCCCCCCCCCCCCCCCCCCCCTGTGATCTTATCAAACCCTCGATTTTTTAAGTGAGGGCTTAAGTATTTCTCGCTGTGACGATCCCCGCCCCTTGATCCCGACCCTTACACCTACTTCACTTCTGGCAGCGTGTGTTTGGTCTTGAGAATGCCGGGCGTTCCCTTTCCCCCTTCTTCTTTCGCTGGGGCCTTTCCCGCGATTTACGTACCCCCCGCCGACCTTCTTTGTATAACTTTAATCTCGGTCGTATAGCGCTAAGTGGTAGTGGCGTTCTGTGAGAGGGAGCCACATCCTTCCCACTTTTCTGCCGGCTAGCATCTTCCATTGCACGTCCCCCCGGTCTTGCTGCCTACGTTGCTTTCAAGACCTCCGCCGCTACCTCTTCTGTTCTTCCGTGTTGTGTTTGAGATCTACCTTCTGAACTTTTTCTTTCTGCGGAGGCCTTCATAAGACTGGCCCCGCTACTGTAGGTTATTTGTCTCCTTCTTCATGGAAGGAACAAAGACCCTTTTTTTAAGTGAGTCCACTCTTCCCCCCCGTTTTTGTCCGGTATGATCCCTACTCGGCCCTCCTAAAACCGTGGTTCTCTCGGATCGACGCCCCCGCGCGCTTTACGGCCCCGACTTATTTTAGGTCTTGGTATTTACGGTTAGGAGTGCAGTGGTGCGCGTGAGTCTGGATTTTCCTTTTGTTTTCGCCCGGCATTTTTATACCAGACCCAAATCATTACCGGACTTTCTTTGCATTATGGTTAATTTTTTGAATTGAGTTTGCTGCTGTCCGATAATTGGAACCAAAGTTCACTTTACCTTTTCCGAAGCACTTTTTAGACCGCTTTCCCTGCGGTTTTCTTTTTTTTTGTTGAAGATTCCCCGTTTGTATGGCACGGCCTTATTTTGCCAAACCTTTTCTGTCCCATTGCCGAACGCGGCTTTACTACAGGTTTGGCCCATTTCGCGATGCGTTCCTGTTTTGAGCCAGTAGTTTGGGGGTGTTTTCCCCTTCCCTGCTTCAGATCCTCCTCTTCGCGCTTCGTTTCCGTCCCCTGGGACTTTTCCTCCTCACCAATATGCGAGATTCAGAGGCCTGTTGTCTTTCCCTTCATTCCCTAGTCCCTTCCTCCCTTCGACGATCGTTCCCGTGACGCATCTTTTCCGCTTCTTTCTCTCGCATACTCCTGCCCGTCCGCTTCAACCGAAGTCTTTTTTCTGGATCATGTTTTCCGTGCCACGGCGAAATTTGTTCATTCCCCCCTTTTTCACCCCGACCCGTTTGCATGATTTCCGACTTTAGGGTAGGAATACCTGCCGACCTTCCCTAATTATATGCCTACCGTATCTCATGCGAGGCCCTTTCGCCCTCATATGTCGTTTTTAGTCCAACTGTTCCGAGAATAAAATCACAGCGTCGTTATGTGCTATTCGACATAGTTTGACTGAGCTCTCCTTCCCCCCAGATTTCCAAGGGTTTTTGGACCCAAGTTCTTAAATCACGTCTAATTCCCCTATGCCGTATGTCGGGATTTATCGATGTGCTCGTGGCCTTTGTTTTTTTTCCACCGACAGGTTTCGTGGTTTCCTTCGTGAAGCAGCTAGTTTCCCCCGCCTAGCCCGGCCAAATCTGTCATCATACAGAGTGTGATGAGCGCACGCCGTGAGTGTTTCTGCCTTTCTCGATTGTTGCTACCGGTTGAAGTTACCCCGCAGAGCGTCCCTCCTTTTTGGTATTACTGTGCAATCCTCAAGCTCACCCCTATGGTCTTACGCGGCTTCGCCTGAACTTTCGATATGTGTTCTACATCCCTCATGTCCTCCACCCTACCTGGTCCCTGCAACCGCCATCCGGTTTTTTTGCACACGCCTGTCCCGGACCTTTCCATTTTTTTTTTCTCCCAACCTTTTCGCCACCTCTCGTTCGGAACTTTCTCTCGAGCTGATTTTTCCTAGCTTGCCCCCCCCTTTCCGCCCCGATCTCTCCGCTTTTAACTGCGACTCCTTGTCGACGTCTTCCTTCGGGCTCCGATTCTCGTTGCTTTTACTGCCGGATGACAAAAAAGTTTCCCGGGCGCCCCTGAGCTTCTGGCCCCTTTTTTGCTGCCTGGCGCTCGCCGCGGATGTCGAGGCAGTAGCTCGCTTATTTTGGGCTGCTGTGACGGCCCAGCTTTGTTGGCATTTTCTTGCACTGCTTTCCGTAGATTTTTGTTCGTCGACTCTTCGGCTGATTTTTGTTGGCTCAGTAGTGGTCCTAGGCACATTTTCAGAATCTTTCCTCTGCTGATTTCATTCATTTAGGACCTTCATCCTGAAGCGTTTTACTTTTTGCTCGCGGCCGATTCTGTCTGTCTTCGGCGAACCACAGCATGACCTTCCCCCCACCGCGCTCCCCGCCCCCTGGACGAACCCACGCAGACCGAAAGATTTCACAAGTGCCAGGTCTATTTGAGGCCGTTTTTTTTTTTTCTGGCTTTTCTTCGGCGCACCTGACGGGCTTGGTGCCCTGAACACCATTGTCAGTCCCCTGGAAGTCGATTTCCCTTGTCACTGATCCGTACGGCCCGATCACTTCCTTTTTCCTCAGCGCTTTCCTCTTAGAGTGACTTCGGAGCGGATTTGCCCCAGGCCACGTCCCTGTTTTTTTGCGCGGCTCAGCGATTCTTGCGGCAGTTCCTTGTAAGCTTCATCCGCTTTATCGACCTTGTCCTCCGAGGGGGAACATCCCCCTCCGCCCGCACTTTTGTGGTGGTCCATTATCGGCCTGT
>Ga0179593_1612910_pt1 | contig 15460 bp, 16 predicted proteins | sample CZODoug2_1_08_16_FD_185931 | JGI IMG/M metagenome (GOLD analysis project Ga0179593, IMG submission 185931) | Vadose zone soil fungal communities from Angelo Coast Range Reserve, California, USA - CZODoug2_1_08_16fungal (PacBio error correction) | ecosystem: Environmental > Terrestrial > Soil >... | reverse complement strand
CTTTTCCGATCCCCTCGCGTGCAGGAAGTTTGGCGTGACTCCTTACTTTCTCTCTTCTGTCGTTTTGCGGATCCCTCCGTCCCTACCCTTTCCTCGGACGTTTCGAGGTTGCGATTCGGCGTCTCTCCGGACAACGCTTTACGACCTCTTTTTTTTTCTTTATTAGCGGTGATAACTCCCCCTTTCCCTCCGCTACCCGTTTCTACCTCGCTCTTTCCGTCTGCAGCGAAAGAGGCCGTTCGAAAACTTTTTCTTGCAATCGAGGTGCGGCCCTCTTTTTTCCGACACATACGAGTCGATTTAATTGGCTTGGAGAGAAGCTCTATATCCGTTTCGCCCTTCTCCCGGATTTTGGAGATTTGTCTTCTTCTTGCGGATGGCGACTTCGCCCTTTTTTCGCTGCAGTGTCTGACGGGCGGACTCTCTGCGAAAGCTCTGTAGCTTGCCCTTGTGGAACAGTTTGGCGAACCCCTTTGTAATCGTCGTCCCGGTTGTGGAAGTGTTGTCCGCGAGGCAGACACGCCTTTTTTTTCGGGCGCTGCGGCGAGCGGGTTTTCCCTCCCTTCTTCCGCTTCAGCCTCTTCTTTTTGTTACGGGAAGGTAATAAACCTTCTGATAAAAGCCGGTGGTTTTTTAGTAGATCTCGCTTTTCCTCTCTCTTCTCGGGCGGACGGCTCCTGCCTTTTTGCGGCCGACAATGTTTGCGAAGAGTATTTCTCTTCCCCCTCCAGAGTTTCCTGAGGTCCTTTTCTGCTAGCCGTTCTTGAAGCTAGGAAAATAGATCTCATAGCCACCGCAATCTCTTCTCCCAGTGGATACCTTTCACTCGAGTCGCAAGAAATTGCGCTGCCCCCGCCTGGTCACGGCAACGTGGTTTGCCGACAATCCCCCTTCTTTTCTTTCCTGAGCAGCACTTTCCCCTTTTTTTTGTTTTTCCCGTGCTCTCCCCCCTGGTTCCGCAGACAACGAGCCTCTTTTCCTGGCGTGTGTGCCAACCTTTTCTCTCGGCTCTCCCTTCCTCCCTGCCGCATTCCCGACCGCGTTTTCCCTGTTGGGCGTTACGCACGAGGGGCAGATTCTCTCTCGTTCTCTTCTTCTCACGGCACTTTCAGTCGTCGAAGGAGGAGCCAGTTCCTCCGCGAACGGTTTTTTTTTTTTCCTGGGTCCATGCTCTCTTTTTTTTACGGAATTCCTGGTATCTTCTTCCTTCTTCTCCGTTCTGGATGAGTGTCGATGAATCGTCGTGCCCTGGTCCGCAAATAATACCTTTTTTTCTTTTCCCATAGACCTACGGGGCTGACCCCTTTCCTCTTCTTTGGCCAATTCCAGTCCTCCCCCCGTCTCCCACCCACCATGGTTAACGATAATAACATTAGGGTACAGCGCCTTGCTTCTATCGATATGATATACCCTCTTTCCTCTCGTGACCTCCCTCTCGCTCTTTCCCTCTTGCCTCCCGGCGTGGCGTGTACGAGCACGGAGCCTCTCCACTTTGGGATGCACAACGCTGTTGTTTCGGTGGGCACTTTTCCCCCCCTCTCGTCGCGATCTCTCTTTCTGTCTCTCTCCCCTTTTTGGGCCCCTCGGGATTGGCGAGGAATAGTCGAGTTCATCGGTGCGCTTGTTGTTTTTTTTTGTACCGATTAGCTTTTCTTTCCTCTCGCCAAAGGGATCCTTTTTTCCTTCTCCCACAGTCAAAGAGGGGCCGTTTTTCATACCCATACCCTTCCTTTTTTTAGCACCCCGGACATCATATTCTTTTCCCCTCTCTCTGTACGAGCACTTCCCCCGCAGTGACACCATTCTGCTCGTAGTTTTCTTATACGACCATTCGCTTCTTTTTTGCTGAGCGTGCCTTGCGGCCTCCCTTGGAAATGGTTAAGGGCGAGTACTCCCTATCGGCTTTGCCGTGACGGTCGAGCTCTTTCCTCTTTGATCTCTCTCTTTCCTTTTTTTTATGAGATTCCGCCGTGCTTGCTTTCTCGACCTTCCAGCTCGCCCGCACGGCCACCTGATCTCGAAACCGCCGTTTCCCCCCCCTTTTTTTTAGCTCGGCTCCCTCCTCCACTTCGAGTCCGCAGCGATATGGGAGTATAAGGCTTTTCAGGACTGGGTCAAGGCGTGGTTTTTTCGTAAGGGGCGATACGTCGCTTTTCTTCGTTTTTTTTTTTTTCCGTCCAAAACGTCGTCTTCATTTCTTTTTGAACGACAAAAGAGGGTTCTTCGGTGAGGCTAACCCGTCGAGCTTCCCTTTTTTTTGATAAAGGGTCTCCCCCCCTCTCTTTCCACCAAAACAAAGCGCACCACCCTGACGTTTATAGGACGACAAGAGACACGCCAAAACGAGTGCCCGCCGAGTCTCTTTTTTTTCCAGAATCTCGCTTTCCCTTCATGAACAAATCTTTTTTTTTTTCCAAAAGTCTCGATCCTTTTTCCTTCTTCCCTGCTCCGGGATCGTACCTCTTTGGAAGCAAGATCCAGAGCAGTTCCGATAGGGTGGTTCGAGATTTCTGTCGCTATAGTCTGCTCGAGAAGCTCTTGCAAGGCGCTTTGTCTCCTCTGTAAACATGTTGGGTATCTTTCTTCAATTTTCCAGGGACCATAGTCCCCTCTTTTTTTTCCGATGTCTTTTCCTGATTATTATGTTGCGTAAGATCGTCAGACGGTTTCCAATCTGTCTTTTCCAGTCCCGGTTCTTCTTCCCTTGTCGATTGCTTAAGAAGCAAATCGACGGATGCCCCAGAGGAGCATGGACCCTTCTGATTTTTTCTTTCTTTGTAAAGAGGCCGCGGACCGTTTCTCCCCCGAAGTTGGGGGTGATGACGCCTTGAGAGCTGAGGCGAGATCAATCTCCCTTTCTTTTTTTTTTTTACCCGATGTCGAGTCCTTTCCTTTTTTCTCAGCCGCTTCACAAAACAGGGTGAACACGACCTCAATGAGGCGCGTTTTTTTCCCTCCAAGGGAAGAGGCTCCCCCTCTTCTCTGATGATGGCTCAGTCCGTGTCTTTTGTATTTGGAGGTTACTGAACTCCTCAGACCATGATGCTTCTTCCGTGCGCTCGCTTTTTTTTTTTTTCTGGGGATCCACGTCCCTTTTCTTGGCGATAGGCTCGGTTGCCCCCTTTTACGTACGCTTTTCGGGACCGGAAAAAGGAGTTGGACTCCCGGCCTTTCTTTTGACCCGAGAAGCCCGGCGTCCCGTGCACCCCCTTCTTCTCGATCGAGGATCGGTATTTCTCTTTTTTTTTCTCCCCTATGATTGAGTCATTTCTCCGGAAGGAGTACGGCCCTCTTCTTATGACGGACATAGGTTGCTTTCTCTGCCGCGCGCCGCCTTCCCTTCTCCCGGTCCGCTGTAGGAAGCGGGCTGAGGTTCCAGCCACCTGCGTTTACTGACGATGACTCACCCCTTTCCTCGCACCGCGGCGAGCCCTGCTTTTTTCTTTCCCCCGTGTCTCCCCCTGGCCGAAGGAAGAACTGGCCTCCACGCCGCGATCGCCCGCCCACTTTTTTCCTTTTTCCTTTTTTCCGATTTTTCTTAAACTATGAGTAACTGATCGAGTCCGCCCCGATCCCCTTTCTTCGGTCTCGCCGAAACTCTCCCCGAGAATTTGCTCTACCTTCATAAGAGTTAGGAACGGTTAATATAAATTGAGAGTTCCTTTCGAAAAGGTTCGCGTTTTTTTCCGCTAAATTCGGTCTCTTTTTCTTTCCTTTCGTAAGGTTGAACCGGAAACTCGGGGATAATACCGCACCGCGAGCGTAGTTCTTCCTTAATGGGTATCGTCGGCTCCTTTCCTCGCTCTCCCACTTCCTCGTCTTTCTTTAGCGAGCGCTATTATGCAGTCGGTGAGTCACCCGTCTCTCTCTCTTTTCTCCCCTCCTTTTTTTTTCTCTTTTCTTTCCGATCTACCGAAATGCGGTGGCCATTTTTTCCTTAGTGCGTCGAGCCCCCTCTCTGGGTCTCCCTCCCCCCTCTTGGTATGGAGTACGTTTTGCGGAGGCGGACTTTTACCGATTTTTTTTCTCCGCGGTTGCGAGTCGTTTTTTTTTCCCTTTTTGGCGGTTCCCTCCCTTTTTTTTCACTTCTCTGCGTGTAGCGGTGGATAAAGAAAAGCTTCGGTTTCCACGAGATAGTGCTTTTTTTCCTCCTTGGAAAGAGGACGTTCTATTTTCTTTCTTTTTATCAAATTCGCTTTTCTTTATTGAGAGACAGTTCTGGGGATTTGTCATTCTTTCTCTTTTCTGCAATATATCCGTTTAGCCTCTTTTCTTCCACTTCGCCTTGGAGGATTTGTCGGGCGGATCGCTTTTGATTTTTTTTCCTCGAGGGAAGTTATGAAGGTCGGCCTTTTCCCAATGTTCCCGCTTTTTTGCTCCCCGCGGTATGGAACAGTTTGGTTTTGAGTAATCTTTCCCGACGTGCTGGACGCATGCTTTCCTTTCCTGCATGGTGTCGACCCTATTTCTTTGGGGTTACCGAGGAGAGCGGCGTGAGCCCGTTGTCACTTTTTTTTCTTCGATGCGCGATCAAAGCCTTTTTTTTTTTTTCCTATCTCGATGTGTTTTTCCTCTTTTTCGTAGGCGAGGGGAGAACGGCGCTTTTACCGGTTTTTTTCTTTTCCTCTTTTTGCAGGGGTCCCCTTTTTCTCTCCGCCTGATGGCTCGGCTTCCCTCTTGAAATTTTCAGGCAAATCGCTAGAAGGCCGACCCTAGAGCCAGTGGAGCCCTTTTTTTTTTTTTCGAGCGCGCACCCCTGCCTCCCTTTTCACGACGCGACTTTTCGGACCTGTAGCTTGAAGACAATCCCGGCTGCCGGGACTGAGCATCCCTCGGTGTTTTTCCCTCTTTCCTTCGGGTCCTCCTGTCCCCCACACGTTCCGAGCGGTAGTGTGCAAACCGGTCTCGGCTGATCCGTCTCTTTTCCCGAAATTACTTTCCTTTCCCCTGATCGGTTACGTTTTTCTGGTAATGGGATCGAGATTTAGGTGAGCGCTTTTTCCGAAGGAGGAGCCAGTATTTTTTCCGTGACCCGCCTCGCAGGGTCCCTTTCTCTTTTCTTTTGAGGTCCGTAGATTGGCGGCCCCGAGCTGGCCGCACCCTTAGCGCGTGTCGCTGGACCTCTTTTTCGCGGACGGCTGACGATCTAGTAATCACGGCACCGTCTTTCTGATAACTTTCTGAGGCATGGCCCCCGGATAGCGTAGCCTCCCCCCCCCGGTTTTATACCAAAGACCTGTCTCTTTCAGGCGGAGATATTTCTTCTTACATTTTTTTTTTTTTTTTTGTGTGTGTGCGCTTTTTTTTCTTTTTTTACTTTCCGATTTGACATCTAGACCCCCCCTTTTTGCTATTCAATGCTCTTGTCGCTTCCTTGGTCAGCAGGAGCATTCTCGTCTGCATGCAAACGCTCTTTGTCCACGCCGGTCAATTTTTTGTCTCCCGTCGAAGAGATCGGCGGGCACTTTCTACTCGTTGATCTGGAGAGGATCTTCTCCGAGGCCGACTTTTTTTTCCCTCTAGAGTGGCGCCCCCCTAGGGTCGTGGAGATAGACGGGGGTGATTTTCCCTCGTTAGGACCAAGACCCGCCTTCCCCACTTTCCTGCCACGACTTTTTGGCCCTCTTTTCCCTCTCCCCCTTGGAACCTTGGCAATTCGCTTTTTTTCCCGTCAGCTTCTACGGAATAAGTACATTCTGCTCGCCTATTCCATATCGATCTTTTTCTCTCCGAGAGTGCCCTTGTTCATTTTTCCCATCTCGAGGTCGGGCGCGTTCGAGACTCGGCTTTGCAGTGCGGTCTTTTTTCGATGGTTCCTCCTTTTAACTTCTCTCTTTTCCTTATCCTTTGTTGTCTAGAGCCGCCCCATACGGAACCTCTCCTTGATCGCATCCGCGCCCCCTTTCGTGGGTAGCGCCGGCTTCAATTTCCCCTCTGAACACGCAGCGATATGGGCCCCTAGAATGTGGAGGATTCCCCTGTTTTTCTGGCCGGTATCTCCGTTCCCTCTTGCCCGATTTTACATCCCCGAGTCTACAGGTTTCCCTTTGTGGGGTGCGCCCCTAGTGAAGGAAAGGTTCTTTTTTTCCTCTCCCCCGAGGTCTTGGTCCTTGATGCAGGGGGCTCACAACAGGTCTTTTTCTCCCTTTGGAGGATAAAGTTTCAGCTATATCGTTTCCCCCAAAGCGCCCTTTCTTACTCGGTCGACGATCCCCCCCCATTGGACCTGTGGTGCCTTCTTTTCTCCCAAGGATCGTCGATATGACTTCTTTCACACCGCCCGGGTTGTGCATGCAAAGTTCGTCTCCTTTGCTCCGGGCTCGACTGCCCCCTCTCCAGAGCAGGCGATTCTCTTTTTTCTTTCTGAGATTTCCCCTTTAGTAATCGAGCAGATGGACCCTACCAGGCGTGGTTTTTTTTTAAACATGTTGGGTATTCCTCGGGAATGTTCCCGGTCTTTTTGAGTTATATCCCCCGGAGGACGGGTAGGAAGGCTTTTTCCACGTTGCGTTTCTGTTTAAGATAGTCAGCACTCTAACTTGTACTAGACAAGCGCTCATGAAAAGATAGTCGTTTAGAAACAACCCCCTCCTTTGAATCTCCTTTTGACCAAAAAGCGGAGAATGGAACCTTCGGTAGATCTCTTCTTTTTCATCGTCGAGAATGGATCCTCCTCTATCTCGGATGTTGCCGCCGCTACGAGAGCTGGACGATCCTTCCTTAGTAGCAAACCCCTCTCCCCGCTCGAGGATGCGGAGCGCCGGCTCTTCGCGAAAGGCCACTCCTTACACGAAGCGCATCGGCAATGCTTCTGTTGTCTCTTTATCGGGGTACGATCACTTCCGATTTGCTGGGCTCAGCATGTTACCCCGATGGGGATTGTATGCCCTTTCCTTGACAACGACACCCTGGAGACTGAGAGAAATGATTCCGCGCCGGGGGTCCTTTCCCTTTCTAAAGATGGAGGGTCCTATAAGTGGAGAGAGAGGTTTCTCTCTTTTCCTTCTTTACGGCAGAGCCTCCTCCTTCCCAAAACGGACATCGGGCCGCTCTCCAAGACCGGGTCTCCCTACCCTCCCGGAGTAAGCCCTTTCCCCCTTCGTCGACGAGAGCTGGTGTTTTTTGAGACGACAATGCCCCCTTGGCATAGACGCATCTTTCCTTTCCCAAGTGACTTTTTTTTTTTTTTTTTGAATGAAATAGTATGAATCGCCCTTTAATTTGCTAGAGCAGAGCCTAGGTTTCTTTCGGGACGCAGGGCTGCTTTCTCTTTTCCGGGCGTTATGACGATGGTCCGAGACTGTGTTCTTTCTGTGACCCCTGAGGCGAGCAAGAGCCAGTCTCCCCCAGTGGTAGAACCGGGCCTCTTCCCGAGCGGATTTTCCCCCTCATGTCATAAGAAGCGATCCTTCCCCCATCATTTGATCGAGCCTCTCGAACGAGGAGAAACTTCGAGGTCGCCAACGCCCTTCCCCCCTCCACCGATAACATCGCTCCCGGTCTTCCCGATCCAGCTGGCAGTGATATCCGCTTTTTTTTAGAAACGGCTCTTTTTAAATTGAGCCTCTATCTCGTCGAAAAGTCTCTTTTTCTTTATCACAGCTTCTTGCTGGACGCGCTCTTCCTAAAGAGTTGCCGAAACTCGGGCAGAAGCGTCTCCGTACGGCGGTCGAGACTCTTTTCTTCTTACGCAAAACGGCCAGCGTCTCCTTTTTTTCTTTCTGCCCACGATGACGAGGGTTTCTTTTTGTGAGTGCCCATTTGGGTAGATCGGAAAACGACTTTTGTTGAGAGAGATCTTTCCTTTCCTAAACGAGCGGCAGAAGTTTTTTTCTTCGGGGCGACCGACTGAACGCTTAGCTGTCCGTTTTGCCCAGTAAAGGGATTCCGACCGACTGATGCGGTTCCTTCCTCTGCCTTCTGACCGAGCGGTTCCCTTTTTAGAGCATGTCGGCGAAATTCGACGTTTTCCAGCGCGAACCTTTCGACCTCCTCCTTCTTTATATGCAAATGCTTTTCCCTTTTTCCTAGTTTGAGAGATTATCAATTCCTTTTTTTTGCAGAGTTCGTTTTTTCTCCATACGAGCGATTTTTTTTTTCCTGGAGGCGTTGGCGATTATATCCGTTTCGCCCTCTTTTTAACGTCGCGAAGCCCAGTGCTTTTTTTTTTCGGTGGCGTCTTTTTGGGGCACTGAAGCGCCCAGTTCTGCTTTTTTTTTTCCCCACTGGGCGATGCGCCCCTTTCCCTTTCTTCACCCTTTTATCGGAACCTCACCTCGTTTTGCTTCGTAGTAACGCCCGGGTCTTCTTTTCTGGACGCGCCCTGTCTTTTGTGAGGGGCGTGCTCAGCTTTCCTGCGCTTCAGCATGTCAGTCTGCTTCCCTTTTTCGTACCAAACTTGCTCCCCCCCCCTTTTAAATCGGAGGGCGGAGAGTGGTTCACGATCCTCGCGTCGTGCTTTTTCTTTTGGGACGTCCGGGTGTTTCATCTCTTGCGACGATGGACGAGTCTTCCTGTTTCCTGAGCCTCCTTTCGTCCCGTCCGCTTTTTTCTGATTCGCACTCGCTCGACGTCACTTTCACCGCAAGCGTGGTTTTATCTTCCGGCGGTCGCGCGAGACGCAATGAGCGCCCCCTCTCAATGGTTCGGCACGGGCCCATTTCCTTTGCCGGCGGCCGGACTGAGCCCCGCTTTTTTTTTTTTCTACGTCACTTTCGTTCAGACAAGAGCTTCATTGCCGAGTGTGAAACTTTTGACATTGCGCCTTCTTCTTTGTCCCCGCCCCCGCCGATTCCTCTCCTCAATCCGTTCGTTTGGTTGCGACAGACGAGGGGCAGCGCAGCTTCTCTTATTCTCTTTAGCGCGGCTTGATCTTAGAAGGAGGAGACAGGCTCGCCTACTATTACGTCGCCGACCGACCTCCTTTCTTCCCGCTGCGATTGGCTGTCTTCATTGAGTTGTGCTCTTGAGCGGCCGAAGCGCTTCCTTTTCTCCTCGTTTCGATTTAATCGTTCCGTTTTCCCCTTTCCGGAATAATAAATTCTTTTTTGGGTCACGGCGACTTAATCTCAAATTATTTTTGGACCCTAGGCAATGGAATAGACACGATCTTTTCACCCCCCCCAGTTACCGGAATCCTGGGTAGGGTACCCTGACTGCCTACCTTCGATTTCCCTAGCTTGACGATAGCGACAGCTTTTTCCTTCGCGTCGATCCCTTCCTTCCCTGTCGGGCGGTCGGGCCCGTCTTTTTTTCTCTCGAGCTTTTTTTTCTTCGGTCGGGACGCCGGCATCTCGTCTGAGCTCGGCGGGCACCTCTTTTGGAGCGGATCGTCGGATCTTTTTTCCCGAGTGGTTTGTTGTGGATTGCGCCCTTCCAAAAGGATTCTCCCTTTGGGCGTGCTCACCGTCAACGAGTTCTTCCCGCTTTGGGCGTCACCTCCTGAACACGTTTGGACATTTCTTCCTCTTTCCCTTTGAAACTCACTTTCTTCTACGGCTTTTCAGTCCTACGCGTGAACCCAGCCCCTTGCTTATTACACCATTTTTTTCTCCTTGAGCCGAGAGTGCCCCCTTTCTTTTCCCCACGAAAGTTTTAGGTTCGGGTTCCAGCTGGATCGGATTGGCCGTCTGGCTTTTGGGTTCGGTAGAACTCGGTCTTTCCCTCTCCTAAGTTGTTGTTTGTTTCTATCAGGCAGTCTCATAACTAGGAACCGCTCCCTTCTCTCAAGACGATCGGCCGCTTTCCTCGAAACGGAACCTTTTGTTTAGAGCCTGGACTCCGGTTTCGCCACGGACGTACTTTCTCTATATGGGAGTCCCTTTCCTTTCTCCCCTCTGGCAGAATGGTGAGGATTTCGTTTTCGGGACGGCGCACCGTAACTTTCCTATTTCCAGGTTTCCCTTTTTTTTTTCTCCCTTGTCCAACGTCGTGCAGTCCCGTTTCTCTGGATGTATGACGCCAAAGCCTTGACGGTGGGCTCACCCCTTTCCCCCCTTTTTGGCGGATTTACACTTTTTCATCCTCCCCCACCAAGCGACACCGATTCTAGGATCGACTTTTCCCGCGCACAATCCACGACCATGTTCCTCGGTGCGCCCTTCTGCAGCACCCACGATCCCGCTCGAGATTGACCGGCTTGGCGTTGTGATTCCCCCCCCACCCCTTCGATGAACCCCGCGTAATTTTTTTCACGACATTGCGGCACGTCTCCTCTCCTTAGCCGCGACGATAGGTTGTCAAAGCTGTCCTTACGAGAATCTTTTTCTGCGCACATCAAGGTCCCTCCGAAAATGGTTGTGTCTTTTTTTTCCTTCATGTTAAAGTGGCTCATAGTCATTTTTATCGCCCCCGGAAGGCGAGGTCCGTTCGAAGTCGTCCGCACCCTCCCGACCTGGCTTTCCACGACACGCGCTCAGGAGCTCTTCAAGATCGGAGAGGAAGAAGCGCAACCCAATGGACTTGTAAGAAGCAATTTTTTCTCCAGGAAAAAGGCTTTTTAAAGGAGAGGAATTCTGGTCCGACGGCGCTCTGTCCTTTTAAGAGGCTTTACGAGACTAACAACGCTGCGAAGAGAGCTTTTCGATCAATAATGCAAAGCGTAAACCCCACAACGTACTTTTTTTTCCCCCGGGGTAGAGGAATGAGCAGTTTCTCCGCGCAAAAGCCCTCCCCCTGACCCAGGTTGCACTTCAACTAGGGAGTTGGCTTTTTCGATCACGACCCTTCTCGATTGTTCCCCTTGGGACAGCCGTGCCCTCCTATCTTCCGACCATGATCGCGTCTTCCTTTTCCCCCGCGAGCTCGCGCGCCTTGGGCAGGGGATCCAATTTGCCTTTTGACCCCTCCCCCAGCACCTCCCCCCTGGGGGAAGATCAAGTTTCTTTGTCTTTTCTTGTCAAGCCTCTTCCACGGGGTGGGGGGACGAGCGGTCCCGAGAATACAGGGGATCCTTTCTCCCTTTTCTTTGGACATCGGCCTTGCAAAAAGATTTTCTTGCCCCCGCGATCTCAGAAATCGCCGTCTCCTCTTTTTCGCAGAGGATCGGTCTAGAAGACCGACCCCCCTGGCTTTGATCAGCGCCCTTCTTAAGGAAAACCTTTCCCTCTATCTCTCTACGTCCTAAGATGACCGCTCGCGTCCCCCGGTCTCAAAATTCCTTTCCGGGATGGAGTAAAGCTCTTACCGGGGCGTTACTGACGATGACGCCTGTTCTCCCAATTCGAGACAGAGGAGAGCAGCTCCTTCCTAGACAGTGGTCTTGAAGCTTCTTTTTTTTCCCTTGGCCCGCGATTCTGCAATCGACGACGATCCGTCCAAAATCCTTGCTTCGCGCACTTATCCAGAGGGACTCCCCCCTCCTTTCTACCTGACGAGGCTCGGCCCCCTTCACCCATCACCGATCACATAGATCGTTGATCCAGCTGCCGCACCTTCCTCATTGATAATCCGCTCCTTCTAAGTTTTGAAAACGGCGCTTGCGCAGTTCCTAAGCTTATCTCGGTAGACATTTTTCTTTTCTTTATCACCGATAATTCTCCTTTTCCCTCGCGAAGTCGTAAAGCTTGCCCCCCCCTGGCAGGACGGTTAGGCCGAATCGCCACCGCGACTTTACATTTTCCACGCAAAAACGGACATCGGTCCCTCTTCCGGTCGCCCCGATGCGTTCGCGACGCCTTTGAGTTACCAATCGGGGTTTAGATCGGAAAACGACTTTTTTAGAAAAAAAATTCTTCTTCCGATCTAACAGAAAATGCGTTTCCTTTTTTTTTTCAGCTAGAGTCCTCCCGCTCGTTTCTTTTTCCAGACGCGGAAGTGGGATGCGCTGTACGTTTTGCCCCTACCAAAGTAAAGGTTCTCAGAAGACCGTCCTCCCTTTTTTCTTCGGGCGGTCCCGCTTTCTGCCCTGCTTTTTTACTCTTTGCGAGCGTCAAGCTGCTTTTTCAGCGGCCAGCGCGAACCTTCCCTCTAGCTGCTCGACTCCATTCTTTTTTTCGGCCGTTCGAACCTTTTTAGATTTATTTTCATTCGCTTTTTCCCCCTCGGAGAGACCGACCTCTTTTCTCGGGGGCTTTTGTCATTGTCTTTTTTTTCTTCCGGTCGCCTATATCGTCTCTTTATCAAAACTTTCGAGAAGCCCCCTTGGCGGATCGCGGCGGATGGTCCTTTTCCTTCGGGAGAAGCGCGGGGACATGTTTTTTTTTTCCCCTTGGAGATTCGCACCGCTTGGCCCCTTTGTTCCAGGAAAAGTTGGGCCCTCCTTTTTTTAATCGTCAGTAACGCCTCCCAATGGTCGTCTTCTTTTTTTCCTGTTCGGCCGACCGCATGTTCTTCTAGGCGAGCGGGGAAGCGGCGTTCAGTATCGACCATGTTGGTCAGCGTAGATGAGATGATCCCCTTTTTTGGGCGGAGAGTTTTTTTTTTGACTTCTCGATGGACCCCTTTTTTTTGGCTCCGGCGATTGAGGGCCCGGTAGAAGACCTTTTCTTCTTCCTTCCGGCCGAGGGTCAACGTCCTTCTCAATCCTGGCTCAGGACGGGTCCTGAAGCTAGGCATTTTTCCCATCGCCCCCTCCTTCCTCCCAGGGATCACCTTACTGAGCGAAGGCGCGCCGCGAGAACCCCTACGCGATCATGGTCGGTGCTTGCAACCGTCGTTGCCTCCCCCCAGCGACGCCGGCTGCACCTTTTGCAATCGCCTTCGTGATCGACAGTACTTCTTTCCCCCCACTCCGCCCTCATTGCCGAGGCGTTTCTGACCATCGTGTGGTCTTGCGCTCGGCTTGATCCTTTTAGCGGGGTGACCCTGATCGAACGTTTTTCTTATTCGCCCCCAGTCTCTTCCTCTCGGTGAGCGCCGGTTCACCCCTTTCTAAGCGTAGGAGCATTCTTGGACCCTTCCCTCTTGCCCTGACCGCCTCGCCTGTTGCTCCGCTGATGATTTGTCTTCTTGGCGGCTTAGGTCCTCGCCTTTCTTTTTTGCTGGTGAACTTTCGGTCAGTGGAATCGTCTTTCCGATCTTCCGGGTCCTCCCCCGAAGAAATCGGGATAAGGGGATGCCATCGGCCATGGAAAATTCCCGGATATCCCCCTCCGTTACCCCATTCCTCACGAACGGGTGGTACAGCGCTGTTTTTTTCTCTGACGATAGCGACCTTCCCCCCCCCTATCGGAGCGTCGATCGCCTGCTTGTTTCTCTTCCGTGGGCGGTTCTGGCTCCGCGTTTTTCAGGTTCTAGAGCTCGAGACTTTGGATGGTTGCGTTCTAGCGATCTTGCGCTTTCCCTCTTTTTTTCTTTCTTTTGGGCCATGGCGAGTGGGATGGCTTGCTTTTCCGGGCCGATCGGTGTCGCTTTGTTGTGGACCCTTTATCCGCGCAAAAGGTATCCTTCTTTCTGCACTCACCGTCAACGAGTTGGCCCCTCTTTTTCACCATTCCTGCACGATTTTTGGACAGGACTGAGCGATGAACTGGAAATCGACGTGATCGCCGTTACGTTCTTCCTCACATCTGCTCGTAGAGGCTCTCCTTCTTTCGTCGTGGAGCAGAGCTTTCCCCTTTTTTCTTTTCCTTCCCTCAAGTTTGCAGGTTTTTCTTTTTAGTCCGACTTGATGGCTTTGCCGTGCGGGCCCTCTTCTTTTCGTCGCACTCGGCTGATCTCTATTTTTTTTTTCGAGAGAGAGATAGCCCTTTCCTCGAAACCGAGCGGCTCTCTTCCAATCCTCCGCCGCTGGGATCTCGAACTCTTTCTGGTAGCGCCGGCTTTTTCCGCCACGACGAAGTCCGCAGCGATCTTTCCTCCTCTCGAATGTGAGGAGGCTGGTTCCTGCGCTCTTTCTTCCCGTCAGGGCGACAGTCGATTTCCAGGTTCATCTGCTTTTCTTCCCAACGTCGTGCAGGAAAGGTCTTTTTCCCAAAGCGTCTCTCCTCTCCCCCCGTCGAGCCGCCCACTGATCCCTGCATAAAGGGCGGCCGCCTCCGGTTAACCTCCACCCTCCCCCGAATTTTGATCAGACGGCCGACTATTGAAAGGCCCCAAAAACGACCGCCCGAGCTCGTCGCCGAGCTTGAGATTGACCGGCGTTCCTTCCCTTCTTTGCATGCCCAATTTTCTTTTTGAAAAGAGAATTCTACAGTGAGGCACGCTCCCTCTTCTTTCGGGATGGCGAGATGTCCCCTTTTTTTCCTCTGAAGATCGCCGCCGGCGCAGTTTTGGTCTTAGGGTAAACATGTTGGGTAGGCTATTTCTTTTATTTCCCCCCGAAGGTTATAAGCCGGAGACCTCCAGTGATTTATTAATTTGGGACTTTTTCTCTCCGCACCTACGATCTTGTAACGTCGTCGCCAGATCGGCGAGGCGGAATCCTTTGCCAATCAGAAGCGGAGCATGGACCCCTTTGAAGGTAGATTGAGCCAGGAGCGTCCTTCTCCTCTCCTCGACGAGGAGCGGTTTCTTCGCGCTTCAGTAGCTGACGGCGAGATCAACCCGTCGCACCCCTACCCCCCCCCCGCATGGCGAGGAATGCTTCGCCGGCCGGATCCGCCGAGCGCCCTGTCCTTTTTCCAGGTTGTAACGACTTGAATCGGCAATGAGGCGCTCCAGTGTCCCCCGGTCGATCCCTCTCTTGAGGCTCAGTCCGGGTCATCCTCTTTGGATTGTGAACGAAGTTCTTCCTGGCGCGCATTGGTGCGCTTGGTAAGGTGCCTCTCTTCTTCCGCTTGCGGTTGTCGTCGAGCGAGGGCCGATCTCTTCCGGCCGAGACTCAGGCGGATCACGGACCCCTCATCCTCGGAGCAAAGACATTTTCTTTTTTCCCGCAATCGCCGGAAGCCCTCGTCCCCTTTTGGTCATCCGAGGGAGCGACGCCCTTCCTCGCATAGACGCAAGTCCCCCCCATTACCTTTTTCCCTCCCTAGGCTGAAGCGCGCGCTCTTTCTTTTCACTCGCGTCTAACCATGCGGTCGGCGCCGGCTTCTTCCCTTCCTCTTTCTTCCTGACGATGACGCACCCTCCCCCCCCTGTCCGAACCGCGGCCTCTTTTTTCCTCCATCGCCCAGGGTCGTCCCCCTTTAGAAACCTCCCTCGCGGCTCCCGCTTCAGTCGCCACCCGACAAAATCGCAAAATCCTTTTTTTTCGCACGAGGCGAAAAGGATAAGGCCTTTTTTCTCTTCCCCACGCCTCAATGACAAGCCCCCCTCTACGATGTCGGTCTCGACCGTCCCTCTAAATACGATCTACTCGCTAAGGTCTTCCCCCCAATATAATTGAGTTTCTTTTCTAAAGGTTCCGCTGGCGCTTTCTTTCCCCCTCGCTTCTGGACGAAGCTAGAGGTCGTCACCTGACGCGAATCGCACCGATATTTTCTTTTATCGTCGGAGTCGCAAACGTCCCTTTTCCTTTTTTTTTTGCGATGGGGGAGCGGACGCTTCCTTTTCTTTTTTCTTTCGCGGTACGAAAACG